>WNFQ01002695.1_pt1 | contig 13917 bp, 10 predicted proteins | sample 5400171 | NCBI WGS metagenome assembly WNFQ01 (sample SAMN13153356, study PRJNA577476) | soil metagenome | isolation source: 20 cm soil under Madrone tree | place: USA:California | collected 2016-06-14
ATTGGGCCGTCGTTTGTGAAGGGGGGAGAAATTTGGGCGGGCACGGATGATGGGCTGATTCAATTGACGCAAGACGAAGGGAAAACGTGGGAGAACGTAACGCCGGCGGAATTGACGCCGTGGAGCAAGGTGACGCACATCGAGGCCTCGCATTCCGACGCGGGGACGGCTTACGCGGCGGTGGACAGGCATCGGCTGGATGACTATCAGGCGTATCTCTATCGCACACGTGATTTCGGCAAGAGCTGGCAACGCGTTTCGAGCGGGATACCCCAAGGCAGCTTTTTGAATTGCGTGCGGGAAGATCCGGTGCGAAAGGGGCTGATCTACGCTTGCACGGAGAAAGGCGTCTACGTTTCTTTCAATGATGGAGACGATTGGGAGTCGCTGCAGCTCAATTTGCCAATTACATCGGTGCGGGATCTAGTGGTGCACGAAAATGATTTGGCGGTGGCCACGTTCGGGCGGTCGTTCTGGATACTGGACGATGCGACGCCGCTGCGGCAGCTCGACGCACGCGTTGCCGCCGCGGATGTTTGGCTTTTTCGTCCACAAGCCGCGATTCGGATGCGTGCGGCGTCCGATCAAGGAACGCCAGTGCCAATGGATGAGTCACTTTTGCCGAATCCGCCGGAGGGAGCGGTGGTGGATTATTTCTTGAAGGAAAAGGCGCGGTCGGCGATCCAACTGGAGATTTTTGATTCGGAAGGAAAACTGGTGCGGCGATTTGCGAGCGATGAGGTTTTGCGCAAGACGGATCCAAACGATGTGCCCATTCAAGTCGAGTGGATACGCGATCCCAAGCCGCTTTTGGCGGAGGCGGGGATGCACCGGTTCGTGTGGGACCTTCATTACGCGCCGCCCAAGGGAGGACGCAGATCCTTCCGGGGGCCGGTCGGGCCTTTGGCGGTGCCGGGCGAATATACCGTGAAGCTCACTGCGAACGGAAAGAGCAGCACACAGCCGCTGACGATCAAACTGGATCCGCGGTTGAAGACGCCGCAAGATGCACTTGTGCGGCAGTTTGGACTGGCGTCCAAGCTCGCAGGCGCATTGGACGAAGTGTCGATTGCTTTGGAACAGATCAGTGGCCTGCGAAAGCAGATTGTTGAGCGCAAGAAGGAGGCGGCCGGCAAAAGCGATGTAATCGCGGCATTGGAAGAGTTGGAAAAAAAGGTTGAATCGGCTATGGAAACGGATAGCGATGGCGGATTTGGGCTGTTCGGCCTAGCCGCGCCTGGAAAGGAGCATGAGCCGCTTCCCGCGGTTGCGGCGGCATTGGCCGGTCTGTTAAGCATCGTGGACGGTTCCGATCTTGGCCCGGCGTCGGATGCGGCCAGCGCGAGCGCGCAGTGGGAAGTATCCGCGCAGGATACTTTGACGCGTTGGACGGCGTTTCAAAAGGAAGACGTGTCAGGCGTCAACACCTTGCTCGAAAAGGCCAAATTGAAGGCACTGGTGGTCGAAGAGAATACAGCGCGACATTAGCCGAAATTTCTTGGGCGGTCGCGGGGGCCGTCTCTTTCTCGCTGCGCTCGTGGTTTTCTAGCGGCCCTTATTGAGGGACGGATTTGGTATGCTGCTGTAGGTGCGAAACATTCTCCGATTTAGCGCCTTTTCTTTCGTCGGGCTGCTCTCCGTAGCTCTGCTGGCCTCGGCGATGGTCTCTCCATCGCAGACTCCCTCACAGAGTCAGCTACCCGCGGCCGTCACTCCTCAGTCGCCGGCAACTCCATCGGTGACTTCTTCACAGGCGCCGGGAGCAGTGGCAGGAACGGCGGCTACTCCATCTGCTGCGCCCGTTCAGCAAGGCGGGCTCAACGTGGTGGTGCTGGACCCGGCTCACGGAGGAACGGACCCGGGGGCACGGGGCACGGGAGGAATCCGCGAGAGTGAGATTGTGCTGAGTTTTGCAATGGAGGTTCGGCGCGCACTGGAGCAGCAAGGATTTCAAGTGGTGCAGACGCGGCAGGGGAATGAAGATCCTTCCTTTGATGATCGGTCGGCGACAGCCAATGCGCAGCGCGGCGCAGTGTTCGTGACGCTGCACATTTCATCGACGGGATTGCCAGGTACAGTGCGTGTATACGTAAATTCCGATTTGGCGCCGGTTGCGGGTTCGAATGGCTTCATCCCCTGGGACCGGGCGCAGGTTCCGTTTCTGGGATTGAGCCGGACGTTTGGCGATTTCGTGCAAGGGTTCCTCGCGCAGCGATTCAAAGGTTCGCCGGAGACGGCGCAGACCGCGAGCGTGCGCCAGCTTCGGACGACGGCGGCGCCGGCCATCGCGGTGGAAGTTTCGAGTGTGACCGTGGAAGACCGCGCCGATTTGGACCGCATGGCGCCGGGCGTTGCGGACGCTATCGCGCGCGGTGCGGCGGCGTTCAGGCCTTCGTACGTTGTTCCAACCACGCCGGGAGCGCTGCCGTGACGCCGCGCTGGAAATTTCTTTTCGCAGGCGGATTGGTCTTCATTCTGCTTGTTGCCCTAATCTTCGTGCCCATTTTGCGCAGACGAATGAAGCGCGCCGCAAAGCTCCAGCAACAGAGTGAGGAACAAGCGCGGCGCGAATTGACGCAACCGATCGCGATTAATCCGGGTGATCCGCGAGTAAAGACCAAACTTTTCTGGGCTTCGGATACCATCGATCCCGCGCTGGTGCCGGTAACGGTGGACCTGCCGCTTTCGAGCGATCCCGTATTGCGATCGAAGCAAGTTTTGAACACGCTGCTCGCAGGACCGGTGGATGCGGAACTGCGGACACTGCCGCCGGATGCTTTGCTTCTGGCGTTTTATCTATTGCCGGATGGGACGGCCATCGCGGATTTTTCCGAGGCGCTCGCAAATTCCATTCCTTCGGGGATTGCGAGCGAGCAGTTGGCGGTGAATTCCATCGCGCGGACGCTGGAAGCGAACGTCCCGCAGGTGCAGCGGCTGAAGATTCTGATTCATGGCCAGGAAGTGGAGACGCTAGCGGGACATTTGGATTTGATGGGAACTTTTGTCGTGAATACGAAACCAGTTCAAGCGCCGGTGCAGCTGGCGCCTGCTGCATTGACACCCGACAAGGCGCCCACCAAGGTGGCGCAACCCGAGCGCAAGCCGTAGAATTCTGGAACACCGAAGTGCTGACCGCGGGAGGAAGAGTGCGAGTTGACGGCCGAAATCCGGACCAGATGCGCCCTTTGAAAATTACGCCGGATTTTATTTCCACGGCCGAAGGCAGCGTGCTCATTGAGCTGGGAAACACGCGGGTGATCTGTACGGCTACGGTGGACGACGGGGTGCCGGGCTTTCTGAAGGGCAGCGGCAAAGGCTGGGTCACCAGCGAATATGGAATGCTGCCGCGCGCAACCGAGGAGCGCACGCCGCGCGAGGCGACGCGCGGAAAACAATCGGGGCGGACGCTGGAAATTCAACGATTGATCGGGCGTTCGTTGCGCGCGGTGACGGATCAGGAAGCGCTGGGCGAGCGCACCGTTTGGATCGATTGCGACGTGATTCAGGCGGATGGCGGAACGCGGACGGCGTCCATTACCGGAGCGTTCGTCGCGCTCGCGCTGGCGTTCGAACGACTCGTTGCGGCGGGAATCTTGAAGCGCTCGCCGCTGATTGATAGCGTGGCGGCTACCAGCGTGGGCATTGTGGATGATCGCGCGCTGCTGGATCTCGCTTATGAAGAAGATTCGCGAGCGGAAGTGGATATGAACGTGGTTATGACCGGCGATGGACATTTCGTGGAAATTCAGGCGACGGCGGAGGGACGCGCGTTTTCCGGAAGCGAGATGCAGGATCTGCTGGCGCTCGCCGCAGCGGGGATTCGCCGCTTGACGGAGGAACAACGCGCCTTGCTGCCCGTGAAATTCAGTGCACGCGCGCGCTAAACTTTTTCTCGCGTCTTCCAATCCTGGGAAGCTGGCGGAGTACCGGGCGCTTGCTGCTGCGGCTCCAACATCATCTCTCCCCATTGAGCTTGCATTACTGCCGGATTTCGACGCACTTCCCGCGTTCGAGGAAAATGCTCCGACGTTTGCCGAAAATGCGGCGGGCAAGGCGCTGCACTACTCTCGAAGAGCGGATGGGCTGGTGTTTGCCGACGACTCGGGCCTGGTTGTGCCTGCTCTCGGCGGCGCGCCGGGAGTTCATTCCGCAAGATACGCCGGGCCGCAGGCGACAAATGCGCAGAGGATTGAAAAGTTGCTGGACGAGATGCGAGGCAAAACTGGAGCCGAGCGTGCCGCGCATTTCGTTTGTGCCATTGCTTTAGCAGAACGAGGACGAGTGTTGGCTCTCGTCACCGATGGCGTTGACGGAGAAATCCTCGAGGTGCCGCGGGGATCGGGCGGATTTGGATACGATCCGGTATTCTACTTCCCTGCCCTCCAGAAAACCTTTGCGGAAATTCCTGCGGAAGAAAAGAATCTGCGCAGCCATCGAGGAAAAGCTTTCCGCCGATTGCTCGCGGCTCTTTCCTCCATGCTATAGTTTTGGCTCCTATGGCTACGAAATCGAAGAAAAAAACATCGAAGAAGAAGTCTTCCCGGGCAAAATCAAAGACGGCAAAACCGGCAAAGAAGTCCAGTCCCGCAAAGGCAGCTCTCGCGGCGGGAACGGAACCCAAGCGTGTAGCGGCAATCCTCGCGAAGCTGGATGAAGCTTACGGAAATGCGACATGTGAGTTGAAGCACGAAAATGCGTTTCAACTTCTGATTTCAACGATTCTTTCCGCTCAGTGCACGGATGTGCGGGTAAACCAGGTCGCCGAAACGCTTTACAAGAAGTATCCCGATGCCAAAGCGTTCGCCTATGCGGCTCCGAGCGAATTGGAGCAAGACATCCGGCCGACAGGATTTTTCCGAAACAAAACGAAATCGGTGATGGGTGCGAGCAAAGCAATCCTGGAAAAGTTTGGCGGGCAAGTGCCGCGCACGATGGAAGAAATTCTCACTTTGCCGGGCGTGGCGCGAAAAACTGGAAACGTCGTGCTTGGGACGGCGTACGGAATCGCCAGCGGGGTGGTTGTGGACACGCATGTGTTGCGCCTTTCCAACCGGCTGGACTTGTCACGAAATGAAGATCCGAAGAAAGTCGAGCAGGATTTGATGAAAATTATTCCGCAAGACAAATGGATCCAGTTTTCCCACCAGCTGATCTGGCATGGGCGCCGAGTCTGCCATGCGCGCAAGCCGAAATGCGTCGAGTGCAACATGGAATCGCTGTGCTACGCCAAAGACAAAACGGCCTGATCGACTAGTCTAATTTAGACTAGTTCCCACTAGTCTAAATTAGACTAGTTGAACAAGCGCTAACGGACCCGTTAAGAAGGCGGCATGGCCCCTAGCTCTAGCGCGGTTTCTTGACGGGAGTTTGATCCGTCCCGGTCGGCGGCGAACTGGGCGGCTGCGCGTTGACGGGCGGGTGCCCCGGCGGCAGCGCGCCCTGGGCAGGCGTACCAGCGGGGTTCACGATGTCACTGAAGTTCGGCAGGCTCCCGGAATGCACATCTCGGTTCTGATGAGGATTCTTGCTGGGGTCCGGATGCTGAATCATCCCACCGGCGGGCTGCGATTTCTGAACTACCCAGGCGCCATCACGTTTTTCCAGATTGTAGGCGACCTGCATGCCGGCGCCAGAGGGTGCGCCGGTCTTGGGCCGGAAGACAACTTCAGCGTGCGCCTGATTGCCATTGATGGAAACGCCGCGGATATCCATATCCATGGCGCTCATATTGAGAGTACCGACGCCGTTGAGATGCTGCAGGATGCCGGCGCGAATGGCGTCGCTGTCGCTCGGTTGCTTCTTGCAACCGCCACAGAGAATCAGCGCCGCGGACAGACCTAGCGCGAGAGCAAAGCGCTCTCCACGAGAAGACACTCCGACTGTGGGCAGACGATTCATGTCCCGATCTTACGCGGACCGCAGGCCGTTGGGAACCATGGGAAGGTTGCGGAGGCGAACGCCACTCGCATCAAAAATAGCATTTCCAATGGCCGGAGCCACCGTCATGATCGGAGTTTCGCCGGCGCCGGCGGAAGGAATGTCCTTTCGATCCAAGAGGACCGCTTCAATCACCGGGATGTCGCGGAAACGCGGCACGCGATAGTTCGCGAAGCGAGGATTCGTGATGCGGCCGTTTTCAAATTCGATGGCTTCGAAGAGCGCGCCGCCTAGTCCCTGAATCATTGCGCCGACCACCTGATTGCGCAAGCCATCGGGGTTAACGATGGCGCCGCATTCGAATGCTTCGACCAGGCGCACGACGCGGACCGCACCTGATTTCTTATCCACCGCAATTTCCGCGCACGTCGCTACATAACTTCCCTTCTCGTCACCGCAGGCAACTCCGAAGCCTTGTCCATCCTGTGTTTTCTTGCGCGGCCAACCGAAGGATCTCGCCGCCGCCTCCAAGACCGCACGCATGCGTGGATTGGAAAGATTCTTCATGCGGAAATCGAGCGGATCCATTTTTGCGAGGCTGGCCAGCGCATCCATATGGGATTCCCGCGCGAAGTGATTCGCGGTCGCCGCCAAGCCGCGATAGGAACCGCTGCGCAGAATCAAGGGCACGGCATGATATTCCGTGCGCTGATTCGCGACGTCGTAAGGAGTCTCGATCCCGGACGATCCGGAATGATAGTTGTGAAATTCCCAAGCGGTCAGAGTTCCATCACTGGAGATGCCGCTCTTGATTTCGATCACGCCTGCAGGCCGGAAATAGGCCCACGTAAATTCTTCCTCGCGCGTCCACACGACTTTTACAGGACGCCCGGCCGCGCGCGCGAGGCGAGCGGCTTCGATCGCTGCATCGCTGGTGTGCTTGCCTCCATAGGCCGAGCCGGTGTCCGGCACGATCACGCGCACGCTGCTTTCCGGAACATGAAACAAGTTGGCGAGTTCGTCGCGGTTGGCGAAGGGGCGCTGCGTGCCAGTCCACACCGTCAGCTTTCCATCCGTCCAATGAGCTAAGGCGGCGCGGGGTTCGAGCGGAGCGTGGGCGATGTAGGCGACGTTGTACGTAGCGTCGAGGCGGTGCGCCGCGGCGGCCAGACCATCCGCGATTGAGCCTTTTTGCTGGCGATTTCGATCATCGGATTTCGCGCTGGCGTTCTGCTTGAGATAAGAGAAGATTTCCTTGCTGGAAATTTGCGGCGCTTCTTTCCATTGTGCGTGGATGGCATCGAGGGCGCGCTGCGCCTGGTGTGCGCTGGGCGCGGCTACGCCGACAAAGTCTCCGTCGCGCACGACGACTACGCCAGTCAGGGCCCTAGCCGCGCTGTCATCACAGGAGACGAGTGTTGCGCCGAACGACGGCGGGCGCAGCACTTTGCCGTGCAGCATTCCTTCCGGATGCAAATCGGGGGTGTACTGATGTTTGCCAGTGACAAACGCTCGGGCCTCGACTTTCGGAACGGCTTTCCCGGCAACCGTCCACTGCGAGGCGGGAGTGATAGGATCTTCGGCGGGGAGATTTTGGGCGAGGGTCTTGCCGCGCGCGAGTTCCGTATACTTCAGGGAGCGGCCCGAGGCGGTATCGGTGACTTTCGCGTCTGCCGCGACCAATCCAGCCGACGCGATATTCCATTCCTTGGCGGCGGCTTCAATGAGTAGATCGCGCGCGGCGGATGCCACGCGCCGAAGCTGAGGCGTGATTGTCGGCGTGGTGCGGCTGCCAAAGGTGCCCATATCAAAGGGTGTCAGCGCGGTGTCAGCCGTCACCATGCGAACGCTTTCAAACGGCACACGCAGCTCATCGGCAATCGTTTGCGCCAGAGAGGTGCGGATGTTTTGGCCGATCTCGGCTTTGCCGGTAAATCCCGTAACAATGCCGTCTTCGCCGACGTGCAGCCACGCGCTGATGTCCTTGGGCAGGTCTTCCGTATGGAAACTGCGATGGCCGGGAGCTGTTTCTTGCGCGGCGAACGCACCTTTCGCGATTGCGAAGACCGCAATGCCTGCGCCAAGAATCTTGAAGAAGTCGCGACGCGCAAGCTCGAATTGGTGGAGCGGAGAAGCGGTGAACTCGAAGCGCTCCGGCTCCAAAACAAACTTTTCCGCGGGGCCGCTCATCGCCCGTGCTCCTGCATCAATTTTGCAGCATGGCGGACGGCCTCGATAATGCGCGGATGCGTCCCGCAGCGGCATACATTGCCCTGCAAAAACTGAACGACGTCAGCAGGACTGGGATTCGCATTCGTTTGCAGCAGGCCTACGCTGCTCATAATCATTCCGGATGTGCAAAAAGCGCATTGGAATGCGCCGGCGTCAAGAAACGCCTGCTGCACAGGATGCAAGCGGCCATCTTTCTCGAGGCCTTCGATGGTGGTGACTGCTTTTCCGGCTACCGCGCTCACGGGGATCTGGCACGAGCGTCGCGGGGCTCCCGCGATCAGAACCGTGCAAGCACCACACTGCCCTTCCCCGCAGCCGTACTTGGTCCCGCTCAGAAGGAGTTCATCGCGCAGCACGGACAAGAGTGGCGTGTCGGGAGGGTAGTTGACCGGATAACGCTTGCCGTTGACTTCGATTTCGATGGGCATCGCCTTTGCCCCTCCTGGCAAAAAATTCTGCGCCGATTCAATGTTTGTGGCAAGTGTCGCAAGCGGTTTTGGATTGATTCCGTCCGCGGCAATGCCGGCAGTAGACGCAGGCGAATTCGGAAATCGGCTAGCACCACAGCGAGCGATCCGCAGCCGGTTTAGGAGGCCTCTTCAATCCATACCGTCTTAATGTTGGTGAACTCGCGGATTCCATGGACTCCCATCTCGCGACCGTGACCCGACCATTTTACGCCCCCGAACGGTATCCGCGGATCGGACATCACCATGCGATTGATGAATACCATGCCCGATTCCAAGTCGTTGATGAATCTCTCGCGCTCATTTTTGTCGTTGGTCCAGGCGCTTGCTCCCAGGCCGAATCGGCTGTCGTTCGCGATGCGGATGGCGTCATCCAGGTCCTTCGCGCGGAACACGCTGGCCACCGGCCCAAACAATTCCTCTTTATGCGCCGGCGAACCGAGCGGAATGTTTGTCAGCACGGTGGGGGCATAGAAATTACCCGGACGATCCAGCGGCTTGCCACCGGTCAGAACTTTCGCGCCCGCTGCGATGGTCTTCTTCACATCGCGGTCCAGATCGGCAAGCCCGTCGGATGTCGCGAGAGGCCCAACCTCGGTTTTCTCGTCGAAGGGATCACCGACTTTCAGCGCCGCCATCTTGTCGGCAAACAGGCGCTCGAACTTCTCGGCGATCGATTCGGCCACAATAAACCGCTTTGCGGCGATGCACGATTGTCCGTTATTGATAGTCCGCGCTTTCACCGCCGTTGCGGCCGCCACTTCCAGGTTCGCGCTCGGCATGACAATGAATGGATCGCTTCCGCCCAGTTCGAGTACTACTTTCTTGATTCTCTTTGCCGCGCCGATGCCGACTTCAATTCCCGCTCCCTCGCTTCCCGTCAGAGTGGCGGCCATTACACGGGGATCGCCAAGCACACGGTCCACTTTGTTCGAGCCGATCAGCAACGTCTGGAAACATCCAGCCGGAAAACCCGCCCTGCGAAACAGATCTTCAATCAGAAGCGCCGATTGCGGAACAATCGAAGCGTGCTTCAGCAGCCCGACGTTGCCGGCCATCAACGCCGGCGCGGCGAATCTCAGCACCTGCCAGAAAGGAAAATTCCACGGCATGACCGCCAGCACCGCTCCTAGCGGCTGGTAGCGGATGTAGCTGCGGCTCGCCGTCGTTTCCACGATTTCGTCGGCGAGAAATTTTTCCGCATTCTCCGCGTAGTAGCGGCATACCCAAGCGCACTTGGCCGCTTCATCAACGGCCGAGCGAAAGGTTTTCCCCATTTCGGTGGTCATCACCCGTCCGAAATTTTCCTTTTCTTTCTCCAGGATTTCCGCGGCCTTCAGCATCATCTGGGCGCGCTCGGCGAAGGGCACGTGCCGGTATCGCACAAAGGTATCCGCCGCCGTCTGAAGCTTCACTTCAAGCTGCGCGTCGGACAGCGCTTCGAATGTTTTTTCCACCTTCCCGGTGGCCGGGTTGATCGTGGCGATCGCCATATTGCTTCTCCCTTGTGATTCTCCACATTCTACTTGAGACGGCGCTCGCGTGAGGAAGGCGAGTTGCGGACGGCAAGTCCAGTTGGAATGGGCGGTTGCGCCTCGACTTTGGCGGACTCTCCGATTTTGGTTGGACCACTATACGCCAAGAATTGTCCCAATACTCAGCGCGTGCGCACCGAGCAAACTTCTGACGCGCGTGCGGCACTTGACCAGCGCATATATTTTATCGGAAGGCCGCCCCGACAAAACCCGGATAATTAGGCCCAGGAGTAACCGTGTTTGGAGAGCGGCAAAGAGCGGATGCGCTCGCCGGTGGCGGTGAAAATGGCGTTGCAGACGGCGGGAAGAACCGGCGGAAGGGCAGGTTCACCGAGGCCGGTAGGTGAATTGTCGGTCTTGAGGAAATGGACTTCGATTTCGGCCGGCACCTGGTTCATGCGGACCGGGGGATATTCGTGGAAATTGCTTTGGACGGCGCGACCTGAGTCGATAGTGATCTCGTAGGACATGACGGAGCTTAGTCCTTCGATGATGGCGCCGCGAACCTGATTTTCGGCGTTGAGGGGATTGATGATCTGGCTGCCGACGTCGCCGACGGCCCAGATTTTGTTGATTTTGATTTTCTTGTTGGCGTCGACGCGCAGCTCGACGACTTCCGCAAAATAGCCGCGATGAGCGAATTGGAAGGCGACGCCCATAGCGGTGCCTTTGGGGAGTTTGCGCGCACCCCAACCGGATTTTTCGGCGACGAGTTTGAGGACGCCGGTCATGCGTGCGGCGTCGACATCGAGTTCGCCGGGGTTGGAAGCGGCTGCAGCGTTGGTTACGCGCGGCGCGTTGAGAAGATCGAGGCGGAACTGAACGGGATCTATTCCGGCGGCGTGCGCAAGCTCGTCGGTGAAGGATTGGAAGACCCAGGAGAAGGCGTTGCTGCGAGGCGCGCGCAGCGCATACGTGGGCACACCGAGAGGCATAAGCGATGCGCCGAAGAAAAAGTTTGGCAGGAAGGTGCCGGGAAATTCGTTGCCGGGAATATTGGCGGAAGGCGCAAACTGCTGGCCTTCGCCAAAGCTGATGAAATGATTGCGCCAGGCGACGAGTTTGCCGGAGGAGTCGAGGCCGCCCTTGAGGTAGTGAAAACCGGCGGGGCGGTAGTGATCGTGGTGAAAATCGTCTTCGCGCGTCCAAAGAAGTTTTACGGGAACGCCGACCTGCTTGGCGATGGCGCCCGCTTCGAGCATGTAATCATTGGTGAGGCGACGTCCGAAGCCACCACCGGCGCGCTTGAGGTGGACGATGATGTCGTCGTGAGGAATGTTGAGAACTTTGGAGACGAGCAGGCGGCCATTTTCGGGCGTTTGGCTGGGAGACCAGAATTCGAGTTTGCCGTCGTGCCAGTGGGCGAGGCAATTTTCAGGCTCCATGGGGGCATGCGCGAGGAAGGGATAGGCGTAAGCGGCTTCGACAGTTTTTGCTGCGGACTTGAGCGTACTGTCGGCGTCGCCGTCGGCACGGACGGTGATCGCGGGAGATTGCTTGGAAAGTTCATCGGCGCGCCTCTGGAAGCCTTGGCTGCTCTGTTGCGCGGTGGGGCCTTCGTTCCACTGTGCGTGCAATTTCTTGCGGGCTTCATTGGCTTGCCACCAAGTGTCGGCGACGACTGCTATGCCCCAATGCAGGCCGAGCAAATCCTGCGTACCTTCGACTTCAAAAACGTGGCGGACACCAGGCAGAGCCTTAATCTCATCGAGGTTGGCGCCAACGCACTTTCCCGCGTACACGGGGCACTTGTCGTAGACGGCATACAACATGCCCGGGAGCTTGAAGTCAATGCTGTAGAGATTTTTTCCGGTGACGATCTTGGCGTTGTCCACGCTGTGAATGGGCTGGCCGATGATTTTGTAGTCTTTGGGGTCCTTGAGCTTGACGGATTTGAGATCGGGAGCGGGCAGGGAGGCGGCTTTTTCTGCGAGCGCGCCGTAACCGAGAGTTCGTTTTGACGGTTGATGGATGACGCGGCCGGAAGAGGTTTGGCACTCCGATTCGGGGACGGACCAGGTTTGCGCGGCGGCAGTGACGAACATCTGGCGGCAGGCGGCGCCAACACGGCGAAGCGGATCCCAGTTGGTGGGAGTGGAAGTGCTGCCACCGGCGCGCTGCGGGCCGAATTTCGTTTCGTCGAGATCGGCTTGCTCGATGCGGACGTCTTTCCAATCAACGTCGAACTCATCGGCGATGATCATGGGGAGATGAGTCTTTACACCCTGACCGACTTCGGGATTCTTGGCCATGATGGTGACGATGCCGTCAGCCGCGACGCGAAGGAATGCCGTCGGGAGAAAGGCGGAGGGCGGGGCCTGGGGCGCTTGGGCAAGGAGTTCGGCGACGGGATCGAAATGGAGAGCGACGAGAATGCCTCCGCCGGCAATGGCGGAGACGCGAAGAAAACTGCGGCGATCGAGGAGAGTGGCTTGCACAGGACCTCCTTGGTGCTTAAGAGTGTTGCGGCGAGCGTGCGATGCGGCCGGCATGGATGGTATTGTAACGCCGTACAGGGGAATTTGGTTTCACCGTTTTCGATGAGCACACGCTCGATGTCGCGGAGGTGGAATGTTCTCCTGACTGGGCACCAAAGCGTCAACGGATAACCCGAAGAGGTTCCACGGAGGCGTCAAATCGCACCACTACCTGGACAATTGTCTTTATTGAAGAGGACGCGGGATTGACACCGGCGCAGACGAATACCAAAGTACAATAGACGCTCTCCCATGGTGATGGTCTCTCATGGTGTCGCATATCGTCATGACGTAGACCGAGGTAAGCACGTTCCACAGGACTGAGCGCCACTCGCCCTGGATTTCTTTTATGGCAAGAACCTACACTGCTCCAAGCATTGAGGATTATCTGCTCAAGCGGCTGATGCCCGTGGAAGGCACGATTCCGCATTTGGAAGGAATCGAGATGTATGGCAACTCCATTCCCGCGGGAACGGTCGGCGGCGACCTATTTGAGTACATAAACTTTCAGCAGCGTTACGACATCGACGCTCGCATTCAGCGGGCCCTGAAGCAATCGAAACAGTATTTGGAGCCGCTCCCGGCAGGCGCGATACCGCGTAATTCGGTGGACGATCATGTCCAATGGTTGAAATCAAGGCCCGGCTACAAGCCTGAAATGGAATCCGCTTACAGAGAGGCACGAAGCTCTGAACAAGTGCGGGTCGCCGAAGACCTGCGCGAGTTGTATAGCACTGCGGGAGTTCTGCTGGTGGACGCTCAGGGACACGGAATCATTGCAGCGAAAATCGCGTCGACGGTCCACGACACGTTTCATGCCCTCATGCTCTCCGAACTCGATCATCGAGGGAAAGCGACGCCGGAGTTATTCGAGAGGATCAACCTGAGGTTGGCCCTTTCAGTCACCGCACGAAATGCTCTTGGCAGAAGCGAGAAGGAGAGCGCCCAGGAAATAGCTACCATGCTTTACGGCGAAGTGCACCCTTATGGCTACTTTCGATTCGTGAATTTTGGACATCCGCCGCCAGTGGTCTTCTCCGCCGAATATCGCAAGTTCATGGAGATTGACAAGAGCCAGATGGTCCAATTCCTACCGCTTGGCGTGCAGATCCCCGAAGATCATCCTGACCGTAACAGGTATATGTCACTGGAATTCCGGGAGAAGAAGGTGAACTCCTCCGATGTGGCCGAGCTCACGCTGTTGAGTCCAGGGGACATTTTCTTCCTTTATACCGACGGGGTTTACGACGGCAGCGACAAAGAAGAACGTCAGCGACTTGAAGAGGTGATGCGTGAGCGCTATCGCCAACCGGCAAAGGAAATCTGCAA
>WNFQ01007112.1_pt1 | contig 13915 bp, 10 predicted proteins | sample 5400171 | NCBI WGS metagenome assembly WNFQ01 (sample SAMN13153356, study PRJNA577476) | soil metagenome | isolation source: 20 cm soil under Madrone tree | place: USA:California | collected 2016-06-14
TGGAGCTGTACCGGACCGTGTCGGGCAGGCATGCGCGCCTGCGGGGACGCGATCTTTACCGAGAGATCGTCATCGCACACAAACAGGCCGACCCCGATTCGGCCGATGCTCTGCTCGACCAGGCCGAGGAAAGCTACGCATCGTGGCCGACTCCCCGCACGCTGACGTTTTGCGACGTTGTGCACTTCATTGCTGTATCGGAATTTCTCGCCTCCCATGGCGAGACGCCGTGGATTCAGGCAGACATGAGGCGCGAGGTCCAGTCACTGATTCCGCGCAATCTGTGATGCTCAATGGCACCGCCGGCGCGAAGTGGGCGCGACGCTGCCCGCTCGAGAAGGCACGCATTGAGGTCTGAATCCCCGCGACAGATCAGAATCGTGTGACGAAGAGGTAAACGGCGACGCAATAGAGCAGGGGGAGCCAAGCTGCCCATGCGATCGCCGCGAGCGACGATATGAAAAGGGCACCCAAAATCGCCCACACGACCAACAGCGCGGGCGATCCAAAGCTCGTTACGCGCAGTAGCCTAGGCTGAACGGCTTGCCATTCGGGAGGCGCGTCACGGGGCGCATCGTTGGTTGGCGGTCGACCCTTCACAATGAATCGCGCGATATCGTTCCAATGCGCCTCGCGAATACCAGCTTTATGCGTTCCGACGATGAATTTAGCTTCGTGCAAGTCCGGATGACGCCTCTGTTGCCTATGTTCGTCGAAACCGTCGTATCCCGCACTTCCAATGTCGAATAACGCCTCGAATGTCTGAAAGGCTTTCGCGAAAATGGCGACGACCCAATCCTCGGTGGCTACATAATTGAGAATCTTGTCGACCTGGCCCGGCCGGTTTTCCGATTTGTCGGGCAAAAGCATGCTCCAGGGATAGTTGCAACGCACGACGCTGCCCACGAAAACGACATGATGGAATTTCGCGGCCGGATAGTGCAGCAAGGCGCGGGCCAGGAGATAGGTGCCGTTCGAATGTCCGATATAGGAGAATTTCGCTTCCGGATAGAGAGCGCGCATCAACACGTAATGATCCATGAGCCAACACGTCTTCCAATGGCGGACCCACGGCACCACAAAGGGAAATATCGCGAAATATCCATAGGTTCTCGTGAAAGAGTGAAACACTCGGCTCTCGCGCTGGGCCTGTTGTTTGACGGCGCGCGCAATCTTGTGAGTCCAGAACCCCTTATCGCGGATGCCGTGGATCACGAAAACGACGTCGGTCACTTTTCCGTCTGGCGCGGCGGGCAGCGTATCCGCCATGTGGGTGCCGGCGATGGCAATCTTTTTGAGGTCGTTGTGACTGTCGCTGGCGGATTTCGCCAGCAACAGAAATCGCGCCTGATCTGTCAGGTTCAATTCTCGACAAATGTCCGTGAGAGGTTTGGCGTCCGGCTCTAAACCACCGCCGAGCGCGTCCTCCAGTATTCTGCGCTGGTCGTCTTCCGGCTTCCGCACCTTTATGGCTGCGTGATGTGTGGTGTCCGGCGTCTCGATCAGCACAAAGGATGCGTTGTCGCCTCTGTCGGCGACAATATCGACCGCGTCGTCCGGCGAAACCAAATCATCAATGGCGCCCAGCATCTGAACCACCAAAATCGCAGGCAGAACCTCGCAAGAGGAGAATCGCCCCCCGCGACAGCTCAATTCGTGAGCCCGCGCCGAACGCTTTTCCGCTAGCCGGTCCGATCTCGTCAAGGCCAACCATTCGAGACGGGTTTGGACAATGAATGGCTGGCCCTGCCGCATGGCGTACAAGGTCGGGACGGGAAGCTGGAGCATCGCGACGATCGCGCAATACCAGGATCCGATCGTCCAGAAAGCCGCTTGAAACCAATCGCGCGCAATTTCAGGCGCCCATCCGCGACTCATTCCCGCTAATAAAATAATGCGCTCGATGCTTCCGGCCCACGTTCTTTCGAGCCCCTTCAAATCCCTCACGAAAGGGGCTCCGGCGGTCTCGCCGTGCACGACTATGGCAATCTTGCGCGCGATCACGGCCCCACAACTGTAACCGACCAGAATGAGGCGCTCGTAGGCGCCGCCGTCGCCCCGTCTCTCGCGGTTGGCGAGCGCCTTGTCAATTTCTTCAACGACCTCGCGAACGATTTGCTCGACCGGAGTCGTTCTGAGCAGGGCAAAAAACCCGCCGTAAGGCAAAATAGGCGCAAGGATGTCAATATCCTTGGATCGCTCCTCGAGCGCCTTCGAAACCCCCTGCATGTCTTCTGGGGAGCCATGGGGACCATGCAACACAATGGCCAATTCTCGCCCGCTTCCCCGTTTGGTCAGTTGGGATTGCATCAGTTCGCTCCTGAGCGATCAAATGCAGGAAACGTATGCGAGCACACCGGCTCCCGTCATTTCGGATGAATCTCCAGCCTGCCCTGAAAACAAGCTCTCTTTGCACCGGTCCTCACACCATACCGACTGGCGTGCCGACTTATTCCCGATGGCTGCGAATTCCAATGAACGGGGAGAGTTTGAATATCGCGCCGGCTCGATCAGTACGGCACGTTACTTCTGCGCATTGAACCTTTTTGCTCCGGCATGGAATTGACCGCAGCGAGTTGCCAGGAACGAGCAACTCTCCCGGGACCTTGCGGCGCGACTCGCCGTCTCGATCGCTTCGCGGGGCGACGTTAAAGCGCGCACGGTCTCTTCGTTGTCGATTCTCTGAGCGGAGGAGTCACGCTATGACTGCACTGGGACGGATGAGTAAGCACGTCTTGAAGGGCGCTACCGCAAGTATTCTAGTTGGCCTTCTGAATACGGCCTATGCGGAACAGCCACCGGCGCCATGCCACCCGAATCCGAACGCCGCAGACGACCGGGACGTCGTTGCCAAGCGGGGGGACATCGCCAACCTGCCAAAGCCGCTGAAGGACCGGCTCATCCGATTGGCCGACCGCCCGCACTCGATTCTGCCCCTCCAGGTGTTCGCCGAGGCGGATCAGTCAAGCCAGTTATTCCAGTACTACTTACTGGATAGCACCGGCTTCGAACCTAACGTTTTCACGAAAATATTTCCCGGAGTGAACGACAACGTGCAGTTGACCGCCACTGGCGCCAATTGCGGCCTGCCTACGGTCGGCGCCGTCCGCATCGTGCTGGAGCCCAAGCCGGGGCTTCCGACAGATCCCAACGACGCCAAAGCTTTCATCGATGTCTTTACCGACATCTCTGGCCTATTTGTCATCAACAACGAAAGCGGATGGTATGAAGGATGGATGATCCACGACTTAACGGTGGCTCCTGTCAACAAGACTAAACGGGCCGATGGCCACGCGCAATTCGGGACCGTCCTGCCCGAAGACGTTGCTGTGCTTAAAGCCATGGGTAGCGGCAACAATGTCCCGGGACACTTTTTCACGGTCGACGGAGAAACTCCCCACGCTCCCAGCGCGTCCGACCACTTCCCCGACAAACAGACCAACCTGGTCTCCCTGTACCTCAGCATGGGTGCTTACAACGCTCTGCAGCAGAGCGACCCGCACTCTTATTGGGAGTTCAACTACCTGGGTACCAACTGGATTCACCCCTTGTACGAACTGCCCTTCACCGGCGGATTCCCCGACAACAACGGAGTGATTGACGCATTGGACGACGGCGAGATTGGCAAGCTTCAGTCCATCGTTCCGGGCTCCGGGCCCTCCGGCGTTCATAACCGAGCCAAAGACGTGGGAGACAACCCCAACCTTCCCCGCGATCCTGACAAATTCGATGGGACCGTCGATGCACAGCGGGAATTTCGTCAGCGCGGTGTACCCAGCGGCCTGGCCCATGAGATTTATCTGGATGTCTACGAGCGTTTGGCGTCATTCGAACCGGAGGTAAAGAAGTTGGAACACCGGCTGAACGATGCCTATGCCGCGGAAGTGGCGCGGGTCGACCTGAACGGGGACGGCATCATCTCGGCAGTGGAAGGCGATGTCGATACGCCGACGGACGGCTTTCCGGACAACCGTCGCCTGTACCTATCGCCTCTGTCTTTCAACCGCTTTGCGGTCACGCGAGAGATCAATGACGGATTGCTGGCTCCGCGCTTCTCGCCGAGTCAGCGCGCATGGGTGCTGAGCGGCACCTTGGTTGAGGTGGATCCCCCGGTGGCGGCCTCTGCCGGCCGGGATGCAGACGACCGCTAAGTCCCGGAGCGATATCGCGCTGGAGAACCACAAGGCTGTGGCGCTTGCGATGGCCTTGTGGTTCCATTCGCCTCCGCGATGGGCTTAGTTCTGCATCCCAGGAGGCGTAGTGCTTTCGGGGAATGGCCAGACCCCGTTCTCGAACTTCAACGCGAGGAAGCCGTTGTCATGGCATGTCGTCTCCAACGTGCCATGCCTCGCGTCAAGGCGGAGCTGCGCACTGCACCAGTCCGGACCTCCGGCCTGTGTACCCGAGTTAATAAATGCGGTCGGGTTGAAGTGCTGCGAGCCGTAGCTCGGTGTGGTCACTCCCGGCGGATTGAAGTAGGCAATTTCCTTCGGACGCCTCGGATCGCGTATATCGAACACGCGCACGCCGGAGTTGAAATAGGCGCATGCGAGCGTGGTTGCATCGTGTTTGTTATCGACGCTGCAATAATGGCTTCCGTACGTGAAAACAGACAAGCCGACGATATCGGGCAGCACCGCGCTGCAATTTGCCGGATCGTGTGTTTCCAACAGCATGCGCGAGACGACTTTGGGATGCCTTTCGTCTCTGATGTCGATGATCCGCGCCATCGGGAACATGGGCAGACCAATGCTGCAGGCCGCCTGCACATTTGCGGTTGCATTTCCTCCGCCGCCGCCGACTTCATCGACCCCCACGAGATACTCTCTGCCTTTGACCGTGATCGGAATGTACATCTGACTTTGGGCACCATCGGGCCAAAACAGATGGCTCACTTCGGTGATCTGCGGATTGGGCATACGCGCCTGAACCTGGCTGACGTCGAGAATGAGGACGCCGTTGACGGGAGCAAGCGTACCGGTCACGCTCGTCACAGTCGGAACCGCTGCCTGCGACACATAGGCACGCTTTCCATCTTCACTGATCGCAAGGCCATGCGTGGTCACTCTCCAGGACGCCGGATATATCTGCGGTACTGTCCACGTCGTTATGAGCTGCGGGTGGCTCATATCGGTGATGTCGGTCGCCGTGTATTTCTTCGGCGTTCCGCGGTCCCCGCTGTACCAAGTCAGGCCATCGGGAGACACATTGCCTTCATGCCCCTTCAGCACCTCGCCGGAAGGAAGCGCCGATGCATCGCCGTTGGCGCTCGTGCCCGTCGCGACACTGGACAGCAACTGGGGGTCGCGGCAGTCGCCCGAGATATCGTATACGTCGAGCTCAGGACCGCCGGCGGCATTGGTGCCATTTTCTCCCAACAGAATCTGCCGCGGCACGTGGACCCTCAACGATTCCCAGGGATCCATCATGGAAGTGCTCGTGAGATAGGCTGTCGCATTCGGATTTCTCCGATCAGTCGTGTCGACAACAACGACACCGAGGTGAGTGCGATTGGCCGTTCCGTTCACGGGACTTGAAGTGTCGTAGTAGCTGCATCGATGCTCTTCGCGGTCGGCGAAGAAAGCGTGCTGCCAACTCGCGCCCTCACCCCGGTATTGACCAATCAGCTTCAGATTGCAGTTGAAGCCCTTGAATCCGCTCGCGCGCAGCGCTGCTGGAACCTGTCCTTGCAAGGCGATCTCGGGATTGTCTTCCGGACCGCAATTCGCCCGGGGCACCGTTCGGATGGCCCTATCGTCCGAATCCGGCTCGTCCGAGACGGCTACTCTCGCGGCCTCGGCAGAGACCGATCCGCCCTGGATCGCTGACCCATTCGGATCGCCACCGCCACACGCGGCGAGGATCAGTACAGAGCAACTTGCCGCGCCGAGTGACACGAATCTGACGACACAATCGATATCAAATGACGCTTTCATGATTTCCTCCGATCGCGCCCCTGCACGCGGATTTTTTTCTAGCACAGCGCGATCCAAATCGCCATTAGACCTTGGTCGATAATGGCACTCATAACCGCCCGGCCATGCCCGCCCGACGCGTAGAGAACGGGCAGCGGGATGGTCTTGCCGTGGTGCTGGTGCATCAACCGACCTTTTCACTTCGTCCGCAAGACCAGAATCCCCGTTTACTCAGCCGGCGTCTCAGCGATTTGGGTCCTCCTGCCCTCGCTCGACGTTTTCCTCGAGCCAGCCGGCCATGAACGCTGCGATGGCCTGATTGTTCTTTTCCAGCATCATCATGTGGCCGTTACCGGTGATCCCGACGTCGCCCAAATGCACGTGGCTGTTCTTCACCCCGGCCTGCGTCAGATATTCGGCAGTGCAGTGGTCATACGCCGAGTGATAGCCCGCGTCGCTGGTCACGATCAGAATCGGGGTGTGTTTCAGGTTGGGCAGTTGCCGAGCCGGCTCGGCTTGGCGCCAGCACCTGACCACTTCGGGATTGTCGGCCACCGCCTGCTTCACCAGCGTGAGCTGCGACGGATCCGTGATCGCGGGCGAATAGGTCATGGGTATCGCAGTGATGCCCCAGGCGGCCTGAACGGGACCGTCTGTGAACCAGTTCGGCGGCCCGTGGAAAACGACACTGGTGAGCGGCGGCCCGGACGGTTCGACCTGAAGAAGTCCCTTCACCAGCGACGGCCGTGCATCGGCGATGAGCCAGCCGTAGGGTCCGGACTGGGAATGCGTGAGGATGATCGCCGGACCAATTCGATCGAGCAGCGCGGCAGCGGCTGCCTGAATCGTGCTCTGCTGCACCGTCGAGGTCGCGATGCCCTCGACTTCGGAGGCGTAGAACTGATCGAAGATGGGATCCCCGATCAGTCCGGGGCCCGGCCACTGGGTGTGGAGATGCGCCCTGGGCCACATGTTGTAGAGCTCGAACGCCGTGAAGCGTTGCTGAATGCCCAGTGCGTTGCCGCGGCTCAGCGGGCCGTAGGCGTCCGCGTGATAGGCCGATTTGCCGCGCCCCGTCTGGTCCACGACGTAGACCGCGTACCCCTGGCGCAGAAAGAACGAGTTCCACCCTTCCCGCCCATCAGGGGTCCCCATCATGTAGGTGCCCGTGAGCCCCCCGCCGTGGATCAGCACGATTGGATACCGGTGCTTGACGTTCTGCGGAATCTCGAACTCGACATACATCTGACCCGACATGAATTGCCCGTCCGCCGCGTTGTAGTAGCTCCCGCCGGCGAAGAAGTAACCCTGCTTGGCGATTACCAGGGGATTGCTCTCCGAAGCGTCGTCCTGCGCACGCACCTGCGCGCCCGCTATCGCGAGAGCTGAAAGGATAACGAATGGCAGAGTCCGGAGACTTCTTGACGTACTTGATGTTCCCATAATGAAATGTCCTCTCAAAAACGTCCTTTGAAAAGTGATCGCGATGCAAGGCATTCGTACATCAGCACACCTTGTACCCAATACCGTCATGACGGGCGCTACCGTAGTCCTCTGACAGGGTTACGCTTAATCAAAAAGGGACCGCAGGCTACCTGTCCGCTCGTCTCGTGTCTTGCAAAATCGTCCGCTACCAACTACGTTTATCCGCAGTGGGAGGCAAATCCAGCTCAGCGTTTGGCGGGAATAGTTGACTCGACACTCTTTACTCACGCGATTGCGTCGCGAGCGCCTCAGGACGAGCGCGAACCCGTACAAGCGAACCATTCCACTAGATTTCGGACTATTTCAATTGACTCAAGCGGGCGGACGCCTATAAGAGGAGATCTGCGCGACACGTAATCCAAAATCAACTGCCGCGATTGAGCTTGCATGCCGGGTCACGAGTCTGGCATGAGGGTGCTACAGCCTCACTTTTAGCTAGACAGCGATCCAAACAACGAACTCAATTACCGTAAGGAGTAACACCATGGCACGACGATGGAAGGACGTCTTTGTTTCAAGCGCACCTCTAAAAGGCGTGACTCGAGCGCTGCTCCTGCTCGGCTCATTGTTGGCGGCAGGCGCGCTTTCGACTCCAGTGATGGCCGAAGAAGATGATGGACCGGTCGTTGGGACTGCCGAGGGTCCGGTTCGCGGATTCGTACAGGACGGGGTATACGAGTTCTTGGGCATCCCGTATGCGGCTCCCCCGGTCGGCCCGCTGCGCTGGATGCCGCCGCAGGCCGTCAAACATTGGCACGAACCGCTGAATGCGACCAAGTTTGCAAACACCTGTGCGCAGGTGACCGAACTCGGGGTGTTTGCGGGGCCGCCGAACATCAACGAGGACTGCCTCTACTTGAACGTCTTCACGACACAGCTCGGAGGCGGGGGCAAGGGCAACGCTGTCCTGGTCTGGATCCATGGCGGCGGAAACGTGGACGGTGAATCGAACGACTACGACGGCACCAAGCTCGCCACGGGCGGGCCGCTGGGGACCCCCACGGTGGTCGTCACCATCAACTATCGCTTGGGCCTTTTCGGCTTTCTGGCTCACCCTGCGTTGGATTCGGAAGGACATCTGTTCGACAACTATGGGATCATGGATCAGCAGGCCGTGCTTCACTGGGTGCAGCGCAATATCGCGGCCTTCGGCGGCGACCCCTCCCGGGTTGCGCTCGGCGGGCAATCTGCAGGGGCGCAAGACACCGGCGTCAACCAGATCTCGCCCTTGAGCGCCAAGCTATTCAACCGTGCGATCTACGAGAGTTCGCCGCTGTCAGGAATAGCGATTCGGTCGATCGGACTGACCCGCGGCATGAACTTCGCAGCCGCCGCCGGGTGCCCAGGCCAGGACGCCACGACTGCCGCGTGTCTGCGCGCGCTGTCAACCCCGGAGATCCTGCAGCTTCAAGGAACGCCGAATGTGACGGGTCCGTTCGTGACTGGCCCGATGCTGGACGGCACCATCATGCCGATGACGCCGGTCACGGCGTGGAGGACCGGCCAGTTCAACCGGATGCCGATCATGGGCGGGAACGTTCAGGACGAGGCGACTTTTGGCATCAGTATTACGGAATACTTCGCCAATCCTCAGGCGCCAATAACGGCAGCGCAGTACGCGACCAACGTCACGGCTAGCTATAGTGGCACCGAGTATTCGGGCGGCCCGACGTACCCCGCGGGCACGGTCGCACAAGTTCTGGCGCAATACCCATCCAACTTCATGGGCCTGACTCCGCAAGAGGTGTTCGATTTGGTCGGCACGCATCCGGGTGCGTGCCGAAATGTCCAAGTCGATCGATTGTGGGCCAAATGGGTGCCGGTCTATGAGTATGAATTCAATGATCAGAATGCGCCGTATTACTTCCCGCTCCTGCCCGGGTTCAAACCCTTGGCAGCGCACACGATCGACATCCAGTTCCTGTTCCCGAACTGGCACGGTGGCGTCCTGGGAGTGAACCACCCCGCGACTTTGAGCGCGCAAGAGACGGCACTCTCCGACGAGCTCGTCGCAGCCTGGACCAACTTCGCCAGTACCGGCAATCCGAACGGCACCGGAAACTCGCCTTGGCCGCAATATACCGAGGCGGCCAACGCGCCCGCCGTCTTGTCGGAGAACGTACCCGGTTTGTCCACGTTCACCCTTGCGCAATGGTCAGCCAACCATAACTGTGGCTTCTGGACCGGAGATACGCTGGATCCAGTAACCGGAAATACCGGGGGCATCTTGCACTTTCAGCCTTAGTCCGCCTTTAAACCCGGGAGGCGGCCCCGGGGTGAGTGACGAGCGAAGGGACGGCCGAGGCCGTCCCTTCGCTCGTTTTCTTATCGTGCCGCAATGAGCGGCAGTACTTTCGAAACTTTCGCCTGATGCCGGACAATGGTGGCGCAAGACCGTTCCTGAAACACTCGGAGATCAAATGGCTTACCTGCAAACGCTGCTGAGCATCGAGCTCCCGATCGTTCAAGCGCCGATGGCCGGAGTCCAGGGCAGCGCTCTGGCCGTCGCAGTGTCCAATGCCGGTGGCCTGGGCTCCCTGCCCTGCGCCGTGTTCAGCCAGGACGCAATGCGGGGCGAGTTGGCGGCCATAAAGGCTCAGACGACGAAGCCCTTCAACGTGAATTTCTTCTCTCATGCGCCGCCGATACCCGATGCCGACCGTGAGGCCGCCTGGCGAACAGCGCTGTCGCCCTACTACCGGGAGTTCGGTCTTGACATCAGCGTCGTGCCGGCAGGTCCCGGCCGAGCTCCGTTCGGTCACGACGCCGCCCAGGCGCTACAGGAGATCAAGCCTGCGGTCGTGAGCTTCCATTTCGGCTTGCCGTCGGCCGACTTGCTTGCCCGCGTGCGAGCCTGGGGATCGAAGATCGTTTCCTCGGCAACCACTGTCGAAGAAGCCCGTTGGCTCGAATCGCACGGCGTCGATGCCATCATCGCGCAGGGTCTGGAGGCCGGCGGACACCGGGGCATGTTTCTTTCAGAGGATCTGGGCCGCCAGATGGGCACCCTCGCACTGGTGCCGCAGATCGTGCGCGCCGTGCGAACGCCGGTCATCGCGGCGGGGGGCATCGCCGACGCGAAGGGTGTCGCCGCTGCGCTGGCGCTGGGCGCGGCGGGTGCGCAAATCGGTACAGCCTTTTTGCTCTGTCCCGAAGCGACCACAAGCGCCGTGCACCGTGCGGCGCTGAAGGGCGAGACAGCCCGCCAAACGGCGCTGACGAATCTGTTTACCGGCCGACCGGCGCGCGGGATCGTCAACCGGCTGATGAAGGAGCTCGGACCGATCAGTGCTGCTGCGCCAGCCTTTCCCCTCGCCGCTGCTGCGCTGGCACCGTTGCGGGCCGAGGCCGAGCGCCGCGGCAGCGGCGATTTCTCGCCGCTCTGGTCAGGACAGAATCCAAGTGGATGCAGGCAGATCCCTGCCGCGCAGCTCACGCGAGAGCTGGCCGGCGAGCATTAGAAACCGCACCTCGTGCGCCGGTTCGAATACAACCGGCTTTTCCGGTCGCACCGACGGAGGCCGAGGTCCGAGGCCGGTATCGTTATCCGGACCTCCGGCGCGCGAAGCAGGCACTTCGACATCGTGCTTCGCGCGCCGTTTTTGAAGGCTTGCCCTAGGCCCTGGCGAGGATATCGATCACCTTGTTGGTGTCGTCGAGCGAGTCCACTCCTACATAGGCCACAAACTGGCTACCGATCACGGTCGCCGCCAATCCGCGCAGGTTGATGCCCCCTTCGGCAAGCGCTTGCGTCAGTTCGGCAACGATGCCCGCCTTGTCCTGCCCCATGATTCGAATCGAGTGCAGGGACTGGGTCACGTTGAAGCCTGATTGGGAGGCGGCACGAATTTCCCGATCACCCTGCAGCGGCGTGACGAACACGACACCTGTCCCGGGCTTGTCCGGGGCGCGCCGCGCGATGATGAACTGAAGATCGGCTCCCACTCTATGCAAGGTCTTTAACAACTCCGCAAGGGCGCCCGGCCTGTCCTGAATTGGTGCCGCCCAGACATCGACACGTTCTACGGCAAGATCCATGAGGCACGCTCCTTTCGTTTAAAAACACCGCCGCAAGCTGCGTGGTGAATCACCTGTTGCTGGGCCGTCGGATTTTCGGCTGAGATTCCGCCTGTCGCTAAAGCGTTCTTGTGTGCTCGAATATTGGTGACAGTCTTGGTGCGCCTGCGCTCCAGACGCCGAGGTCATACTACTCGACGCAGACCTTCCCCAAGGAAACTGTCTTGACTGACGACTTCGATCTCATCGTCATCGGCGCCGGCTCCGGTGGCGTTGCAGCTTCCCGGCGCGCCGCTGCCCATGGGGCGCGCGTGCTCATTGCCGAGGCCGACCGCGTCGGCGGCACCTGCGTGATGCGCGGATGCGTGCCGAAGAAGCTGATGATGTATGCGGCAGGCTTCTCGCGGGAGCTGCACCAGGCCGAAGGATTCGGCTGGACCGGCGTGGCGGGCCGCTTCGAGATGGCGCGCTGGGCCGATGCAAAGGAGCACGAACTCGATCGCCTCGAAGGCATCTATCGCACGATGCTGGCCGAGTCGGGCGTCGAACTGGCGCCAGGGCGGGCGCGTCTGGTTGCGCCCGACATGGTCGCGGTCGGCCATCGCAAGCTGCGTGCCACCCGAGTGCTGATCGCCACCGGCGCCACGCCAGCGCATGGCGCCACGCCCGGCCTTGACCTGGCTATGACCTCTAACGAGGTGCTGAATCTGCGTCAGGTGCCCTCCTCCTTGCTGGTCGTCGGCGGCGGCTACATCGCGGTGGAATTCGCCAGCATCTTGGCCGGCCTGGGTGCAAAGGTGACGCTGGCATTTCGCGACTCGGCCCCCCTTCGTGGCTTCGATACCGATTTGCGCACTCGGCTGGCCCAATCGTTGGCCGACCGGGGCGTAGTGGTTGCCGCTGGAGTGGCTTTGCGATCGCTCGAGCGCAGCGCCTCGGGCTACACGCTGACCCGCGCGGACGGCTCCGTGCTGGGCGCCGAGGCCGCGCTCAATGCGACGGGGCGCCGCCCCAACACCACCGGGCTTGGCCTGGAGGATATTGGCGTCCATCTTGACGCACGCGGCGCGATCGCGGTGGACGTCGATAGCCGCACCACGGTGCCGGGCGTCTGGGCCATCGGCGACGTCACGAATCGCAAGAACCTCACGCCGGTGGCCATCGCGGAGGGGCGCGCGTTCGCCGATACCGAATTCGGAAAGCTGCGCACCCGCATGGACCACCGCAACGTCGCGAGCGCTGTCTTCACCGACCCGCCGATCGCGACGGTTGGCCAGTCGGAGGCCCACGCCAGGAAGCTTGGGCCGGTGGACTTGTACGAATCGGATTTCAGGCCGATGAAGACGGCGTTTGCAGGCGGCAGCTCCCGCACCTACATGAAACTGGTGGTCGATGGCCTGAACGATCGCGTGCTCGGCATCCATATGATCGGGACGGATGCTCCAGAGATCGTGCAGGCCCTGGCGGTCGCATTGACCTGCGGCGCCACCAAACGCGACTTCGACCGTACAGTGGCGGTGCATCCGACCGCGGCCGAGGAGTTCGTGCTGATGCGTGAGGCGTCGCGTCGCCACAGCACGGCGGCATCCGAGATGCCGTGAGTTTGGCTTTCAGGGGCTGATTCTCGCCACAGAGGGCGCGAAGGCGACATCGTCATCCATGATCGCCGGCTCAGAATCCAAGATCGCTCAGCGACGGGTGATCGTCGGGACGCCGACCAAGCGGCCAGTGATACTTGCGATTGCTTTCATTGATCGGAACGTCGTTGATGCTGGCGATGCGTACGCGCATCAGGCCGTCTTCGTCGAACTCCCAGTTCTCGTTGCCGTAGCTGCGGTACCAGTAGCCACTGTCGTCGTGCCATTCGTAGGCAAACCGCACCGCGATACGGTTCTCCCGGAAAGCCCAGACTTCCTTAATCAGACGGTAATCGAGCTCGCGCGCCCATTTGCGCCTCAGGAAGGCTTCGATGGCTTCGCGGCCCTGCAGGAATTCGGCGCGGTTGCGCCAGCGGCTGTCGATCGTGTAGGCCAGCGCGACGCGGGCCGGATCGCGCGTATTCCAGGCGTCCTCGGCCATGCGTGCCTTCTGCGCTGCGGTTTCCGCGGTGAAGGGTGGAAGTGGTGGGCGACTCATGCTCGAGTTCCTTGATGGACGATTTGAATGAAGCGCAGGCAGGCGACGCGCCAGGCGCCGTCGGCCCCGCCAGGGGCGCGGACCGTCAGCTCATCTTATGCGCGGTAACCACGGGAAGTCGATGTCGGTCGCACCGACCACGTAGGCTCAGGGCGAAAAGTTACTCCCTTGAACATCATTAGCTTACAAGGTATCCCGGCAGGCCAAATACGTCTTGGGATCCGAAAGCTCGGCCTTCTTGGCGCCTGCCGCCGAGTCGGTGGAAACCGCATCGCGCGGGCACTGGCCTTGAATCCGTCAACGTTGTCGGCCACTGAGCGACGCCGTGATCACTACGGTGGACCAGATCATCTCCGAGCTGG
>WNFQ01002258.1_pt1 | contig 13907 bp, 13 predicted proteins | sample 5400171 | NCBI WGS metagenome assembly WNFQ01 (sample SAMN13153356, study PRJNA577476) | soil metagenome | isolation source: 20 cm soil under Madrone tree | place: USA:California | collected 2016-06-14
GACCGGCGTAGCAAACCGGTAACCGTGCCACGCGAGCGTGCCATCGCCTTGGTAAAAGAAGCTGTCGGTGCCAATGACGTTTCCGTTGACGTCCTGGAAAGTTAAAATGCTTGGCGCATCGGGGAATGGGCAATGATAACCACTTCCCCAATAAGCGCCGAAGGCAGAAACCGGCTGGGCGAAGGATATCGTCACGAGGTCATCGGGGCGGTCCTGATCCATTAATATGCTCCCGTCGCTGGGCCTACCAATAACGCTGCACATTCTAAACGAATGGGCAGTTACCATGTTATCGCCCGAAATGGTAGCGATCCCTCCGAGAATGGAGGTTCCGCTGGGGATGCCAGTTACCCCAAAGCGTTCCCATGTTTCGGAGTTAGTGCCGATAAATGGTGGCACCGGTGTTACCTGCTGTGCGTTCGCCAGCGGAGCTTTTAGAAAGAGCAACAGGGCGAGCGCACCCAACGGATAAAACCTCGCCGCGCGGAAACAAGCTAGGAAGAGGCTTCGCTTTTCTTCAAGCTCAACCCATCCGTTCATAGCTGGCTCGCTCAAGTCACCCATTAGTTCCTACAGGAAACAAACGGCAAAGTTCCCAAATAATGTCGGAATCAGGAGGTTGCTGTCAATCGAAAAACTCTTCGCTCTTTTGAGGCAACGACAAAATCATTTAAGCGCGGATAGCTCGCATTCTCGTCATTGGCTGCGCTGGCTCGGAGAAGACGCGCCGCTTACGTATCGCGTAACTTACCTGCTCGAAAACGGGTGCTTCGAAGTACGCGACGCGGCATGAGAAAAGGATTGCTTCTCCCCAGGACGCCCAGAGCCTAGCCAACCGGCCGGACTGTTACACAACACAAGATCAGCCAACCGGCGGCTAACTCCCTCATTTGGTAATGATCTGACCCGTGGCGAAGTCGTAGAAATACCTTGGATTGGTCGTGTAGTGGCCCGGATTGTTGGGATCGGGATAGTAGTAGAGCACTGTGTTCAGGCTAAAGTCGTAGAGATACGGGAAAGGAAAGCTTGGACTGGTGTAAAAGAAAGTGTTGGACGCAAAGTCGTAGAAGAAGATGCCGCTGTGTCCATCATTGGCATCAAACCAATACTCGTAGGCCATGTCAAAGTGGTAGATGAAGCGCGGGTCAGTCAGGTAGCTGTAGTAGCCGAAGGGCGTGCCGTTGGGAAACTGAAGATAATAAACGCCGTTGCCCAGCGCGGTCTCACCGTTGAAAAAAGCCGCATGTGTGCCGACAGGTGTGGCCGTCGGCGAAGGTGTCGGCGTCGGATTCGACACAACAGTGACCGTGCCTACCATATTGCAGCATGCTCCATGCGGAGTGCAGTAATACGGAAACGATCCGACAGTATTGAAGGTTTGAGTGAAGACAGCTCCTTGGTTGAGAATCCCAGAGTCCCAAAGCCCGTTGGGCATCCCTGGGGAACCTGAGGTACTGCTGTGGCCGCTCGAGCTCCACGTCCATTGCACTGTATCGCCTGGGTGAATCGTCACCGATGAAGGCATGAAGCACAGGCAGTTGTTGGCAACCGTCACCGTGACCGTGACCGCGCTTGCCATCGTCGGGTAAAAAGCCAGAAGCGGAGTGATAAGCATCACTAATACCGCCAAGCGGCCTGAAGAGGTTTTCATGGCATCAATGGTTTAGTTACTTTTACTGACATCACGCCGTGTAATTGCAAACAATCCGTTGCCGCACGCAATAGCGGAAAAGTGACGTGATTGTTACTTTTACAGACCGCGCATTGTGTGGAAGTGACGTGTTCCCGGAAGGGAAACAGAAAAGTGACAGGGAAGAAGACAACGACATTTGAGATACTTGGCCGTAGGCATCCCGTAACGGCGCTTTGAGAACGAAAACTAGCTTCCATTTGCCCACATTCGGCTTTTTGCAAACGAGGCTAGTTTCGAATGAAAAATTTGGCCTTGCCGCAGGAGCAATTGTGACGTTCCGTCTGCTTTACTGGGCGTCCACGAATGGCGAGTTGTGCGACAAACGCTGCGCGCTATCGGGACCCTATCACGAATGCATGATAGTGCGGCTCCCCTTGTCCACTGACCCTGCCAGCGTGCTCAATTGAAACGTCTGTTGTCGAACCCGAATTTTCAGACAAAGGTGTAAGAGATTGCTAACGGCGAATTCAAGCTTGACGTTGACCCGCAATTGCAGTGCGGTTTCGAGCGCGTGCATGCGAGCGGCGAGACGATTATGCGCCAGGGTAGGGCTGGCGTTCTACAGAGCGACCCTTGTTATAGTCCGAATCTTTCTCGCGAACGAGCGGATTTCTCGGTAGGCAAGTAAACGCTCTTGAAAAAGACTGATATGAATATAAGCGAAACAAATTTGTGGCTGGGCGTGAGTGAGGCAGCACGAAATGCATTGACTCCACGCGATTATAAATTGGGTTCTTTGCCGCAACGAGTCGCGCAGTCAGGTCTTCCTGCCGGCGAACTGGCAAAAGCAGACCGGTCGAGGCCGGAAATAAAGCGCGCCTGGATTCCCGGCGTGGAAATTTTCTCTCGCACAATCCATTCGCAGCGTCATCGCGGAGTTTTCGGTGAATTTGTCCGACGTGACGAAGGAGTTCTGGCGAAAATCGGATTTTGGCCGAAGCAATGGTCGGCCGCGCGCATGTTTGCGCCCAGCGCCAAAGGATTTCATGTGCATCCACCAAGTATTCCGCCCGACACGACCGCCGAGAAATGGCTGCGACGTTTGTTCATGCGCGGGCCGCAAAATTATTCGCTGCGTCGTTATGATGACGAACAGTGGGACGTCATGTTTTTTCTCCAGGGACGGGTGGAGATGATTTTGTGCGATGTGCGTGCTGGTTTTTCCAAGCGCATTATGCGTTTCTTCATCGATGGCGACAATCATCAGAGCAGCAACAATGCGGGAGTGGTCGTTCCACCCGGAGTCGCGCACGCCATTCGCGTAGAAGGGTCCGAAGATGTCGTCATGGTTTATGGGACGAGTACCGTTTTTCATCCCGAATTTGAGGGGCGGATTGCAAGCGAAGTCGAGAGTGCAGCTTTACCCGAATCTTGGCAGAGATTTTTGGGTAGCGGCGATTGACCCGAGTCACCCAGGGGGGCGGTTCCGGTAGACCCTCCCAGCTTTCTTTAATGAAGCGGAGTTTCGATCCAGCCGTGTTGGAAATGATGGATCGGCCGCAACCGATTTCGGGCGAGTTAGAGCGCGACCTGGAGTGTATCCGGCAACTGAATCGTTGGTTCGGCAGCTATCGTCTCGTTCTCGGTTTTATGCGCCGCTGGCTCCGCCCCGGTGCTCGTGTTCGGATTGTCGATCTTGCTACCGGCTCGGGCGACATTCCGCGATTAATTGCCGATTACGCACGCAAAATTGGGGCGCAGATCGAGATTGACGCTTTAGATCGACAGCCTGCGACCTTGGAGGTCGCCACGAAATTGAGCACCGGCTACCCGGAAATTTATTATCGCCAAGCCGATATTCTTGAATGGGATTCCGTTGGAACATATGACGTCGTGCTCTGTACGCTTGCGCTTCATCATTTCAGCGATCAAGACGCAGTACATGTGTTGCGACGATGTCGCGAGCTGTCCCGGAAATTTGTTCTGGTGTCGGACTTGCGGCGGGGATTTCTTCTGCAAAATGGCGTTTATCTTTTAACCGAGTTGATTTTTCGTGAACCGATGACCCGCCATGACGCGCGACTCTCCGCCGAGCGCGCATTTTCATTTACCGAAATGCGCGATCTCGCGCTACGCGCTGGCTGGCAAAATTTTGGTCACAAGAGATTTCGATTCGCGCGCCAGGCCATTTGGCTCGAAGCAGCGTGACGCACGCTGTACCGGTCTGTCATTCCGAGTGAAGTCGCTTGCCTGGCTGCAGCGTTGTGCGAAGGCTCGGAGAAATCTCTGGAAGCCGTTCGATGATCAACTCTTGTTCAGCGATGCGAATTATTACAACGGTTGCGGAAGCGCAATCACTGGAGCGCTCAAAGCGGCGGGTGCTCGTGCCCACCATGGGAGCGCTGCACAAGGCGCACGCTGAGTTGATTCGCGTGGCGCGTGAACGTGCTGGCGAGCACGGTGAAGTGGCGGTGAGCGTCTTTGTGAATCCACTCCAGTTTGAACCGGGAAGCGATTACGAGCGATACCCGCGCAGGCAGGAAGCCGATGAGGAATTTTGTCGAGATAACCACGTCGATTTCTTGTTCCGTCCCAGTGCCGCGGAAATGTATGCGGACGATCGTTCGGTGTTCGTGGATGAATTTTCTCTTTCGGAGACGCTGGAGGGAAAATCGCGAACCGGACATTTTCGCGGGGTTTGCACCGTGGTCGCGAAGTTGTTCAATATTCTTTCGCCGGACGCGGCGGTATTTGGTGAGAAAGATTTTCAGCAACTGGCGATCGTTCGGCGCATGGTGCGCGATCTCAATTTTAAGATCGACATTATTGCTGTGCCCACCGTGCGCGAGCATGACGGGCTGGCATGCAGTTCGCGTAATCAGTATTTGAATATGGAAGAGCGGAAACAAGCGACAGTTTTGTACAAGGCGTTGCTGGCCGCAACAGATGCCGGCAAAAAATCTGCGAGAGATCTCATCGCACTTGCCCGAAAGGTGATCAACAAAGCGCCGCTGGCGCGGATCGATTACGTGAAGCTTGTCGATGCTGAAACATTTCAACCGGTTGAAACCTCTCGGCCAAATTCGTTGCTCGTATTGGCTGTATTCTTCGGGAAAACGCGCTTGATCGATAACATCCGGCTGGGATGAAGGAGCACATCGTGACGCAGACGATCCTGTCTGCGTGTTTGAGCAATTATCCCTGGCAGGCAAGATTGCCTGCTTCACGGCGATGAAAGAATACGATTTCGCGGTCATCGGCAGTGGCATCGCCGGTCTGAGTTTTGCGTTGAAAGCTGCAAAGCACGGATCGGTCGCTGTTATTACGAAACGCAAAGGCGCGGACACAAACACCGCCTGGGCACAGGGTGGAATCGCTTGCGTGACTAGCGACGAAGACTCATTTGGGTTGCACGTGCGCGATACGCTTGAGGCGGGCGCTGGCCTGTGTGACGAAGCCGTAGTGCGCATGATTGTGACGGAAGGACCTGAGCGCATCCGCGAGCTGGCAGAACTCGGTCTCCAGTTCGATGAGCGCGAGATCGGTGGACATCGCGAGCTCGATCTGGGCAAGGAGGGCGGCCACTCCAAGCGTCGGGTCCTGCATGTTCAAGACGTAACGGGGCGGCAGATCGAGGAGACTTTGCTGCGTGAGCTGGGGCGACAATCACACGTCCAATTATTGGAAAATCACATGGCCGTGGACTTGATCACGGCAGCCAAACTCGGTTTCGCGACGGAAGACCGCTGCCTCGGAGTCTATGTTCTGGACGAAAAAACCGGTGACGTGGAAACAATCCGGTCGGATCGAATCGTGCTGGCAACCGGCGGTTGCGGGAAAGTTTATTTGTATACGACAAATCCGGACGTCGCGACTGGAGACGGCGTGGCAATGGCGTGGCGCGCAGGTGTCGAGATCGCGAACATGGAGTTCATCCAGTTTCACCCCACTTGTCTATTTCATCCTGAGGCGAAATCATTTCTGATTTCCGAGGCGGTGCGCGGCGAAGGCGGCATCTTGCGCAACAATCGTGGCGAAGACTTCAGGAAACGCTACGATCCGCGTGGCTCGCTTGCGCCGCGTGACATCGTCGCGCGGGCGATCGACGCCGAGATCAAACGCTCAGGTGCGAAATGTGTGTTTTTGGACGTCACGCACAAACCGGCGGAGTTCATTCGGGAGCGCTTCCCGCACATTTACCAGACTTGCCTGCGATTCGGGATCGACATGTTGAAGCAGGCGATCCCGGTTGTACCGGCAGCGCATTATCAATGCGGTGGAATCAAGACCGACATCAATGGGGCGACGAATTTGCCCGGGCTATATGCGATTGGCGAGGTCGCGTGCACCGGCCTGCACGGAGCCAACCGGCTTGCAAGCAACTCGCTGCTGGAAGGTTTGGTCGTGGCGCATCGCGCGGCCTCGGCAGCCGTTGAGACGCGATCGGCTCGAAAACAAAAAGTCCCGTTGCCGGAATGGAAAGCGGGGAATGTGCAGGACGTCGATGAACTGGTTGTCATTTATCACAACTGGGATGAGATCCGACGCCTCATGTGGGATTATGTGGGAATTGTCCGTACCGATAAACGGCTGCAACGAGCGAGCGCACGGCTGCGAAATCTTCAGAGGGAAATTCGTGAGTTCTATTGGAATTTCAAAGTATCCGTTGACTTGCTGGAGCTGCGTAACCTCGCCGCGGTAGCGGCGTTGATTGTCGATTCGGCACTATGCCGAAAAGAAAGCCGGGGCCTCCATTACACGCTCGATTATCCAGAGGCAGATGATCGACATTTCAAGCACGATACGCTACTCAGCCGAGGATGAAATGGGCTCAGGGTAAGGTACGGCGCTACAAGGCCCTCCCCAACACGATGGTGTACCTAGGAAAATTCGGCTTGCCTGAACGCGCGGAATCGGATAAAGGAAGCCGGCGTCTTAACATGAGGAGACTTCTTCCGGTTTGTTTGAGTCTGGCGGTCTTTGTTGTTCCGAAAGCTTTCGGAGATGAACAATCCACTTCCCCTTATGCAACGGCGGCAGATTTCGCCAAGTACGCAATGAAACTGCGGGAGCAGGCGTTACTCAAGGTGGAGCCGCAAGTTTTCATCCCTACCAGTTCCCGTCCGGCGATCCAGCGCTACCCGTGGAAAACCAACATTGTCACGACGGTGTTTTGGGTCGGAGAGCAGGCCGGGGGCAATAATCCGGTTCCCAATTACAGAAGTTCCTGGGATGCGAATTGGACGAACAACTACGGCGGCTTTGATAGCCCCGATCCGTCAGCGCGGCGCAGTTATCTTCCGATCGCCTTCATACCGCGACAAAATCCATTCTACTGTGCGCTGCCGTACAACGATGTGACGCATGGCCAGTTCAAGCCGGAAGCGCCCCTCGTGATTCCGTGGTTCAAACAATCTTATTCAGGGCAGGGGCAGTCGGTATGCTGGCACCGTTGGCTCGCCATTCGCAACGGCAATCGTACTTGCTATGCGCAATGGGAGGATTGCGGCCCATTTCGCACTGATCATTTTCAGTACGTGTTTGGAAATGAGCGGCCCAAGCCGAATCTTAATCATGGTGCAGGGCTGGATGTTTCTCCGGCGGTGCGTGACTACCTCGGACTGGCGCCGACCGATGTGACGGATTGGCAATTCGTGGAAGTACGCGACGTGCCTCCCGGTCCCTGGCGAAGCTACGGCGAAAATAATCACTTCGTCATTGCGCGTAGTAAGACCGAGCAGCGGATGGCTGATCGAAACATTAACGCTGCGAAGAAGTAGATTCTAAATCCTCCAATTCCAAACGTTTGGAGCTTGGAATCTGAAATTCTCCGCTCGAGCGTCCGTCTAGCCGCTTGGCGAAGATGCTGGAGACGGAACCAGTGAAGACGATGGAGCGGCTTGGGTCGGCGCGTTTCCGCCGGGCTGTGGACTCGGATGAGAAGGTTTTGGCGTCGCCATGCGAATCAGCTCCGATACGGTGACAAATTTGAAGCCTTTGGCCTCAAGCGCATCAAAAGTAGAAGGCATCGCTTCGATTGTTCCCGGGTGAATATCATGGGATAACACAATGGAACCGGGTTGAGTCTCCTTAAGAATGCGATTGCGAACCACGGCTGGCCCGGGCCGTTTCCAGTCATACGGATCAACGTCCCAAAGTATGATCCGGTATCCGAATTCATCGTGGATCCACCGTTTTTCGCCTGCTGTAATCGATCCGTAGGGTGGCCGCATTAATGTGGGACGCTCCCCAGTTGCGTTCTTAATTGCATCGTCGGTTCGCTGCAATTGGCTGCGAACACCCTGGTCTGACATTTTGCCGAAGTTGGGATGGGACCAACTGTGATTTCCAATTTCATGCCCTTCCCGGGCAGCCCGCGCGACGATCTCGGGATGTTCCGCGACGTTTTCGCCGATCACGAAGAATGTGGCCTTGATATGATGCGCGGACAGTAGATCGAGTAATTTTGGGGTAAGTGTTGCGCTTGGGCCATCGTCAAAAGTCATGGCGATATAAGGTCCATCGACATGCACCGAATTGAATGTGATGCTTGGTTCCTTTGGTGCCGCTGGATTTTGTCCCGCTGCATCCTGCGTTGCCGATATGGATTCGGCTCCGAGCCCGAGCGCGGCGATTACGGCCGCGAAGTAAAGGTAAACAGACATGAGCACGAAAGTTGCACACCGAGTGCGCGTGTCTAGCAGAGGCCTTCAGCTACTTGCAACGCGCAGCCAAATCAGGACGGCGGACAAATAATCGCGCGCATTTTGCCCTTCCCGTACGTCGGTCCAAAAGATTCGGGTCAATGCGGTTTTAACCTTTCCGCAACTTTTCCAGTTGTGCGATGAATGCTTCAAGCCCGCCAGGGAAGTAGCCATCGTAATGCCAGACCGCTTGTCCGTCGCTGTTGAGCACGATGATCGTGGGAAACCCGACAACCTCGTAATGCTGCGCTAATTCTAGGTTCTGCTTTCTCACCTCGGCACTTTGCTCCTTCGCGCGAGGAAAATCGAGTTCTACCAGCACCAGGTTGTTGTGTGCATAATCTTTAAATTGCGGTTGCGACAGAACATCCCTGTCGAATTTGATGCACCACCCGCACCAGTCAGATCCCGTAAAATTGAGGAAAAGAAGTTTGTGGTTGGCCTTCGCCTCTTCCTGCGCCTTGTTGTAATCATGCAGCCAGCTGGACTCCGCGCGCGCGAATTGCCCAGAGAGAAAAACAGAAATCGCAAGTACGAGAGGAATCAGACGATGCCTTTTCACGTCACCATCTTCGCTGTGATTACAACGCGGCGCAAGAGCGGTACAACGCACCGCCGATGCGGCAATCATTCTTTCACCAAGCCCGCAAATAGCCCGGCGGAACAACGCCGGGCTATCTACGGATAACCGAAACCTAACGCAAATGTTTCGAGACGAGCTTGGTCATCTCGAACATGCTCACCTGGCTCTTGCCATTAAATACCGGCCGTAGTGAGTCGTCGGCGTTGATCATGGTTCTTTTCTTTTTATCTTGGCAACCATGCTTCTTGATGTAGTTCCAGAGCTTCTTTGTTAGCTCGGAGCGTGGCAGCGGCTGCGACCCAACGATGGCAGAGAGCTTATCATCAGGTTGAACCGGCCTCATGAAGGCGGGATTCGGTTTGCGCTTGGAAGTTTTCTTTTTGGTTTTCGGCATGGAGGCTGACTAACGTTTCGCTCGAAAGAGAGCAAGACTAAATTTTGGGCAAACCTAAAATTTTTATTGCCCGGCCATCCGGCGTACCGCGAGAACCGTCATATCGTCCGGTGAAGAGTTCACCGAGTTATCTGGTGCCGCGTGCGCTAAAACTCCCTTGAGCAACGCATCGGCCGTGGGCGCGGAGTGATCCAGCATTTTCTCGAGTTGCTGGGGAGTCAAACGACGGTGTTCGTCTTTTGTCCAGCTAAACAAGCCGTCTGTGTACAGAAGAAAAGCGTCACCTGGCTCAAGATCGATCGGCGTTTCGGCAAATTCCCGTTGTTCGATTAAGCCCAGCGGAGGCGCAATTGAGGCGACCGATTCCGTCTTTCCGTTATGGCGGCTGACCAAGAGCGGGGGATGACCTGCGCCCACAACACTGGCACTTCCGGTTGCAGGGTCCACTGCCACACACATTGCGGTCATGAAAGAGCGTGAGCCAAAGATACTGCGAAAGTCATGATTCACAGCTTCCATCACCGTGGCCGGTGTATTCTGCTCGTCGTTGCCATGGTGGAAGAGAAGTTTTGCCAGCGTCGTAAGCAACGCCGCAGCGGCTCCGTGACCGGTGCCATCTGCGATCCAGAACAAAATTCGGCCGTCCTTCATTCGCAGCCAGCCATAGATATCGCCGCCCACCTGGATGACTGGGCGATAACACGTCGCAACCTCCCAACCTGGCAACGCCAGCGGTTTCTGTGGAATCAACGATTGCTGCGTTAAACGCGCAGCTGCCAGATCTCGCTCAAGATTACGGCGCCATTTTTCCAATTCATCATTCTGCCGCTCCAACTGTCGCCGCATGGAGCGCAGGCGAAGCTGGGTCTCGATTCTGGCCCGCAATACCGCCGCATTGACTGGCTTTGTCACGAAATCATCCGCACCGGCCTGCAGACAAGACACTTCGCTTTCTTCACTTCCGTGGCCAGTCAACATGATGGTCGGAATTTGCGCGACTGCCGAATGCCCATTCGAACGCAGGCGTTTTAACACCTCAGCGCCGTTTAATCCTGGCATATCGAAATCAAGCAACAGAAGTGAAGGCGGTTTGGTCTGGACGGTCTCCAAGGCTTCGGAGCCGTTCTTGGACACGCGACACTTATAACCGCCAGCGGTGAGCAACTGCGCCAGGACCCTGCGACTCATGGCGTCGTCGTCCACGACCAAAATTTCTGCACGGGATTTGTCAGACATCTCTTCTTTCGATTCGGATGAGACGCGCCCGGTCATTGTATTAGTTCCCTTGTTTCTCAACACATGCGTAGGGGGCTTCAGAAAAAAGTGATTTAATTCATTGGCAACGAATCGGACTCCGGATACGATTGCGACAGTCTTTACAGTTATGAAATTTTCATTGTTGCTTGCGCTCCTTGCGGCCTTCTTGCTCGCCTCCTGTTCTGAAGAACCGCCACCGCCAACCACCCACCGAAGGCCGGCGAGGTATCCTGCGACCCAGACCGCGGAATACCCGCCACAGCAACAGCCGTTCAACCCAAATGGACCAGTTCAGCCCACGAGTTCGCCGCCAGCAGAGATGACAGGGGCGGCGCCTCCTCCCGCGGCTGCGCCGCCGACAAAGGTTGCACCGACAAAGGTCGCGAAGGGAGATTATCCGTATGGAATTCCCGTGCCTGGCAAACCCCATCTGGTGGAGAGCCCTTATTCTCCTGGCAAATACATCGATGTAGAAGGATTCCCTCCGGGCACTGAAGTGAAGGATCCTTATACCGACAAGATCTTTCTTGTGCCGTAACGGCGGTGCTGCCCCGATTTACCCGTTGCTCCGATGCTGGATCCTACATATCGGATGCCGGACTAGGGCAGCTTGGCTTTTTTCATCGAGCATCAAGCATTAAGCATCCGGCTTTCTTTCGTCTTCTATGGAATTACGGGTAAAACGCGCCCCTCGAATTGACATCGAAATTACTGTTCCGGGCGATAAAAGCATTTCGCATCGCGCGGTCATCGTCGCAGCATTGTCGAATGGGGTATGCACGTTGCACGGATTTCTTCCAAGCGAAGATTGCATGCACACCGTGAACGCAATGCGCGCACTAGGCATAAAAATCGAACAGCCTGAGCCGACCACGCTGATCGTTCACGGAAAAAGACGGGTCCTTAATGCACCCAAAGAAGAAATCAACTGTGGCAATTCGGGCACCACCATGCGGCTGCTCGCCGGTCTGCTGGCCGGACAAACATTTGAAAGCCGGCTCGTTGGGGACGCGGGACTGTCGCGACGTCCGATGAACCGCGTGATCGCGCCGCTTTGTGAGATGGGCGCCAGCGTTGTTGCCGAAGGGCCAGACGACACGCCACCGCTGCGCATCCGCGGCGGTTCGCTGCGCGGAATTCATTACCAGCCACCTGTGGCAAGCGCACAGGTGAAAGGGGCTTTGCTGCTGGCAGGCCTTTTTGCAAAGGGCAAGACCACCGTGGAAGAACCGTTACCGACGCGAAACCATATGGAAAAAATTTTCAATTATTTCCTGGTGCGAACGGCAGCTGAAGTTGATGGCAGTGTCACGACATTTGGCGACCAGGTTCCGGAATCGCGCGACTTCGCCATTCCAGGCGACATCTCGTCAGCAGCATTTTGGCTGGTTGCCGCTGCGGCTCAACGGAGAGGGCATTTGCTTGTCCGCGACGTCGGCCTGAATGACACGCGAACCGCGTTGCTTGCGGTCCTGCTCCGCATGGGTGCGCAGGTGCGTGAGGCGGTCGAGGATGTCGATCAGCTTGAACCCCGGGGGATTGTCGAGGTCACTGGTTTGCCGCTTAAAGGAACCGTAATCCAGGGTAAGGAGGTGCCCCAACTGATCGACGAACTGCCAATTTTGTCCGTTGCAGGCGCCCTGGCAAACGGCAAGACAATCGTTCGGCAAGCAGAGGAGTTACGGGTAAAAGAAACTGATCGCATCGCGGCAATCGCGCATAATCTGCGCGCCATGGGCGCTCACGTGGCCGAACTGAGTGATGGGCTTGAAGTCTATGGGCCAGCACCGCTGCACGGAGCGCGTGTAGCAAGCTTCGGTGACCATCGCATCGCCATGGCGTTTGCCATCGCGGGGCTTTTCGCCGATGGCGAAACTATTGTTCAGGATGCGGAGTGCATTCGTGAGTCTTATCCAGGATTTGAAGGAGTGCTCGAAGAGTTCACGAATCCGAAACGGATGCAGATCAGCACCCCCGTGATCGGTTCACTTACTCCCACTCCCCCAGAGGCAACCTAAGGTGGTAGCAGCCGCGCATTAAGGCGCGTTGCATTGCCGGGCAATGCGCGGCTAAACTGGGACCCAGCATTTCATGCACTGTTCTCAGCGAGATTTTCATCGAGTAGTCGCGATTGATGGCCCAGCTGCCTCTGGTAAAAGTAGTGTCGCGCGAGCGCTCGCGCGCCGGCTCGGCTTTGTCTACGTCAACTCGGGCGCGATTTACCGAGCGATCACCTGGCACCTTTTAAACAAAGACATCCATACAGACGATACCCAACGCGTCGCGCAGACTCTACAGTCAGCCGCAATTACCTGCCGCATTCAGGACAGCGAGTCGCGCATGCTCATCGATGAGATCGATCCCGCGGATCATTTGCGCGATGATCGTGTGAACGAAAGCGTTGCCCACGTCAGCAGGCTGCCGCTGGTCCGCCAAATTGTCGGGCAGAAACTGCATGAGTATGCACGCAGTCACGATGTCGTGGTGGAAGGGCGGGATATTGGCTCTGTCGTATTCCCTGAGACGCCACATAAATTTTACGTTGATGCTTCGCCGGAGGTGCGTCTCCGGCGTCGTGCCGCACAAGGGGAACGCGACGCCATCACCCTGCGTGATCAGGCCGATCTTTCGCGATCTGTCTCACCGCTCGTCACCGCAAAGGACGCCTATGTCATCGATACGTCGCATTTGACCATCGAAAAAGTTGTCTGCGAGATTCTTGTCCGACTCAAAGAAATGGGCCTGCGGACCTAGCGACTTAAACACTTAGCGATTTAGAGATTGATCTGAAACAAGTCGCTAAATCACTAAATCGTTCACTCGCTAAATGAATTTCTATTACTGGCTTGGCTATCACTTTTCTCGTCTAGCGGGGCGATTGTTTTTTCGGCTTCGTGTAATTCATCGGGAGCGAATGATTCAGAGCGGGCCTGCGATTTTGGCAATGAATCACCAGAGTTATCTCGATCCGCTGCTTGCAGGGACTACGAGCAATCGAGCGATTTACTTTCTGGCCAGGCGAACGTTGTTAGACGCGCCGACCCTCGGCTGGCTTTTGCCAAAGCTGAATGTGATCCCAGTTAATCAAGAAGGCGTCGATCGCAGCGCGATTAAGGCTGTAATTCGCATTTTGAACGCCGGTAACGCCGTGCTGATTTTCCCTGAAGGCTCGCGCACTCTCGACGGTAACTTGCAGCCGGCCGAGCCCGGAATGGGCTTGGTGATTGCAAAAACACTCGCGCCGGTTGTCCCGATGCGAATTTTTGGGGCGCACGAAGCCCTGCCGCGCGGCGGTGGCGGTTTGCACCTTGTCCCAATTACGATCGTCATCGGAGA
>WNFQ01007867.1_pt1 | contig 13907 bp, 15 predicted proteins | sample 5400171 | NCBI WGS metagenome assembly WNFQ01 (sample SAMN13153356, study PRJNA577476) | soil metagenome | isolation source: 20 cm soil under Madrone tree | place: USA:California | collected 2016-06-14
TGATCATCGGTGGGTCTAGACGGGGCGGATGGATGAATAACGCGACGACCAACAACCCCACGATCGAGTACTACCCACCCAAGGACATTCACAACGCCAATGGCACGCCCATACACCTTCAGTTCCTAGTCGACACGCTCAACTCAAACCTTTTCCCCATCGCGTTCTTGCTCCCAGACGGACGCATCTTCATCGCTGCAAACCGCGATGCGATGGTCTACGACTGGAAAAAGAACACAGAGGATCGTCTCCCTCAAATCCCTAACGGCGTGCGCGTTACTTATCCGATGACAGGCACGGGCCTATTGCTCCCACTCGCACCGGAGAACGATTATGCGCCCGAAGTACTCATCTGTGGTGGTTCAACGCTGGACGATAAGAGGCCGGGGTACGAGTTATCCGCTCAGGATCCGGCGTCTGACCAATGCGTGCGGATACTGCTCACGGAAGATGGAATCAAAAGAGGCTGGCAAGTCGAGAAGATGCCACATGCGCGCACGATGACAGATGCCGTGTTGCTCCCCACGGGCGCAGTAGTGATCCTGAACGGCGCGGGGAGTGGCATCTCGGGATATGGAAACGTGCGCGATCAGGTGGGCATGTCGAATGCCGACAACCCAGTGCTTGCACCCGTGCTCTACGACCCTGCCGCGCCGGGCGGGGAGCGTTTTTCGACACGGGGATTGCCGGAAAGTCCTATACCCAGGATGTACCACTCGGTGGCGACGTTGACGCCGAACGGGGATATTATGATCTCGGGAAGCAACCCAAACCTCGACCGGAGCGAGGTGCCGTATGGTACTGAGTATCGCGTCGAGTGGCTGCGGCCGCCTTATATGAATAAACAGCGGCCTGTGATTATGGCAGCACCTCGCATTTTGGACTATGCGCACCGCGTGAACGTGCACGTTAAGGTTCCAGGGAATCTTCGTAATGAAAAACTTAAAGGTGAGTTCTGTTGTTTTTGTCTTCTACCCTTTCCCGGCTGACATATGGGGCAGTTTCGTTGATGGACTTTGGGTTCGTGACACACGCGGTACATGCCAACTCACGCCTTGTGTATCTCGTGTCGGAACTGGGAGAAGACGGACACACACTCACCATCACGGGCCCAAGTAATGGAGGTGTGTATCCACCTGGGCCCGGTTGGTTGTGCATTATCGCAGGAGATGTGCCGAGTAGGGCAGTGAAGATCATGGTCGGCGATGGGCAGGGACCACCAGTCGACCACGGTGCGATCGAAAAGTGAGAGTAAACCTATTTTCTGAATTCCGCTCACGAATTCCTGTGCTGTGGCTTACAGCTTGCTCAAGAAAACAAAGGAAGACCAAGGCGATTAGGAAGGTAGAGAGCTGTGAGAGAAAATGGATTTGCAATGGAGCATGACGGCGTTGGATGTGGCACGGAGTAGAGCGCTTTCCCAACGTACCCCAAGAGAGGCCTGTGTCATTACCTATACTCTGGGAAGATATACATTTAGCATCGCAACGGTGGTAACTTCGAGTAGGATCGAAAGGAGATCCGTGTATATGCAACCTGGTGACACCTAGAAAATACATCGACGACAAAAGCTTACAATGCTCTCTGTTTCATGCGACTAGCAACAGTGCGCAAACCAGCGTACACTTTCCCAGGTGGAGAGCCCAGAATCAACGAGACAATCGCATCACGGGCAATTTTGATATTTTGGAAAGAACCAAGAATATGAATTTTCCTGTAAGATCAGTTGACGCATGTATGTGATGAACCAAAGAAAAAAATATCTGCTTACGTATCGGCTAGAATGATGCGGGTACGGCTGGCATTTTCTATAGTAAACTTGGTTTTGCCATCCTGACCTGCGATGCGACCTTGGAATACAAAGCGTCTTAGTCATATGTGACCATCAAAAATTGTGGGCGATACGTACCGATGGCCCTTGAAAGATGATCCCCATGAAGCGTCTTCACATCCTTGATCTCAAACGAGTCGAGATAAAGGTCGTCTAATCTGAGGAGAGCGATGGCATCCTGTGCGGTCGTCTAATCAGGAATGAAATGCCGTGATGGAACTTCACCCACGTTAACATCAAAACCAAGAGCATGCGCTTTGACGAAATCAGCGCCTTTTTGTAGGGCGCCGAGTTCTTTTGTGTGTTTTGAGGTCTATTAACGCAAATCGGTACGAGTCTCGGCTATGTGATAAAAGTAGTAGACGCACTCGCATCTCCACACACTTCCTCTGCACGTTCATCCTAACCTGAAGGCCAAGGATTTCCGTCAAAGGTCCGAATATGTTTATCCAGTCCCTTTTCAGAGGTGACATGCGATGAGGTGGGATTGCTATCCGTCTCGTCTCGGATCTTAATGTCTTCCCGGCATTAGCGGGCGCAGGTCCAAAGGATGGAGCTTCTGTTGGAGGCGCTATGTCTGCGCCGTCCACGTCAATCAAAATTTCTTCGTCTTGAGTGCGCTCTGTCGCTTTGGGAGGCACGTTGCCCATTTCATGGTCCTGATGGAGAGCATCATCACCCACGACGCGAGGTGCTTTCTTTTTGGATAAAGTGCGGCGGTTCTTACGGGGCGTCTTTGATGTGCTAGGGACTGATTGTACGACGACCATGGGAGTGTGTAGAGGGGATTTCGAGAAAGATGGGCCTCGAGGACGCGCTCGGCAATGTCCGTGATGTCCCTACAGGTGGTACGCACGTTGTGCTCCATTCGACTTATCATCGCATGGGTTCAGTGCGTTTGAACGGACATATGGACTCTATAATGGCTGCTGACACCCCTGGAACCACGAAAGTTCTAAATGACAGCCGTGCTGAAGGTAGGTACACTCTCAATCTGGCCTCACCGACCTTCCTGACTCTGATGCAGTGCCACAGTCTCTTGTCAGTACACTTGCCCCTGGGGATAGTGCTGGCGCAGAAATTCCATCGAAAGAGGATGTCTCGAAGCTATCCGACAAACTAAAGCAACTACTCGGCGATGTAGATCCACCTGCGGGGACCGTGCAACGCAATGAGAAGGGTGAGGTATGTGTCTAAGCTGATGCAATAAGACATCGACCCTAACGCGATGTAGCTCCTGAACGAAGAGGGCCTTCCAATAATTGAGATCACTGAGCCGACGGAAAAACTGCCCGAACCCGCGACTGGTGCGAGCCCGAGAACTGGTCCGACCGTGGAAACAGAGGGCGTGGGTTTCGTGCCCATGTACCGGCTACCGCGTGCGGAGAGGGCTCGAAACCGTGCGCAGATGGACCGCATCCTCGACATGCTCGAGGAAGAAGAGCGGATCGAGGATGAGCAGCACCAAGCGCGCGACCGGGAACAGCGGCGAGAAGAGCTCGAGCAGCTGCGGGCGAATGCCAAAGCGGAATCGGAACGGGTCAAGGTGGCGAAAGAGATGCAAAAGAAGATGGGAAAGGCGCTATTGAAAAACATGGCAGATGTGAGAGAAAAGGAGGAGAAGGAGAAGGCGCACCAAGAAAGAGAAGATCTGGAAAAGGAGGAAGCACGCAGAGCACGCAAGCCAAGAAAGTGTGTCTCCTGGGCGGAGCTACCCAAGCAAGAGCGATCTGGCGACGACGCAGCGGTACTTAACCTGCCGGGCAAGCTGCCTATGCGCTCTTATGTCGTAGAGCGCTTCCCCTCACGTTCTGGTTCCTCGTCGCCTCCACCTCCTATTCCAACGGATGATTCAGACGACGAATCTGAACCTCCTTCACCGGTCCCATCAGACTCTGACGTACTCAGTGGAATCCGCTCAGACGGCATCCCATTCCCAACCCCAGAACACGCTGAGAGTGACGGTAGCGAAGATGAGGACGAGCCCCTCGAGAGCCATGGATCAGAGGACGGATTTGACATCGATTCCATGCAACACCAGCGTGAGATCGCTCTCGCTTACTTCGAGAAGCGGAATACCATCGGTGCCGATGCTGCTCGTGCCATGTCTGCGCACTCCCACGGTTTAGATGGTGGTGAAAACGAATGGGAACAAGAGGCAAGTCGTCCGCTATTCCCCCGCTGTTTGTTCCTGGCATGTAGCTAACGGAGATGCCCGAGTAGGACGTCCCTCACGACGCCATGCTCGCAGAGCCTAGACCAAACCTATCCCAGTCCAAATTCAAATCCGAACGGATTGCACAAGCCTACTTCGGCGGGACGCAATTACCATCTTCGACACTATCCACTTCTCTCGGGACATCTGCTGTGCTTCCCAACTCAACCAGCGGCGCGCTGCGTAGCGCCGTGCACATGGGCCGGCTGGAAGGGGGCCAGCTTGTTGGTAATGGTGACAGCGACAGGGAGGATGAACCCAATGAAGCCGTAAGCGCGCGGACGCGGGAATTCATGGATGCGTTGCGTCGCGGGGATGTGACGAATGCTGGTACTGCGGAGAACTCGGATGCCCTGATCGCTGCGCTCGAGACAGCCTATGCCGTGCCGCCCAAACAACCTCAACAACCCCATCCTTCCGCTCGAGCTCCCCCCGCTGTTATTATAGCACCCCGACTAGCATCCGCAACACCATCTGCAACCGCACCCCCCATTGTCCAGAAAAGCTCGAGATTCAAACTAGAACGTGCCGTCCCGCCGCCCACCATTGCTGAAGACGAAGGTCTGCGGGAGGACAGCGCGGACATGGCAGAGATCGGGACTGCTTTCTCCGCCACATCACCAGCGTCATCATCAGCTCCCACACGTGTTATCGCTCCCCCGCCAGTGCGAGACACATCCGCATCATCTCAACCACCCATGGTGATTGTCGATTCGCCATCCTTTGCTCCGCCATTAGCAGGTGCACCCATGACGACGACAATCATCGACTCACCCTCCTTCCAGAACCCACAATTCCCGCTTTCGTCGGCAAAGCCGATGCGCCCGTCCCCTCGCCCGCCCACCGTGCTGCCCTCGGTGCGCGAGTCGTCCGGTATACCAAGGCAACAAGAAACACCGGCGCACGAGCCCGGGAAAAAAGTATCACGGTTCAAAGCACAACGTGCCGAGTCGTGATATTGTAAAGCATGAGACACCTCTCCAAGGAGAAACGAAACTGCCATGACACGTCCCGCCCACATTGTCAGTTAAACAACCAACCCAGTCACACTCACCACCTCACATTCCTACACACGATCCAACAATGCAACAACAACGCATCGCTTTCCTCGAGAAAATGAAAGACGAAATGACCCATTTTATGTATTTTATCGCCTTTTGATGCTCCGACTGACTGATTTTGTATCTATCGAGAATGCATCCCAAAGAATGAACGAAAGAAGAGTTGTACTAGCATCACACCAGCGCACGCAATGTTTTCCTTAGAACTTGGTCCTTATCTATTACAGTCCGTCTGATATGTGTACCGTAACTTGCCAGAATACAGCGTGTACATACCGTGACAGATTGCAGCGGATCATCGATCATCCCTGACTGCTACCGCTGAACCTAGCATTTTATTGACTTGGTGTCATCCATCGAAAATATTTTTATCAATACCGTCTAGTAGGACCTTGCAGACCGTCCACTGGTCGTTCTAAGTCGTATAACTCGCATTGCATCGGAAAGATCGATTACTAAGCTTTTGCCTTTTTGGGATGGACATCAAACACTACACTGCGGCAGTGTTACAATCTTCGTCGCATTACCATTACCTACGTTACTTATTTGAATAACGTTCAAAATCAAAAAGAAGAAAGTCATAAAAAGAGCTAGCGAGCGAGCGAGTTCAAGTTAGTAGTAGTGGTAGTATGATAATCTTTTATTTTCATCTCTGTTCGAGCATATCCCGCTTGAGGGCAATCTCGTCCCGGGTCATGGCGATTCGGCTCTCAAGCCTCGAGCTCAAGTCCACCTCGCTTCCAGAAAGACCTACAGCTGCATCGAGCAATGCCCTGGCCTCCTTGAGCACCTTGACCCAATGCGCGCGCGTCGTCTCACCAAGCCCAAGCGTAGTACCCACATGCACGCGCAAATCGACCATCCTGCGTCCCCCATTCCCCCATTTCTCTCCACCCAGACCAGCAGTAATACCGTGACCATAAACACTTCCCACACTCCCTCCTCCTACCTCTCCGTCGCTCAAACTGGAGCTGGAACTACTACTACGAACCGGACCCTTCTCATTCTCGCCCCCGTTTTCACTCGCGCGGAGCAAAGCGTCGACGTCCTCATTCTCGAGTCGCTGCGCCTCACGAAGTTCCAACACCGCGAGCTCGAAAAGCGCTACGCCGCCGATCCACGTACCACCCGAGCTTGGGATCTTAGCGTGACGCGTCTGCGCGTCGCGCAGGAAGGCGCGCGCTTCGGATGGGCGGCCAGTCGTACGGTACATTATCCCGAGAAGAAGCGCGCGGAGCGCGAGCTCGTCGGGCGTGTCCAGCGCTGCGCGTGAATGTATAGGTGTGGACGCGTCGGGGTCGTTACCAGCTGGTGGTGAGGTCGATTCAAACGGTGTAGGGAGCGTTACTGGTGGGGTGAGGGAGAGTAACTCGATGATATGTGCTTGTGCGACGGCGGGCGTTATGCGCCCGTGTGTATTCCAGAAGATGGCCATTTCTGTGGTTTTTTTTGGTTCCGAGAAGAACTCGATGAGAAAAGGCGGAAGATAGAGGTATGATTGACATGCCATCTGCGGGGCTGATGGATATAGATTGTACCCAGTCCTCCTCGGAACCCGTTCGTCTTACATGTTTCGTCTTCCAGAACGCCACTGCAGAGGGAAAACATGGATCAGGTCATCTCTTCCAACATAAACGCAAAGGCACAATCACGCACGCTTCTTCTTGATGAACACCTCAGTGGGTAAGTCCTTGTTCCCGACTTTACGCTTGTCGATCTGTGCCGGCGTCGCCTCCAGTAGTCTCTGGGCTTCTTTCAAGTTGCCAAGCGACCAATAACATCCCGCTGCAATAAAGTAGTACGTGGCATGCGACCAGGTATTAATCTCGGTCATACGCATGAACATCTTTGCGGCGTCCTCGTAGCGCCGCTGCGCGAGATGAACCCATCCAAGCTCAAAGACGAGGAGCCCGTCGGCCTGGAGGAAGACGCTCGTCCTGTCGGGAGAAAGACCGGCTTGGAGGGTTTTGATAGCGGACTCTGGGTCACCGGACATGCGATGAATCTTTGCCTGCCAGGGCGAACAACATTAATATATGATTGCAGTAATCTAGTGGGGGCAGCGGTAGCCTTACTCGGTTCAAGATCCACAAAGTCCCTGTAGGGTATTTATTTTCGAGCCTAGATGTTTAGTCGACCTTGAGCAAGAACAGTAGACATATAGATATGAAGGCGGGGCGGAGCATGTACGCACTTGTCGACAATCGACTTGTACTGCTTGAGGATATACTTCTCATCTGCCTGGTAGCCAGACATCAGCAGGACAACTCCGTAATAAGTCATTAAAGCGAGTCCAGCGAAGACCGAATGCACGTCGTTACCACTCGCAGAAATGGCGAGGGCGCGGAGGGCGAGCTTTCGGTCATGGTTGTACCCAAAGAAGCCTACAACGCTCCTGAATGCACCCACGCGAATGTCAATCTCTGCCGCATAGCGCAACAAGGGTCACACGCACTTGACTTTTGCTGGAAGTAGGGAGAGGACAAGGTTGAAAAGACCGTGTCCTGCCGACGTGGATCCATTGTTAAGGCGTTGAGGCGGGGAACATGAATGATATGCAAGGGGACGCGGGAGAGGACGAACCAAATGCGGTGCCCGAGATGATTAGATCCTCAATTGGGCCCGACCGAGGAAGCCAATCGACTTTGAAGAGATTGAAGAGACCGTGCTTGTAGGCGTGGAGGGGGTGGGGCCAGAAAGCACTTGTTGAGTGGCGATGCTGAGAAGAGAGCCTTGGCGCGAGGACGGAATGGATGGTGTCGGGGTATCGTAAGTGTCTAGGCCGTTCGGGAATACGATCTTGTAGAGCCTACAAAAGAGTGCTTTAGCGATCAGAAACCGACTTATTCTAAAAGAGAAACAGACTTTGCGTAACGAGAGTGTGCGCTGATGAGATTGTTTTCTTGCGTGAGCTAGCGTAGAAATTTATATAACAGGAGACGCCTACTTATTCAGTGCGTACCTATGAATATGAAACACATAATGTCAATCAAATGCGCCAGTGGAGCCAATACTAGTGGGACTCACAAACACTGCAAGTAGCCGTAGTAGGATTCGCTGTCATCAGGTGAGTAAGTACATATCATATAAGTAAAGAGGGTCATGGGTTGCATGGTGAGTCTCCACCTTGAATGGCGGAGAGAGCATACCTCAGAGCATAGTTTAATCCGAGGAGGATGACACAGTCCGAATAGACAAGCTCCCATTCTGTTGCGGCGGGAAAACGACTGGTCTGCTTGAGGTTCTTTGCGCTCTTGAGTTGCTTCTTCGCGCCGGCTTCTGCCTGCTCCAGAAGACTTGAGGCTTCTGACATAAGGCCAGTCTGGAGGCAATAGAGGGGTATTATATGGAGTCAACAGCTGCATCACGGAGACGAATGCGCACCTCCAAGCTCAAGGCCGCCTGAAGGAAGGCACAAGCGCCAAAACCAAGGAGATGAAGAGCTGAATCGCCGCTTCTGAAGAGGTCCTCTGCTTTTCCTAGTTCATTAGAGAAAATGAGATCAAAACCGGCCGTGGCGGACTTGATGTCGGCGATGGTTTCGTCTGTTGGGGTGAGCATTGCAACAAGTGAAGAGGGGGCTGAGGGCGTAGTGGAAGTGTGGAAAGGGTTGGGAGTTGATGGAGTATGATGTGTGTTGTGATATAAATACTCGGGAAGGGGATCAACAATGTCCTCGATGATGATTGTGTCTGGAACATATCCTCTCCTCACCGACCGAGTCACATGACAAACACATCCCGTCCACGCCACGCCACAACCCTCGCTTGTCGTAATCCACCAAAACGATGTTTCCCAGATTCCTGCGTCCCATACACCATCCTTCGAGGAGGTCATATTCTCTTTTTTCCAAGCCCCCCGGTGGTCGCTTCTTCAACTCATCAAAGCCCCCCAAAGTCGTCCCTCCTGCCAGCGCCTCTGCAAAATCTGCCACTCGCGTCGAGGCAAGCACTGCCAACGGCGACACGCAACAACAACAAGCCTCCTCATCTTTGCCCGATGATTCCTCAGCAACGACGACGACGGCCCCATCTACTGCTGCATCCTCTTCACCGACCCTCCCGATGCCCTCCGCAGCCCCCACTGCGCTGGCGTCCCACCCGCCGCTGAGTGCCCCCGACCTGCGTCTGCACCAATTCTTTTCACAGCATCGCCCACTCGTGCTCTCCCAACCCGCGTCAGCACTCTTTGATTCCTCACCCGCTCTCACTCTCAATCCCGCACCACCGCACGGCCTAGGCTCCACGACCACAGCCTCGGCATCTGCCGCCGCCCAAGCTACGTTAGAGGACCCACCTGAGACGACGCCAGAGGCGGATGCGGACACTGCGCGACTCCTCGCTCGTACGTTGGCGATGAACGCCGTCAGCAGTGCGGTTGGCTGGGATGCCACGTTGCGTCGGCTGGGTCTCAATCCAGCCGAGAGTACTGCTGTGCTGGGCGACCAGGGCCGTACCGTTGAGCTGGACAGCACCAGGCGCAAGCGGAGGAGAAAGATGAAGAAACATAAGTGCGTAAATGTTCGTTTGCGCGTTTTCCCTCGTGACCCTGATCACTACTGTCCTGATTTAGGCTGAAGAAGCGACGACGGGTGAGCCTGCACCTTCCCTTTTCCTTTCTTTGTCTTGATCGCCTTTGTCTGACTGACTCTCCTTTCATAGCTCCAACGTGCGCAACGGTTGAAGATAGGTCGATGAAACACGTGGTTGGACGTATTTATAAATAGCACGTTGGGGCGTCTTTGCTGTTCACCCCACTACCTACAACACATTCTGTTCACATCCCCACGTCTAGTCACACATCTCTTATCATAATTGCATGTGTCAATCTTTTCTCTCCACACCATGCTCGCGGCTGATACCAGCGTCATCGATGGTAACATGGTTCACATAATTGTGATCGAATTCATTGTGCTTTTTTAAAAACACAAAATATCCATTTGTATAGAGGCATTGAATGCAGCTCTCGCTAGCATGCATCGCAAGCATGGGAAACGAAGGGGGCAGGGACAGTACAAGAGCTAAGCAATCGGACGAAGAGATGGCCAGAGCTACTCTATTACTGTACTGCGGGCTAACATTGAAGAGATTCCGCATCTACCAGCCAGTGCCGGTGTGAGCGTGCGAGATGTATACACCATCGTTAATCGATCTAGTTGCATTGAGCAGTAGAGCCCTACTCTTCAGATGACGGCTCTGCACCCGCCTTGCCACCGTGACGTAGCCTTTCAAGTTCTCACTTAAAAGTGCAGCAAGTGCCTCTTTGAAGAATTCATTGACCCTCGCGTATCGACTTTCGTACAATGTCAAACCACGGTCCTTCGCAGTAAGTTCCCAAGTTCAGCAATGCCATAAGTTACTCGTACTCACTGGCAAGCTGTCCATCTCCAGTGCTGTTACCTGCACTTCCGTTCACCTCTTGGCGTTCGCAGCACATCACTTGATGGTCAGCTTCCTCGTCAATCAGGTGGTGTTACCCTTCTAGAAGGTCCATGTTCTCCCAACACAGGAATTGCAACGTCCGCAGCGTCGGCCTAGGCCCCGTCGACGGCATCTCTGCATTTTCGTGGCCTTCTTCCAATCAAGCTTCGCTGCGACCACCGTTCCGCTCTCTTTGCCTTACCACCTGCGCTCATGTTGATCCTCCAGGAATCCTATTATGACAGCCACTTGGCAATTTTTCCCAGTCTGGATGTCGGTAGCAGTAGCACAAGCCGCAGACCGTTCACAATTGGATGTCACGTAGCAGTTTGGATCCGTTGAGACGAGGTTGAGTTCGAAATTTGAAATTCGGATGACCGCGACGCTCCGACACAGCTGCTGCTCAGCTCACAATTACCTCCCCTTTAACGCGCGCACATGTCCCCGGAGTACAAAGGACTAACGGACTAACTAAAACCGGTACTCAGGAGATTCCGAAGATCCACCACCGCGTACAGGTATGGCAACGAAGACAAATCATGAGGTGCCACCGTGACCATCCACTCCGACACCACTGAGTCCGACCACTTTGTGATCTTTTCCCGCGGCTCCAAGGCCAATTGTAAGATGGCCCGGGATTCAACAACCTTCACCTGTACAGCGGTCTCTTACGTGGGGGGAAGGTTGGAAATCTCGTAGGACACACTGGACATTAAGGTCAGCGACCGACTTGGAGGCAGATCTTGGAGCTAATGATGTCTCTTTTAAGCCCAAATTCACCTCAGCTCCAACTAAATCCCACTGAATTACTGTACCATATTGTCCACTGTGATCTGACAGCAATCTAAGCGATCGCTTACCTCCGGCGCAAGCCAATCCTTCCCTTTCTCGTGACTCATCATGCGGCGAGATATTTTTTCTCCCCTTTGAGAAACGCGATGATCCGCTTCGTGTGGCGTTCCATCCGAGCCGGCGCTCGTGGAGCCCAAAGGCCCAAACACGCAGCCTCAAACTCGCCCGTATCAACATCAATGCCGCTCCCCTTTCCCTCGCCTAATCACCGGAAGCCACATGTCAGAAATCTTCGTTTGAACCCAAAAGACCTGGTCGTTTTCGCTCGGTCGGCGCGGTAACGACGACTCGCAGAGGCAATCCCAGCCGATCTGACCCCCCACTCACCGAACGCCCAGCTTCCTGTGCTACCAAGGGTGCCACAGGCAGTTCGCGCCGCGCTTCTCCACTCCGTTGTCAAGCATGTCATCCAATACTCCTTCCAGGTCGCGCCCTCACACCAGTTGTGCCCAACCTCTCGCCCTCAACCCTAGTCGATGCTAGGATATGTTTCCTGGAAGTCATCAATGCACGCTTTCCACGGTAATTACGGTACACGGGAGATCACCCCTGACCCAGGTATCGAGTGAAATACAAATTGTTTCAAACCGGTTACCGGCGCCTTCCCGGTGGCACCAACACTTTTTAGTCTTGGGCATATTATTTCCGACCAGCGCTGTATTGTGGGCTCCACATCCTGTGGGAACACTGGTTTACGAAAGGTAGTGTGCACTGCCCTGGATCGCCGTGACGCGAGGCCGTTCGTTTCGAAACACCGCTGCTGAGGAAACTGACAAGAGATCACGGTAAAGTATTGTTGTCGATGAACACTTCAAGCGCCAAACTATATTTAGGGCACAGTACTCGAAAAAAACATGTGACAATACGGTCGACACTAAGATTCTGATGGAGTTCGGAGAGAATTTTCCTCCGGGGTCCGAGTCATTGGTTACCCCTTGATACCTAAAGCGGTGTTGTCTTGTTCTCTTCAAGGGCCAAAAAATTGCGCCCGGTTTTTGTGGTGATGCTATTCAGTAACTTGTGCCGAGAAGATAGCCACACAAAATGTGCTTTCTATCTCAGCTTCTGGAAAGAGGGCCGCCAGGCACCGATGGATGCGAGCGGCAGTAGTCGTTACTGTACTAGTCGCCAGCGCCAGCGATAAAGTCTGCAGAGGGCGAGCCACGTGACTCGTAAGTTCGTCTCTGAGTCATTCGTCACGGTCGACGACAACTGAATTGAAGTCTGTCAAAGGACGACAACGAACTGCTTTTACACAATACCTCAGGCTGGGCTTTTGTTCTCCCTTTGGAAAATAAGTTTGTATTACAGCATTATCTCACAGGACTGCTTTCACGTCCTGGCGCCTCAAACTATTATAAACGTCATGCCCTCAACCATCAGTAGAGGCTGATAGCCCCTTGACGCTGCACTCACACTCCCTCCCTCATTGTGCGGCATTTGAAGGTCCTCCTCTACCAATTTTTATCACAGGCTCAGGTTACTTTCGGGAAATGCATGTTTCGAGGCCACCTTCACGTAAGATATCAAATTCTTTCAGTTGTGGATGAAGTTGCCTTTCAGATCCAATCAGTCGGCAGAGCGGACATCCCCAATATGCTGTGCCTAAATGCACTTTGGCACCATTCCCGACCGAAACCGCACCCCTGTTGGGCCATGCAACCGCTGAAGACAATAGTTTTTTTTTCGTAGCTGATGAGCTATCGTCACCTAATTGCGACCGGAAGTCCCCTCTCTTGGTCTCTCGCATGTCTACTCGCCTTTCCCCAAATTTGGAAACGTGGGAGTCGTTCGATTTGATCCGTCTGGCCAAATACTGACTCACGTCTCTGGTGTCCCAGTCTACACTGCGGAGTTGACACAGCTATTTCCGACAGAGCAAGATCCAGAGAGGCCTCCTCATTATTCTAGTTTAAGTCAACAATAGCCTCGGATGGGATACGCTTCGGAAGGGCACGTGAGAATCACGCTGTTAAATACAGCCCCCCTGCTGCATCTCGCACCCAGCTATTTCTTTTTTGGCTTTCTTCATGGACCCGATTGAGGAGCCTGAGACTTCGGAGACGACCGTCATCTCCAAACCTTCATGCGATGGCCCAAATGACTCTCCGGCGCGCCCGGATTCTCAGCAGGAAAGTGGACAGGTGCGCACCACGTCTCCCACTCTGGTCAACACGATCATCCCTCATCTGATCACTGCTTTCTCGCCAATCAATAGAAGGCCGACCAAGCTTCCGCGTTCTCGCACCCCGGTGCGAAGATCATCGCACAAAGGGCGGCGGATGGGGACGGACCCTACCGCTGTCGCAAGTGCAAAGATGCGGTCCTCACCGTGTCAGTGAAACGGTGCCCAGCATGTCTGGATGAATACCCCTGGTTCGCTCCCCCCGATGACGAGGAACCTGTCTGAAATTCAGGATGCTGTCGCCCAGCACATCCCACATCCATCTATTCCATGGCTCGGAATCTCGCAAAGAATTAATTGGTGGGAAGTTGGAGAGGGGGGGGCTGAAGGCACCGTGGAGGAT
>WNFQ01002259.1_pt1 | contig 13906 bp, 11 predicted proteins | sample 5400171 | NCBI WGS metagenome assembly WNFQ01 (sample SAMN13153356, study PRJNA577476) | soil metagenome | isolation source: 20 cm soil under Madrone tree | place: USA:California | collected 2016-06-14
TAGCAAAAGGCGCCAATACTCTTGCAGAACGTGCCAAACGGTTTATAGCCGAGCTACCGCTCCTAGTTCCAACCTCCGGGCCGCGATCTCTCTGCCGCAAGGTGGGCCTGCCGGTGCCGTGGGAAGCCGCTGTGCGCAAGGCGGCCTAACTTTGTGGTTCGGCGGACGTCCGGTTATTGCAATTTGACCGTCGGGTCTTGGGAATGCCGACAGGCAGCAACGGGCTCAGACCTGGCGATCACTCGGTCCCACCGCCACGGGCTCCCTCTAGCGCCTCACGGGGACGGAAGGCGGTATGAGCGGTGGATTGGATGCATGTGGGAAACGCTTCTCATTTGATCCAGGTTTCCACTTTGGCCTTTTGTTGACTGATGAAACTATCGACTCGCTCGACGGCGGCGTCGATTTGACTTTGAGGGCCGGTGAGCAGGTGACGACTGCGGGCGGCGACAAGGTTGGGGTCCTCGTCGGTCATCGACTCTAGGTTGTGAGACATGGCGACGATGGCGGTCTGGTGTTCGCTCAAAGCGTCAACGGCTGCGATGGGTGTGGCGCTGCTCTGAGTCGTTGAAGCAATCCGCAGAGGCGTGTCGTTGCGTGGCCCAGCGGTGAAATTCAACGCGCCTTTAAACGTGTTGGCGTTGGCGGTGCGCTCGCCGAGATCGTTCAAACCCCATTTGTCTTGGGCGTATCTCAAAAGGCTGGTGTGATCGAGCAGATCGGAGAACACTCCGTTCCCGACATACGGCGATATCAGTAGCGCGGGAACGCGGACGCCGTAGCGTTTGAAGTCATATTCTTCGCTGTGGTGATCCGGTGGAATCGCTGCAGGCGGCGGTACGTGGTCGTAGAATCCGCCGTGTTCATCGAATAGAACGAGGAGCAAAGTGGAGTTCCACAGTGCCGCATTGCTCCGAATCGCATTGTAGACGCTGGCCACCAGTACATCGCTTCCGATGATGTCATGGGGTGGATGGGCATCGTTCGCACCCGGCTGTAGGTACGACGGTTCGATGAAGGCAAAGGGTGGGAACTTGTCGGCGTCGCCGGCGGCATCTTGGTGGAAGGCCATCATGTGATGGTGGCGGGCCGCGTTCTCCGGCGACCATTGGTGCACGAACAGCATGGACAGCGGCGTATCGCCGAAGTAGACCTTCCAATCGATGGACTTTTCATTCAGTCGATCGAAGAGGGTTGGCTGGTCGTACCAATGCAGGTTCAGGTTCATGATGCCGTTGGGCATTTTGACTCTGCCGAGGCTGGTGCCGCTGAGCGCAAATAGGCGGTTGACCCAGGTCGGTCCGGGTACCGAGGAGTGCCAGCGATCGCAAATCGTAAATGCATTGGCGAGTGCGTGGATGGCAGGCAGAGCGCCGTCGTCGTGATAGTGCATCACCTCGGAGGGGTCTGCGAGCTGCGGGTATTGATGCGCATAGTTGAGAACAAATCCGCCGTTTTCGGGAACACTGCCATTGCCGTTGAGTTGGATCAGTACGTCGTTTGTCTCATGGACGGGATCGTTGGGTACCTGCCTGGCGGCTCCTGACAATTGCGTATAGGGCTTGCCATTGTATTCGTTGGTTCCGGTTAAGGCATGGCGTGCGCGCATTTTCTGGGTGCCGCCGAGAATATGGTCGAAAGACCGATTCTCGAGCATCAGCACGACTACGTGCTTTATGGGGTCGTCTGCCATTACATTCCCTCGTAAATAGCGCTGATGTGTGGGATACGGCGGAAAGTATTACATACCGCCGGGCGCTCGGGCAAAGCGACGCATCGCGGGGATTCACTGGCTGCTGCTGTTTCTGTGGCAGGCATTGTTTCACCTGTTGGGGATCGATTACCGGGAGCTGTTCGAAGAGCCGGTCTTCATCTATCCCGTCACGTCGCTCACATTCGGCTGCGCCATGCACTTGATCGGTTCGATCGACCGGCTGAGAGCCTCCCTGGTTGCTACCGCAGCACAGCGGCGTGTGCGGTGGTGCCCTCGCGGGTGAACTCGAAGTGCAACAGCCATGCTCGCGAAGCCCGGTCCGTGGCCTGAGCGAACTTCCATTTCTTTGCGGCATCCATTGCGGCGCGGGCGAAATACTTGCTCGATCCGCGATTGTCCAAGGTCGCCGCGACGACGTTGCCCGAGCGATCGACGGTCACACGAACCGCAATCTTGATGATGCCGCGAATCGACGCGCGCGCACTGCGCGATACGTCGGGAATCTCTTGATGAAGCACCGTGGGGAGCGGGGCGGCGATACTCGCCCTCGGAGTCTCCACGGCGGCCGGCGGCGAAACAGCCGGTGGCGATTGAGGAGTCATCGAAGCAGATTGCTGGATGTCGGCGTGGGTGTGAAACAGGTGCACCCCGATCCAAACCGCCCACAGCGTGATGATGCCCACCGCGAGCGCCGTGACGCGAAACCGTGTCTTGGGCGAATTCTGCGTGGATAGTGTCGGGACCAATGGCTCGTTCATGACGGGCGGCGCGGCGGATGCGGGCGTCGCCGGTGGCGCCTGTTTGAATTGCGCAAGGAGTTCAGCGATCGCGGGACGGCGGCCGGGGTCGCGGTTCAAGCATCGTTGTACCGTATCAACGAATTCCGGCGCAAGATTTGCGGGCAGGGAGACGCCATCGGAGCGCTCGCGGGACCACGCCGGCGGCGTCTGTGTGAGAGCCTCGACCAGCGTGATGCCGAGTCCCCAGATGTCGCCGGCGGTGGATATCCTGCCGTTGTTGGCTTCTGGAGGGTCGTACAACGAAGGCTTGGCAGTGCTTGCGATACGTTCGCCGGCGGGCCGGATCAGGTCGCTCGCCAGTTTCAATCGATCATCGACGACCAGAATGTTTGGCGGCTTGAGCCCGCCCTGCACCAAATTCTTGCCGTGGAGATATGCCAACGCATCCAGGGTTGCGGGCAGCAGCTCCCGCACTTCGTCAGGAGTCAGGGCCCGGCCGGGAAGAATTTGAGCGAGACTCTGCTCCGCGTGATCCATCACGACGAACAGGAAGTGGTGCCCCCCGAGTTGGCAACGGCCCGCGTCGAGAAGGCGCATCAAGTGAGGATGCGACAGCGTGGCAACCTTCCTCCAGTGCGCGAGTTGAGCCTCCGTCAGCGCCGGGTTGGCCGGCAGGATCTTGATGGCGGCTTCGGCAACGTTTTGCGCCTTGCATTCGGTGAGAAATACCACGCTGTGGTTTGATCGGCCCAGAAAGCGGCGCAGCGGATACACTCCGTTGACAATCCGGCGCTCCCACTCCTTCGTCCAGTCCTCGGCCATCGTCATCCCAAGATACCACCAAGAGGGGTGCCCGCGGGCAGGTGCACGTCAACGGCCGAGGGTGGCGCCGCTGAGCCGTGCGATCGCGCCCAATGTAGTCTGCGCCGCGTTCAATCCGAGTCGTCGGAGGTCGGCATGGGAGTACGCTTGCTCGCCGGCTCCTGTGGCTGCAGGTCTGCGATGGCAACGGCTCTGTGAGCCCTACCTATGTGGTGGCTGGTTTGTCCTGGCTGCCCGGGACTGCTGCTTCGGCGGCTTTGAAGCCGGTTCGAGAGTGGGTCCCGTCGCAGAACGGCTTGGTGGTGGAGGCGCCGCAGCGACACAGAGCAAACGGACGCTTGGGAATTGCGTAGGTGGCGCCGTTCCAATCGACCGCCGTCACATCGTCGCCTTGGACCAGATAGGGACCGTTCTGAAACACTTTGATCGTTGCCATTTGGATGTCCTCCCGTAGCGCCTGTGCTACAGAAACAAATTACCACAGACTGCGTCAAGACCTCAGCGCGGTTTTTCTATATTTCTCCACCTTATCCTACTTCAACCTCAGTTCCGACGCGCAGCTTCTCAAGGTAACCCGCGTACGCGAAGGTCCGGTCGCGTTGCTTGCCTGTCGTTTCGGTGAGTACACCCAAGTTCTCCAGGAGGTGAACGGCCTTGCCGGCGGTTGGCTTCGTCGTCTTGAGTAATTTGACAAGAGCAGGAATGGTGACGACAGGATGGGTCGGCAACTGGTCCATTAGTCGAACGGCCATAACCGAGGCGCCCCGCGCGACCAGTAGGCGCTGTCGATCCTTGGTGACAAGCGCGAATACCTCGCGAGCAGCAATGACGGCCTCGTCCGCGGTCGTCTCGACACCTTCCAGGAAAAAGCCCATCCAAGCTTCCCAATCGCCGGTTCTTCGGACTTCACCAAGCAGTCGGTAATACTCAGCCCGGTGGCGCTTAAAGAAGAGACTCAGATAGAGGAGCGGCGCGGACAGCAGCTTCCAATGCTCGAGCAGCAGCGTAATGAGCAGCCGGCCGATACGGCCATTGCCATCGAGGTATGGATGGATGGTCTCAAACTGAACATGCGCCAACCCGATGCGAACCAGCGGCGGCAACCCGTCTTCCGTATGAAGGTACTTCTCGAGGTCCCCGAGGAGCGCCGGCAACTCCTCAGATGGGGCGGGAACGAATGCGGCGTTGCCCGGGCGTGTCCCGCCAATCCAGTTCTGACTGCGGCGAATTGCGCCTGGCTGCTTATTGGCGCCGCGGACTCCGCGCATCAGACGACGATGAGCCTCATTCAGTAAACGAATGGAGATCGGCAGCCCGCGAGAGCCCTTGATCTGCGATCTTGCATATTTAATGGCGTCGAGGTAGTTGCAGACCTCATGTACGTCCTCAACGGCAACTCTGGTTGTCTGTTCCGCTTCGAACTCGAGAAGGTCTATGAGTGTGGCCTGAGTACCTTCAATCTGCGACGAAATGACGGCCTCTTTGCGTACAAAGGCGTAGATAAACCAGTCGTGCGAAGGCACCATCTCGCCGGCTATCTCGAGGCGCGCAAGCGCGCGCTCCGCGCGGGCGAGCGTCGCGGCAAGTTCTCCGCCCACGCTCAGTGGTGGGTCACGAGGCGGAAGGGGGTGGGGGACAAATGTGGCGATGGCCTCGCCCGCAACGGTTCTCCTTATTGTTCTGCCAGTGGCGCGCATGTCAGTTCCTCTAGGAAGGTATTCTTTACCAAGATCCATCGTTAGTAAAGGAGCATTTGCTAGTGACAAGGGCTGGTAAAGACCACCAAAGGTCATCCGGAAATTTGGCCAAGTGTCCGGGATTCAGTCACCGAATTGCCGCGCACGCTGGGGAAACTCGAGGCGGTGGGCTTTATTCGCATGAAGACTTGGATGCATGTGCCGCCGACGTAGGAAGAATCGCTAAGATATCGGCGGCGTCTGCATATAAGCTTGTGGCAGGTTGCCGAAAATCCGAAATGACTGTATATTCATACAGCAAAAGACAGTTCATGACCGGGTGAAAGTTCACTTGAGCACACAATGAACGACTTGATTGCACAAGCTGCTGCGGATGATGATTTTGAGTCTCGGGCGGTCATGCCGGCTCGCGAATTGGGTGCCTACGAGGCGTTGTGGGCGCGGGAGGGCACTTCCTTTAAGACCCTGGCTGATACGTTTCGAGAGCACCCGGGATCAATTCCGTCCGATTTCGTGTCCCAGCGCGAAGCCGAGCAGTATTCCCGCAGGGCGCTTGCGGCCATTCATGAGGCGGGCATTCGGCACTTCGGCATTCGAGTCCACGGCGCCGGCGAGTACCCGCCCAAACTGCGCGATGCGCAGCATCCGGTCGAATTGCTCTACTTTCAGGGCAACTGGGACATCACGAACTCGCGCTGCGTGGCAATCGTCGGCACCCGGCACCCCACCGAGGAGGGAATGCGTCGGGCCGCGAAACTGGCGCGAAGTTTCGTTCAGGACAATTTCACGGTGGTTTCAGGTCTGGCGCAGGGCATCGACACGGTCGCCCACACAACGGCGATCGAGGCAAAGGGGCGCACGGTCGCCGTGCTCGGCACCCCGATCACCTCCTGTTATCCGCCCGGGAACAAAGATCTGCAACGGTTGATTGCCGATGAATTTCTGGTGATCAGCCAGGTGCCGATCGTTCGATATTCGCGGCAGGGGCCGAAGGGAAATCGGTTTTTCTTCCCGGAGCGCAACGTCACCATGTCGGCGCTGACCGAAGCTACCGTGATTGTGGAAGCGGGCAACACGTCCGGAACGCTCATCCAAGCGCGCCACGCCATTCAGCAAAGCCGGAAACTCTTCATTCTCGACAGCTGCTTCCGTAATCCGGAACTGACATGGCCGGCGAAGTACCTCGAGCGAGGTGCGATCCGGGTCAGCGAGTTTGATGAGATCCGCGCCCACCTTACTGCCTGACCGGCTGACCTGGATCGACGAGACCAATCGCGATCAGCATGCTTTTTTGCAGGAGGGCGATAGATGCCTCTTCTTTGGTGAATATTTTACGGGGAAGGGCTATCAGGGCGGCGGCACCAATCAGCTCATATTCAATTTCAAGACATTGCCCTCGATCACGAGAACAAACCCGGCACGTCGCGGCTACAAAGACAGCGCGATCGCGACCGTTGCCACGGGCCTGCGCGAGGTACTGGGCCGCAATCAAATCGAGCGGCTGACCTTCGTGCCGATCCCGCCATCGAAGACCCCGGACCACCCGGATCATGACGATCGACTGACTCGGGCGCTCGCGATGGGGTGTGCCGGTTTCAACTCCGATATTCGCCTGCTCCTACGCCGGTTGTCGAGCACCGAGCCCGATCATACGGCAAGCGCCAGACTCGCGCCTGAGGCGCTGCACTCCTTGATTGAACTGGATTCCGCCGGTGTTGCCGCAAAGCCGGTGCGCGAAGCCATCGTGCTCTTCGACGATGTGATGACGACGGGGAAATCATTCAAATGCTGCGAGCGCCGATTGCGCGAAGTGATTCCAGCGACCATACCGATCATCGGATTGTTTGTGGCGCGACGCATTCTTCCCAATCCCTTCGATGATGTTGAGAGCCTTGGCTGACGCACTCGCCTTGGATCCTTGGACCATGCGAAGCGATCACGCTCACTGCTCCTTGAAGGAATAGCCGATCGTGAATCCGTAGGTGCGCGGCTGCGAGACGACGGCCATGTAGCGATTGCCGAACACGCCAGGGTCTTGGTACGAGGTGATGCCGAGATTGTTGGTGAGATTATTGACGTATAGCGTCGCGTTCCAGTGCGAGCGTGTGAAGCCCAGGCGGGTATCCAGGATCGTATAGCTGGGGACGATGGGAACCGACGCCGACAGCGCCGGGAGGACCGCGCTCTGATAATGCCCGTCGAGCGCATAGCGCAGCTCGCCGCCGGCGAGCGGGATATGCCCATATTCGAAACCGTACGCGGCGCTGGATTTGGGCGTTCCGGGCAGGGTACTGCCGACCGAGGGCGGAAAGGTCGATACGTTCGGAAACGCGAACAGCGCGTTGAGCTTCGTCACCTTGGTTTGATTGTAGGTGTAGCTCACGTTCGCGGTCAGGTGCTGCGTCAACGCGGCGTCGAACTCCAGCTCCAGCCCGCGGCTGTAGGCGTCGCCGATATTGACGGCGCCGGGCAACACCAGCGGCGTCAACTGCACACCTTCCTGGACATTCTTCCATTCGATGTCGTAAATGGCCGTGGCATAGCGAAAACGGTTTTCGACGGTGCCTTTGGCGCCGATCTCATAGTTGGTGGCGGTATCCGGCTGCAGTTTGAGAAGCCCCGCGGGAGGGGTGTAGTTCGCAGCCGGTTCGGTGGGCGGCAGTGCATTGACGCCGCCGCGCCTGAAGCCTTGCGACCAGGTGGCATACACCAAATTGGTCTTGTCGATTTGATATGAAGTGTTGAGCTTCCACAGCGCGCGGCGCCACGAACCGCTCGCGGCATCGTTGGCGACCGGAAGCAGCGGCAACGGGCCGAACATGGGGCCGAGCTGGAACAGTAAGGCGGTCTGCTGCGCTTGCCTCACGGTCTGCTTGAAGACGCGCGCCCCGCCGGTCACGCTCCACGCCGACGTGATGTGTCCGGTCAATTCGCCGAATGCGGCGAGGTCTTTGAACTTGGTTTCGATGTTGCTGAGAAAGGCCTCGTCCTTGAGGACGGGAACACCGTCGATCACGGTGGGCGTACCCGGCGTGTAGGCGGTCTCGCCGATGCCGCAGTAGGTCGGCGTGACGGCATCGGCGTTGCTCTGGCCGAATATCGGTGCGCAGGCATTGAAGTAGTCGAGATAGCCGGGATAGTTGTCGCGCTCCTGGATCTGGGTACTCTGGCTCTTGAAGAACAGTCCGCCCACCCATTCCAGCAGTCCGCCGGACTTGGAGGCCAGACGGATTTCCTGCGACCAGGGTTTGTCATCGAACACTTCCTGGCCCACGATGTAGGTACGCGGATTCTGGCCATAGAAATTCTGCGCGAACGGGAAGTTCACGTATTCGGCGGTTTCGTCGGCGCCGGTACCGTTGACGTGGTGCGCCCACGAACTCGCCGACGTCAGGGTGGCGAATCCCATGTCGTATTCCAGCGCCAGCGCCACCATGTCCACTTTGTCCCGCGTCGTGGTCGCGCTGTTTTCGGGGCTGGACAGGCGGTCGGCTCCGGCGGGGAACGGTGCATTGAAGAACTGCGTCGCGAGCGGCGGGTTGGTGAAGGTGCCCGCCGGCTGCGTTGCCGGGCTGATCGGCGTGTTGTAACCCGCGGGGTTCACGGCGACATACGGAAAGCCGTCGGCATTCGCCGTCTGACGATAGTAGGACAGCTGGGCGTGAAACTCGTCGCTGGGCTTCCATAACGCCGCCACCCGCGCGGAGCGATACTGATACGCATTGACGCCGTCCTTTGCGTAGATCCGCGGCGGGCTGAATGAATTGCCGGGTTGCGCGGCCACCGGCACGCCCGAGGCGTCGAGTGCGTACAGATTGGGCTGATTGATGAAGCCGGCATCGTCCGTCCAACCCGCATTCAGGCGCACCGCGAAGGTGTCGGAAACCGGCAGATTGAGCATGCCGTGCACGTCTTCGTTGAGCGTGTGCGTATGGTCGGTCTTGCTCAGTCCCGCCTCGACCTTGGCGTCGAAACCGCCGGGATCAGGCGCGTTCTGCACGAAGCGAATCGTGCCGCCGAGAGAGCCCGACCCGTATAGCGTTCCCTGCGGGCCGCGCAGGACCTCGACGCGCTCGAGATCCTGCAAGCGTAGGTCGACGAACAACGGGGTGTCGTCGACGTAGGTGGCCACCGGAGGCACGACCGGGGACGCGGCTGCGGGCAATCCGGAGGTGGGTTCGCTGTTCAAGCCGCGAATGATGAGATTGGCGCCATTGACGCCGCCGAACGGTCCTTTGTCGGTGTAGTTGACCCCCGCCATCGAATGCGCGAGGCCGGATATGTCGACGATGCCCGCTTGCTCGAGCGTGGCGCCGCTCACGGCCGTGATGCTGATCGGCAAATCCTGCGCCGAAACCGCGCGGCGCGTGGCCGTGACGATGACTTCCCCGAGATTGCCCTCGTCGAGCGCGGACGGGTCCGCGGCGCACGGGGCGCCATACAGAGCGGCCAATACCGCGGCCGTCAAGGAGGACACGACGGTCAATTGACCCGATCGAAGCAGGCAGGCGCTCGAGGTTTGCCGTTTCGCGCGGCGGCTGGTGCTCATTGACGTATCCCTGAATCTAATTTGCTTCGTTACACAACGCCTGCAGTCGACCTGGGTCTCCCTCAGGCAAATCAATCAGGCAATCAATTTAAATGCGCGTTTAAATATGATAAGCAAACATGATAAGCAAACGCTGTGCCAACGATGGCGCCACGTCCACGAATGGGGAAAATGCCGGCATATGGCGGGCGATGGTGGGTGCGTGGTTCGATTCGAGCCGGCGCGGCACAATGCGGCGCACCGGATCGGAGCGGGATTGCGCGCTCGACGCCCGCAGATTGGGCGCGGCCGGCGGCGCGGAATTCACCCGCGGCGATTATTCGCAAAGTCCGGAACGCTGACTTATGATCCGCCGAGCGTCGGCAAACACCAGGGATGGTCATTGACGGCGACGATCGAGTGGAATGGGGGCCCGTGCAAGTGAACGTCCTGTGCGCGCATCAGGCGAGTTCGATGCGCTTCAAACGGAAGGTGAGCTTCTGACCATGGCGAAAACCGCCCGTAACCCGGAAAAGCGCAACGAAGAACTGGCATCGATCGCGCTCGAATTATTCGCCGAGCATGGCTTTTTCGGCGTCAGCATCAAGCAGATCGCGCGCAAGGCCGGCATCAATCCGGCGCTGATTTACTACTACTACAAGGACAAGGAGGATCTGTTCCGAGCCTCCATCGTGCATGCGGTGTCGAGCGCCCATCGGCAATACCTGCAAATGCTGTCGGAGCACGACGATCCGCTGGGCCGCATTCACGCGTGGCTGCAGTGCAACGTGGTCGCCGCGCAGCGCATCCGATGTTTGGTGAAGATCATGCTCGACTACTCCGGTTCGAGGGTGCGCAACCGGGGAATCGATCTGGCGATCCGCGAATTCTACGAACTGGAGCGCATGATCTTGGCCGCGAACATCCGCAGCGGAATCAGGGAAGGCGTCTTCCGTCCGACGGATGTCGAGCGCTTGGCGGCGTTGATCTCCGTGCATCTGGACGGGGTCATCGTAGCCTCCTCGATCCGCGCCCAATTCGACATGGATGCGGCGATCGGCGACATCAAAGGATTATTGGTCCGCTACCTTGGCGTGGGCGAGTCCGCCGCGCAAAGAGGGCGGCCTCCCGGCGGGAAGCGGAAATCCAAGGTCGTCGGACGCAAGAAGGAAACGAAGCATGCGTGACGGCCCAGGCTCCCCATGACATTGCGGATCAAGGCGAGTGCCTACGACTTCCCGTGCGCAGGCGGTCTGACGTCCGGCAACACCGCCGTGATCGTCATCGATATGCAGCTCGATTTCTGCGGAGTCGGCGGCATGTCAACCGTGTCGAACACCGACCTCGAGATGATGCGAAGACCCATCGAGCCCATAAAGCGCCTTCTCGCCGCGGCGCGCGCGTGCGGCATGCCGGTCATCTACACGCGCGAAGGGCATCGCGCCGACGGATCGGACCTGACGCCCGTCAAGATATTTCGCAGCCGGCTGGGCGGTGCCGGCGTAGGCGATAAGTCACCCTTGGGCAGAATTCTGATTCGTGGCGAGCCGGGCCACGCCATCATTCCCGAGCTGGCGCCCCGGCCGGGCGATCCCATCATCGACAAAGTGGGCAGCGGTTGCTTTTACGGCACCGAAATGGAGCATCTACTGCGCAACCAGGGAATACGCAATTTGATATTCGTCGGCGTGACGACGGAATGCTGCGTGCATACGTCGATCCGGGAGGCATCGGACCGCGGCTTCGACAACCTGCTGCTGTCCGACTGCACTGCGGCCGTCACGCCCGAACTCAAGGAGGCAGCCATTGCCATCATTCGCAATCCCTTCACGCTGTTCGGCACCGTCGGCACCTCCGAGGCGGTTATCGAAGCCTTGTCATCGATTGATCAGCCGGGCGAAAATTAAGCCGGCAGCGCGCAGCGTCGACATCGCGGGCGAATCGGTGGAGCTGCCGTTGGCCGCCGAAGCGATCACTGCCGTTCGAGCTCGCGGGCGGCATCGTCGGCGTCCGCATCGACGATGCGCCACGCGGATACGATGCGCTTACCGTGCGGGTCAAGATCGTCAACCTCGATGAGGGTGCCCGGGCTGCCCGAGGCTTCGCGGGTCGCCGATGCGGCGGTGCACCGCGCGATGGACCAGAGTTTTCCCTGCTTGAAGGGCAGCGTCGAGCGCTCGATCAGCCATTCGTGTCCGCCGCCCGCCATGCATCCCAGCGATACTTCAAAGTCGAGCAAATCCTGCTTTCCCTCGAGGGTGGGGATTTCATCGAGAATCTCGTCAAGCGCGCGGCCGGGCGGCAGCGGCGCAGAGCGCGCGCGGGCGAACATCAGCTTGTCGGCGGCGCGAACCAGAAATCCGCCGCGGCCGTCCGCCAAGCTCTGCAGCCGCAGGCCCCAGCAGGGATACTGCGTAGGGTTCTGACGTTCCCAGCGTTCATGGTAGGGCGACTCCGTACCGTATTCGTCGATCACGTCGCCCGTTTGCCGAAGCCGCGCACGATCCTCGATCGGGCCTTGCGGCTTCAGGTCCATGGCGCGCCGCCACCATGCCAGGTCGCCCTCGAGTTCCAGTGCTCCGGCGAAGGCCTCCTGCAGCGCGAGCCAAGCGAGCTGCCCGGGTTCGAGATCCCGCAGGCAGCCGACGCGCGCGAACGAAATGGGTTCCACCGGCTGACGGATGTCCGCGAAGAAACGCGGACCCTGCATCCAATACACCTCGGTCGATGCGTCGGGCGCCTCATTGCCGCGCCGATAAAGTGTTCGCCGCCACAATCCGCGCACATCGCCAACATCCGCCGACATCTTTGCATCCTTTTGTTGGTCCGCCTGGGTGCGCGATCCCCTTTCAGGCAGCCATCGGGTCGATTCTCGGGGTCCATCGGTCCTCGGCCATCCGGTGTGATGTCGTTCAGACCACGGTCAGGAACGAAACCCCATGGGCGCCGACGAATTGGTCAGCCCGCTCGACGCGCCGGGCCGGCGCTCCGTATTCCTCGCAGCCCACCCGCCGGACCCGGTTGCGGTGCCAGGTGCGCAGCAGGTCGAGGAGCGGCATGACGCCCCCCGTACCGGCGTCTGCATACAGACTCCGATTGTAGTCGGGCAATCGATACCAGGGCATGGAGGCACGCTGATGATGCGCATTGTGGAAACAGAAATTCAATATCAACAGGTTGAGTCTTGGGTGCTTCGTGAATACCAGGTTCGAGTAGGTGTGGTCCTGCTCATAGGAGCGCTCGCGGGCGCGCACCGGCACCGGTTGGTCCGCTTCCACGTAGAACTGTTCGAAGGAATGGTGGAACGCATCGAAAAAATTGAGCACGTGCAGCAGCAGCACCGTGGCCAGCAAGTACAGCAACAAGGCTTTGACCGACCACAGGCCGAGCAGCGCCAGCAGGCCGCCGCGCACTGCCAGCATCGCCAACACGCGCGGCAAGTAACGGCGCTGCGGGCGGACGAAGAATGGCCTGCATATCACCTGCAAATGCATGAGCATCTCGGCGGCCGGCACGTAGCACCATTCCAATATTTCCAGGGTGCGGCGGATCGCGGGGCGCCGCTTCATCAAGCCCATGTAATCGAAGCAGGTCAGATCGGCCCGGTCCACGTGATGGCGGATGTGCATGTGCCGGATGCGCTCGAAGGAAGCGTATGACGAGCCGGCGATGAAGTTCATGCATTCGCCGGCCGCGGAATTGGCCCATTGCTCGTTGAAGAGTGTCTGATGCGCCGCCTCGTGGATCAAGTAGGCGGCGAGCACCATGGTATGAGTGCACAGCACGACGCCTAGAGCGTTCAGGCCGGGTGAATGGGCGCCCATCAGCGCGAACGAGCCAAGCCAGCCCAAGGTGACCCAGGCCAGTACCGACGTGTTGGCGACAGCCCCTTCCCGGTCGCGGAACAAGCCGCGCGATGCGGATTGTGCAGTGGTGTTCAAGCGGCGAATCTCCGAGTCTGAGGATGATGGCATCGATTTAATAACACGAAGCACGGCATAAATACACAAGTTTATATACAGTTTTATAGGTATCTTAGGCGGAAGCGATTTCAGCGACACTGACCGGGAAGCATGAATGCGACGCAACAAGGCCGACAACAGTCAAACGGGCCGAAGGAGAACGCGGTTCCTGCTGGCGCTGCGCGAACTCGACGACGCCTGGGTGGCGGCATTCCACAAGTCCGGCTTCGGGGACATTTATTTCTCGCGACTGTTCACCGAGCTATGGTTGCGCGACCCGGTTGCCGTGTCGAAGACCGCCGCTTACGACCTGGTCAAAGGAGTCAGCGTGCAAACCGCCATGAAGTACGTGAACAAGGCCGTCGCGGACGGCTACCTGGAGGAGGTCGACAATCCAGCGGACGGCCGCTCCCGGCTGCTGCGCATGTCGCCGCTGCTGCACG
>WNFQ01002407.1_pt1 | contig 13905 bp, 14 predicted proteins | sample 5400171 | NCBI WGS metagenome assembly WNFQ01 (sample SAMN13153356, study PRJNA577476) | soil metagenome | isolation source: 20 cm soil under Madrone tree | place: USA:California | collected 2016-06-14
CTAAAAGCTGAAAACTGACAACTAATAACTCCACTCATGCGCGTCATCGCCGGAATTTACCGCAGCCGTATCCTGAAGAGCCTAAAGGGCCTCGCGCTGCGCCCTACCAGCGACCGCCTCCGCGAAACTCTCTTCAACGTACTGGCCCCCAACATCGCCGGCTCTCGCTTCGTCGATCTCTTCGCCGGAACCGGCGCCATCGGCATCGAAGCCCTCAGCCGCGGCGCCGCCGAAGTCATCTTCATCGAAAATCACGCACCCGCAGTCAACTTGATTCGTCGCAATTTCGAATCCTTGGGCATCAACACGGGCGCGACCGTCCTTACGGTGGACGCTCTTCGCGGTCTAGCAATGTTAGCTTCCCGAAAACAGCCGTCCGCGGGCGGTTACGACTACGTTTTCCTCGATCCACCCTACGCTGCTGCCGAAGACCCCGGCGGAATTGTAATCGCCGAGCATCGCCGCAACTTCGATTTACCCGAAGAACTCGGCGCACTGCGGAGGTTTCGCGTTCTCAAACAGGGGGATGCCGCCCTGAGCTTTTACCGCCGCCGGCCTTTGTAGAGGCCGGGCTTTAGCCCGGCTAAGTGGGACAGGCTTCAGCCTGTCTCCTGGCGAGCGGCAAAGATAACTCGGCCGAGTACCCCCCCGCAAGCCGAGTTTCATCTATCATGAGGTGTGTAGCCCAGCCATTCTTGGCTGTGCTCCGAAGAAAGTGCGGCGTGGAATCTTTGTAGTTGCCCGGCGGAAGTTATCCTGACCCGGTCGGGAGCCCTGATTCTCGTAGCGGCGGGCTTCAGCCCGGCCTGTGGTGGCGGGTATGTGGCAACTGGGGGTCGGACCTTTAGGTCCGACATAAGCCAATCCCTTTCTGCACGGCTTTAGCCGCTGAGGAATTGGTTCTGAGGTTCTTCAAAAAGAAAATGTCTCTGAACCACGTCAGCAACGCACTCAACCTTCTTGGACAAGCCGCCAAGCCTGCCGCCAGCCCTGTCCACCTCGAAACAGGCGAAGGCCCCAAACTCGAAGTCGCCTGGGGCTCTTTCCATCAGGGCATCTTCAGCAGCATCGCAGCCGTCCTGACCTGGACGCGCGTGCCCAAAAATTTTCTCGATGGCAGCTTCTTCAAGGAGTGTTGGGTCGAGCGCCGCATCCCCCGCCGCGCAATTTTTGCAGCCGCTTTGTGGCACATCGTTTTCATCGTCATGCCGTCCCCCCGCCTCCCTGCCGCCGCAAGCCACTTTCACGAATTCGATAACACGGAGCTCACCTGGTCCGGTCCCATCACCGATTTTCCCTTGGTGGAAATGAAAGCTCCCAAAGCCAAACCCACGCCGCGCGGCGAACCGGAAAAGCCTCTTCCTCCCGAAGGCGCCGACGCTTTCCATCCGCGCCAGCGCATTTTCACCGACCCCGTTCACCCCACGCATCCGCGCCAGACGTTGATCAATTCCGCCGCGCCTCTCGAGCCGCCGAAGATTCTTCCGAATCTTGCTAATGTCGTGCAATTCCAGCAACTGGCCGCACCGGCGCGTCCGCGCCTGGAAATCAGCCAGGAAACGCTCGCCAAGCTGCGTCCGCGCGAGCTTCGCAGAGTCAAGCTGACCGCCGAACCCGCTCCCGATCTTCCGACGCTGGACCAAAAACTAGCGGATATCGCTCCGGCAATGTTGTCGCACGCCGCCCCCGCGCGGCCTAAGCTGGAACTGAACGCAGGTGGGGCTCCGCGCGTCGCGCCACACGCTCAGGCGGGTGACACTGTGCCCGCGCCGGAAGTAAGCTCGGCGCAATCCGGCGTCGCGAATGGCAATGCCGCAACGTTCATCGCTCTCTCCGCGTCACCCGCACCGCCTGCGCCCGTCGTCCCCCCGCAAGGGAATCTCGCCGCCCGCGTCTCCATCTCACCCGAAGGCAAGCAACCTGGCGTCCCCGGAGGCTCGCCAAACGGAACCCCCGGCGCAAACGGAGGTGCCGGAGGCGGTCCAGCGAGCAGCGGCGGAAACGGAACAGGGAATGGCAGCGCGAAAGATGGCATCGACGTGAGCATCAGTGGGGGGAATCCGTCGTCTAACAAAGCGATCTCGGGCCTCGGAGGCTCACCAAAGGTCAGCGCGCCTGCTCCGCGCGCCCTTATCACCAGGCCCGATCCGCACGCCAAGCCAGACGAGGCCCCCGAGAGGAGCGGCCCCCCGAATTTCGCATCGCTTCCCGCCGGAGCGCAGCCCGAGCAAATCTTCGCCTCAAAAAAGATCTACAAGCTGCTCGTCAATATGCCCAACTTGAACAGCGCCACCGGAAGCTGGATTCTCAATTTTTCCGAATTGCGCACCGGCTCCGAAGGCCCTGGCCCCGGTTCCTCTGAAGTCTCCGCTCCCGGCCCGCTTAGAAAGATCGATCCGAAGTATCCGCCTACGCTGATCAACGAGCATGTCGAAGGCGAAGTCGTCCTCTACGCCGTAATCCGCCGTGACGGCTCGGTCGACAGCATCCAGCTTGTTCGCGGCATCGACGACCAGCTCGACGCCAATGCCATGAACGCCCTCAGTCAGTGGAAGTTTCGTCCCGCCACGAAACAAGGCGTCCCCATCGAGCTCGAAGCCATCGTCCACATCCCGTTCCGCGCACCTCCCGACCGCTAGCCTTCCGTTACCCCCTAAGGCTCGCGGAACTACGAACGCCCTTCCGCCAGCTTTACCAAAGCGAAAAGCGCGTGGTTTACCGGCGTGGGAACGCCAAGCTCCGCCCCGCGACGCGAAATGTAACCGTTCAAGGAATCGATCTCTGTGCGCTTCCCGCGATTCAGGTCTTGCCCCGTGGAAGAAAGCGCTTCTGCCATTTGCGTGGCAATCTTCAGCGCTCCCTCTAGCGCCGCCTTGGGATCTTCCAAGTCGGGCGGATGAATTCCCGCTGCTTTCGCAACCGCCAGCACTTCATACACCGCTGTCTCGACAACTTTCCAAGCATCGGCGCTGGAGGCGATTTGGCCGTACTTCGCGCGGCCCAGCGCGGAGACGGCGTTCAGCGCGCAATTCCACACCAGCTTGGTCCAGAGTTCGCCCTCGATGTTTTCCGAAATCCGGCAAGGCACGCTGGCGCGCGAAAAAAGCGCTGCAATGAGCTTCGTCTTCTTGTCCTCTGGTCCGACGACTAAATCGCCGCGGCCAACATGTTTCACGCGCCCGGGTTCGGGCACGGAAGCCGCAACGTAAACGACGGTGGGAAGCGCATCAATCCTTGCCGCAGCGCGAATTTGTTCCACATTGTCCACACCGTTCTGCATGCTAAGGACGAGCGCGCCGGGAGCAAGCAACGGAGCCAGCGCGAGCGCCGTCGTTGCGTTGTCCGTGGTCTTCACGCAAAACAAAACAATTTCCGCGCCGCGAACGGCGCTGAGTTCGGTGGAGGCTTCGACTCGCACACTTTCCTGAAACTGCAATGTATCGAGGAAGAGTTCGTTCTTCTTGACGGCTTCGACAAACGCCGGACGCCCGATCATCACCACCGGCGCACCCGCGCGCGCCAACAGTCCGCCAAAGTATCCGCCCACGGCGCCCGCGCCAACGACCGCAATTTTTGGCCAGTTTTCCTGCGAGGTCACGGAGTAACCACGCTGATCAGCCGGTCGATGTCCCGCTCCGTGTTGTACAAATACGGCGATACGCGAATGTTGCCTTCACGCAAACTTACGACCACATTTTCCTTCCGCAGACGATGATAATACTCCGCTGTTTTCTCCGCACTTCGTGCCGCGAAACATCCATAAGAGCCGCGCCGCGCGGGATCGAGCGGACTCGCCGGAACAAGGCGGTCTTTTGGCAAACGCTCGAACATGAGTTCGATCAACTTTCGGTTGTGCGCCTGGACCAATTCCGGTCCCATGCGCACCACAAAATCCACGGAAGCGTCCATCGCCACCAAATTGAAATTGTAATAGCTGGCCGACTCCGGCGAATCCCAGCGCTTCGCGCTGGGCCCCGGTTTCGGGTCTTCGAAGTTCATCGCGGCGAAATTGTGCGACCCCATCAAGGCCATCCAATAGAACGGTCCCGGCCGCACCATCCCAAGCACAAGGTGTTCGCTCTTCGTCCAGAAAAATCCGGTGCCAAACGGCCCAAGCAGCCATTTGTATCCGGCGGAAACGATAAAATCCGCCCCTAGTTGATTCACATCTATGGGCATCGCGCCGCAGCTTTGGCTGGCGTCCAGCAAAAGCAGCGCGCCTTGTTTGTGGCACGTGTCCGCGACGCGCCGGGCATCCAGCAGCGAGCCGTCGTCGTATCGCACCATGCTCACGGACACCAATCGCGTCCGCGGAGTAAGCGCGGCGATCAAGTCATCCGCGGTGATGAATCGCTCGCGCGGCGAAACAATTCTCAGCTTCAGGCCCTCGCGCTCCTCCATCGGTTTCCACGTTGCATGTTGCAACGGAAACTCGCCCTTTGCGGTGATAACCTCGTCGCCCGGCTTCCACGTCAGCGCGTACGCCACCGCCGCCACCCCCGCGCTTGCTCCGCTCGTCAGGGCAACCTCTTCCGGTTTTCCGCCGATTAATTTTGCGATGGATGCGCGAAGGCGGTTGGGCACTTCAAAAAAAGTGGCATCCGTTTTGTGATGAGGATTTTTGTTCGCTTCGAGCGCGGCTTGCACGGCGCGAATAGAAACTTTCGGCATCGGCGACTGGCTCGCCAAATTCAAATACGTCGCATCTTCAATTTCGAACCACTCCTGCCGCCAATCGGTTTGCGGAGAAATTGCGGTGGTGGACACGGGTAACTCCTTTCCAAAAATCACAAGGGGCTAGCTTCGCGCAGGCAATCACGGGTGCAACGTCCAATTTGGGCAGTAAGTCCGGGCTAAACCTGCGCGAACCACTCTAGAAATGGGCGCGCAGTTCGCGAAACGCCGGCAGGATCACCAGTTTCCCGGAGCCTGCCACCACGGGCTCGTGTTCCAGAGTCCAGGTGTGCTGGTGCGGAATGTAGACTGCGTTTAGTCCGATCTTCATCGCCGGATTGATGTCGCTGCGTGGGCTGTTGCCGATCATCCAGCCGTGGGTCTTCACGATTTTGTGTTTGTGGACCAGTCCGCCGTAAGTTTCGGGATCTTTTTCCGTAACAATTTCGATGAATTCGAAAAATCCTTGCAGGCCCGACCGCTCCACCTTGGCAGCCTGCTCCGCGGGCTCGCCCTTCGTAAATAAAATCAGCCGGTGCCGTTCCGTGAGATACGCCAGTGTTTCCGGAACGCCATCCAGAATTTTCGGCGGTGTTCGCTCCAAATCAATGACGCGGCTGTGAATTAGCGCTAGCGTTTCGCGTTTCGCCACCTGGTCCGCTAGCTTTATGTACGTCTCTTCCAGCGAGCGCCCAAAGCTGCGCACTCCATAACCGAACTGGCGGATATTCTTGCGCTCGGTTTCATTGAGGATGTGGCGAATGTACGCGCGGGTATAACCGTACGGTTCGACGATGCTGATGAAATCCTCGATCAGCTTCTCGAAAAATACGTTGTTTTCCCACAGCGTGTCGTCCGCATCAATCAGCAGTGTGTGGCGTCGCATCGTGATTTGTCAGCCTCCGTCACTCCACTGGGCTCCATCAGTCTAGCAGCGTCAGCGCGTCTTCGGCGATGGTTGCGGCCGCTCCCGGGCGGCCCAGGCTTCTCGCCGCATCCCGCATTCTCTGCAATCTTGGGGGATCATCCAGCAAAGCCGCAATCTTCCATGCCGTCGCCGGTAAATTGTTGCAGCGAATCGCTGCTCCAGCTTCCAGCAAATGATCGGCGTTGCGTTCTTCCTGGCCGGGAATCGGCGCGATCAGCGCCATGGGCAGCGCCCGTGCCAAGGCTTCCGACGTGGTCAGCCCGCCGGCTTTGCCAACCATCAAGTCTGCCGCAGCCATGTATTTGTCCATTTCCGTCGTGAACCCGACGGGACAAAGCCGTGACGATCCTGACGGCAGATTTCCTGTTTGTTTCGCCAATTCCTCCAAACGCTTTCGAGTCTTTTCGGAGTTTCCGGCAACTGCTGCGACCTGCCACGGCCGTTGCAGCGCCAGTAAGTCTTTCACCAATTGCTCGACCGGACCAATGCCGTAACCGCCCGCCGAAATAAGAATTACAGTCGCATCCGCGTCAAGCCGCAATTGCTTCCGCGCATCCGCGCGATTCATCGGCGTCGCGAACAGCGGATCAATCGGAATGCCGGTCACGCGCAGCTTTTCCCGCAGCACACCGATACGGGCCAAATATTCCGCGGCTTCATGGACGGCCAAGTAATAACGGTCCACGGTGCGGCAAAGCCACATCGCGTGCACGTCGTAGTCCGTGACGACAATGGCATCGTGCGCGCGCAACTTCCGCTTGGCGATCAGCCACGCGATGATTTCGGCCGGCAGAAAATGCGTCGCCACGCACAGGTCGGGCTGGATGCGCTTCAACAGGCGGATCATCGGGCCGGTGTTCAGCCGGTCCAGCGCCAGACGCCGTCGCGGGCGATGCCACGGCTGATCCGTGCGTTCATAAAGCACGCCCATCAGCTCCGGCGCGCGCCGCACCATCGAGATGTAGGCTTTGTCGTAAACGCGCTGGAATAGTTTGCTGACGTACTGCAGAGCGTCGATGTGCTCCACAACACAATCGCCCCTCGCCGCAAAAGCCTTTTCAAGAGCTTGCGCCGCGCGAACGTGTCCGGCGCCGGAGGTTGCGGACAGCAACAGGACGCGCGGCTTCGGTTTCATTTTCCGGGAGTTCCTGCGAATGCCAACGGCATTAGGATGTTTTGCGCTGGCCGGTGGCGATTTTTTCCAGAATGCCGCGCCCGATTTTTTGCAGTTCCCCAAACCGCGTCAGGTAGTCCTGAAAATCGTGATTCAGGAGCTGCGCTTCCTGTGGGCCGAGCTTGGTCCGTAGAATCATGTCGCGCAGTTTTACGGGATGAGGAAGCAGGGCATCTTCCTGCAATTCCTCGAGAGCAATCTTGGCGTCGTAGTGATACATGGCTTCCCCCAGCAGAAAGGGTTCCACAGCATTGTACCCAGTTGCCGCTGCGACAGGTGAGTTACCCGAATACCGGAGGAAGGAGTTCTATGCGGCCGTTGCCGCAACAGGCACGAATTCGTAGCGCGCGATTTTCGCGGCGATGCCCACTTTGCCATTCTCGGTGGGCTCGATGCGCACAACTTCACCAAGGCAGCGGATATTTACATCGCCCGACTGGGTAACCTGCTGCGGAAGCGTGATGACGAAGTCAATTTCGTTGCCAATTTCAAAATTGGCATCGGTAAGGAAGTAGAGCCCGCGATAACTGAGATCCCGCGTATGCGCGTCCAGTTCGCGCCCTTGGGTTTCTCGCGGCAAAACCCGCATGGGCAAACTCATCGTGAACCGCCGCGCCTCGCGGCGTTCCGCTCCATCAGCCATCGATACCCCCTGAGACTGTAGGACTGGGCGCAAAGCTAACATCGGCCCGCGCAAACTGCAACGCGAAATTCAAGGAGGTTTGTCCTAGTACGAGGTCTTGCTCATTTTAGTACCGCCACAATATACTCTCAGGCATGCCATCCCCGCGGGCAGTACTGTTACGCCTATGGACAGCCGCCAGCACCGCCGGGTCCGCCTGCGCCTTCCGGTACGCCTGCGCTGGACCACACCCTTCGGCCAGAAAATCGAATTAGCAGATACCATCGACGTCTCGCGCAGTGGCGCGCTCGTTTCCGCAAAGGAGCCCCACAGTAAAGGTGTAATGTTGTGGCTCACCTTTCCCTATGACGCCTCGCTCTCCGACGGCCAGCCGGAGATTCTGGCGCGCGTGGTCAGGTGCGAGGAAGCGCTGGAGGTGATTCGGGCCACCAACGCACGCGAGAAGGTTCAAACAGGAAACGCCGTGGAACAGGAACGCTCTGAGAAATTGGATCAGCTGGCCCGCGCCATCGGAATCTTCGACACGCCGGCAACCTTTGCAGTCGCCTTTCAATTCGAAGAGCAGCCGCACTCTACATCCAACGGAAATGCCCATCGGCATGAACCCGAACGCCGCGGCAGCGCCCGGAGGACGCTGGCTATTCCCGTCCGCGTGCACCCCGAACGGATTCCCTGGTTTGAAGAGGCCATGGCCATCGACGTTTCGGCAAAGGGCATGTGCCTTCGCAGTTATCGTGAGTACGCGCTCGGGGATCACTTGAAAATTTCGTTTCAAAACCCAGTTTCCGCGCCGTGGCATGGCGCCGGCGAATTCCTATCAGAGGTTGTGCGCGTCGCTTCCGTGCCGGGCCGCGCCACGCTCGACGTCGGCGTTCGTCGCATGGAATGAACGAACGAAGAATCACCGGTAGTGGTCAATTTGAGTTGTAGAGTGTTCGTTTTTTCATTGACGCGCATCGCTCTCATATCCCAAACTAGCAGGGTGAAGACAACCGCCGATATTCTGAGACTCACGATGTTGAAACATATGCTCAACAAAGTCAGGGAATTGCTAGGCAAAGCCGGAAATGTACGGTACGTCAGCGTTCCATTGTGGAGGCCCTGGCGGGACTTCTAGCGCTAGCTTTGCCAATGCAATCAGCAGCCACAACATCGCAAACGGTAAGCACCCTCTAAACTTCAAACCGACGCATGACCTAATCGCCTGGCGCATTCGGTCTCTTCCCCTCGATGCGCTAAACTGCGAATTCGGCCTTGGCGCACCGATGACCACGACGCACGACTCACGTAGTTTTTTCCTAGAAGGACCTGCCGGACGCCTCGAAGCGATTCTCTGGACGCCATCTTCTCCCGCGCGCCCGCCGCTCAGCGCCGTGGTTTGCCATCCGCATCCGTTGTTTGGCGGCACCATGCACAACAAAGTCGTTTACCAGACGGCGAAATCGCTGGACGCCAGCGGGATTCCTGTTTTGCGATTCAATTTCCGCGGCGCAGGACTCAGCGCCGGCGTTCACGATCGCGGCCGGGGTGAGAAGCACGACGTTCATGCCGCGCTCGATTTTCTTGCTGGTGAATTTTCCGGAGTTCCAATGTTGCTGGCGGGATTCAGCTTTGGAGCCTGGGTTGGCTTGCGCGTCGGCTGTGAACATTCCCGCGTCTCTCATCTGATCGGCTTGGGTCTTCCCGTCAACAGCACGGATTTTTCATTCCTGCGCCAGTGCAACAAGCCCAAGCTGTTTGTGCACGGGAGCAACGACGAGCACGGCGCCATCGCAAAAGTGAAAGCGCTCATTCCCACACTTCCCGGCGAGAATCAACTGGTGGTCGTCGAGGGTGTCGATCATTTCTTTGCCGGCAAGCTTCATGAACTTAATGGCGCGATCACCAAGTGGCTCACCGCCAGTGTTTTTCGGCTTCGCCACTGATTCCAGTTCTCTACGGTTTCCCTTCTAACTCTTTTCTTCAAACGCCTTCGCCGCGAGAAAAAAGTTTACTGAATTCGTCCGCAGTTGCGGGAACCACGCCCACCAGCCGCGCGTTGGCCTTCGCGTGTTCCACGCGGGACATTCCCACCAATGCTGTCGTGATCCCCGGTGAGGAACGCACGAATTGCAGCGCCCGCTCCGCATCGTTCTCCAATCCCAAAGCTTGCGCAACAAACGCGGGTAGATTTTTCGCCACCTGACCTTGCAACAGGGAAGCGCTGGCGATCAGCGTAATGTCCAGCTCGCTTGCTGCCTCCATCACCGTGCGATGATGCCCGCGCATTGATTGATTGCCGAGCGTCAGCGCCTCCGTCATGCCCAGGTTGAACGGAAGTTGCACGAAACGGAAATGATGCCTGCCACCGGCAATTTCCTGGGCGATTTGCGCAATTTCCGCAATCTGCATGGCATCCCGCGCTCGGGCATCCTGGCGGAAGCCGTTCCACGTGGCCAGGCCGTAATACTGAATCTCGCCCGCCTCTACTGCTGATTCGAGAAAAGTAAATGCTTCGCGGATGCGGCTCAGGAATTCTTCCTTCGACGCTTCCGAAAGCTGCGTCTCGGGATTGTGCAGGTAATAGACGTCCACGCATTCGACGCCCAGGTTTTTCAAGCTGCGGCCGAGCTGGTCTTTAAGAAATTTGGGCGTCATGCAATGGCTGCCCGCCGCAATATCCTTCGTGCTGAAAACTCCCGGCTGGATGTATTCGCGGAAAAAATATTCGTTCGAGTCGGCGGGCATCGAACCGTCGGGAGTCAGGTAACCGCCCTTGGTGCATACCACCATTTCCTCGCGTTCGAAACCTTTCGCGGCGAGCTGCCGGATGGCCGCGCCGATGCTTCGCTCGCTGCGCTGAAACCGGTAGTTGATGGCGGCGTCGATCACGTTGATGCCGCTCTCGACTGCCGTGACGACCGCGGCCGTATAGCCCTCGTCCGTTTTTGCGTTCGGCTGTCCGAGGTAGGTGCCAATTCCGACGGAAGAGAGCACCATTCTCTGAGTCTCTCGAAAATGGCCCTCGGCGGCGCGGTCCGCAAACTTCTGCGCGTAACGTGTGGTTCCTTCTTTGGTGGCGGATTTGGTCATGACACTCCTTCAGACGATTGCGCCGGTCCTGACGCGGGATTCGATTCTGCCTCGTTGGTTTTCGGCGCGAGCAGGCGCGAGCACGCCCGCAGAATCCTACGATAGGGCCAGTCCTTTTCGCGGAAGAAAATCTCGCCTTCGCGTGGATTGCTGTAAAACCACCGCGCGACAAGCCAAAGATGCTCGCCCAGATCGCCGTTGGTTGGCGTGGAGTTTGACTCGAATTGCTCGCGAAAGATATGCTCCGCCGAACGCGGCTGGCTGGCAATCTCCGCGAAGCGCAGGAAAAACGGTTCCGCCAGCCTTCCACTTTGGACGCGAAAAACTCCAATGGTTTGTTCCTCCGCGGCGCGTTGTAGAATCACGGCGTCGAGATCCTGAATGCGCCGCGTGAGTTCCGGCCTCCCTCGCAAAACTTCGTCGAGCTTCTCGACTTTTTTGTGCAAGGCGGCGGCGCGTTCGAAGTCCAATTGCTCGCTAGCTTTTTCACGCTCTTCCTCCATTGTGGACCGGAGTGAGCCTCCGCTGGTTTCGAGGAACTGCACAAGACGCTGCACTTCAACGTCGTATTCTTCTTTCGAGCAGCCCGCAAAGCAGGGAGCGAGGCACATTTTCATTTCGGAGTAGAGGCAGCCGGGAAATGTGGGATCGCGGCGGATTTTAATTTGGCAGCGGCGAACCTTGAATAAATCGAGGATGCGTTCCGCGAATGCTTGTGCGGAGCGGCGCGAGGCGAACGGGCCGTAATACGCGCCGCCTGCGGGCGCGCCACTCTCGTCGACGGGAATCCGGCGAGTGACATAGCAGCGCGGATAGGCATTCCGCAAATTCACTTTGAGGACAGCGGCGGGTCGCAGGCGCATCAAGTCGCGATAGCGTTTGGGAAAGAGCTGCTTGGCGTGCTGGTAGTAGGTGAGAGTTTGTTCGAACGGCGAGGCCGTCAGCCGGTAATGGATGCCGCGCGCGAATTCGCTCAGATTCAGCCGCTTGCTTGCGGGATCGACTGGCCCAAGAAGCCGCTGCAGCCGCCGCTGTAAATTCTGCGTGCGAATCAGGAAAGGTTCGGCTTTTTCTTCGCGCGGTTCAATTAAGCAAACTGCGGGCTGCGGCGGCAGGGCAGGGAAGAAGTCTTCCTCCGCACGCGCCGCATCAAATTCGAGTCCAGAGTCGAGTTCCAGCACGCCGTCAGAATACTACGAGGCGGCTAAGACTTCAGAACCCAGGAAGAGATGACGAGGCGCTGGATTTCGCTGGTGCCTTCGTAGATTTCGGTGATGCGGGCGTCGCGATAGTTACGCTCGACGGGATATTCGCGGCTGTAGCCATTGCCGCCGTGAATTTGGATGGCTTTGTGCGTTACGCGCGTAGACATTTCGCTGGCGAAGAGTTTTGCGATGGCGGCGTCCATACTGAAACGAGCACCAGTGTCCTGCTTCCACGCAGCCTTGCGAATGAGCAAACGGGCGGCGTCAATTTCCGTGGACATGTCCGCGAGCATGAACTGGATGGCTTGGAATTGCGAAATCGGGTGGCCAAACGCCATGCGCTCCTGGGAATACTTCAGCGCCGCTTCGAACGCGCCTTGCGCGATCCCGGTGGCTTGCGCGGCGATGCCGATGCGCCCGCCGTCGAGAGTCGACAGCGCTACTTTGTAGCCTGCTCCTTCGTTGCCAATGCGATTTGCAACCGGCACGGCGCAATCGATGAAGACCAGCTCGCTGCAGGCTGTCGCATGGATGCCTAGTTTTTTTTCTTCCTTGCCGACTTTGAATCCCGGCGTGCCTTTTTCGACGACCAGCGCGGTGATTCCTTTTTCACCTTTGGCCGGGTCGGTATTTACGTAGACGATCGCGGCGTCCGCAGCGCCGCCATTAGTGATCCAGGCTTTCGTGCCGTTGAGGACGTAAACGTTGTCCTTCTTGACGGCTTTCGTTTGCAGCGCGGCGGCGTTCGAGCCGGCCTGCGGCTCGGTCAGGGCGTAGCAGCCGATCTTTTCACCGCGGGCATACGGCAGGAGAAACTTTTTCTTTTGGTTTTCCGTTCCGTAGCGGTGAATCGGATCGCAGTAGAGCGAATTCTGCACGGAGAGAATCACGCCAGTCGAGGCGCAACATCGCGAGATTTCTTCGATGACGATGGTATACGCAATATGGTCGAAACCGGCGCCGCCTTCGGATTCCGGAAAGGGCACGCCGGTAAGTCCCAGTTCCGCCGCTTTCTTGAACAGCTCGCGCGGAAAGCGCCCGGTCTCATCGAGTTCCTTCGCCAGTGGACGGACTTCCGATTCCGCGAACTCGCGCACGCTCTTCTGCAGCAGCTTCTGTTCTTCTGTAAGTTCCAGATCCACTGTAGGTAACTCCCGTTTCGGCTAAAACGTTTTGGAATTGCGTATTCTATCGCGGTAAGGCAGGCCTCGCGAATCAGTGAAGCGCCTTGGACAGACGTTCGTATGTGGTTTTCAGATCTTCTGGGTGCACGCGCGTCTCGCCCGTCACCGTCATGAAGTTTGAATCGCCGATCCAGCGCGGCAACATGTGCAGATGCAAATGCCCAACCACGCCAGCGCCGGCGGCGCGGCCCAGATTCATTCCCAGATTCATCCCGTCAGGTTTGTAATTCGCGCGCAAAGCCGTTTCCACGCGCTGCGCCAGCTGCATCATTTCATCCAGTGTTCCCGCTTCGCACAAATTCAATTCCGCAACATGCGCGTACGGCACGATCATCACGTGCCCGGAGGTATAGGGGAAGCGATTCAGGATGATAAACGCTTTTTTCCCGCGATGAACGATAAGAGTTTCCGCATCATTGTTGCGCGCTACCGCATCGCAAAAAATGCATTCCGGCTGCTTTCCACTTGCCGCTTGCGCCATGTACTGGTAGCGCCAAGGAGTCCAGATATAGTCCATCGCAATCGCTTCCTTTTTCTAAAAAGCTGCGCGCACAGCATAACGCAAAAGCGGCGCACGAGTTACGGACAAGCTTTTATTGAGGCTGAACGTGCCCGCAGCCTACTTCATGTTTTGTACGGTGAATGGAAACTGTTCGGACAGGAATGCTTCTACTTCGCGCGAATGCCTCTTTACTCAGCGCCCGCGGGTGCTGCCTGGGCCTCGGCGCTATTCACGAAGTCTTTCAGCTCTTTGCTGGGCTTGAAGAAAGGAATTTTTTTGGCGGGCACTTCGACCTTTGCTCCGGTTTTCGGATTGCGGCCAACTCGTCCGCGGCGCTCCCGGGTGCGGAAGCTGCCGAATCCCCGAATTTCGATCTTTTGCCCCTGCTGCAGAGACTGGATGATGCTATCGAAAATAGTTTCGACGATGGTCTCCGACTCCTTGCGCGGAAGCTCGGTGATACGCAGGACCTCTTCAATGAGGTCGGCCTTCGTAAGTGTGGGTTGCTTGGTCATCGTCGCTG
>WNFQ01003894.1_pt1 | contig 13904 bp, 14 predicted proteins | sample 5400171 | NCBI WGS metagenome assembly WNFQ01 (sample SAMN13153356, study PRJNA577476) | soil metagenome | isolation source: 20 cm soil under Madrone tree | place: USA:California | collected 2016-06-14
TCCTCAGCCGGAGGAGGTGGAAATCGAACGAGGTGGCGAGGGAGGACTCGGTGCATCAGCAAAAATTTATCCTGCGGCTGATGCGCAGGCGCCGTGTCCTGATGTATCCGACGACATTTTTGCGTCCTGGGCGTCCTGTGAATCCTGACGTGATTTTCAACCGCCATTGCGTCTGGGTGCCACGGCGTTTCCCTCCGGTGTCCGGGTGCCTCCCCACCGCTCCTGACCTTAATCTCTCGTTCGGATGTCCCCACTCCTATCTCCCTCCTTTCTCCCGTCCAGATGCCGCCCCAAGACCCCCTCTGACCCTGCCACTTCTGGGTGTTCTCGCGGCGTCCCGTCTCTTTCGAGGGAGCGGCGTAGCCCTAGTCTACAACTTGAATATTTGTAAATCTCACCCACGGTCTACTAGTAGCTCTCGAACGAACGTACTAATTCTTCCCTCGTAGTTTCAATTGTTTCTATATATCTATATACCAGCCTCACGTCGTGGCTCCGTCGGGGAGCGACGTAGCCCTCATTCTGGCTACGTCGCTCCCCAAATTTATATATACATCCATGTTAAACCATACAGGGCCCGCCGTCTCTTGCGTGAGTTGCGTGAGTTCAATAGATTTCGTTAAACGTCCTTAAATCGATCCGGGTGTTGACAAGCCAGCGCCGGTTCGTTTCCGGGATGAGATGCGCCAGGCCTAAGATCGTTCCTATATCCACAATTGTCAACTCTCGAGCGTCATCCCTCAGATGAACAGTCACAAGACCGTGAACGTCTGACGGGCGACCAGAGTTAACCACATTCATTAGTTGAACACCTGCTAGGCGGTAGACGGTATCCTGGTGCGTGTAGTCCCTGATTTTGAATAGCGCTAGGAGCTTCGCTGGGAGGCGACCCCTGAGCGCACCATACATCTGCTCGCCACCAGCCTGTATCCAAACGCAATCATTCCGGCTTGCCTGGTTACGGAAGAGTCGAGCACCAGTGCACCGGGCCCTGGGTATATCGTAAATATCGGTTTCCTGGAATGCAAGCACTGGGATTTCAAGTGTTGTCAGTAGCTCAACCGGCAGTGATCGAAGTATCGCCGGATCTTCCGGAAGCCGGCGCCCGAGGGGAAGGCTCAGTCGGCTATATCGTATCAATTCTTGACAAATGGTTTCCGGGGAGACATCCAACACTCTGCCAAAATCGACGACGTCGCGCACATTATCACGACGTCCTTTCAGAATCCTACGATAGGCGGGTGGAGCTGGCGCGGTGCTCGTTTTCTCTAAATATTCGACTACGTCCCCTGGGAGATCTGCTCCAGCATGCCGAAGGAATTCTAAGTTCAAAAGTCTCATCCGGATCGCATGCTGTCGACCGTAGCTGCTTAGGATCTGTCGCGCTGCGTCGATTTTATTTGAACGTCGCCATCCGTCCTTGATTTGCTCCTTGTGCGCGAGCTCTCCAAACTCGGTAGAATACATAGGAATATTGCCAAACTGGTAGATGTGATCGCGAAAGTGACTTATTAGATGCATCTTAATAAAGTTGAAATGGGATTCGGCATGGATCAAGTCCATACGTTGGTCGTTCTCTTCTTGGCGATCTTGCTCGCGCACCCGGGGCCTCTTCGGTTTGGCGACTGACGGGTTTTCCAGCGTACGCTGGCGGCGTAGCTCCCTGCGCTGCTCGTCAGCCTTGGCCTGCGTCTGCTTCGATACCCTAAATTCCAAGAATATATCTTTCGTCTCGTGAAATCGTTTCGCATAGTCCACCATATACTGTATGGTCTCGTCTGTATGGCTCCGGTACTGAGCCATCATCGTAAAATCAAGTAGTGACCCAACGCAGGTGAGCGCACGTTTGAAAAGTTGTACTTGTGTGCTATCAGGTTGTCTCAATGCCACGGCCAGGACTCCCAAAAGGCACCGCCCTAGATTCCTCATCTCCTTTCCTTGCCACTGCGTAACCTCACGGTAGGCTTTTTTCGGCGCAAAGAATCCCGGGTACGGCGGCAAAGCCTTCCAGGCGTCGTCGAACGCCTGCTGTCGGGAGTGTTTCTTAAGAAATCCCTGAATCCAGTCCATCATATGCTTGAACAGTCCTAGATATATCGTATGTAGCAAATCCGGCATGTGCAGATCAGGCGTCGAAACTCTTTCAAGTCCTTCAAAAACATTTTGCCCTATCTTGATACCACGAGTGGCAAACGTGTCGCGGGTGTCGTCAGACTCAGGGCCTAGGGGCCAGTTTTCGCGTTCGTAACGTTCGTATCTTGCGTAATTTCTAGCCCGATGGTGGTTGGCGCCTGTTCCTAATTCTTCCGGAGGCACCTCACATTTAGGACAGGCGTTGGTTTTTATCCCGTGTAGTGTGACGTTTTCCATATGGTCCGCTATCCACCCGGACAAGATCGGGAAGCATCTCCGGATCTTGCCGTCGGCACAGTCAATTGGGACGCCCTGATGCGTAGTATCTCTCAAGGGCTCAAAGATGAGTTTGAATACGCCCTGAAGTGTGTCGGCATTGATTTGTCTCTGGAGTTTGTCTGCTGCGGAGGACTTGGCGAGCTTGGGCGGAACGGGCAATAGTGCAAGAAGGAGAACTGCCATTGATCCAGGTCTGTTACGCCTAGTCGACGGAAGATTTCCGATCGTAATATAGACCGGCCATGCTTTCTTGTCCCCCGAGAAGTTAGTGAGATGCGTTTGATCAGACATCGCAATGATTGGAACCACCGTCGCCCCATAAGGGAGTGTTTCCTATGCACTGTTAGCAACCGTTCTGATGACGGAGGGTTGGAAATTGTACTTGGACGTCCCACCACCAGTCGGCCGTATGCATTTCTGCATATATTCTCTCTCCATTATGATCATATTCATGGCGCGGCGCATATACTAAGTCGTCTCGATAGGTTATCTGCCGAAGAAGATATCTCACGCAGTCTAGGATGTTACGGTAGAAGAATGGTAACGCTCTCTTGTCGTTCTCAACCTGTCCTTCGAACCATCGTAGATATGAGCCATACGGATCCAAGGACCGAAGAAGCTTCTCCAGCGTATACATGGAGCTGTAGCCAACTGACGTCGAGTTTCCGAGACCACTTGAAAAGTAATCGTTGATCTGCGACTTCGAGACTTTACTCTCAAGGAACCAAGATGCAAGTTGGAAACCTTGCGCACTAGTAAATGGAGCCCATGCGTCCTCGCACAGATTACGGTGTTCTTCCACATACGCCTCCACCTCTCCAATGGCTTCCCCGGCACCTGGATAATGCCTCTGTTTGGCTGCGATGGAGGGCGTATGTTCGTTGAGTACTTCAGTATCCGAGTCGTACGTAAGGCCATCATTAATTGCGTTGCGTTCATATCCAGCCGGATCACTAGCAGGATCTGATTCGTAGTCTGAGTCGGGGCGCTCGCCTGGTTCATTGTAGTCAATTTTGTCAGTTCCAGTGTCGTCAACGCGATTCGCAGTAGGACTTCGTATGGTGGAAGCAAGTATGATATCGAGATTTGCATGCGCTTTTCGGAGGTGCGTCTCGTATGCACCTGCACGCGTGTATCTTCGGCGACAAAATGAGCATTTGACCGGCATAGTAGTTTCCAGCTCTTTCGATTTCAGGAGTTGTGTGTATATTCTGAGGGCTAGCGCAAGGTTGTGGCGATCGTGATCTTAACGCGTATGGGATGCTGGGCCCGAGGCCGGGCACGCTTTGAACAATCGCTAGCAGTGGAATCGGTTTAGCGTTATGTGTCGCGCCATCACGTGGGTTCAGCTGTTTACCACTTTGCGTTTGACTTGAAACTGATAATGACCGAAACACTGATGAACGCCTGATCTGTCAATTCATGATTCATCTTGAAATCAATTCAAACAATTCATGACGGTTTCAATCCCTCTTGAACGTCTGAGTGTTGTATATAAAATGTGGGTTGATCACGGCGGGAGGAAGTTCACACCAAGAACAACCTCACAACACCCGCAATATCCACCAACATCCACAACATCCACCGTATTCGCAACATCCACCGTATTCACAACATCCACCGTATTCACAACATAAATTCAATCGACATGGCACAAAATATCAACAACGTACAGTACGTCCACATGGCAAATCCGGGAGTGGGGCAGGCCCCTCCGCCGGGGCAGACCTATCAACTTCCACCGAACTCTCTCGTAGGGCCAATTGGTATGGGTCGCTCTAATCCTCAGAGTAGATCAACCACTAATCATAAAGCGAACATGGGCATCGGAGGGGATGCAAACAAGCATCTGTATGCTGCATGGCGGGACTGTGCGAAAGATCTGATGCTAGCAAGGAACTATGTGCCAGGGCCTAGGGCGATGACTTATCCTGACGCCGACTTCCAGCCAATCGTCGCCGGCATGAGGAGATTGCGCCCTGCCTGCGATCAGCTCGCCACTGCATCGGCTGCGAATAACCTGGCTCGTATACAGGATATCGATGAGGCAGTCGTTCATCTCGTTAAGGACTGTGTGAGGAAGTTGTTTAACACGGTAAAGACTAATGGCGCCCCCCCGGGTCAACCGGGAGTCCCCTTTGCGCAGGTGATTGTTCCGGGGATTTTACTATCAACGAACATCCCAGCTCAGTGGGGTCTTGCAACGGCTGTGCCGAACGTAGCCCCAGTTCCCCAAAACGTTCCCCCGGGCAACCCTCCTCCTGGAGCACCACTTCCTCCTGCTCCACCTGCGATCATCCCAGCGCCAGCACCACCTCCCCCTGCTCCGCCAGCGATCATCCCAGCGCCAGCACCACCCCCTCCTGCTCCACCAGGGATCATCCCAGCGCCAGCACCACTTCCTCCTGCTCAACCTGCGGACGGCCAAGCGCAGGCACCAAACGCACCTGTTCCACCGGTTGGTGGCCCTGCGCCAGCACCAATCGTACCTGCCCCACCAGGTGATGACCCTGGCTCACCAGTTGACGACCCTGGCTCACCAGTTGACGACCCTGGCTCACCGGTTGACGACCCTGCCCTACCGGCTCTCCCGGCAAATCGCCAGATGGCAAACCGTATGCCAACAGGTTAGTTATTTTCTAAATTATCTGCATGTTTCATGCTTTCACTTACTGACGAAGAGAATACAGATTGGAGCGCTCCACTTGGGCGCCCACGAGCTGTGCGTATAGTTTATGTCCTGCCTTCGAGACGTGGCGATGGACACCCAGAGCAAGAAAGGCTAAGGGCAAATGTCCCTCCAAACTATCGCGCACTCCATTGGCGTCCCCCCCATGTCGTTGGTGTAGAGTGGGCCGAGCTAGATTCTTATGACATCCGTGGACTGTCAGCAATGATTTATGATACCGTACCTCACCGCAGGATTCGCTACATAATTGGCACTACTGGCGAAGGTCGTAAAAAGCTGCGCAGGTATCCCAACGACCCATTAACCCTCTTTGAGTATATCTTTATCGAGAACGATCACGGCGTACGCATCTGGCTTCTGTCTAATCCACCTCTCGACGACCCGCTCGATCTCATGGTGTATTGCTACCGTGATCGGCATGACGACAGACAAGACACGGCACCGCCCAAGACCGCCCCGTATCTCGATCAAAATGCCGTCCGCAATTGGGCTCGTGACCCGGCAGCACGTATCGGCCAGATGCATTTTCGAGAACTCCAGCCAGACGCCAGACCTGGTGGCGGGCAGGGTAATGAGGCAGGTGAAGGGCAAGGGGATGATACATCCAATATTTCGGATTCGGCTTCAGACTCAGAACCTGCGGATGAACGTGAGGACCTCTCTGGAATATTGTCATCCCCCGTTGGAGAACGCGCTGAATCGCCGGCGAACCGTATCCCTCTTGCCGTCAAATCGTCGAGGTTGCTTAATCAACAGCTGCCGTTGGACCTACTTCATCGCCCTGCTCAAGACGACAAGGTGCGCAAGCGCGGTGCTAATTTCGATACCGAAAATTGCGACGATGAAACGCCCAAGAGGCTACGCTTGAGTTCTATTGCTAGGGAGTTTTTGAAAGCCGAGGAGGGACGGAAGCGCGGCGCTCAATTCGATGACGAAAGTTGCGAGGAACCTATGCGGAAGAGGCTGCGTGAGGATTCCGTCGCAAGGGAAGGTTTGAAAGCCGACGCATGAGTTTCATTAGAGCGTTGATTGTTCGCCTGTTAAACTAGATGCGCACCGGGTTAGCGGTTTGATTTGAGATTTCAAAGTGATGTTTGTTTCCTTTTCTGTTTTGCGATGAGTTCAGGTTCAGCGTGTCGATTGTTTGCCTAATGCGCCTAGGCATGTAACAGTAGTTTAGTGTCATAGTGTAGCTGAAAGGATGTTTCGTATCCTTCATTCTAGATCGCGTTTGAATAGTGCAGATGTGAAGTGCCGTGGGCCATCCGCCGACGATGGTGGGCCAAGGCTTCGAAGTCGGAATAACGGGGGTACGCGACCTCACGAGGCGTCGCGGCTCTTATTGCGGCTTAAAAGCCTATTGGGCTATGAACAACGTACCCTATAGGGTTACGACAGAACGACCATATCACACCCGTGAACGCCTTGTGGGCCCAATCTTTCTTCAACTTACAGTAACGCTGCGCCGCCCTGCCCTTGTGGATGTCCACGAGGAGTATAAGAAGGCCCCCTCCTCCCCATGTTCGCCCCACGTTCAGGTCCATACCATCTCCTCTCGCGTGGCCACGTGCCTCTACGTGCGGTTGCGAACTTTTCTTTCCTGCAGAGCCAGTGCGCTTCAATTTACACAACCGCCTACTCTTCTCGACGAATCGTCCATACACACATGCAATGCCTCCATTGAAACAAACACAAACATCAGGGAAAAATACAAAGTAAGGACTATCTGCGTCAATTCAGGAAGGCATTTTCTTAACGTTTTTGTCATTCTCAGACGTCATGCCGTTCAAACGCCGGGATCCGAAGCCACCAGTGCCAAACGCAGAAAAAACTACCCGCGAGCAGCTGCGGCTGCCGGTGAGGCGTCGAGAATGTAAGAACTCTTCCCAAATGATCAACATCGCCCATTCTAGAACGTCGACCTATTGACTATTTCCGTGGGCAGTCGTTCGTCGACGTTGGGTGGAAAGCCCCCATTTGAACCGGTCGTCCAGGGTTCAAGGTGAGTGAATGCAGACAGACTACGCATATACCAGACATTTGGGACCTAACTGCAGGTGGAATCAGAGGGCGCTCTGGCGACATTACGTACGCGAAAAGTTGGTGTGGGTTCTTAAACCCCCGCGAATCCAAGGCCAACACATACTTGACATGGCGCGATCAAATCAAGGCCTACATCACGGCGCTCGAATGGAAACCCGGGTCCCTGGCTGACGAACAATTGGACTCAGTTGTCAGATTCGCACGCTCCCTTCCCCCAGTCAGCGGGCGGATTACATGTATTAAAACAAAGCACCGACCGGAAGACCTCGTAGAAGTCGAACGCCAAATAAGGCACCTAGTCAGGGACATCGGAAGAAAGCTTCAGGCGACGAACGATCGTCTCTACGCGGGGCGGGCAAAGGATGCATTGGGCGCTGAAGATACGGAACCTGAACGTAAGTGCTCATCGCCATCCACAGTATATTTCGCTACTCCGCGACTAGTACTAACTATTTTTTCTAGTAGCTCAATGCGATTGGGCTTCTCCCTATTCTCCAAGGGCGATAAGACTTCACATTGTCCGTCGGACAGGCGCTCCTGAAGCTGGGCACCCCTTCTTGCACCACTCCTGGTATGCCACCGATCCCGGGGAAGGGATCGCATGGGGTGTCCTGGCATCACCGAGCATGCAAATGCTGCTCGGGGTACTCAGGCGACAACAAATGGAGCAGGCAATCGAATATCCCCGTTATCTAATCGGGGCGACGGGGCAGGGAGCTAGCTCATTACGCCGGCGACCCTCGGATCCCCTCCCGCTCTCTGAGCTAATCTTCTTATATAATGATGATGACATCCGGGCATGGCTCCTCGCCAACCCGGGCAAAGACCCTCTTGATCTCCTGGTGCTGGAGGCCCGTTCGGGTCAGGACGTGAACCAGGACGCGACCCCCGCGCCTGCTTCTGGGCGATACCCTTTTTTCGACCGAAAAGCCTGGGAGCGCTGGGGGCAAATGCATGATACAGGGGAAGAAGATTACAACGACGATGAGAGCCACAACCACGAGATCAGCAGCCACGAAGAAGGCAATGGCGACGACAGTCACAACGACGACGATGAAACGTCGGGTGGTGCTCTGGCGGCTAATCGCCGCCGTACTAGTGACATCATTGTTGCCGTAAGTTTTTGTGTTCAATGAGCTTTTGATTCAATATCTTGATACAAACTCTATAGCTAATCAAACACCTAGGACGCGGATAGGGACAGTGTAGAATCACGGCGCAGGAGCCGTTCAGAGAGCGATCATTCTCCAATTCGTCATCAACGTGGCAGACGTACCCAGGATTCGCAGCATAGGGTTAGTGACAGCGGTGAATCACAGCGCGGGAGTCGTTCAGAGAGCGATCATTCTCCCATTCGTGATCCACCTAGCAGACGTACCCAGGATTCGCAGCATGATTCAGACTCCGGGCCCGCAGGCTCAGGGCCTTCTGAACAAGACATGCTCAGATCCATGAGGGCTTTTGTCCAAGCGAATCCCTTTATGGCGCAGCTCCTAAGGAATCCCGAGGCTGTGGCGCCCGAACCGAGTGCAGCGGCTGTGGCGCCCCAACCAAGGCCAACCACTGCTGCCCCCAAAACAAGAAAGGACCGTCCTCCCGGTCGTGGGCATGATGGCACTATGGATAGCCCTGCTGCCCAACCTGAACCATCCGAAGATCGCGATATTCATCACGCGACGTCCCCCGTCCCCACGCCCGAGAATGCCCCTCCTGCTCCTACGATATCTCCTCCGTTAGCGGCAATCGTGCCTGCCCCTACAAGCGTTCCTCCTGGTATAGCTAATGCCCCTGCGCCCCAGCACCCTACGGCAGCAGAATCTAGAGATGCCACCCACCCTAACTTGAATGCGACGAACACTGTGGAAAAACGAAAGGGCAACGGACAGGGTGATGCATCCGACCCCAATCAGCCCACCCAGCCTAAACACCCGATGCCTGCTACGTCCTGGCGTGGGAGAAGTCGCCGAGGGCGTCGCTGAACTTGATTTCTCTTACTATTCACATCAGGCTTTTTCCACTGCCCAAATTTCCCCCACCCCCGATACATTTTTCCTACTAGGCGTCTATCATTCTTTACATTTTCGCTGGTCGTTGTCACTTGTATAATAGTAATCAAACGCAGGGGACCCCTTACTTTGGCACCTGGGGTTCGGTACCTTTAGAAAATTTTCTCCCACTGGTAAATGCCGCACATCGCGTTCTCCAGCCTAGCGTTTGGAGGCTGTATTTGCTAGGCCGTAGTCCTAGTACTAGTACTTAGTTTTACATCGCGTTCAGCCGCGCTGATTCGTCGTCGGGAGATGAGGGTAGATACCGCTAAGCCTTTTTAGGCCAGGCGGATGAGATGAGCGACGCCCGTGTTTCGACTAATTCTTTCGTGCCTAGACGCTAAGTCCTATGATAGTTGAGATTTTCTGCGTCGCGGGCACAAGTTAGACGATTCTCAAAACCTCGTTACCTAGCCAATCCATTCACTCCCCTGTAGAGTGATAGTCGATGAACCTCCATATGCAGTCCAGCGCGAAACGACAGCGTCAGCTAATTCGCTAGGCAAACTCCTTGCATACAGCTTCTAAGGTGTTCAGCACAGCCGATTGGACGTTCGGAGATGAGAGTAAATACTCCTAATACTCTTTTGGCGTGGCGAATGTCTCGCGAACAACCACATCGCTAATCGATACTCCTTGCAGCTACATTTCGCCGAGCCAGCCACTTTGGCGATATCCTCATTTCACTGCCGCCCGGGTGCCGAGTCCTGAGTCCTATGATAGTTAACAGTTTCTGCTCCAGAGCAAGATTGATGATTCTCCAAACACTGTTTTGTAGACGAATTTTTGACTCGCATCTGCCACTCCTTCACTCCGTCGAACTCTCCTCATGACAATGTGTTGAGCCCCATGAGAGTTGAGATTGCCAGCGTCACGGGCACAAGGTCGTTCCCTGGCCGGTCCATTCGCATACCGAGTGATCGCGTGTGCACGTCCATATCCAGTCTGGCGCGGACCGACTGCGTCAGCTAATTCGCCAGGGGAACTCCTTGCATACAGCTTCTAAGGTGTACAGCGCTGCCGATTGGACGTTAGGAGATGAGAGTAAATACTCCTAATACTCTTTTGGCGTGGCGAATGTCTCGCGAGCAACCATATCGCTAACCTATACTCCTTGCCGCTAGATTTCGCCAGCCGGCGACACATTCATTTCGTCTAATATTTTTCACTATAGACCAGTGAGTCCTCAGATAGTAAAGAACGCCCAGATCACGAACTCGGCATTGCACACTCTCTGAACCGCTTTGCGTAGACACCTCTTTCCCTTACATACCGAGTGATAGTCTGTGAGCCCACCAACCCCCCTAATCCTAGCGTGCTAGTATAAGACCTAACGCGTCCTATTTCAACACAAGAAAACTACACAAACCCCTAGCCTTCTGCACGCTCGAGATACATTTCAATTCTCATACATCCCAATTGCCCTCTTATCCAACGTTCACCAACCGTCTAGTATCACACCCACCATGCAATCGAATTCACGGAGTCAGCCAACTCCCCGAGTAGGAAATATGAGCGGGCGTAGGCGCGATGTCATACCCGACATAACGGGATCCAGTCAGCCAACTTCCCGAGTGGGCAATCTGAGCAAGCGTAGGCACAACGCTGTACTCGACACTATGGGATCCAGTCAGCCAACTCCCGGAGCCGGAAATCTGAACAGGCGTACACACGACGTCGTACGCGCGAACAAATCTGAACGGGCGTACACGCGACGTCGTACGCGCGAACATGGGATCCGGGTCCGGAACGCAGCAGCACGAATCCGGCAGCTCCCACAGTACGCCACCGAGCAGCCAGTTATCAAGTCGGAATTCTTCCCCACCACCAATTGGAGGCCTTCGCGGGAGGCCGTCGAAGCGCCCACGGAGGAGCACAATTCAGACGACCGCATATACCGAACCAGAGACGGAGCCTGATGGGCAAGGACATATAGAAGCTGTTCGACTTAGCGACGATAGCAGTGATGAGTATCAGGCCTCACGCCAGGGGGACGAAACTGAACCGGACACGGAACCTGATATAGAAGACCTTGATAGTGCTGACGGCACTCCATCAGGACGACATAGGGAGTCTCTAGCGGCTGAGAGACAGGGAAACAATCGCCCACGGACTGTGCGAATTTCGACCACCTCCGGATCACAGGAGGCAGCTCTTGCCCGGCGCACGCCCGCGGCTCGTGTAAGAATAATTCCCGGTAGAGCCTACACCCCGCCGATGTTCCCGTCATCAAGTGTAGGACGGTATTCCTCTTCGCTTAACCTCCCTAGTGCTACCGCGTCTGGTGTGAGAAGCTCCAGCCCACCACCAGGCGAACCAAGCACACCACGGCCTGGGCGCATCCGGCGTGGGATTAACTCACGGCGTAACACGGTGACAGGGGTAGAAGGGGAAATAGTAGGCGTGGCAAAGTATCTGATTCTTCAGTACACCCTTTTTGATGAACCACTCGCGGACCCTGCTGCTTTGACGTCTGCGGTGTATAGAATTTGGAGTCACGCGCAGGATGAAATTGCTGATGCCGGGAATATTGAACCCTCCGAGAAAAGTCTTGACATTGTAAGTGCACTCGGGCGTGATATGATAAGGTACAGGGTGTTTGACTAACTATGACTATCAAAGATACGGCAAAAACACTCGGGCGTGCGGGCGCAATTCGTATATCATATAAAAAATAACATACGGAAATTATACGATCTGCCAGATGACCCGACGGCCATCAGTCGTAGGGTCGAATTCCTCCTTGAAGACGACAGGTTCATGTGCCCCCCATATGGGTTTGAGGTTGGTATCCATGGATTGACAAACCTGGACTTTGGATCACTACTGACTGTGAACTCGACGTAGGAAATAACCTACCGGTTCCTCGCGCCCCAGATTGCCGACGCGATATACGGTAAGTATTTCAATGGCAAGAGAATGCTGGGGATGGTGGACCCGGGTTTTGTGGAACTGATTAATGACACGATCGTCTGCCTTACGTGCGCTATACTGTGCCATACCCTACGGGCGTGGCGAACTGGAGTATTTCAGGACCCTCCAGATTTCAAGGGTGACGTTGTTAGAGGTAAGAGTCTCGGAATCTCAGGGCGTTTTTTTCGAGAACTAGAGGGTTAACCAATTCCGCAAGATCTTTTCTTACGGCAGCGGGACACATGGCGGAAGTTCCCAGGGGCGACCCAAGCGCTAATGCTCCGGAATCTGCGCGAGACGATCACGGACAAGGTTCGGCAAGAACATCGAGTTCTGAAGGAGCGGCGTGAAGGGTTTGTCGACAATCATGAGGCAGTCCACGCGGAACTGGAACGTCAGCTATCCAGCAGGAATCCCAGACGGGCAGCTGCGCGAGAACTGACACCAATCAACACTGGTGCCAGGGGCCTAGAAGGACACCCGGAGAGTCAAGATGCGTCGCAAGAGAGCGACAGGTCGTTTGACTTTAGTCAGACAGCGTTTGCCCGGGTGCTTGGGATGCTAGATTCAGATCCGGCGAGTCTAGTTGGCTCGCAGGAGTTGACGCTGGGACTGGCGCGGGAGGGCGCTATGAGTCCAGATCGAGCTAATCGCCTCTCCCTGAGCCTGGACGACTCTCAGGAAGGTCAAGCAACTACGGGGGGAAATATTCTTCGTCAATACGACGATGAGGGTCAGGACAATGCGGATGACGGGAATGGCCATGTAGACTAAATAGATTTAGTAGGCCAAACTGTGCCGCCGTGCCGCCGTAGTCGATACTCAGGCTTGACCACAGCGTCAATAGAAGGAAGATGAGGACGTAATGATGTGGGTTAGATGTACAGCGAACGTGGGAGTGGGAAGAATATGAGGATGTATTTTACCAAAATAAAGAAATTTAGCGATCGCTGCGACGAAGACGTCCCAGCGTCTTCGTCGCAGCGATCGCAATATACCTAGTGGTAAATGAAATAAAGGTCAGAATGAAGTTTAGAAAAGTCACGATACCGCGCGTGGAGTGGTGACGGCGTCCGGGTGCATACTAGCTATCACGAGGGCGTGCAGAATATGAGATAGCTATCTCGACGGCGTCGAGAGCGTCAGGTGAGCTATTACGACGGCGTCTAGAATATAAGAGATGGCTATCGTGACGGCGTCGAGAGCGTATAGATGAGCATCACGAAGGCGTTGGGAGACTTTATGATAGCTTCAGTGAGTATCCTGCAGGTGTCCAAAGAAGACTTGGTGTCATCGGGAAGATAGGACGGCCAGAGGCTACTATCCGGAGGTAACAGCTAACGTATCCTGCATCATGACGAAAGGCGTAGAGAAGGGAGATCGTCAGGTTGCGACCGCCTAGAATCAGAGGCGATCAGGATGCGACCGCCTAGAATCAGAGGCGATCAGGATGCGGGAGCGAATGATCGGGGGCTGTCAGGACGCAAGGGCTTAGCATTGGGTGGTTCAGGACGCGCAGGACGCAGGGGATCGACGTCGGGATGGCGCCAGGACGTGGCGTAACGATGGTGGAGACGTCAGGATGGGACGCCGGGGCGACGTTACCTCTTGAGTAGCGGTTAACATTTGGAGCGTCCCGAGCGTCTGACGCACAGGACGCTCAGGACACAGAAAAGAATTTTTGCTGATGTGTGCATAGCTGGTGCTGGGGCGGCTGGTGGTGCCGGCGGCGTGGGTGATGGTACTGCTGACATCGTGTTTCTTCTTGTCTGCGCGGGTGACTCTGTTGCTTCTGATCT
>WNFQ01004879.1_pt1 | contig 13903 bp, 10 predicted proteins | sample 5400171 | NCBI WGS metagenome assembly WNFQ01 (sample SAMN13153356, study PRJNA577476) | soil metagenome | isolation source: 20 cm soil under Madrone tree | place: USA:California | collected 2016-06-14
ACTGTTGTAACAACTAATCAACGCGCCGTTCGCCTGTACGAGGCTTCGGGATTCCGTGGTTATGGAATAGAAAAAAATGCTTTGAAAAGCGGTGAACGTTATTTTGACGAATTGCTGATGGTTCGATTTTTGACCTGAAAAAGCTTGGTTTTTCGAAATTTACAATCTTCCCGGAACTTGCTAGTTCAGCTGGTTTGAGAGAGGTAGGCGCAGAATCCGCGGTGGGTGCGAACTTCTACTATCGGCGAGCGCGAAGGAATTGCGATACCATTTGAAAAATGTCGGATACCGATTGTAGGCCAGCAACAGATAAAACCAGGCCGGTGCATGGATTCCGGCGGATCGATGCGCTTGCCGGTAAATGGATCGCGCGTTTGACATTAAGCGCTGGTTGTTTCCTTACGACGTTAGTCTCTTCGATCGGAGCCGAATGGGTTCAAATCAATAGCAACCAAAACCTAATTGTTTACGCTAAGGATCGACCTGGCAGCTCAATAAAGGAACTTCGGGCAGTGGGACTTGTCGATGCGCCGAGTTGGGTAATCCTCAATCTTCTGGATGAAGTTGCCGATTATCCGGATTTCATGCCCTATACGACGAAGGCGCAACTGATCGAACGCAGAACGCACGAGATAATTATATATTTTCGTTGGGATCCACCGCTGATCGGCGCACGCGACGTGACGGTTGCCGTTACTCAAAGCTCCACTAAGCGTGCAGATGGCAAGACTAACTATCAGCTGCATTGGGAGCCGATGAGCACGGCCGGTCCGGCCCCTTCCCCTGGAGTCACCCGAATTACGCTCGACGAAGGTTCATGGAAGCTCGAGCCAACCGAAGATGGAAGAAAGACCACCGTTATCTACGATCTTTTTACCGATGGCGGAGGAGGCTTACCTGCATTCGTTATTAATATGGCGAATAGGCAGAGCGTGAATGACCTCTTCCAAGCGATCCGCAAGCAGGTGACATTACCAAAATATTCGCAAAAAAGCCCGACGGATTGAGTCGCGGACGGAGACCGCAGATAGATTTCACGCTTGCCGATCGGGTTCAATCGAACGCCTCGAGATCCCCCAACCGTTCGGTCAGGGCGCAGGCCGGACTCCTGTATCTCTCACTCCGCGCGGTCGAGCGCGGCGAGACGATCCAGCAGATCGTCGTAACTTTTCGCATCGCGGATCGTCGCATTCAAACGTTCGACGCCCTCTTCGCGGGAAGCGTGATTGAACGACACACGATACTGGTAAGCATCCTGACCAAAAACCACTTCATCCCAGTGGATAGATTGTATTTGCGGATTGAATCGCGCAACCGCTCGACCTCGGAAATAGGCACGGGTTGTCTCCGGCGGATTAAATACCGCATTCTTAATTTCGTCCTCCGACAAGATCCTGCGCATCTGATCCTGCCGCACGAGCTCGGCATGTAAACCCTGGTCCCAGGAGATGTTGTGGTACTCGAGATCAATCGACTGTAACCTCGCATTATTTCCACGTCGAGATCATTGAGGATCTTTTCCCATTCCGTTAGAACCCATTCGGTATCCGGATTAGAGCGGTCGCAGAATTTCAGGGCCTTACCCAGATACATGCGTTGAACGTCAATCGCTGAGATCTTTCGGCCGTCTTTCAACTCGATGATCCAGTCGAAGGTCTGATCGCGGCTAATCGATTTGGTGGCGTCGATCGGTTGTGCTATTTCCAACTGCGGAGCTTCTCGCTTTTCGATGAGCTCCAGCACCAGCGACATCGTTCCGATCTTCATGGCGGTGGCGAATTCGCTCATGTTAGAGTCGCCCAAGATCACATGGAACCGTCGATACTTGCCTGGGTCGGCGTGAGGCTCATCCCGGGTATTGACGATCGGCCGGCGGTTCATCGTGTCGATGCTCACCAGCACGCTAAAAAAATCCGCCCGCTGTGAGATCTGAAAGATACCGGGTTGACCGACCGAGCCTTCCCCTTCAATTCCAAGCTTCCCCGCTCCGGCAAAAATCTGGCGCGTCACCAGAAAAGGGACGACTTCGGCCACCAAGCGGTCCCACGGGACCGAGCGGCTCATCAGATAATTGTCGTGACATCCGTAACTGTGCCCCACGAAATCGGTGTTGTTCTTGTAGAGGCGCACTTCGCGTTCGGGAGATATTTTTCGGTTACGGCGCCGGACGCACTCGGCTAAGATCCTTTCGCCGGCTTTGTCCTGGGCCACTAATTCGCGCAGCCGTGTGCACTCTGGGGTGGAATACTCTGGATGGGCGTGATCGTTGTAGAATCGGGCGCCGTTGCTCAGTACCAAGTCACTCTTGATCTCTTCGTAGCTCAGGGGACGGTTCTTATCGAGCTCGTAATAGGCAGACTCGTCGGTATCTTGAAGGAGTGTCTGTGCTCGGAAACCGCGCGCATCGAGGTGTGGATCTTCCAACTCATAATCCCACTTCATGAGCGCCCCGTGTTCGGTGTAGCAACGAACGAGTTCGATCGATTCGGCAACCACGTCCACGTTCTCGACTCCGTTTACGGTAATCCCGTACTCGGTCTCGATCCCAAAAACGCGTTTCATCAGCAGAAGTACGAGGCAAACATCAGATGACTCCGGAGGGTACGGAGGATCTCGGTCCCGCCCGGACCGGTTGGACCTTCACCACATTCTCTGAATCGTAATCGATCAGCTTGAGCCAATCTTCTACAATATCAGTCGGTGGGAAGATGTCATTCTCGCCATATTCCATGTTCAGCGAAAGCAGCAAATCCGACTCACTGATTCCCTCCTCCTGCATCGTATTAATTGCTCGCTTGATCGCCAACTCTTTCGATCGCTCCACAATCGAAGCGATGATAGCGCCGCTCACAAGATCGCCGCGATAAAGGGTCTCCCGTTTTCCGCTGCGCAGGGTGATGTCCAGAATCCTATTTTCCTCCTTCCGAGCATATTGCGCCTCAACCACTTTCGAAACCAGATGTTCTATCGTTGCGTCCACTCCGCCGGTTCGTTTCACCAAATCCGGATCATAAGGCAGATCCGGCGCGAGATAAATGCGATAAATCTCTGGAGCGGAATCTCGATCCGGTCGATTCACCTTAATCTTTCGATCGATCCGACCGGGCCGGAGGATCGCTGGGTCGATTAAATCGGCTCGGTTGGAGGCAAGAATAATGACAACTTGGTTCAGGGACTCGATCCCGTCCATTTCGGTGCAAAACATCGGAACCAAAGTTGACAGAATGTTTGAATAACGGCCGGCTCGACGCGTTCCCAAAATACTCTCCGCTTCATCGATGAAGATGAAAGGGAGAAAACCTTCCTTTCGTTTCTCTCGGGCGGTCGCAAAAATCTCTCGCACGGTGCGTTCGGATTCACCGACCCACATATTAAGGATCTCCGGTCCCTTAATGTGCATGAAGAATTGCAACATATCTTCGCCGGTCTTCTGTTTCAGCTGCCGAGTCAGATTGTACGCAGTAGCCTTGCCCAGCAGGGTCTTTCCGCAGCCAGGCGGGCCGTAAAGCAGAAACCCTTTCGGCGTTTGGTGCTGAAACTTGGAGAAGAGATCGGCATGCAGCAGAGGCAATTCGATTGCGTCCTTGATTGCGCTAAGCGCTTCGGCTTGTCCGCCAACCTTGTCCCAGGAAATTTCGGGAACGGCTTCCAAGTAATAATCTTGGGTATTCGATTGGCTCAACAACTCGATGGCGATGCGATAGCTCGGATCCACCCGGATTTCATCGCCAACCTTCAACGTCTCCTTTAAAAGATCCTGCGATCGCTGGAGAACGATGGATTGCATGCCATGCTCCTGACCGACTCGCAACCGATCTTGACCGAGGATTTCGGTGATCTTAGTCACCGGACCGGCGGGATCATAGCCGAGGTCACCAACGACGACATAGGCCTCGTTCACCAGAACGCGCGTTCCTTTTTTCAGTTTCGCGATACTGATTCGAGGATCAACGTTACAGTAGTAATCCGAACCGCCGACGACAATCTGGGCGGTCTCTTTGTTTGGACTGCCCAGGTAGGTTCCAATACGGTTCGCCGGAGAGGTGACCTTCTTGATTACTTCGTCCAGCTTTTCGATCGTTTGCCGTGCCTCCGATATCATTTCCTCCTGTTCGGCCACATTTGAGCGAAGCGCTATCAACTCACTGCGAGTTGGGTCACCAGGTGGTAGACTTGCGATGATTCGCTCAAGGAATTCAAGAGGAGTTGCGGGCTCGGCACCATAACCCCCGTGCTCGGGTGCTCTATCTTCGTTCATTTGTACTTCTTAATCACTCCGCTGCTTCCAACTATAGTCGGGTCGAGGACCAGTAGCAATCCGGTAGTCGTTTCCCGTTGCCTTGTTGTGTACTGGATCATCGCGAACACCGCAAATCTCCATATTCATAATCACTTTCGTTTTTTCGCATCACTGCGTGGTTCGTTTTTCGCGCCCCCGGCGAGCGTCTCATTGAATGGCGTCAGCGGAGAGACAAATTTTCTTGGCAATATCCTCGCCAGCATTCAGAAAACCACGCTGGGCCTTTGCTAATTTAGCACGCGACAGCGTTGTGCAAGCGAAGTTGGTGGCCAATCAACCCTCGCAAAGCGCGCGTCGAAATGAGGAACCCCGTGAGAACCGGGGACAGTTGCGCTGCTGTATCTGGATACAAGCTTTCGGGTGCCAGTCTCTTTGCAATCAGAGGCGAAGACGGAAACAAGGTTTCAAGCCAGGAGTCAGAATATTCATTCGACGTCGCCCTCATTCGCACTGCCCCGGATAGGCGATGCGAAAAACTTCTTCGCAAAAAAAGAAGAATGAGAGAGGCCACGTCACCTGATCAGGTCGCTCTCCCAACATCTGGAATGACCTGTTATGGCCACACGATCCGTTTTGTCAATCGCGGTGCGTTCAATTTCGCCGATTTCACCAATGACAACATTAGCAGAATTGAGGTGATTCGGGAGCCGCAAAGCGCACTCTACGGTTAACAGGCTTCCGGCGGAGTGATCAATTTGATCACCAGCCGCGGCGAAGGCCGACCAACTGGATCCGTTTATTTCGAAGGTCTTTCTCCCGTAAAGGCATTGAACCGCCACTCAGGATAGCCTAGGAGGCCGTCGGATTTTGACGTCGGTTTAGCTACGTAGCAATGGAAAGAGGCGCGAAGCGCAGATAAGATTATAGCCTGGGCTGTTCAGGCCCAGGGAATGTCAAATAAAGGCGAGGAGCGCTGAAAGCGCGGGACATCGTTGCATTAATTTCCGCGCGCAATATCGGCTTATTTAAACAGCGCCGAACTGTCTTCCATGCGCGCTGTCTCTCGACCGTTGACGGTTCTCGAATCTACCGCGCCTTCAGCGCTCGGCCGCTATGGGGACCTTTCCCTGGGCCTAGCAGCCCAGGCTATAATCCTTTCTGCGCTTCGCGCCTCCATTGCTCCATAGCGAAACTGACTCCAAAATCCGACAGGCACCTAGGGTGAGCGGAAGCGAGCCCTGGGAAACATAAGTAGTCAGGTGTTCGCGCCAAAAACCAATTTCGAAATTCTTGCATGCCGCGGAGGAATGCTGATATTCGTTCCCGATGCTGAACACCCTCAAGGAACCTCAGAGGGATGCCCTCCAATCCGGGTTCCAGGAACAGTATGTGAAAGCATTCAAATGGATGCTTCTCGCAAGAACTGTCGAAGAAAAAATCGCGAACCTCTGGCGCGCAGGCAAAATCGCCGGCGGAGTTTACATCGGAAAAGGTCAAGAAGCGGTGAGTGTCGCGATCGGTACGATGTTGAGGCGCGGGGATATCTTCGCTCCACTCATTAGGGACCAAGCCGGTCGCTTGGCTTTTGGAGAGCCGTTGCTGGACATCCTCAGAACTTATCTCGGATCCAAAACAGCTCCGGCCCGCGGGCGTGACGGTAACGTTCATCGGGGCCATCCGAGAGAAGGCACTTATCCGATGATCAGTCATCTCGGTGCGATGATTTCAGTGGTGGCCGGGGGTTTGTTAGCGCGCCAGATGAAAGGCATTACCGGAACAGTGGGCGCCACTTCAATCGGTGATGGCGGCACATCGACCGGTGCGTTTCATGAGGGACTGAACTTTGCGGCCGTGGAGAAGTTGCCCCTGGTCCTGGTCGTAACCAACAATCAATACGCTTACTCGACGCCAAACAGTAAGCAATTCGCGTGTCATGATTTAGTCGACAAGGCGGTTGGCTATGGAATTGAGGGTTATAACATGGACGGCACCGACCTGCGGCAATGTCTCGAAGTTGTCGGCCACGCGGTAGAACGCGCACGAAGCGGTGGGGGACCACAGCTGGTGGTAGCAACTTGCCTGCGCCTCACTGGCCATGCAGAGCATGATGACGCCTCTTACATGGACGAAGAGCTATTCAAGCAGCCATTAGGACGCGATTGCATTAACCTAACCGAGTCTTTCCTCCTCGAACAGAACTGGGTGGTGGAAAGTGCTTTGACAACTTGGAGGCAAGAGGCGAAAGCGGAAGTCGAAGCTGCGACCCAACAGGTCCAACGCGAACCGGTTTGTTCCGCCGCCGATGAGGATTGGATGCCTCTTGCCACCCGAAGATTAGCCGATTTCGACTTCTAGCGAATGAGTATCACCTATCTCGAAGCGATTCGAGAAGCCCAAGCCAAGGCACTGCGCGACGATCCGCGAGTTTACATCTACGGCCAAGACGTTGCCGATTTCGGCGGAGCGTTCAAAGCAACGAAGGATCTCGCGAAAGAATTTCCGGGACGCGTCCTCGATTCGCCTATCAGCGAGGATGCGATGGTCGGTAGCGTCGTCGGTGCCGCCATCGAAGGCATGCGGCCGATCGTGGAGATGCAGTTCAGCGACTTTTCATCGAACGCTTTCAATCAAATTATTAATCAGGCCGCGGCCTTCCATTGGCGGACAAATATCCCTTGTCCGATTACGATCCGGATGCCTTCGGGTGGAAACCCCGGGAGCGGTCCTTTCCATAGCCAGGCCTTGGAATCTGTGTATGCGCACTTTCCCGGGTTAATCGTGATGACTCCGGCAACGGTAGAAGACGCTTATGATCTACTGCTCGAGGCTATTGCGATCGATGATCCAGTGATTTTCTGCGAGCACAAATTTCTCTACAATCGGGTGAAGGTCGAAAAATTGCCGGAGCGGAACGGCCAATCGGCTGGAAAGGCCCGGATCGCCCGACCTGGAAGGGACCTGACGATTGTTACCTATAGCGCAACCGTTCACGATGCCTTACTAGCGGCTCAAGAATTGGCCCGATCTGGCATTCAGATCGAGGTGGTCGATCTGCGAACGGTAAAGCCGCTCGATACAGCGACCGTTCTTACGTCGATTGCAAACACCGGCCGGTTACTTTGTGTCGGAGAATCGTGGCCTTGGGGAGGCGTGAATGCCGAAGTCATTGCTCGCGTTGCCAGCAAGGGATTTCATTTGTTGGATTCGCCTCCGCAGCGGCTGAACAGTCGCGATGTGCCGATCCCTTATCACCCCGATCTCTGGCGCGCATCGAGACCATCTGTTGCGATGATCATCGAGAGGGTTCGCAAGATCTTGCAGTGGTAGCCTCTGAACCGATCAACCGTTCCTATGCCCAAAGTTCCAATTATCATGCCGCAACTTGGCGAATCGATCGCCGAAGCCACGATCGTGCGCTTCTGTGTCGAAGTCGGTGACGCGGTTGAGACCGATCAGGAAATCATTGAGGTCGAAACGAACAAGGCCGTAATGGGCGTTACCACTCCATGTACGGGAAGGATCGAAAGCTTTTCGGCGTCGGTCAATGAAGCGTATCCGATTGGAACTGTGCTCGGTTATGTGGAAGCGAGTGTTGAAGATGCCGAGCGGCTAAATGCCGCGGGAGCGGGGCCCATTGCAGAGCGGGCCGCTCAAATTGAGCCGGAGCCGGTTTCTTTCGAATCGAATGAAGGGGCGCGTGGAATTTCCGTTCCGATTCGATCGGAAGGCGGCCCATTCGTTTCTCCTCGAGTCAGGGCACGGATAGATGACCTGGGCTGGAGCCCACCAGAGATCGAATTGCTAGCAGGAACCGGAAAAGGCGGCAGAGTCACTGCTCGCGATCTGGAGAATTATCTGGCCGCGCTTGAATCCAGTCCCACCGAAAAAGCCTCGGCCATGCGGTTGGCCGTTTCGGACTCGATGCGCCGTAGCTGGGCTCGGCCGCTTGCGACCGCGGGCGTCGCGTTGCCGTTGGACCCTCTGCTAGATCATCGTAAGCAGATAGAAATTCCGCCGGGACCGGCTCTCTACGTCGCCAAAGCACTAGCCGTCGCCATCTCCGAACATCCGCGTTACGCCGCCCGATTGGCCGGCGATCAGCTAATATTGCCAAAGTCCATCGATATCGGAATCGCTGTCGAGGTCGAGGACGGCATAATTGTTCCGGTGATCCGCAATCTTGACCAACAACCGATCTCTAAACTAGGCAAGGTTTATCAGGATCTGGTGAGCGCTGCTCGGACGCGACGTTTGCCGGAGGAGGCCCGGGAAGGCTCGATCGCTTCGGTCACGAATTTTGGCCCCCTCGGAATCACTTGGGCTACTCCCATTCCGTTGCCGACTGAAACGTTGATAGTCGGGCTGGGCCGAGGCGAGAAACGTCCGGTATGGGACGAAGTGCAAGGCCAATTTAAACCGATCTTGATGGCGGAACTCACAGTTACGTTCGACCACCGGATTATGGATGGAGGCGCCTCCGGTCGGCTGATTCAACGAATGATGACCTTGCTCGCCGACCCAGAAAATCTTTAGCTGCTGAAAGCATGGTTTGCGGAGCCCGCTTCGGCGCTGAGCGAATTGACCGGGGCGAACCAACTCGGCAATGGCGGCCGGACGACCGATAGATCGTCGCCCAGCCGCCGCCGAGACTACTCAAAGACCGGCCCCCCGCAGACGTGATAGCCTTCGAGCGTCAAGGACATCGGAAAAAGCATTGTCGGCATTCTCGCTCCGATCGGTTTCGCCTTCACCGGAATGCCTGTCCGATCATCTCCGGCTTTCGGCAATTCTTGGTTTGAACTTGAGAACAGAACTTGGATCAGAGCTTTCATTTGAATTTGATTTAGTGCGAGACGCCAAAGAGCTGGCCGACGAATTGGCAAAGGCCTCCCCAAAAACGAGGGTCTGCTTGCACGCAAAGCGCTACGCAAACCGCCAGCATCAGGAAACCTGTTTTCAGTTCGTTCATGACTTGCCACTGCTATAGGCAGTCGGCGTGCCACGCATGTGACATGAGTCGCATGTAGCTTCGCATCAGATAGTTACGCGAATGAGTGTTCTTCTGAGAGCTATTATATCCCGATTCAACGAACCCATAAGTGGGACTCCAATTCCACTTTTGGGACACAATCGCAGATCGGTCCCTTGCGGCCGAGCAGAAGTTCAGCTCTAGCGAACGTCCAATCGCGAAGCTAAACCGTATCTTTGAATAGTCGCTTATGACCCCAGAGAAAGAGAAACTGGTTGAGGCCGCGATGGGTTACTTCGAACTCGGGATGCTGGATGACGCCATTGCTGAGCTCGCGCCATTGGGTGGCCGCGAGCGGCTGAGCGTTCTAAGCAGTTGGAGTGCGGCCTTACGAATGTCGGAACGATGGCCAGAAATGCTTTCGCTCACCCGAAAGATGGTCGAACTATATCCAGCAGACGAAGAGTGTTGGGTGACTCTGGCTGATGCCACCCGGAATTCCGTCTCGGTGCAAGCAGGTTTGGAACTCCTAAGAACCGCGCGCCAGCATTTTCCGGACGACGGCCATATTCTGTTTCAAATTGGCTGCTACTGCTGCCAACTCGGACGGCTGGACGAAGCACGGACGGCAGTGGAAGGGGCGGTCTCCAATAACCGAGTTTGGGCGAAGATCGCGGTTCAGGATCGTGATCTGAGTCCGCTCTGGCCAGAGTTCAAAAAGCGACGTTTTGGTAGTCCGTTTTAACCAACCCCTCCCAAAGAAAACTGTAAATCCGGCGCGGAGCGTTCGATTTCCAGTATCTAGCCGCAAGGAGCGCGTCACCGCATCTTACGTGCGAGTTTTGCGGGCTTAGACGGGCGTTGCCGCGGCCATCGCCGGCTCCGAACTCCGCTGACGGCGAGCTATAAGATAGGAACCGATCACAAGCACAGCTGCCAGAGCCTGCGCACCCAATGTCTCTACCGTTGGATAAAACGAGAACCAGAGACCCATCCAGTCTGGCGTAAAATTAGCGAGCCAATCAATTTTTGTTGTGGGAATCCAGTGGGCTAGCTGCATTTCCTGAGCCTGCTCGCCTACCATGACGAGAAGTACAAAGCCAAGCATCGTACCGGTGAGTACAAGCATCTTGCGATACGGCAGCCGCCGATGCGCAAAGAACGTTAATACCGCAACAATTCCCGCCAGGAACGAACCAATAAGCGCCCCGGATAGGATTGGTCCGTTTCCCATTCGGAGGTGATAACTCTGCAGGAACAGCACGACTTCGAATCCTTCCCGATAAAGCGAGGAAAATCCAAGAAGACCAAGGCCCCACAGCAAGCCGGTTCGAGAGATTTGCGATCCCTTGGCGTCGTTCAAGAGCGATTTCTTTCTTCGATTATGGAAGCAGATCCAGCCACCCCAATAAACTTTGTGAAAGAACCAATTCATTATCACCACGAGAACGACAACCGCTAGCAGGCCGGTTCCGGCTTGGAGGTCGAGAGCTGAAATGTTTTGGGAAAGATCATTGATAATGCCAACCGCGATGAACCAAGTGACCAAGGTCGCAAGAAATCCAACCCCGACGCCAACCGCGACCGGTTTTCGCTGATATGCGTTGGGACCGATCATGCTTGCCATGATCGCTGACAGCACCAAAATACATTCTAGGCCCTCGCGAAAAACCAATACCCCTATATCGAGCGAAGCGACGGCCCGGCTAGTATGGGGAAGCGTAGGATCTGGAGCTCCCTTGGTGGTGATGCCCTGCCATACAAAAACGGTAGCAACAATCGCAGCGCCAAGAAGAAGCAGTGTCCCGAGAGCCGGCCGGATTTTGTAGGCGCTGGGTGGTGCAGACGGAACAACGGCAGAGCTCATATTTACTGAAAATGACTCTCAATAGCGGTTTGTCAAACGCAGGAAGTCGTTTTCTTTTGAGCGGGTAGACCATCCAGCCTGGACCGCTGTTACCAAAAGAGTGTCGGTACGGCCCACCTCTCGGAGGGGCGTCGCTCGCTACGCCCGGGAACACTCCTTGACGAATCGAATTTCCGTAGTGGTTCTGGAACGCCTTTTTTGCAATCCGTTTTCCGTCTCGATACCTTGGTGCGTGCAGGATCGGTACCGGGCGTCGCAAGCGCAAGCGACGCCCCTCCGGACGCTGGGCTGTTCTAACCCACCTACTGAAGCGATACGCCTCTGGCCGGAATTATGGTATCCCCGAATCCATTGCCTATCGCCAATCAGAATCAGAAATCAAATTGGTCGATATTCTCCTTGTTGAATACCTTCGGTGGCCCGAGAAGGATCTGGCTCCCATTAATGACCTTTACCTTGCCAAGTTTACCGGCATCGAGCTCGGTCGCACCCGGTTTCAGGGTCCCGTCAATCGAAGCTCGCATGGCGTAGGCCGCCAAATAACCGAGGTCGACTGGATTCCAGAGAATGACGTCTTTGACTGCGCCGTTCTTCACAAATGGCTTCATTTGATTCGGCGTTGACAAACCGACTACCGCGATTTTGCCGATTAGATTGGCCTGGGTTATCGCGTCCGCCGCACCGGGAAACGCAACACTCGACAACCCGATGACACCCTTAACGCTGGGATAGGCCTTTAAGATTTCGCCAGTCCTCTTGAACGCGAGCTGCTGATCCTCCTCCGCTGGCACGATCGTTACAATATTAATCTTGGGATGAGCTTGCGGAATATATTTTTTGATCTCAGCAATCCAAGCGTTCTGGCCGGCGGCGGTCATCGAACTCGTGACGATTGCAATATCGGCTTGCTCACCCACTTGCGATACCATGTCGTCGATGAGCGCTTTGGCGACGCCATCCGGCGTGCACATCTGCGCAAACCATTCGCGTGCGTCCGGCTGTGACTCGGCATCGTAGCCGATCACGTGAATTCCCGCCTTTAGCGCCTTGCGTAAAACCGGCGAGATCGCGACCGGATCGTTGGCCGCGAAGAAGATCCCATCGACACCACGCGAGATGGCGTTGTCAATGAACTCGATCTGCTTCTGGATATCGCCCTCGGTGGGAGCATCGGTAGTCACCTCGGTGGGCAAGCCACTTTTAGTCAAATCAGCGCACCCTTCAGCGATTCCTTTCGCGGTGGCATTGAAGTATCCGATTCCGATCAATTTCGGAATATCGGACAGGACAACCTTCTTCCCTTTGAGATCCTTCGGGTTAGTTGTTTGCCCGCCGTCATAAGCACTGTCGGCAGCGAAAGTGCTGGCAGCAAAAGCTACCAGCGACAGCAGAAGCGCTTTGAGCAAGCGCGATGGGTTAGTTGATATCATAGTCTAGGGGGCTCGTATTCGTATTACTGATTACGGTTTTCGTTTTAATCTGAAGAGGCCGCGTCCGGACAGGACGAACTTCTCCAAAAATTGATTGAGCAGAATGGAGAGAATAAGCACGGTACCAATGAGAACGACGGTGGCTTCTCCGCGAAATCCAGCTAGCTGAAGTCCGTTCTTCAGTAACTGAATGGTGACGACCCCAAGCGCAGTACCGAGAATCGTGCCGCGGCCGCCAAAAATGCTGGTTCCACCGAAAACGACCGCTGCAATCACATCCAATTCCAGACCGGTGGCGGCGTCTGCCCGGGTCGACGTAACGCGTGAAGTAAAGATGAATCCTGCTATGCCGGCCATAAAACCGCTAAACGTGTAAGCGAGCAGTTTGATTCGGCCTACCCGGAGGCCAGCGAATCGGGCGGCGACTTCATTATTTCCAATCGCGTAAATACGCCGGCCAATTGGCGTGGCGCCAAGTATTAGACCGCTGATCACGAAGACAACGATGAGGAGATAAAGCTGGAACGGTAAGCCGGCGATCTCACCGCTGCCCCAAAACGCGAATGAATCGGGAAATCCGTTAAACGACCGCGATTCGCTGATACCATAAGCAAGACCACGAAAGATTGCGAGGGTCGCCAAGGTGACGATCAAGGGTGGTACCCCGAGATAAACGATGACGAGCCCGTTCAGGTAACCGGCGAAAGCTCCGCCGGCAATTCCAACCAGCACTGCAAGCCAAAGCGGAAAACCGAGCACCAGCCAGGAGAACCCAAGCAGAACGGCGCTGAACGCGACGATCGAGCCGACCGAAAGATCGATTCCGCCCATGATGATCACGAAAGTCATTGGCACAGCCAAAAGTGCCACCTCAGTGAGAAAGCGGGTTTGATTCAAGAGATTGGCCGACGTCAGAAATCGATCCGATAGAAAAGAGAGCGTGATCAGCGCAATCACTAACACACCAGCGAGAACCGCTTCCTGCAGACTGAACCAGCGCAAACGAAATACTCCCGGCGAAGCCGCCTGCCCGCTCCCCCCGCCCGACACCGCCGCGCCACTCGTTTGCCGGCGACGGAACACATCGAGCAGAATAGTGAGGAGAATCAGGCTTCCTTGGACGGTTAAGAACCATTCGGCACGAATGTGGAGAAAAACGAGCGCGGTCCCAATCGTCTGGAGAAGCAAGGCGCCGAGTAAGGCTCCAACAACATTTCCGGTTCCGCCAAGAATGCTGACGCCGCCAATAACCGCGGCGGTAATCACCGTCAGCTCAAATCCCGGCGCCACATTGCTTTGGATCGCCGTAAAGTTGGTCGCGTACAGAATAGCTGCTAAACCAACCAGAAGCCCATTCATTATGAATACCTGAATGGTCACTTGGCGTTCAGAAATGC
>WNFQ01002262.1_pt1 | contig 13893 bp, 10 predicted proteins | sample 5400171 | NCBI WGS metagenome assembly WNFQ01 (sample SAMN13153356, study PRJNA577476) | soil metagenome | isolation source: 20 cm soil under Madrone tree | place: USA:California | collected 2016-06-14
GTAAGGAACGCGAATTGAGTCAAGCCGCGCTCAAAGCGACGGCGATCGTTCTTGCCTTCAGCCTATTTGCAGGTGGTTGTGCCGTGGGTCCACGCTATGTGAAGCCCACCACCAATCTCGCTCCATTTCATAATCTCGCGGGGGCCAGTGGGACGAAGCCGGAATTTCCGGCACCGCCTCTCGATAGTTGGTGGACGGGTTTCAACGACCCGATGCTCGTGACTGTCCTGCAGCGCGCCCTGGACCAAAATCTCGATCTTGCCGCTGCCTTTGCGCGTGTTCGCCAAGCCCGAGCGGCAGCCGCAGCGGCGGGCGCGCAACTTCTGCCGACGGCTGATTTGGAGGCGACGGGCACAGCTCTGCACCAGAGCGTTGCGAGCCCACTTGGTGCTGTAGCGAATAGTTTTCCCGGTTACAGCCGCGATCAACGTGAGTACACAGTTGGAGCTGCAGCGAGTTGGGAAATCGATCTTTCCGGGGGACTGCGCCGCGGCAAAGCTGCGGCTGCTGACGAACTCCAGGCCGCGCAGGCCGACCAAGTTGGAACACGAATCAGCGTCGCCGCCGAGGCGGCGGACGCCTACCTTCAGGTGAGGGAGTATCAGGCGAGGCTTGCGGTTGCGCAGCAACTCATCGATACCGATACACATCTTCTGGAGTTGGTCGGAGTCCGTAGACGGGTGGGAGTGGCAGATGACCGAGAGGTTGCCCAAGCGGAAGCACTTCTCAAGCAAGCCAAGTCGACGGTGCCCTCCTTGCGTGTGGGCCTTGAAGCCCAGCTGAACCGTCTCGACGTCCTCATGGGTGCTCAGCCAGGAACGTACGCCGAAGAGCTTTCCAAGCCAGGCGCAATTCCCGGAATCCCCGCAATCACCGGTGCCGACCAGCCTCTGGATGTACTGCGCCGCCGACCCGACATCATCGCGGCCGAGCGCCGGCTTGCCGCGTCCAACGAGCGAATCGGTGTTGCGATTTCGGACTACTACCCGAAGGTTTCGCTTTCCGGCGCGCTTGGCTTCGACAGCACCAGCGGAGGCACTCTTTTCAACGGGAAAGCGTTCCAACCCATCGGGACGGGAGCGCTGCGATGGAGGCTTTTCGATTTTGGAAAGGTCGCAGCCGAAGTCGCGCAATCGCGTGGCGCTTATGCCGAAGCGCTCGCCGGGTATCGGCAAGCCGCCTTGAGAGCCACGGAAGATGTCGAGAATGCGTTGATGGAGCTTGAGCAGACGCAGGTCCGCCTAGAGGAGTTGCAAGGTGAAGTTACTTCGCTTACGCGGGCTCGCGATCTTTCAGAGCGGGCCTACAAGGCCGGCGCAATTCCGCTGACCGACGTTCTTAATGCGGATAGTCAACTTCTTGTTGCACGGAACGATGTGGAGAGCACCCGAGCGGATGCGGCCCGTGCTGCCGTGCGCACCTTCCGCGCGCTTGGCGGCGGGTGGGACGTACGCAGCAACCCGTCCATCGCTGCAGTGAAATGAGGAAGCTGGAAGGGCAGAAACAAAAACCAACTATGGACAGGGCAATGGCCAAGGAACATAGCTTCGTCGCCGGCGATTATTCTGATCGTGATCTCTATGCAAGTTCTCGGACTCAGGAACGCGCCCTAAACGCGGCGATCGTCCGGGCTGAGATCAGCGAAAGCTTCGAAGAGTATCTTGAGATCTTCGAAGCCTTTTACGCCGACGATATCGATGTAAGCAGCGAAACCGCGGAAGAACCAATTCGTGGAAAAGACAGAGTGCGCTCGCTTTTGGTCAGCTTCCTGGTTCCGCTTCACGTGATGTCCGAAATCGGTGGCCTAGCGATATCCATCCGACAGACCGCGATTCCTGGAGATGTTGCAGACGAGACGCATTCCGCGTGGACGCTCGACCTGGTCGGTGTGTCCGGCAGGACCTGCACTGTGACTTGGCGGGCCCTCCGGAAATGGCACGGGTCGCGGGTAGTGTACGAGCATCACTATGACGAGCAGCAGAACGGGGGCCCTCTAACCTCCGATGACTTGGGTTTCAATGCGGCGAACCTGCTGTTGTTTAAGGAAATCAAGCTATGACAAACGAAGGCTCTTATGTGGCTCTCGGGCTGAAGGTATGGAAGGGACAACTCGACCGGGCGGACAAACTTTTTGGAGGACTCTCGTCCGAGGAGGTCCTGCGGGAAATAGCGCCGGGCAGAAACAGGCTGCTTTACTTGTGGGGACATCTCACGGCGACGCATGACGCGATGCTGCCGCTGTTGGGGCTGGGAGATCGGTTTCATCCCGAGTTCGATGTCGCCTTCGTCTCTAATCCCGACAAGTCCCAAGCCGCCATTCCGTCGCACGAACAGGTTCGCCAGGCATGGGAAACCGTAAACGGTGAATTGTGGAAGGGGTTTGAGAAAATGTCGTGGTCCGACTGGCTCCAGCGGCACACGGCCGTATCGGAAGCAGATTTCGCGAAAGATGCTTCGCGCAATCGTTTCGCCATCCTGCTGAGCCGCACCAACCATCTGTCCTATCACCTCGGCCAGGTGGTGCTCGGACTCAAGTGACCGAGCGTGCCCCTTCAACAACTTCCGCACGCGGGTTTCGCTTCACATGCTCAAGCATTCGGCCCGAAGCCGAATGCTCTACCCAAACTCCGTAATTGTTTGAAGGCAAAGAATTTGGCTCCCCGGGGAGGATTCGAACCTCCAACATTTCGGTTAACAGCCATTAGTCTAATTTAATCACGAGTTGCCGGAGCCGAGGAAAATCGAGGGGAATCAGCAAGTTCTAGCTAAATGGGATTAGTCAGATTTACCTTCTCTTTTCAGTTTTTATTCGCTGTTTTCCGCAATTGGTCACGATTCACATGACACTGGTATGACCCTGAAAGATGGGGGGCGATTCGGCGCTTCGGTACGCTTCGCTGGCGCCAGAACCTGCGCACGGGAGAAAAGCGGTTCCGATCGATCTGCACGCCTTCGGCGCCGAGCGCGAATGCTGCCGCAAGGCCTCGCCCATCTGCGATCCCGCCTGCCGCTGTAGCGAAAGACTCAGCTTTGTGCTGCGTCATAGTCCATGGTTTTGGACCTAATTTGTCAGCATTTGGACCCAAGTTGCACCCAACTTTTCCGACTGCCGCCAACACAAACTTCAAACGCTTTGGACGTCGATTCGATCCCCACCGCCCCTACCAACTTAATCCTCTGGCGATGGTGGAACCTTCTAACCTGCAGCCCAGATTGTGGCAAGGTGTGCTTGCCTCCCAAGCTGGATACGCACAACCGTTCTTGTTTCCATGACACCCTTTCTCACGCGTTGCTTTGCTGGCAGGAAATGGTCCCAGCCCCGCTCTCTGCGGTGCCTTGAAAACGTAACCTTCCGCTGCATGGATCGGAATCCTTACGTCCGAGAAGTAGGATTTGTCACCGAGCGGATTGATCGTGAACAAGAAAGGCCCAATGTCGCCCGTAGAGAACAGATCTCCGTAGTCTTCCATTCAGTGCCCCAGTTGCCCGAACGCTTCAATGCAACCAACTCATTCGCACGGACCATGATGGTATAAGACTAGAGTGGCAGATCTCTTCGCACGCCTGAACAGGAGAAGGCATGACTTCCACACCGGACTACCACTCCATGCTCGCGGTTGCTCTTGCGGAAGCGTGCCTTGGCCTCAAAGAAGGCGGCATTCCCATCGGAGCTGCCATTTTCAATCAGACGGGCAACCTAATCGGTGCTGGACACAATCGCCGCGTGCAGCAAAGCGATCCGTCCCTACATGGAGAGACAGATGCGTTCCGAAACGCAGGCCGGCAAAAAAGCTACCGCAAGCTAATCATGGTGACGACGCTCGCACCCTGTTGGTATTGCAGTGGCTTGGTGCGCCAGTTTGGCTTTGGAACCGTGGTAGTTGGGGAGAGTAGGAACTTTCAGGGTGGGATCGATTGGTTGCGTTCCTTGGGAGTGCAGGTGATCGATCTCGACTCGCAGGAGTGCGTCTCGCTGCTGGCAGACTATATTCGCGCTTATCCAACCGTGTGGAATGAAGACATCGGCGAAGAATAGAACTTTCTTTCTGCGAGCGTTGACGCTGCCGTGTTTGGTGTGCGAAATCAGCTCCGTTGATCTGGATTCTGAGCGTGTTTTTTCTGTGCTCCGCGTTTCTCCGCAGCGATCAGCACTTCCTTAGAGTCACTCTCTCCAACAGTGGCATTTCTGGAACGCTTGCTATAGGCTGACGCCTCATTCCGATTTTCCAGGGACAGAGGATGGAACTCACACGGGTCGACGCGTCTCTCTACAATCCTGACTTGGCCCCGATTCCCCCGGACAAACGCTCCTGGGGCACCTACAATTATGCGTCGCTCTGGGTGGCCATGAGCGTTTGCATTCCGACGTACATGTTGGCATCCGGCCTGATTGCAGGCGGGATGAGTTGGATTCAGGCGGTGCTCACCATACTTCTGGGGAATCTGATTGTGTTGATTCCCATGCTCCTGAATGCGCACGCGGGCACGCGTTACGGCATCCCGTTTCCCGTATTCGTGCGCGCATCGTTTGGGGTGCGCGGAGCGAATATTCCTGCAATCTTGCGCGCGCTCGTAGCTTGTGGCTGGTTCGGCATCCAGGCATGGATTGGCGGGCAAGCCATCTACTCGATGTTGCGAATCGTATGGCCCGGCGCAGCAAGTCTTCCCGGCAGCAACTGGATCTGCTTCTTTCTCTTCTGGGCCATCAACATGATGGTGATCTGGCGCGGGATCGAAACGATCAAGTTCCTCGAAGGGATTGGCGCGCCGTTCATGCTCGTGGTGGGATTGCTTCTTCTTTTCTGGATTACAAGCAAAGCGGGTGGATTCGGCCCCGTGCTACACACGCCGAGCAAGTTTCATAATGCGCCGGAATTTGTTCGCTTCTTCATTCCAGCGCTGACCGGGATGGTCGGTTTTTGGGCCACCGTGGCCCTCAATATTCCAGACTTTACGCGCTATGCCAAATCGCAACGCGCACAAATGGTTGGACAAGCGCTTGGATTGCCCGCAGCGATGACCTTGTATTCATTCATCGGCGTTGCGGTCACATCCGCGTCGGCTGTGATTTTTGGCGAAGCAATCTGGGACCCGGTCGTCTTGCTCGGCCGATTCAATCAGCCTCTCGTCGCTCTAATCGCTCTGATTGCTCTGCTTCTTGCCACGCTGAACACCAACGTTGCCGCCAACGTCGTGTCTCCTTCCAACGATTTCTCCAATCTGCGGCCGAGTCTCATTTCCTTCCGGACCGGCGGCCTCATTACCGGCGTGGTGGGCATTTTGATGATGCCGTGGAGACTGCTTCGCGATTTCAGTTCGTACATTTTTGGCTGGCTGGTGGGTTGTTCGGCGCTGCTCGGACCAATTGCAGGGATCATGATTTGCGATTACTACCTGGTGCGGGGCCGCCAACTCGTCGTGGAGGATTTGTATCTTCGCGGTGGAGCCTATGAGTATTTGCATGGATTCAACCCAAAGGCCATCCTGGCCTTGGTCGCGGGGGTCGCGATCGCATTGATCGGCCTCGCAGTTCCAGCGATGCGCTGGCTTTTCGACTATGCATGGTTTGTCGGATTCGTCGTTTCCGGAGGGTTCTATTTTCTGCTGATGCAGAAGCAAGTCCCCCCGTTGAAGTAGGTTCTGCCCGCGGAGAGTCACTTGAAAGATTTTGCTTTCGCTTCTAACCTTCCTTCATCTCGTGTGGTGCATCTTATTGTGCGATTGGCGATCAGGAGGATGCGTTGACGGATATTCAGCACAGAACGGCGCGTGCGAATGCGCTCGCCGAACTTCTGCCGCCACTGACACGCAACGAAGCCGCCGTCGAAGCGGCACGATGTTTGATGTGCTACGACGCTCCCTGTACGCACGCCTGCCCCACACACATTGACATACCCAAGTTCATCAAGAAAATTGCGACGGAAAACTTGCGAGGTTCCGCGCGCACCATTCTGGAGTCCAATTTGCTGGGCGCCACCTGCGCGCGTGTATGTCCGGTGCAGGAGTTGTGCGAAGGCGCTTGTGTTCTTGGCACGGAGCACAAGCCCATCGCCATCGGCCGGCTGCAGCGACATGCGATGGACTTCGTTTATGCCAAGGAAACAGGCCTATTCCAACCCGGGAAACCCACAGGCAAGAGAGTGGCGATCATTGGCGCGGGTCCCGCGGGTCTCTCCTGTGCGGGCGAACTCGCGAAACGCGGGCACAGTGTGACGCTGTTTGAAAAGCGCGAGCTGGCGGGCGGGCTTTCCACATACGGCATCATCGGCCTTCGCGAACCGGCCGAAGTGGCTGGCGCTGAAGTGGCCATGGTCGAAAAACTTGGCGTGAAACTGCAGACAGGCAAGGAACTGGGAACGGATTTCGCCCTGGCCGACCTGCAAGCGAGCTTTGGCGCTGTGTTTCTCAGTGTGGGTCTGGGTGCCACGCCAGGCTTGGGCATTCCCGGCGAACAGTACATCATCGATGGGCTGGAATACATCGAGCAAAGCAAACTGGATGCACCCAACCTCGTTATCGGCAGCAATGTCGTGGTGATCGGCGCCGGCAACACGGCGATTGATTGCGCCACCATCGCCAAGCGCCTGGGCGCCAGCCAAGTCACGATGGTCTATCGGCGCACGGAAAAAGAGATGACGGCGTATCCCCACGAATACGACTTCATCAAGCATGAGGGCGTGAGCTTCTGTTTCTTGACGCAGCCCGTGCGAGTCCATGCGGAAAATGGAACGGTGAATTCGCTCGAGTGCTTGCGAATGAGGTTGGGGCCAGCGGATGTTTCTGGACGTCCCTCGCCGCAACCTGTCGCGGGATCGGAATTCCTTCTCGCTGCAGACCAAGTGGTGAGGGCCATAGGGCAACAGAAACCCTCACTCGCTTCCCGGTTGAAACTCAAAACCGAAAAGGGATTCATCCAAGTGAGCGCTAATTTCGAAACGAGTTTGCCGGGCATTTACGCCGGGGGAGACTGCATCCGCGCGCGGGGTGCTGCTTCCACCGTGAGGGCCGTGCAGGACGGAAAGCTGGCCGCGCATTCGATTCATGAAAGGTTGGTGGCGCATGGCTGATCTGAGCATCAACTTTGCGGGCATTCGCTCGCCGAATCCGTTTTGGCTGGCCTCCGCACCGCCGAGCAATTCCGGCATGCAGGTGCATCGCGCCTTTGAAGCAGGCTGGGGCGGTGCTGTGTGGAAAACCATTGGCGCCCCAGTGCTCAACGTTTCCAATCGTTACGGAGCATGGCACTACGGCGGCCAGAAAATGGTGGCCATTAATAACGTTGAGCTCATCTCCGATCGGCCGCTGGAAATAAATCTTCGCGAGATTGCGGAAGTAAAACGCGCGTGGCCCGACCGCGCCGTCGTGGTTTCGGCGATGGTGGAGTCCAAGCCGGAAACCTGGCATGACATCATTCGTCGCATTCAGGATACCGGCGCCGACGGGATTGAATTGAACTACGGCTGTCCACACGGCATGAGCGAGCGCGGCATGGGCAGCGCGGTGGGACAAGTGCCGGAGTATTGCGAACAGATTACGCGGTGGGTCATGGAAGTGGTTAAAATTCCGGTGATCGTGAAGCTCACGCCAAATATCTCGGACATCGCCATGCCCGCGCGTGCAGCGGTGGCCGCCGGCGCGAACGCGGTTTCGCTCATCAATACGCTGAATTCCATCATCGGCGTCGATCTCGACACGCTTGAAATCACGCCCAACATCGGCGGCAAGGGCGGCCACGGCGGCTATGCCGGCCCAGCCGTGAAACCCATCGCGCTAAATATGCTGGCGGCGCTTGGGAAGGATTCCGTCGTGGGTGGTTCCAAGCTGCCCATCTCGGGAATGGGCGGTATTTCCACGTGGCGCGATGCGGCGGAATTTCTGCTGCTCGGTGCCAGCAGCCTGCAGGTCTGCACCGCGGTAATGCACTATGGTTTCCGCATTGTGGAAGACCTATGCGACGGCTTGTCAAACTGGATGGACGAAAAAGGCTTCACAAAAGTCTCCGACGTGGTGGGACGTAGCCTGTACCGCGTGTCCGACTTCAATGCTTTTGACCTGTCTTTTCGTGCCATAGCGCGTATCGACCAGCAGAAATGCATCCGTTGCAATCTTTGCTACGTCGCCTGCAACGACACCGCCCACCAATGCATCGACCTCATCGCCAAGGATGGCCGCATAGTCCAGCCTCAGTCTTATGACATTCAGGCGAACGGCAAGGAAGACGCCGTGAACTCGCGTCCCAGCGTTTATGTGCGCGAAGAGGATTGTGTTGGCTGCCGCCTCTGTTACAACGTTTGCCCGGTGGAAGACTGCATCCGCATGATTGAAGAACCGTCCGGGCGGGCATCGGTCACCTGGGGACAACTCTCCGAGTCACAGCGCGAAGTAACCGAGGACTGGGAGAAGATGCAGAAATACCGCGAAAGAATGGGCATTCATATTCACTGAGGACAATGTGACGCGTTGCGGAAGTGACATATGGCCTTGCTGATCCGAAATGGCGAAATTGTGACGGTGGGCTCGCGAGTCCACGCGGATATCTACGCCGAAAACGAAACTATCACACGCATCGGCAAAGATATCGAGGCTCCGCAGAACGCGGAAATCATCGACGCCACCGGCAGACTCGTTTTTCCGGGTTTCATCGATCCCCACGTGCACATCTATCTTCCTTTCATGGCGACTTTTGCCAAAGACACGCACGAGACCGGTAGCATCGCCGCGCTCATAGGTGGAACGACAACCTACATTGAAATGTGCTGCCCCAACCGCAACGATGATGCGTTGGAAGGTTATCAACTCTGGAAATCGAAGGCCGACGGCAAGAGCGCGTGCGACTATGCTTTCCATATGTCGGTCACCAAGTTTGTGAAAGAAACGGAATCGCAGCTGCGGCAGATTGTTGCCGACGGCACGGCGTCCTTCAAACTCTTTCTCGCATACAAAAACTTTTTTGGCGTCGATGACGCCGAAATGTACCAGACCCTCGAAGTCGCCAAGCGTCTCGGAGTGATTGTCACCGCGCACTGTGAAAACGCGGAACTCGTAGCCCGTTTGCAGCAAAAGCTGCTCGCAGAAGGGAGGACCGGCCCCGAATGGCATGAGCCCAGCCGCCCCGAATCGGTCGAAGCCGAAGGCACTGGCCGCTTCGCAACGTTCCTGGAAAACACAGGAGCTGTTGGCTATGTGGTCCATCTGTCGTGTGAGAACGCGTTGCATGCGGCGCTCGCCGCGAAGTCGCGTGGCGTGAAGGTTCATGTAGAGTCTGTGCTGCCGCACTTCCTGCTCGACAAGACGTATGCCGAAAGGCCCGGTGTCGAAGGCATGAAGCACGTAATGTCGCCGCCTTTGCGTGCAAAGCGCAATCAAGCTGTACTGTGGGACGCGTTGGCGCTTGGCTCGATCGATACCGTTGGAACGGATCATTGCCCGTTCGACACCGAGCAGAAACTTTTAGGCAAAGATTCTTTCGTCAATATTCCCAACGGGATTCCGGGAATCGAGGATCGCGTTAATCTGCTGTATACGCATGGGGTGAAACGCGGGCGCTTGGATCTGGATCGCTTCGTTGACGCCGCGAGCACGCGCGCCGCAAAACTTTTTGGGCTCTTCCCGCGCAAGGGCACGATTGCTGTGGGCAGTGATGCCGACCTCGTCGTTTACGACACCAACTACCGTGGCGTGGTTTCCGCGAAATCGCAGCACGTAAACAACGACTACAATGGTTTCGAAGGGATGGAAATCGAAGGCCGTCCTTCGGTCGTGACTGTGCGCGGCAAAGTCCAGGTGCGTGACGGAAAATTCGTCGGTGAGCGTGGCCGCGGCAAGATGCTGAAGCGCGAGGCGAGTCATTTCTAGTCGAATCCCTATGAACCTGAACCCCAAACGCGCGGTTGCCGAATTGAAGGACCTTCGGGTGCTCACAAGCGACGAAAACGGCGCGCAGCGCGTGGCTTGGACGGACACCTGGCTGAAAGCGCGCGCGTGGTTCGCGTCAAAGGTAAAGGAACTTCCCGTTGACCATCACTACGACGCGGCAGGAAACAATTGGGTCACACTGCCCGGCGAATCCGAAAAATCATTGCTGATCGGCGGACATCTCGATTCTGTGCCCAATGGCGGTTGGCTCGACGGCTCTCTGAACGTGCTCGCGGGCCTCGAAGTGCTGCGCCGTATTGCTTCTGAGTTTCGCGGCCGTCCTCCGCTCACCGTCCGCCTCGTGGATTGGGCCGATGAAGAAGGCGCACGCTTTGGCCGCAGCTTGCTGGGTTCCTCGGCATTTGCCGGAACACATTCCATCGAAGCAGACCGGAGCCGCGCCGATCGCGATGGCGTGAAATTGGAAGACGCGTTGCGTCGTTGCAGCGTGGAGATCGACAGATTCCCTGATGCGCAGAACGAACAAAAGAACGCGGCCGCATATCTCGAATTGCACATCGAGCAAGGACCGGTGCTTGAGCGCATGGGTTTGCCGCTTGGTGTTGTGCTGGGCACGAAAGGCGTGGAACGGCACATCATTACGTTTCACGGGCAGGAAGCGCACTCCGGTTCGACGCCCATGAACGCGCGACGCGATGCGCTCGCCGCCGCGGCAAAGCTGGCACTGGAAATCCGGGCTATCGCCAGCAAGCACGAAGACGCTATTTGCACCATGGGCAGTGTGAAGACGTTCCCTGGAATTGTCACGGCCGTCGTGGGCCGTTGCGAAGTCACGCTGGACCAGCGCGATCTGGATGCCAATGTGCTTGCCCAGATGTATCGCGAAGCCCAGGAAGCCAGTCAGCGCTTCGCCGCCGAAGAGAATTGTACAGTGAACTGGTCGCGCCTCTGGAACATCGAACCCGTGCCGTTTCATCCGTACCTGCTGGATCTGTGCGAGCAGGCTGTTCGGGAAACCTGGGGCGCCTCGCATCGCATGCCTTCGGGCCCGCTGCACGACGCGGCCGAAGTATCGCGCGCGGGAGTTCCCACGGTTATGATGTTCGTGCAATCGCTGAAAGGTATCAGCCACAATAAGATTGAAGACACAAAGGAAGAGCATCTCGAAATGTCCGTTGTGGCGCTCGATCGATTGGCGTCCAAAACGATGGACTGGCTTCTGGAGCGGCGCTAAAGCTCTCAAGGTTTCAAGGAGGGACGCAACTTATGGATTCTCGCAAGGTAGTGCAAGAAAACCGCGACTACACCATGTTCTCCTGGTCCGTGCAGGGGGCGTCGAATCCGATTCACATGAAGCGCGGCCAAGGCGTTTGGTTCTGGGACGGTGATGACAATCGCTGGCTGGACTTCAGCTCGCAGCTGATCAACTTAAACCTTGGTCACCAACATCCCAAAATGCTGGAAGCCATCAAAAGGCAGGTCGACGAGCTCTGCTTCGCGGGGCCGGGCTTCGCGACCGAGCCACGCGGCCAGCTCGGCAAGAAGCTCGCCGAGGTCACTGGCCTGGCGAAAGCCTTTTTCACACTGGGCGGCGCTGAAGCAAACGAAAACGCCATGAAAATGGCGAAACTCTTTACCGGCCGCGACAAGATCATTACGCGCTATCGTTCTTATCACGGCGCCACCATGGGTTCGATGACCGCTTCAGGCGATCCGCGGCGCTGGCCCGTCGAGCCGGGTGTTCCGGGAATCGTTCGCGTCTTCGATCCCTACTGCTATCGCTGCCCGTTCGGACAAAAGGTGGAGACATGCCATCGCGAATGCGTTTCACATATTGAAGAAATCATTCAGATGGAAGGCCCAAACACGATTGCGGCGATTCTCGTGGAAGGCATAACCGGGTCAAACGGCCTGCTCGTTCCTCCGGACAACTACTATCCCAAGCTCCGCGTGCTCTGCGACAAATACGGCATCCTGTTGATAGACGACGAGGTTATGAGCGGATTCGGCCGAACCGGTAAATGGCTCGCTACGCAACATTACGGCATTCGTCCAGATATCGTGACTTGCGCCAAGGGCCTGACGAGCGGCTACCTTCCCCTTGGTGCCGTGATTGTTTCCGATGTCATCGCCCAGCATTTTGAGACGAACATGCTTTGGGGCGGCCTCACCTACAGCGGCCACCCCGTTTGTTGCGCCGCCGCCGTCGCCAATCTGCAGATCTACGAAGAAGAGCAAGTCTTTGCGAACGTCGAGCGCCAGGGGCGCTATCTCGCCTCGCGTCTCGAAGCCATGAAGCAAAAATATCGCTGCGTCGGCGATGTTCGCTACAAAGGGCTCTTCAGCGTACTTGAGCTCGTGAAAGACAAAGGAACGCGCGAACCCTTGGCTCCGTTCAACGGCAATAGCCCTGAGATGACCAGGCTCGCCGAGCACTTAAAGAGCAAGCATCTCTACGCCTTCAGCCGCTTCAACATGTTGTGGGTTTGCCCGCCGCTTATCATTAATGCAGAGGAATTACGCCACGGCCTGGATATTGTTGAAGAAGGACTGGCCCTGGTGGATGACGCGTTCTTTCAGACATCCTCTACACAACCTACGGAGATTCTGGCGCGAAAGTAGGTTAGCGGAAGCAACTGGACGCTAGTTGGACGCAGATCGCAGAAGAAGGAAGGCGACTCAGGAGTAGAGTTTCCGAAGCCGCTGTATCTAAAGTAAAAAAATGGTTGCGAGGGGCAGATTTGAACTGACGACCTTCGGGTTATGCGATCTGACTCAGCTTTCGCTGAGAGTAGGACTCCATCCAGACGATCTCGAAAGCGCGCGGAGCGAACGCGAAGCTTCCGCGCCGCAGGTGGAAGAACGGTTGAAGGCCGGCCAGAACAGGAAACGATCAAGTGATTACTGGAAGATAGATGTACGGTTGGTTTACTTATTAATTTACGATGGTGGGGCGGCTGTTAAATTGATGTAACTTGTATCCGGCGTTCGATCCTCGAAGCGACTAAGACAGTTCTGCTCCGATTCCGAAAAAGCCCCTGTTCGCCCTGGGTCAAGAATCCGCTCCGGGGCCGATGGCAACAACGAAATAGGTGGCCGGCGTCGCGCCTACATTTTTGATTCCGTGCTCGTCGTTCGAATGTACGAATCCCACCGATCCAGGCCCCAAACGATAGCTCGTTCCGCTCACCGCAAGTTCCACCGTTCCTTCGCGAATCAGCCAGATTTCCGAGGGCGCGTGGTGGTGCGGCGGATGCGGTGCGCCCCCCGGCGGCAACGTCGTTTCATGCACTTCCAACGACTCCCATGTCGCGAGCCTGCCTTTCAGAACTTCCCGGAACTGTGCATTGTTCGCCGTTGGGGCCCCCACAGAGAGTAAAGCAGGCAGCAGCGCAACGGGAAAGACTGAACATAATTCGCGGCGTGTTAGTAGCATTGTGTCTCCTCGAATGTGTGGTGGGCCGTGCCCCAGCATAGTGATTGTAGCGCTTATCGGACTTTCGCCATTGGTTGCCACCCAAGCTGCTCGGCGTGAAGGCTATCAATCGTTTCGGATCTAGCTCGAGTAGCCCAAGCCGACGAGCATGCCTCGCATGTAAGCGAAGCTGCTCATAACTCCGGGCATCGGGTCTTCGGGATGAATCTCATATTCGAGATCGACAAAGCCTTTGTACTTTATTGCGATAAGGGCCTCAAACATCTTCCGCACGGGAAGGATGCCGTCCCCCACAGCAACCTGACTGTCCTTAGCCTGGAAGTCGGCAAGATCCTTCATGTGGACGTTATGCAGCCTGGAGCCTGCTTCGTGAATAGCCTGAACCACATCAGTGCCGGCACGAACTGTATGGCCGACATCGATGCAGCAGCCGATGCGCGGATCCATGCCCTTTACGGCCTTCAAGACATCCAGCGGCGAATGCCACAACTTATCCTCCGGGCCGTGATTGTGGATCGCGATGCGAATGTCATACTCCTTCACGAATTTTTCAATTCGCGGCAGAATCTCCGATGAGGGGT
>WNFQ01003567.1_pt1 | contig 13893 bp, 10 predicted proteins | sample 5400171 | NCBI WGS metagenome assembly WNFQ01 (sample SAMN13153356, study PRJNA577476) | soil metagenome | isolation source: 20 cm soil under Madrone tree | place: USA:California | collected 2016-06-14
AAATAGTTTGTATGACAGGTCACAGGTGATGAGGGCCATCATCACCAACGTACCAACCTGTTCCACGATGTCAAACGCAATTACAACTGTTTGGCGAGAAAGAAGGCGAATGGGCTGATTGGGTGGTTAAGGTGTCGTGGACAACGCCGAGGCCCGCTATTCTTTAGAGATGTGTTTACCTGAGTTATATTACGTAACGTAGTTGGCCATAACTGGGCCCGGGCCGTATCTCGGACCCTCCACACTTCCTTGAAGTCCACCATGTGCACTGGTGGCTTCTCTGAATCTACCAGTTGACCGGTATGAATACAGCTAGATGGCGCAGTAACGGATCCTCCCCAATGAGGTCAGTGGCGATAAAATTCTATCCAGCGTGTGCCTCGTGCTGGTCCAATGGTTCCGAGGTTCGGATATACAGTACTCTTCGCAGCGAGGTAGGCCCCGAGTGACGGAGATTATTATGCCACGATCACCAGGGATCACTCTTTGCCGCAATATATTTCTACGTTCTGTCCCTTGCGGATCGACACCAGACCTCGCTTTCCTGAGTGCCCCATCAGGAAGCTCAACGTCAACGTCGAGTGCATATAGGTCCGGAATAAGCAACGTAAATCGATCAGGTTCAAGATGAAGGGCCGCGGACGGAATGATAGCGTGGGTCTAATAAACATCAGAAAACACGTAGGGTCGAAAAGCCAGGTTCCCACGGTTTCTCAACTGAATGGTTATCCGGATTTCCCTACTTTCTTGTCCCCATGTCCGGCGGTGCCTCAGGGGTACCGCTTTTATCAGAGGTGACGAAGTCCTTCGGATGTCCATGATCGAGGGAGGATGGGTTGTTGGCCTTCGATGCAATAGCGGGGCGGGGCAATGCATGATGCATGACGGGTGACTTGGACTGTATCGAGAGGAGGGAGCACATACAAAACGGCTATGCCATAGAAACTGCACATGGCTAGTATACCGAACCTGCCAGGATAGCATCTACATGAGTTCTTAGACTATGAAATTCAACGAGAACTCCATAGAGAATCCAACCCTGAACGGCCTGAACGCCCAGGCTTAACCAAGTCCAATTATTATCGCCCTGTCCGAGGCAATGCCCGTCAGCGAATGGCTAATCATATCGATGCACTGATCCTCGTTCTATCCTCGTTCCCTCTTAACAGCACTTGTGTAGGGTTTAGGATTACATAGGGGCGCCACTGGCATCTGACTTGTAGTACACACACACGAAAACCCTTGAAACTCATACATAAAGCATCTACTCTCAGTAACACACTGCCCAGTACATGCCCACAGCACTAGTCGGTTTCACCGGCACAGCTATTGTTCATGGAACTCGCGGTTTACTATAAATCCACAACATTTCGTGAAAGAAATTAATTAAAAGTCACTAGATAGTTGTACATAGTCAAAAAATGAGACACAAGATTCTAGACCTTGGATTCTTTGGTCCCCTCCCAAACTGGTTTTGGAGGTGTGTAAAAGTCTCGCTCGACGGTAGTTTCCAAGTCGTCATCCAGTGGCTTGGAGTCTCTGATAATAATTGTCCGATCGACACGCACCCCGGAATGATCAAAATTAATCGGTGTGGTATCGTAATTGTTTTCTATGTCCATTGTCGCCATCCCATCCGGCATGTTCCTGCATGGCGATTTGTGAAGGTGTGGGACGGGCAAAATCGGGTTCGGCCTCGCTATCGGCGACAGAATGTGTGACGATTGTTGAGCCCTTACTTCTGCAGACGTTGTTTCAGTAGACAAACTCAGTTCTCAGCACATTATGACACGCACCACGTAGGTGAATAAGTATCCGTTGACTCATGATCCAGACAATTGCATATCCCATCGAGGCACTATACAGGACACATGATTAAGGCTCACAGTGGTGACCCCAAGAAAGGTGAGAGAATGAAATACCCAGATGATTGAATGGCACCACCGACGCCTCGGAATAGGAAGATGTTCACCGAGTTTGTAGCTGTACAAAGAGTGGAATTTGTAAGGAATACCGAGTTGTCGAAAAAACGTACCCGTAAGCATGATAAAAAATCCCAAACCGTCATACTTCAAACTTCGGTTTGAAGTAAGGCTTATGGGCAGTATTATTAAAGCGAAGACTTACACATCCAAAAGTCTGCTGGAGCTGCAAAGAGTCAGCGTTGACGGCCTATGTCACAAAGAACGCGGCTTACGATAAGCCGGTTGAGCTGCACTTCAACATGACTAGACGATGTGTTGAGATAAACAGGACGAGTAAATCGTATAGCATGGCTATCAAGTAGAAGGACCAGGCAGAGACGGTTTGATCTGGGTGGACACTTCCAATCATGCAACTATGATTTCGCGTCAGGACAGACTTGATGACGGCGTTGAGGACGAAACGTACTTTCCCTGATCAGAGACATACACATAGAACTTTAATGCACGCTCTGCGAACACATGTAACGAGTTGCACTTACATTAGTCATCTCAGCTAATACAGTGTCAATCCTTCGTTAAGTGGTCTATGGCTGTTTAGCTCACCTTCTCGGTTGTATAGAGCAGTGAACCATAGGAACTATGCTCAGTTAAGAACACGACTCATCAAGTAAAGAGTGACGATAACGAACCACCGAGACAATAAAATACGCCGAAGTTATGATACGGCCTATCCAGAAATTTCGTTGAGTGATGTTATACGTCCTGCAGCTTGCTTTCAGATTCAGGGCCATGAAACGGGGCAATCAGGACCCACCGGATACCCATGATGGCTTGCGATACCATAAGTTGAATTACTGGGAGATCTCTCAGCCTTGGGTACTCAGACACAGCAAGACACTAGACTCGTACCTTTGAGTACAGGTGCAGCATAGCAATAATGAGAGCACGACTTCGGGGTGAAGTGGTGGTAGAAGAATCCGAAATTGCTGGTTAACATAACCAGCATGCTCGTGTACCTACAGAGCATGTGAGCGAGTGCCCCAGACGTCGTAATTTGAACATACCGAATAAGAATGAAGAGTATGAATCCCAAGCTATCCAACCAATATGTTCCAGTCAAGACGCGATTTCTGTTCGTACTGGCATGACTTGTTTCTTACCTTCGTCGACTTGAAGTCTTATATAGCCGGATTTCAGCAGGGAGAGTGATGAAATAGCTGGACGGCAAGTAAGTCAGAATGGGGCGTTGACGACACGTAACTGGTAGCGTACTCATAGGCCGCGATAGACAATGACGCAATACGCAGGTTATTAGCTACTGTGTATACTTCATCGGTCGGATCGATAGCGGTCGCGGACGCCACAATGATGGGCATTCCGAACCCTCGAGACACCAGAAATGTACCAGACACGTGGGGGGGAAAGGGAAGAAACGTTTATCTGCCCAGTGGGTTACCTGTACTTATGAAGAACGACCGTTGAGGTGTTGCTTCGGCTGATTAGTCTGGCGTCCAAATGGCTTTAAATATAGGAAGTTCGGGGGACGGGAGGACCGTAAATAAGGGCCCACCTATTGTCAGGGACAACGCCTGGTATTGATCAGGATACTCTACGCCAATGACACACCTGCCTTTGTAGGATTCCCGATAGCCAGGTGACCTTTATCGGATCGAGATAGTGTACTGTACGCTTGAGCTGTCGTTACGAAGAATCCAAGGAGATAGGTTACGGTTGAAATTAATGACACGAGTTGAGGGCGATATCAACTTGTCGCTTATTCCGCTATGTCAAATGCGACTAATTGGCGCACGAAAGACATGGATTTCCTTTGGTTCTGAAATTTGGTCCGCTTTGTCTGCTAGCTGAATTGTCAGGTAGTCATAACTCGTAGATGAATATGCAGTGATCGCAAGTCCTGAGAGGTTGGATGGTAATCTAATCTGTTTTTAGCGGTTGTAGTGACAACGAGTTACGCCGAAAGTTGAAATTCTGCACTGCATCTCGGCCCCAGTGCTCGTCTCGTTGTAACAGTTTTCAAATGTACTATGTGTAGATTTAGAGAATCTCCTTGTATTACGGGTGTGAATGCAGCCAGATGGGCATATAACGGGTCTTCCCCAAGCACGTTGGTGGGTACCAGAACAAAGTTTCATTGCAGCAATGACGAAAATATTTGGGCCTCGTGCTTCGGATGCAGAGTGCCTGTCGAAGCCAACGCGAGGTAGGTCCCGACTGTTGGAAATTACTATGCTACGATCACCAGCGATCGCTCTTTGATCCGCCACTCGGCCCGTGCCTGGTCAACGTCCAAGTGACCTGTTTGTTTAAGCGTCGCAATATATTCTGTTCCCTGTGGATCGACACCAGACCTCGCTTTCCCGAGTGGCTCATCAGGAAGTTCAAGGTCAATGTCGAGCGCATAAAGGTCCGGAATAAGCAACGTAAATCGACGAGGTTCAAGATCAAGGGTCGCGGACGAAATGGTAGCATGGGTCTGATGAACATCAGGGAGTGTGTAAGATCGAAAAAGCAAAGCTCCTACTAGTTTTGGAACTCGAATGGTTATACGGATTTTCCCATCCTCTTGTCCCCATGTCCAGCTGGGTGTCTCGAGGGCACTGTTGCTATGAGGAGTGACGGAGTCCCTCGGACGTACATGGTCGTGAGAGGAAAGGTCATCAACTTTCGGTGCCGTAACCTCCTCGATAAGATTTCTATCTGGGGATTTGTCTAGAGATGCGTGGTGATGGTAACCCGGCGGGAACAAGGCGGAAGGAATAGAGACAGCTCGTTGCTCAAGAACTCCTTTCGATGATATGTTTGGTGTGCCAAGAGTGCGAGAGAGCAAAATTGAATTCTGAGCCTCAATCTGCTGCAAGGAGAGTTCTATATCACGATGGACGAAATGAGTAACAAATCGGAACCGGACAATAGATAGATACAACAGGCCACAGATGGCACTGTATGGCCCTCATCTGGCCTCTGATCACGTCATAAGGAACCAACAAGGGTACGCACCAACCAGAAAGCTTTTAAACTCAACATCCTTCAATGCATGTATTTTTAATGATGAGTGATAAATACAGTCAAAAACGAGGGCCGGCTTGCCCGCTATATAAAAACGTCAGTCAGCCAAATTATCCGTGGGCGGTGGAATCTATTCGGAAATGAACGGAGGGTCCGCTTGCCGTAACTTATGCTGGAGCGACGCTCGTACCTTTATCTGTATCCAGCCGCCCAGGGGAGGCAAAGACGGGTATTGGACTGTCCCTTTCGCTCTTTGAGACCGTTCGCCGACTGTGCGCGGCAAACTCAGAGGCATTTTTGATGCCATCGAGAGGTGGAGGGACGTCTTTAGACCAGGCGATGTTGACGAAAACCTTGAGACCTTCCGATATCGGTGTGGACCTGTGCGTTTGTTCGTGGGTAGAGGTCGCATTAAGATGGCGCACTTTGGATTTTATGCAGAAACCAGGGGCAGGGGAAACATCAACGTTGATGGTCACATTCGAAGCCATGATTTGATCCTCCCCGGGCCGCCCAATGGTTCACATCGTCATGGACGAACAATCAGAATCCCCCTCTCGCTTCAGGCGTGAGTCATCGCGTGGAGCTTTTCTTTTCTCGCTCTCACCTCTTCTCGTCCCTTAGAGTCCTTCAACATCAACGTCGACATGGACAGACCCCGTGCGGAGGCAGAGACTCCCCTACCCAACATCGACGATGACTTGAGTATGCAAAAGTATATTTCAGACCGCAGAGTCATGGGTGTAATGGTGCTCCCCTCAACGCATTCTTGCTCTTACTATATGCGCCCAGTACGAACCTCTCATCCAACCGGCCCTCCTTCGGCATGAAATTCGCTCTACTCCAGAGTCCCAACGCACCATTGCCGCTGCTCGTTACCATGCCGCACGCATACTGGCTGGTCACGATGGTCGAGTCCTTGTCATTGTCGGCCCTTGTTCAATCCACTCACCTGATCAGGCACTCGACTACGCGAAGCTGCTCAAGGAGAAAATGCCCTCCTGGCCAAATCTCCTCATAATTATGCGGGCTTATTTGTGCGTTTATCTTCTCCTGTTACGCGTGTCCTGTTAACGGGGTCGTATGTCACTTAGTGAGGTGATTTAGTTCGTCTTAACGCCAAACTCATTCCTGATATTCCTTACTTCTTTTCTTCATTAAGAAACCGCGCACGACGGTCGGCTGGAAGGGCCTGATCAATGATCCATTAATCGATGGTTCTTTCCAGATAAACAAAGGACTTCGTCTTGCGCGTCAGCTTCTTTGTGACCTCACCCATCTTGGCGTTTCTGTTGGCTCAGAGCTTCTCGACACTATTTCCCCGCAATACATCAACGACCTCGTCTCGTGGGGTGCAATCGGCGCGCGTACCACCGAATCTCAACTCCATCGTGAACTCGCCTCCGGTGTATCCTTCCCCATCGGTTTCAAGAACGGCACAGATGGAAGTGTCAAAGTTGCTGTAGACGCCATGCGCTCAAGTACCAACCCGCATGCGTTCATGGGTGTCACGGAGCTAGGAATTGCGTCTATCGTCAAAACGCGTGGAAATCAGGATGTACACGTTATCCTTCGTGGCGGCACGAGCGGGCCAAACTTTTCCTCTGTGCACGTCTGCGAAGCAGCCAACGTGATCGCAAAGGCACTACCTCGACGCCGCCCATCAATTATGATTGACTGTAGCCGTGGGTGTCTACGGTTCTCGTATGGATCTTGTATAACATGCCGAGGTGATAACGACAGATGGCAACTCGCAAAAGGACCATAATAATCAACCAAAAGTACTTGACGATATCTGCGCACAGCTACGCTCCGGCGACAGGAGTATCACCGGAGTAATGATCGAGTCCCATATCAACGAAGGCAAACAGGACGTCCCTCCCGAGGGACCTTCTGGGCTGAAATATGGCGTTTCGATAACCGACGCGTGTGTCGACTGGCAAACGACGGTCGGCATGTTGGATCGGTTGAATGTTGTACGTGTTCCTTTTATTTGTTTTACAGATCTATCGTGCTGAGCTCTCTGTAGGCCGTACAGGAGCGCACATCAGCACTCATGGATGCAAGCTTGAACAAAACAGATTATAGGAACGGAGTCTGAAAGAGCTCCATGTCCTGGGTTGGTGGGTTGTATGTTTGTTAGATCGTTCGCCGTCTGTTCTAGAACGCGTGTCGGTGCACCGCGGATTTAATCGCTGCCATGTCGGGACATGCGCCATGGACAGGAAGTGGTGTTAAATCAGATATCTTTGTAACCACGGCATCGTTGCCCTTAAAAAAAAAATGCGAGTGTATGTGATACCTATATCTCCGGTGGCTGTAAGTTACGAAACTGTATATGGCGAAGAGATGTCGTGAACATCCGTTCGACGTGTAGACCACTACTGATCCTTGTGTCGTTATCCAGGATACGATAGTATAGATGTCACATATAGAAGGCACCATTTCCCATCTTGCACCGAGGTGCAGCCTCAGCTGCGAGGATTCACAATCAAATCCGCGGCAAACGACCAAGGCCTAGGACTCGCCTAGGGCCCTAGAGCCCCCGGAATAATGATCATCCGATGTCTGAACTATTCACTTGTGAACCCACTTTGTCCGCTCGCGGCAACTTGAACGGTCCCCGTACGCCATACCTGCAAGATCTCATCGAGAGAGCGCGTCGCCCACCCCGAGCCCAGCGTAGTCGTCATCTGCGTACCAGTGGCATGAAGCACTTCACGTATACCACGCTCGAGTGCCGCGGTATCGCCAGCCGAACCCTCAGGCGTCGGTAAATCAACGCAAGCTGTGTGCGCTCGCTGCGCAAGGACTTGCAGAACCCCAAGGAGCGTAGAAACCGGGACGTTATTACGTAGGAGGTACCATGCGATCGCACTCGCGCCAATTGGCACAGCGTCCATTACAGTTGTGGGGATGGACTCCCCACGCGCGTATGTCCCAAGAGCCGATAAAAATGCGGGGTTTGTCCGGACTATTTCCAGCTGCCGGTCCAGCGCATATAGCGATCCGGATAACGTCCCCTCGCGTATCAAGGGTGAACGGGGATTGCCCTCGCTTCTTCCGCTGAACCGTCTGTCGTAGAGCTTGCTGTAAAAGTCGACTGCGAAACGCAGGTCTTGCAGGCGCAGATGAAAGTGGCGCGACGAAGGTTTCATGGTGCGATATCGATACAGTAAGAGGTGCGACTGAAGTGTTTGCGGTTTATCTTGCAGTATGCCATCGAGCAGACTGGCTCGGCAGTAGGCGTTAAAGAGTCGCTCTTGATCTGTTTCAGTGTCATTCCGGCAGAAGTGATCGGCAAATGCTAAGAAGAAGGGTTCGATGGAAAAGGACGAGATGAATTGGTTGAGATCCCCAGCAGTATGTGCTTTCGTGTCCGTGAGTCGGGGGAAGTCGAGCGTGGCAGCGTCACCTGAAGATGACCCCGAACGTACGAACAGGCTACGGCTCCCCTTCGGGTCTTCCAAATAGCTCAAAAATGCCGTCCGACGTTTGACATAGATCGTTTGGCTACGAAGAAGTGAATTCTTGAGTCGCCGGACATTCGCTAGGTCAAGGTAGAATGGCCAGTACCTAGGGGTATCGACACGGATCGAGAGAACCTTGTCGAAATCAGGGATAAGTGTCGGCGAAATTAATTGAGCCATCTCGACATTGGAGCCCTCTTTGACCTTAATTTTGACAGGAAGATAAACAATTTCCTTCGTGTCGACATCCCGGGCGATCAGACACCTCGGTTCGACTGCGAGTACCCACAGATGGCGCAGGGCTTGTAAATACGATTTGTTATCGGCGGATACTGGGGAAAAACGGGGAAAGAAGGCAGCGACCAAGCACGCAATAGCTGCGTCTGAGCTTCCTAAAGTGTATCGGCCGCCACCCAGGAACAGGAGCCCGAGGGACATATGAGTAGCCATGTGCGTGCCATAACGCATTGCCTGATTATACATCCCATACGAATATCGAAGCCTCCTGAGGCAGTTGATTTCACCGGTTCCTGCCATCACGATATTTAATGAAATGGATATAAGATTTAGTCCGTCGCGGATCGCATGTCGCTTGATTTTATGGTCGTAGGCCGGAACTGTGTAACAGTAATTATTAAAGATACCGAGGCTGACAATGATAGGTCACTCCTACCATTAGTGTACGCCATCCGACTGAACGTGTCATAATAGTTGATGAGAAACATGTATGGCTCCTCCCGTGCCGTACCCGCGTATTTGAGGGCCATCGCGAAGCAACATCCCGCGACGATATTGTAATAGGCAAGTTCAATGGCATCGTCGATTGGCTTTTTTTGTGCCCGTTCGTCCAAAGCTTTGGCAATATAGGGTGGAAGTTGTGCATCGACCCACTCCCGGGTAGGTGCAATTCGGCCCCAGAGGATGAGGTTTCGGGACAAGGTACGCAACAATAAGAAGTTGGGCGGGATGCGGTTTAGAGCCATGATCGTATCTGGGATGGTGAGTATATCAGCGACTTCCTGGCTCTCAGTTCTCAAATACATGAGACCGAGGGCTACAGTTGCCGCGGGAGAGGTAAGGTTGATGTCAAATGCCGCTCGCGTCCGTCTGCCACGCGTATTAAACGGGGCCTCTCCGTGAATGAGGATCCGCAGCTCCGAAACCAGTGCTTCATCCGCAGGTATTGGAACAGCGGAGCCCTCGCCTAATGTGACCATTCCGAAAGCGAGGGCCGCGGCCATGGCATAAGCTTCGCGATGCTCATTACTGATGTCTGGTTGCGTGAGGTCATTGCGGCTGATTTGCTTCAGGCAGACTTCGGCCATCCGTCGATTTTTTGAACCCATGTACAGGAGTCCGAGACCGACCAAGCCCGCTGCCTGAGTTATTAACGGAACGTTAAGGTCTATGGTAGGGGTAGGGAGAAGGGCGGGTGTGTGTACGGCAAGTAGCTTGGTTACATGCCTGTTTCCGCTGCCGACGTTTGCTGCAGATAGGCCAAGTAATATGCCAATGGACGTCAGGTCATGCTTTGGGGTCAGATAGCCAAAGGTATGCCACGTTAACATCTCCCGTAGATGACCAGTCAACCCCAGTCCATACAAGAACCCGGCATGTTCAGGGGTCAATTCAGAAGGCCTATTGAATTTGATCCACGAACTGTCGATAACATTAGAGGAAGGGGAGATCCTCAGCGCTGCAGCAACGCCGTTGTGGAAGTCTCCCCAGTTAAGACTGTCTTGAGGTATCTTGTTCGGCTCTGGAGCTATGGTTACATTATGGGGTTGAAGGTGGATTGAAAACTCAATCTTCGGTATTGCATACGCTTCGCGTGTTACTGTAGGCACGGAACCGAACGTGAACAACGCTCGACCTAAGGGTAGAGAAAGCGTCCTTTCTGCGATCCGGAGGACATGGTTCTGCTGTTCCTTGGCCTGGTCATGCTCGCTGAGAGAAATATTGAATTAGCTTTGTTGTCGACTGAAAGGAGTTGACTCTTCGAAGCGCACCTGAGCTCAGGACGCTCAATCATCCTTACTGTTGGCACTTCCGAGGACTGCAACATCCGCGCAACCTCATCGAGGCGTTTGTCCTGACCAAATCTAATACGAGTAAAATCATCAAGATTCAGTTCCACACCCGAGGTTGTACTGATTTCGCCGGCGGCTGCAGAAACTGCATGATAAACCAGCGATGGTATGCTCGGTCGTTGACGATCGCCCTGAAGACATGATATATTGAAGGTTCCAACGACCCATGAGATTACTCACAAGGAACTCTTTGACAGCTCGATAGCCGTTCGCATTCAAGAGAGTAGGGTTCACATTCGCGCCCTCTGCTAGGTCATTTCGGCCGATGAACTCGTACGCCGCAGCCGGCCAGTCCTGACCCGGCGCCAACTGACATGTCCTTGCCGCTTCTCGGAGTGGAGCCGCGAGTCCGATAGGTAGAAGATTGAGGAACTCCAGGCCGACCTTGTGGCTGACCATTAGATGCATAGCATTCTCCGCTCGCTTTCGGCCGTCTTCTACCGTCTTGTCCGCGAGGCGTTGATAGATCAGAGTGAGCTCACACAGATAGGCGAGTGGTTCAAGCCTCCCATACGCGTAGCTGGGAACAAGCTTGAACTGCGATGAGAGCTTGCGGATGTCATACCAAGGTAGCTTCCACTCTGGGTTATTTATCCTTCCATAAAACATGGCCGTCATGTCAGGCGGCCAGACAGGTAGGCGGTCATCAACAAAGGACGAATCTCGACCGTGATCGTACATACGGTGCACCCATCCCGAAGTCACGTCAGGGCAGAAGCGTTTCCAATAGTCCGCCCACTCTGGCCGGATAATACTCGCGATGAGACATACCAAACCCGCAAGGCGATGGACCTCATCGTGCCGATGTACCATAAGGCGAAGGTCTTCGCCAAGGGGATCGGGCTGTCAGGGACGAGCGCTGGGGGAGCCGCAAACCCGAAAGTACAATGTCGTCCTCGAGGCGACTCAAAGAGGTGGAATGAGCTAGACGCTCCCATGGAGTCGCAGTTTCGACTTGTTCCGTTTGATAAGGTTCAATCTCGAGTATCGTAAGCAAGGCGCTCTTGAAGCACTCAAACTCAGTTTCAGGGGCGCAGCTGAGCCGACGAGTCCTCCACGTGTCTGTAAATGTTACGTGTAACCCGAAGGACCAGTCCGCAGGGAGGGTGAGTGCGAGTACTCCCAGGCATTGCTTCGTGAGTAGGTCCTTGGGGGTAAAGTCGATTGAAACTCGGGATACGTTCCCATCGAGAAGCTCAATTGTGACTGCGGAACTTATGGGATCCCTGAGAGCGACGACCCTGTTCGATGTCAAATAGCTGCTAGCGTTATCCATTTCCATTGGCGCCACTGGTGGCAAAGGGCAGGCTCGTGAGAGAAAGTACGGCACAACACCGCCGATTCCAACTGTAGATGCGTTATATTTCTGTAATCCATGGGTGAGAATCGTCAGAGCACCCGTCGGCTCGGCGACGAGAAGATCGTCAACGTTGGATCTCATTATGCGCATGGAGGCGACCGACACCGCGGGGTGTTCTCCGACTTGGGTTACACATAATGTCCGGTTGGTGCTTTTGGTAATCGAAAGGATGGTCACAGTTTCGGACGCTGGGCGGCATACACCCACGAGAGCGCGGTCGACCTGTCCGTCAAAGCGCTGGTCAAATACAGAGACGCCAATCTTTTGCCAGTCTGTTAGGCTATGCAGTGTAAAAACATGCTGTTAGAGTAGTAGTGCAGTGAGGTTTTGAACGACGTACTCGTCACCGGTCAGGTCCATAGTGAACAATCTAGTAATCCAGTGGGTAGAGCGCATGCGCGTATAGTCTGCTGGGCCCAAGGCGACGTCTGGCTCGGTTCTTCCGCCTAGTATACGATGCATGTCATCTATGAGCCTATCACGATCGGGAGGAGACCGTGGCTCGCCTAGAAGCGGCAGCTGGGTCCTCGATGTCCCCGTAGCTAGCGGTGCAAGAACAGTTGTTGCAGAGAGGGAGGACATAGTCTGCAAAGAAACCAAGGAGGGGTGATGGCGCGCATGTGGAGATGGAAATGTTTCCAATGGATGCTGGCCCTCTGGAGAGGATTGCATCCCCCATCCAAACCCTTCGCTACTGCTGCCTGCGAGGGTCTGTCGTTGATTGTCAGGGGCCCCAGCGGCCATAGATGCGCGCTTCTTGCGAAATCGAGACTGTGCTCGGGAGAAGGGTATGTCCCCGAGTTTCACATACGCATACCTCCAGATGCTCAGCTGACGCCGCTCTGGGTGGACCGTGACGAGTAGATCGCTATCTTCTCCGTGGCCGTCGTGGGAGACCCAGAGGATGACTTCGCCAGCTGAGAGAGGTTCTGAGACGTGATCAGAGGATTCATCATCTTCATGGACCAAGGAAAGCGGGACGGAGTGGAATCCGCCGACGATGTTGGCAGCATGGTCAACGACGGTAGCCTCAGCTAGAGGACTTATGAGAGAAAAGACGGTCGGAAGGGCTTCGTCTCCTGTCAGCTCAGCTTCTTCCATCTCCGTCGGTGGCAGAACTCGTTGGATGATCACCCCATGTGGATACAGAGGCCATGCCCTACGCACGATAAAAGGCAGAGAGAACGTGTACTCGATGCCATTTCGGAGGTATATCCACCCTACGCTCCGAAGAAACACGAAGGTAGCACGCACGCGCGACCCCGGTTCAACCTCACGCCTGCGTTCTTGTTCTGCCCTTTCGAAGGGGCCGAAAGTAGTCCGGGTGCGGTTGCCACGGTCGTGCTCGCGTTCGCGTTCACGCGAAAGACCCGAGTGGACGTCGTTCGTGTAATGTCCCGAAGACCGAGACGCAGCAATGACACCAGCTTGTTGAAGCCAGCCATTGCAAGCCCATTGCACGGGTTGCCCCTCGTGGGTGAACGACCACTGCTTCTGGATGACACCTCCTGCGCACAGTATCACCCGCTCCTGGTCCCAAACCAATTCCTCTACTACATCTTCCGCGTCAGATCCGGAGGGAACGCCGTAGAACACAGAGCGTTGCCAATCTCGGTCGGGATGTGAGCCACGAAGAGCAGAACGGATAGAACGTAACAAGTCCGACTCTTGAGTAGGGTCTTCGAACCCGAACTTCGGTCGGAGGTAACGGGAGCTCATTGCTACCCTACAAGCAGTTGGATCGCCGTCACTATGCCAGTTTGTGGCTTTAAGCTTCCAGTCTAATCACTTGCACACATTAGAACATGATTATAAATATTTTGGTCACATTCATTCACCAAACTACCTATAAGGTCTCCAGAACGTGAAAATTGGGTTTCAAGGTCGATAGTAGGACGACGAGTGGAATGCTAGCCCAACGACATAAAAAACATGCTCCCAAGGGCGAGGACGCGTTACGTCTGGTCACAATCACGGGACTGGTCTGTCACATGTCTTTCTCGTCTTCTCATTTAGCATAG
>WNFQ01007134.1_pt1 | contig 13892 bp, 12 predicted proteins | sample 5400171 | NCBI WGS metagenome assembly WNFQ01 (sample SAMN13153356, study PRJNA577476) | soil metagenome | isolation source: 20 cm soil under Madrone tree | place: USA:California | collected 2016-06-14
GCCTGCTCCACTAGGGACGGGGACTGGTGGGAAAAGCCAGCCGGATTAACAGTATGGAAGGACATGAATAAGCCTCTGGGCAGGTCGATGAATCCCTAGCTGAATGCCTGGTCGGCGCGGAAGCGCACGATGGTCAGACCAAGGGGGTTCACGGCAAGCTCATTGTTCTTCACATTCTCGCGAAAGACATAGGTGACGCTGGCTGTCCATCGCTCCCGCTTGAGTTCGGTGTGATCCGCGGGGTTGGTGTACACCTTCTCAAACTCGATGCGTGCCGAATATGGCGACAGTCTCAGGTCGTCAAGGATCACGTTCTTGATCTCGACATCGACATACGGCAAGCTGCTGTCTTTGACGTAATTCTGAATACTGTTGTCCTTGCGCTCCTGGTCGATCGCGGCGCGTTGCACATCGCTATTGAGGAAGTAGAGCGACTGCGTTTGATCACGTTCAATCGTGAAGCGATTGCGGCTGAAATACAGTTCCGCCCAGCGGGTAAGGTAATACTTGTTCTCCGCTTCTTGCGGGCGATACTGTTAGATGAGACAGAACGATAGGGACTCTCCCTCCGACACGCTCCAAGCGATTCATACTTTCGCTCTTGACAATTCGCGAAAATAGGTTCAGATGCTGGGACGGGCCAAGACCTCATCGAGAATTCTTTTGCCCGAGCGCATTTTGGGTGGTGACACTCCGGCCACTTTGCTCGCCAGATTATGGCGCCCGCTAAGATCAAGGTATCCAAGAGGTTATTGTCCTGGCTTGCCTCCCTATGTCTGGAAACGAGCGTCCGCTACGAAGTGCGTTTGACTGAAATCTTCTTCCAGTCTAAAACAAATCAAATTACGCGCTCCCAGCCAGCGGTCGTCGTAACCGGATCGCAATCGCGCCGGCAAATCGCGTCACGGGTCTGACGGGCGTTCACCGCGGGCAACTCAAGGAGTCCGCGAGGATGAGGACCCCAATGTCGACCCAGCCAGGTCCGGCAACGCCAGCCCTTACGACACACTTTGAACCCTACGTGTCAGTTGAGAAGGCCGCTGAGTATCTCGACATCGCACCCAAAACTCTCCTGCAGAAAGCACGCAAGGGTGAGCTTCCGGCATACCCTTGGGGAAATGGAATGCGCAAGATATGGCGCTTCAAAATCTCGCAGCTAGACGAGTGGATGAAAAGAAAGCTACACTCGGATCGCCGCCCGTCTCTTTCTGAAAGGAAAGGGTTTCAATGAGAAAGAGGCATACGAGTAAGGGCTTCCTCAGCACGATCCAAAGGAAGTCCGGTGCTGTTTTGGTCTATCGATGGTATGACCCTGGAACTGACGGTCGGCCCACAGAACGCAAGCGTGTACTCGGCTTAGCTAAAGACTTTCGAAGCGAGGCCGCGGCACGGAGAGAGGTTCAGCGTCTTGGCTTGCGTCGCCGATCTGGGGATGGTCCTAGCACCTTCAAGGAACTGGTGGATCACTGGCTGCAGAAAGAGTGCTCAATGGAAACAGATCCTAAGAGCCGGCGAGCTTTCTCAACCAAGGACAACTACCGAAGCTACTTGCGGAGGTGGATCATTCCCCGATGGGGTGAGGTAGCGCTGGAGGAAGTGAAGGCAATCGCTGTGGAAGATTGGCTCTCACCACTCAAAAAGCCGAACGGGAAGGCTCTGGCTCCAGGGACCAAGAAGAAAATCAGAGACCTCATGCACGTTCTCTACGCACACGCCATTCGCTACGAATGGATTGACCACAATCCCATCTCGGCCGTTCGCCAGGGTGGACAGCGTCTGTCGACTCCGAGCCGTCATGGGAAGATATCGACTTCGGGGACAAGAAGCTCACCCCCAGGCGCTCAATTGTTAAGCAACACGTGGGACCGGTGAAGACGGAGAAGTCCAAGAATTCCATTCCCCTGGACGAGGATCTCCTCGATGAACTGTTGGCTTGGCGAAGGGAAACACCCTATGCCGAGGACAACGACTACATCTTCGCCAGCCCCAAAATGAAGGGCAAACAACCGTACTGGATGAGTCGCATCATGCAGCACCACATCAAGCCTGCGGCAAGCGAGGCAGGAATCGAAATCAAGGGATGGCACACGCTGCGCCATTCCTATACCACCCTGCTGCGGCAGAATAACGGCGATCCGAAGGTCGTCCAAGGGCTGCTGCGCCACAACTCCATCAAAATGACGATGGACATCTACGATGAAGCGATGTCGGACGAGAAGCAGATGGCGCACAGAAAGGTGCTTCGCTTGGTCACTCGCAAACAAGACCGTACTGTAATGCGCGTACCGCGTCGGGAACTGGGGTTCCTGCAAGTACTTGATTTTGTTGGCGTCCCCGACGGGATTTGAACCCGTGTTACCGCCGTGAAAGAACAACCACGATAAGCAAATCCAACGACTTGCAAGAGGCGGGCGGCCACCTAAGTCCTTGCTAGTCCGTACAAGCTGAAAGATCTACGTACCGTAATCCGTACCGCGAAAAAAGCCGTTGCGTTGCAGGCAGAACTACCGGGCACCAACCGAATGCATTCAGGCCGACGGCGCGGTAGAATCATCGGAGGTTACCAATCATGCCGAGAAGGCCCCGACAGTGGAAATCCCGTGGCAAGCACACACCAGAAGCGCACGCCAAGAAGGCCATTCCCATTGATGACACAACTGCTGAAGCGATTACAGAACAAAAACGGTTGTTCCGCGAAAAGTTCGGACGCGAACCCGGACCGGACGATCCGCTCTTCTTTAATCCCGAGTCCGCAGTCCCCGAATTTCTCAGCGTTGAATCACAGGAAGAAACCTGGAGAGCTCTCGTGCAGGTAGCCGGAGAGTCCGGGATGGACCCCGCAGTGGTCTACGCGATGAACAAAACGGGCCGGATTGTTACCGACCAGAATATGCGGTTCCTGACCGATGCCGACCTCCAAGAATTGGAATGACGCTGTTGACGAGTACCACCAGATGATTGGATCGGGTGATACTCAATAGCGACCCCTCTGCCCAGAGCGCGTTGGGATTGAACATCTCCCGACGCCAGCCCTTTCAGGACCAAAATAAACAGTGATTACAACAACTTCGTGACACGGGTGGCGCTAGAACTTGTTGATAGTTCGTGGTGGAAACCGCAACTGCGGGTAAAAATTGCGAGTCGCAGAATAACGGCACTCTGCGCAAACTACATTCGCGTGATGCAGCACGAAGAACGGGCCGCGCAGGCCTAGGTCGCTGGCTCTAAGGAATCGGAAACTTGCGGTTGATCCGGAGTCGTCCGATCTTAAAGATGCGAACACCGTTCAAGTGGTTGCTCTAACCGTCTTCGGGAAGATGGGGCTGATCTAGATGCTTGACGCTGTTGTTTGGCTGCCATCCTCGAAGCCACATTGTGCCATTTGATGGTGCGGTAATTTTGGTTGGGATTACGCGCTTGCTGAAAAGGGCCTAAAGAGATTCTTTACCTCGGGGCACTCAAGAGATTCTCCTCTGCGGAGACAGAAGTTTCCGCATCGTCTTCTTCGCTTTATGAAGCTGTGATTTCGAGTTTCCGATGGAGCATTGCAGTTGTTTGGCAATCTCATGATGCTCGTATCCCTCAACCTCGTGCAGTTCGTAGATCTGCCGACATCCTCTGGGCAACTCTTCGATGGCGTGACACAATACAATGCGATCAATCGTTCCACGGAGGTTAAGATCCTCCTTCTCAACCTCGCGTTTGAGAGATGGCGAATTTCTCGATACAGGTTCATCGAGCGAAAGCAATGGTGGGGTTTTTCGACGCGACTTCATCAGTACGGTGTTCACGGCAACCCGGTACACCCAAGTGGAAAAGGCGGAACCGCCACGAAACGAGTTGAGGTTGCGAAACACCTGGATGAAAGCCTCCTGCGTCATGTCTTCTGCTGCAGCCACATCTTTAGTCATCCGCAGACACACCGAATACACAAGCTTATTATGCAACTGGTAAAGTGCGGCGAGGGCCTGCTCGTCGCCGCGCTGTGCACGCTGAACGATGGTACCTTCGGAATCGTCTCGCTGGCTTTCGGCTCTTAGCGGAATCCCACTTACTGTGGACACATTCATTCGTGTTGCGGATGTCATATAAGTCGCCACTGTAATCTCCTGGTCATTTCACGTGTCCTAGTTCGGGCTTTTTGACAGCAACCCATGACCCGCGTTATCGCCTTCAAGAAAAACACAGGACCTATTAAGAGTTCCAAGAACTGTTCAATTTGCACACCTCCGAGAAAACCTGAGTACAGCTCGGGTATCTCCTAGAGAACACTTTTTCCCATGTCCTCTACGCTGCATGAAGGTTCGAATTAGGCGCAACTAGAAGGCACAGTGTTGCAGTACTGTGCGGTAACCGGGGCTTGAGAGACTGGTGGAACACGTGCACCCCTCGAAGCCTTTTCTTGCGCTCAAAAGATACTTCGTAACACTCTCAAGCCGAACGAAGACAAGACCGAGAAGCTGCCCAGTAGCCCGATCAGCGGCAGTAGGCTTCCAGTCTTCGGCAGTTCCGCAGGAGCGGCCGGAGCGGGCGCGGGCTCCAACTCCGCAATCAAGATAGGCGCATCGGCAGGCGGAGGCGGCGGAGGCGGTGGCATCGAGCCAGTGAGTTGCCGCTGGTGCTCTACCTCTGTCTCGGGAACTTCCACGATCTTGGTAGCTGAGACGTTCATCCCTTTCTTGAGGCCCCAAGCGTCCGTTTCCTGCCCATCCACTGTAAATTTCTGGCCCTTGGGAATCTTGAACTGCTGGTTGGTCCCGTCCTCAAGGGTGAGGATGACAGAGTTTGGCGGACTGATGTGCCAAACCTTGCCCGTCACCGTTTGAACCGTGGTGATGGTCTTTGGGGTTGTAGTTACGGTGAGAGTGCGCTGCAACCTCATACCCGGTTTCAAGTCGTGGATCCCGAGTTGTCGGCCATCCACCGTAGCCCTGGCGCTTTCCGGTACATTGGCAAAATGTCGGATCTCACCATTCTCCATCTTGACCACCAGGTCGTTGCCATTGACCAGGACCACTTCGCCGCGCTCGACCGTCGTTTCATGAACGGCCTGACCGCGCTCCGTGGTGGTTTCTGTCTTCACTTGCGCGCTCATGCTCAAGGTGAAGGCCAAACACAGCGCCCCCACAGCAAGCACCAGCCACGTCTGTGTCCATCCAGTCTTTGATTTCATCGTGTTTCTCCTTGTTCAGCTTTGGCAGCCATGAATTTGAGGCCCATACGGCTGTTGTTTCAACGGCTTCATCTCGTCCTTTGTTGCGGCGAATTCCCCGGTTCGGAACTCGCTTGCTCGCTAACCTGACGAATCGGCAACTCCGACCTCTCAACCGAGGCTTGAACGATGTAGCGTTGTGGCGCACTGCCCACAAAATAAAATGGGTAGCATGTGACCAGGGTGAGGGACGGACGCGACCGCGGTTGCAGCACCGAAACATCGTCGGGGCGGACGAGGACAATTTGATCGACGACGTAAGTCACTACGCGCTTTGGCGTTACCAGTTCGATGGCGTCTCCCGGAGTGACGTCCCTGAGCACGCGAAAGAATCCATCGCGGTGGCCGGCGATTCCGATGTTTCCGTCTTCGCCGGGGCGATCCGTACCCACAATGTGGCCCACCCCGCGGTTGAGGGTCAGGTCATCGGTACCGTCAAGCACCGGTGCCTCAAGATGAACCTTGGAGATGCGCAACACGGCCAAGGGCGGATCGACGTATCCTGTCAAGCTCTGTTCATAGCCAGCGATCCGCTTTTGCGACCAGAGGCTGACATCCAATTTGAACTGGGTTACCGGAGGAAAATGATCGGCGGTCTCAACTGACTGCTCCGCTTGAAGATCTCGGAAGCGTTTCAATTCCGCGCGGGACAAGATCGTCCTATGGACATACGCTGCCGCGTAAATCGCGATCAGCACTAATCCGAGGATGAGTAACAAGCGCTCGATCCGACCCAGACATTTCATCTCCAAGTGTCCTTTACGTCGTCGGTTGTGAACCAACTACACAGAGCACGCTGGACCGCTACATAGGCAGGTTGCAGCCTCGTGCGCTGATATCATGAGGAGTCTAGGCAAAGAGCACGTTGGTCGTAACTGTCAGTAGTGACAGGACGGCGCACCGGCGCGCGCGAACCACGATTCTGCCTTCCAACGGGAAAGGTAACTGCCCCACAACCGATTCCGGAGCCGCTTATCTGTCAACACTACCAGTTGGAAATTCCTCAATTTCTCCGGAAGGTAGCTGAAGCCAACGAGAAATCCTGGCGCCGAGGTCACGACTATGAGCAACCTGGCAGATTATCCGCGAACGAACAGAAAAAGCGAAGGAGGCATTCATGTCGGGGACTGCTATGTTTGGGCAGAGATCTACTATCTGGATTCACGAACCGACTATCGCGAGTATCTTCCGCAACACTGTGCCCAGGAATGCGCAGTTGCCGGCGACCTGGTGATGTTGGAGTCCTCCGAATTTTCCCTAAGATCGAGAGCGGGACACTTGCCGCTGTGGCCAGTGGTTCCGCTCTGTGTTTTGATCTTCTGGTTCCTCGTGCGCTTTGTTGACATTTGGTAAGCGATTGCCAAAACGAATGAGATCGTAGAAAGTGGCGGTTGGGAGTTCCCGTGATCGACGACCCAGCGGGAACAACCATCTTTCCTTGAAGAACGTCTATCGTCTTGCCGGGTCCCACATCTCATCCCGCCGCGCTATGAAGATGTTCTTCTGGCCGGAAGGGCACACGGGCGGAGATCGCGGTGCCGCTGCCGGGTTCCGACTTGAGGGACAACTCACCACTCACCAATTGGAGCCTCTCTTTCATGCTGATCAGCCCCAAACCTCGCGCGTTCTCTGCACTTTGCCAGTCAAAACCCACTCCCTGGTCTCTCACAGTGAGGCAGATCCCCTCCGCTGTGCGGCGCAGATCCACGTTAAAGTGTCGAGCACCACTATGCTTGGCTGCGTTCTGCACTGCTTCCTGTAAAACTCGGAACAAACAAAGGGAAATTTCCCTCGGGAGGGTGCGCGGAACATCTGAATGACTGAACTCGATCCGTACCTTTTGCTGCTCGGAGAACTCCCTGCAGAAGCTATTTGCTGCCGCCACGAGGCCCAGGTATTCGAGCTTCGAGGAATGGAGACGATGCGACAGCGCCTGAATGTCGTTGGCGATGTCCGAAAGGCGCTGGCAGGCGTGATGAATGTGATCGTGGATCTCCACCGCCGATTCGGGCAGATGTTGGTTCCACTGCTCCAATTCGACTGCCACGAGCGCAATCCGTTGGTTGATATCGTCGTGAAGTTCTCTAGCAATCCGGGTACGTTCCTCTTCGTGGGCCTCAATTAGTTTGCGGCCCATGGTAGCCAAAGCCTCCTCAGCAAGCTTGCGATCGGTCACATCGATACAGGAGCCGATGTAACCGGCAAACGAGTGGTCCGGGTTGAATCTTGGCACACCGATATCAGATACCCAGCGGTATGCTCCATCATGCCGCCGGAACCGATATTGCATCTCAAATGACTCCCGTCGATCAAATGCCTGAGTGTACGCGGTGAGACACGCGTTCGAATCTTCCGGATGCACTCCCCCCACCCAGCCGTTGCCCAGCTCGGCTTCAAGCGGCCGCCCGGTGAACTCCAGCCAGGGTTGATTGAAGTAGCTGCGCAGCATATCGGTGCCCGACATCCAGATCAGTACGGGCGCGGTATTGGCGACCAGGCGGAAGCGCTCCTCGCTTTCACGAAGTGCCTGCTCCGCCTTCGTACGATCGGTGATGTCCACCACCACACCTATCGTTCGTTGCAACTTACCTTTATCGTCAAAGAATGCTCTTGCCTTTCTTTCCAGCCATACTACGCTGCCATCGGAACGCAAGAACCGGTAACGCATTTCAATGGACGAATCTTCCGGCAGGACTCTCGCGAAAGCTGCTGCAACCTTCTCCCGGTCATCCGGATGGATTTTGACCAGCAGTTCGCGACTCGTGACTTCCACAGGTTCGTCGACGCCCAAAATTTCCACGTATTCAGGAGACCGCATGATTACGTCGCGTGCTGCGTCCCAGTCATCCACGTACATCCTTCCCGCTTGAACAGCCAGACGTAATCTCTCTTCGCTCAAGCGCAACGCTTCTTCCGCATGCTTGCGCTCAGTGATATCCACCGCCATGCCGAGCATGCGTTCCGGATCACCATTTCTGGCGTAGGAAAAACTCCCGCTGGCTGCAACCCAACGTGTCGTTCCATTCGGCCATACCACGCGGAATTCCGCCTCATATCTCTTATGGCTTACTCGAGCATCGGCCACCGCCCCAGAGACGCGCTTGCGGTCGTCGGGGTGCAAATAACGATGGAAGTCCTCTGCGCGCCCCTCGAACGTCTCGGAAGGAATTCCGAACATGGTCCGCAGGTCACCGAACCAACGATCGCGTCCGCTCGTGAGATCCCAATCCCATCCCACCGATTTTCCTGATACCATCGCCATCCGGAGCCGGTCGGAGGTAACCGCCAGCTCAGTTTCCACTTTTCTTCGTCGTGTCCGCTGCCACACCAGCGCGATGATAAGCGACGTTTGCGCCAATATCAGGAAAATCCCCGCTACGATGTACCACTTGTAAGTCTCCCAGATATCAAGCTCGTCGTAGAGCAACACGCTACCGGGCGGAAGGTCGCCTTTGCTGAGCCCCCAGCGCTGCATAGCTCGCCAATCGAACATGTAAACATTGCTGCTCTCGGCGATTGGGATGTCCTGCGGCTTCTCCCCGTTAAGCGCCCGCACCGCCATCGCACCAGCAGCCCGGCCATCGGCGGCAAAACTCAAAACGTAACCGCCCACCGTCCCATTGCCGATGTCCACGTCGTCCACGGCAAAGACCGGCGCATTCGCCGCGCTGGCCACCATCGGGACCGCCTGGGCGGCATCAATGAAGTGTGTGCCCGCAGCATCCTGCATGATGGAGGTGTGATAAACGATGGTCTTCGGCGGCAGGTGCTTGAGCCGCTCGAGAAGCGCGGGCATCTCCAGATCCGTGAGATATGTGAAGTCGAGGCTCGATTCGTATTTGCGAAAGCTTTCTTTGGCAATGGCCTCAAGATACCGGTCATACGCTCCTACACCACCGGTCACAACTACGTGCTTGGTTCCGGGTCGCAGGCGCAGGGCAGCCTGTAGGGTCTTCTCAGGCTGTGCGACCGAGAAGATGCCGGTAAAGTGGGAATCGAGCGTCATTTGGCCCAACATCTCCCTGGTCATTCCACAGAAAACGATGGGGATCCCGGCGCAGAACTTGTCATGCGATTCGACCATGAACTTGACGGGCTCCAGCCCGACTGCAATGATCAGGTCGGGTCGTCGCTCGCGATACTTGTGGATGTACCACTTGCGAAATTCCTGCTGGGAAGCTTCATCTGGAAACAGGGTTCCTTGCAGATTCTCACTATAGAGTTCAATTTGTTGAGGTGCCTTCTGTAGCTCAGCGACTATCGCCTGATCCAGGACAGCGACGCCGGGGGACGAAAGAGGTTCGAAAACGTTGAAAATGAGAACGCGCCGAACTTCTTTTACGGGCCCAGCGGCAGCCGACTGCGGTAGGAGAAAAGCGGCGATTGCGGCAATCAGGACTAGCATGAGCTTTGCAAGTAGATCGCACCGGTATTCTACCGTCGAGCTATCCTACCTCAGATTCTGCCTGCAAAAGTATTGGCGCTGCACTGGTAAAACTACCAGTGCCCTTGCAAGGTGTTTAAGAGTATCAACTTTCTCGTGTGTGCTAGCAGGCCCCAGCATGCGGAGATCAACCATCGAAGGTTCACAGGGGCATCTTCGTGGGTGCTGCCGCTGTTCTGCGCTCCGAGTAACCATAGCGATTGCGGTGTTGTTCTTCGGCAACTTACATGGCCAGACAACTTCCACCGGCGCCCTGATCGGAGTGGCGCTTGACCCTTCCGGAGCCGTTTTACCCGGGGTCGCCATCCGTCTCGTCAACGAAGTCACTGCCGCAACTGCGTCTGCCACGACGGACGCAGAGGGAAGGTTCGGCTTCCCCCTGCTGCAACCCGGAGATTATGAGATACAAGCCAGCACGCCAGGCTCCAGCGCTCTCATCAGCGGTGCAAACATAAAGATCAACGTAACCGAAACTCTTCACCTCGAACTCCATCTTCGACTCGCAACCGTGATCCAGAACATAAAAGTGTCAGCAGAATCGTCAATGGTCCAGACCGACAGTTCCGCACTCGGCCAAGTCGTCTACGAGACAGCGGTAGGCAACCTTCCGCTGGTCACTAGGAACTTTGCTCAAATCACCGGTCTCTCGCCAGGGGTGGTTACGGGGGTGTACAACGCAGGCGAGCTGGGGGTCGGAGGGACGGCTCTTTCCCAGATAGCCAACTCCAACGACGGAATTTATGTCCACGGGGCACGCTCCTATGACAACAACTTTCAATTGGACGGAATCAGCGTGAATGACGTGCAGGGCAGTGCGGCCGGGAGTGGCGGAATTCCAATTCCAAACCCTGACAGCATTCAGGAGTTCAAGGTTCAAACCGGCCTTTACGATGCAGGCTATGGACGCTACGGCGGCGCCAACGTCAGCCTGATTACAAAAACGGGCAGCAACAGCTTCCACGGGACGGCTTTTGAGTTCCTCCGTAACGAAGTGCTTAACGCCAATGATTTCTTTCTGAACCTGGCCGGCCAGCCGCGCCCTGTCCTCAAGCAGAACCAGTTTGGGTTTGCGTTGGGCGGGCCAATCCAGAAGGAGAATCTTCTCTTCTTTGGGTCATATCAGGGAACGCGCCAGGTTAATGCTCTCGCTGCGGGCCAGTCGAGGACTGCCTGTGCGGCCAGCTTGACCGAGCCGCCACTCACCAGTGATCGGACATCCGCTGCACTCGGGGAAATGTTTGCCGGCAGGACCGGGGCGCACGGCGGCACAGCGATCAACTCCGACGGCTCCAACATCAATCCCGCAGCTCTCGCGCTCTTGAATTTCAAGCTGCCCGACGGAACCTTTCTGATCTCCACGCCACAAACTGTTGACCCGACCAAGAAACTCGTCGAAGAGCAGGGCTTTTCAGTTTTCACAGAACCCTGCCATTTCAATGAAGACCAGTTCGCAACCAATGTCGACTACCTCGCTCGGCCAAACAGCAAAATCACAGCCCGCTTCTTCCTGGCGCATGATGAACAGACTGTCACATTTCCCGGCAATGGTCTGAATGCATCCGGCAACATCCCCGGGTTTCCGAGTTCTGGCGACTCTGATTTTAGGGTGTTCTCTCTTGCTCACTCCTATGCGTTCAGCAGCGCTTGGCTCAACGAAGCGAGGATTGGGTACGTCCACACGAGGGCGAGCACAGCGGCCAACACTCCGTTCAAATGGTCCGATGTTGGGGTTGCAGAGGGTGAAATGAGTAGAAACAATGAACTCCCCAGCCTGGATATTCTAGGCTCCGTCAGCATCGCCTCGGGATTTCCGCGAACCATTACCCAGAACAGCTTTGTCTTCAGTGATGCCGTCAGCTTCATCCGTGGGGCCCATGCCGTCCGTTTAGGAGGATCGGTTACGACGTTTCAAGACTACACCAACCTCGTGGGACTCGGGTCCTTCACTCAGTTTCTGAGCTGGCCGGATTTTCTGCTGGGCCTTAGCGCAGGCGACAATGGCACCGCATTCAGCAATGTTTTTGCTTCGTTCGATGACTTCGGCCTAGCCGTTCGTGACTACCGGGTGTGGGAGGGGGCAGCTTTCGTACAGGATGATTACAGGATCCATAAATCGCTCACGTTCAATATTGGCGCACGCTACGAGCATCTGGGACAGTTCGCCGACCAATTGGGTAGGAATGCAAGTTTCGACATCACGAAAGCGGATCCCAACCCTCCACCGGGAGGCAGTGTCGCCGGTTACATCGTGGCTTCAAATTTCCCGGGCATTCCCCCACCTGGAGTTCTGCGTGCGAATAACGCTTTTGGGAACGAAGGCGCGGGACAGAACACGATCGCGCCGCGAATTGGATTCACCTGGCAGGTCTTGCCAAACTCCGGCCGCTCGGTGCTTAGAGCCGGATATGGCATTTACTATTCTCGACCCACCGGTCAAGCCTTTTACCAGAATGTTTTTGGCGCTCCGTTCTCCGTGGTTCGGTTAAATGCCGGGCTGGCAAACGCTAATGCGACATTTCAAGCACCCTTTCCGCAGCCGTTCCCTACGCCGGAGTCTTTTCCTCAGTTCCCTGCCTACTCCCCAACCACCACCACGACGATCTACTCGGTCGCGCCCGGCCTTCGGCCTGCCATGATTCAGCAGTATTCATTGAACGTTCAGGCTGAACTACACGAGGGGTGGCTGCTAGAGGTAGGATACGTCGGCACTCGCGGCACTCACCTGGTTCGTCAACGCTCTCTGAATCAGGCGTTGTCGGCTTCCGCGAGCCACCCGATAAGGAACATCACCGAGAACACGCGGGACAATATCTCGCTCCGAGTTCCCGTAATCGGCGTGCCTCCAGACTCTCTTCTGCAACTCGAGTCCGCCGGCAGTTCTTGGTACAACGGCCTTGAGGTGCGCCTGACTAAACGTCTAAGCCACGGCTTTCAATTCCTCACCTCCTACACCTACTCCAAGACCTTGGACACGGATGGCGCTGACATTAACTCAACATCCAGTGGAAATGCACTGACACTGGGAGACCAAAACTCTCCCAGACAGCGATGGGGTCGGGCGAGTTTCGATCGCACTCATCGGCTCGTTTTCAGCACGACGTGGGCGCTGCCAAGCCCACCTCGCAGCGTGCCGCGCGCCGTTCTGGGTGGCTGGTCTCTAGCTGCAATCGCGACCGTTCAGTCTGGGACCGCCCTTACCATTGCCGACACAAATTCCAACAACGTCTTTGGCATCAGCCAAGATCGGGCACAACTCAGCGGCCAATGCACGAAGAGCCAGTTGGTGAGGGGCGGGGCGGCGGAGTCCAAGCTGAACAACTACTTCAACGCATCCTGTTTTACAACTCCGCCAGTAATCGGCGCGGATGGCATCGGAACAGCGTTTGGAGACAGCCCAACAGGGATCGTCAACGGTCCCGGACAAGCCAACGTTGACCTCGCGTTTTCAAAGACTGTACCGATCAACTGGCCCGTTGAGAAGAGTAGCCTTCAATTTCGTGGCGAGTTTTACAATGCGCTGAACCATCCGCAGTTTTCGAACCCCGAAACCAACCGCACGTCCCCGACATTCGGTTTCATAACCAGCACGGCTGTGAATCCGCGGGTCGCACAGCTAGCGCTGAGGTTTGGTTTCTAGTGCTGAGGCCAGTCTCGTGGTTACGGAGATGACTACAGGGATGCGCCAGCAATTTTTCTGGCTTTGTCACAAGCCTGCCGCTAAGGCGTGTTGGGGACGCCGTGCCCGTCTAATCCGCTGCTTAGAAACCGCTTGCCTTGCAGGACCGTTTCCACCGCAATTAGCAGTTCCCTTCCGGCTTGTGTCTTAATCACGTAACCCCATGCGCCCGAGTTGAAGGCTTCTTGTACCATATCGGCAGAGGATTCTTGAGTCAGGAAAATAATTCGTGAAGCGGAAGAAGTTTGCCCGATTCGGCGAGCAGCTTCGATTCCATTCAGTCCCGGCAGACCGATATCCAGAAGAATTAAGTCGGGTTGCAGTGCCTCCGCTTGCTGGATGGCATCTATTCCATCCTGTGCCTCGCCGATGATCTGCAGATTCGGTTGCTTCCCCAGTGTTGAAGAGACGAAGCGCCGAAACGGTTCATGATCATCCACTACAAGAACGCGGACTTGCAGGCTTGGATCGTCGGATTTCAATGAACATCCGCCATTCGCAAGAGTCAGAACTCCCATCTCGCTCACCCACACAAAATACAGCATTCAAGTGTTAAGAGC
>WNFQ01002721.1_pt1 | contig 13887 bp, 9 predicted proteins | sample 5400171 | NCBI WGS metagenome assembly WNFQ01 (sample SAMN13153356, study PRJNA577476) | soil metagenome | isolation source: 20 cm soil under Madrone tree | place: USA:California | collected 2016-06-14
CGGTGATCGTGATTTTCTGCTCCTTGTTCGTGGCCTTGTCCTTAGCGCTCACATTCAGGATGCCGTTGGCATCGATGTCAAACGTGACTTCGATCTGCGGCGTGCCGCGCGGAGCCGGAGGAATCCCGTCCAGTTTGAAGGTACCGAGAGACCGGTTGTCTTTCGCGAACTTCCGCTCGCCCTGCATGACGTGAATTTCCACGCCTGGCTGGTTGTCAGCGGCCGTCGAGTACGTTTCCACCTTGCGCGTCGGGATTGTCGTGTTGCGTGGAATCTGCACGGTCATCACGCCGCCGAGTGTCTCCACGCCCAGCGAAAGCGGCGTCACGTCCAGCAGCAGGATGTCTTTTACGTCGCCCGCCAGCACCGCGCCCTGAATTGCCGCGCCGACCGCCACGACTTCGTCGGGATTCACACCCTTGTGTGGTTCCTTCCCACCGAAGAAGTTGCGAACTAGCGATTGCACCTTGGGGATGCGCGTCGACCCGCCCACCAGCACTATTTCCTGGATGTCGTTCGGCGACATCTTCGCGTCTTCCAGGGCCTGCTTCACCGGTTTCATGGAGCGGTCCAGCAGGTCATTCATCATCTGCTCGAGCCGCGTGCGCGTGAGCTTCTCTTCCATATGAATCGGCCCGTTCGCGCCCGCGGTGATGAACGGCAGGTTGATCTCCGTTTCCATCATCTGCGAAAGCTCGATCTTGGCTTTTTCCGCCGCATCCTTCAGCCGCTGCAGCGCCATCTTGTCCTTGCTCAGGTCGATGCCGTTCTTGGTCTTGAACTCGTTGATGAGCCAGTCCACGATCCTCTGGTCAACGTCGTCGCCTCCCAGGTGCGTGTCGCCGTTGGTGGACTTCACTTCCACCACGCCCGCGCCGACTTCCAGCACGGAAATATCGAAAGTGCCGCCGCCCAAGTCGTATACCGCGATCGTCTCGTCGCTCTTCTTGTCCAAACCGTACGCCAGCGCCGCCGCCGTCGGCTCGTTGATGATACGCACCACCTCCAGGCCGGCGATTTCGCCCGCTTGCTTGGTGGCCTGCCGCTGCGCGTCGTTAAAATAGGCCGGCACGGTGATCACCGCCTTGGCGACTTTTTCGCCGAGGAAATCCTCCGCGGCCGCTTTCAGCTTGCCGAGAATCATCGCGGAAAGCTCCGGGGGGCTGTAAGACTTCCCTGAAATCTCCACGCGCGCATCTTGGTGCGGTCCGGCGATCACTTTGTAGGGTACGCGCCGCGTCTCTTCACCAACTTCATCGTGGCGGCGGCCCATGAACCGCTTGATGGAATACACGGTGTTCTCGGGATTCGTTACCGCCTGACGTTTTGCTACTTGGCCGACTAGGCGCTCGCCGGTCTTGGTAATCGCCACTACGGACGGGGTCGTCCGCGCTCCCTCTTGGTTGGGGATCACCACCGGCTCGCCGCCCTGCATCACGGCCACTACCGAGTTTGTCGTTCCCAGGTCAATTCCAATAATCTTGCTCATTGCCGCCATTCCTCCTGAAACCTTTTGGCATTTCCGCTCGCCTGTAACTCGCTGAAATCAAAGCGAAACCAGCTCAGTTCTCGCGTTCCAAGCCCAGCTCGAAGCGCAGTATACATGTTGAGTGCATGTTTGTCAAGTTTTTTGATGGCATCAATAAATCCTTCATTTTCTTTGTCTTGCAGCCTCTGCCGCCTCTCCTCGTTAGAATCAACACGCCCGAGAGTGTTCATTCTAGAGCAACTTAAAGTCTCTTTAGAATCAACACTGATGAAAAAAAAGGGAGGGGGGGTAGCAGTTATGGTTGGTTAAGTAGAATTTCCCCCGCACAACGCTTCCATTCGCGATCGCAACCAAGTTGGGAGGGTCTGAGTGGCGGCGTATCCCCTTACTGCTTAGGTGAAGTTCGGGCCACGACAACTCTTACATTCCGTCGATTTCGCGGTAGAATTCTGTTTCGTGACCCGCAAGGGCAAATCGCTCGAATTATTTCGGAGGATCGCGTGAACCGTCGGCGCCTTCTGGCAGGGATTCTTAGCGTGGGCTTGCTCAGCCTATTGGCCTTGTTCCTGCCTTCTTTGCACAAGTCTCCTGAGCCTGCGTCACCGTCGGCACCTGCATTGGCGCAAACGCCGTCGGAGACGGCTAACGCGCCCGCGCCGTCGGATACGCCGATCATTCCTGCGCCGGTGGTTGCGGCGAAGGCAACTGCGCTTCCTCCCGCGCCGCAATCAGCTGCGGGCCTCCCCGACGTCGACCCGCACAAAGCCTTCGGCTCGAAGAACGCTCCCGTGACCATGGAAGTCTTCAGCGATTTTCAATGCCCGGCGTGCAAAACACTCTTCCTCACCACCAATCGGCAATTGATGGACAATTACGTTACTACGGGCAAGGTATACCTGGTCCACCGCGATTTTCCGCTTGCCATGCACGCGCACTCGCGGGTAGCCGCGCGCTACGCTCGCGCCGCTGCACAGCTCGGTAAGGTTGAACCCGTGGAGCAAGCGCTCTTCCAGAACCAGGAGAAGTGGGAACAGAGCGGCGACGTGGATGGCACGGTCGCTGCCGTGCTCTCCGCCGCGGAAATGACCAAAGTTCGCGCGCTCGTCAAGGGCGGCACCCTCGACGCCGCTATCGACAAGGATTCCGCGCTAGGCCAGACCTATCGCGTCAACCAGACGCCCTACACCGTCTTCCATAGCAAGGGTCAGACATATCCCTTTGCCGGAGTCATGACCTACGATGTTCTCAAAACTTTTCTCGAGCAGCTTCTGAGTCAGAAATAGTCTTGGAATTGCTAGCGACTCAAATTCAAGAATCCATGATGCAATCAAGCCCACTCAATTTGCGCCGCGCGACCATCTGGATCGGCCGCCTGGTTCTCGGCGGAATCTTTGTTTACGCGGGATTCTCCAAGCTCTTGATGCCTAACACGCATCTTTGGCCCATCTTCGTTCTTAGATTTTCGATCTCCATGAATCTCTCGAGCTTCGCGCAGCAGGTTGAATCCTACAGAATGATCTCGCCCGAGGCGTCGCAGATGGTGGCGCATACTTTGCCGTTTGTGGAAATCGTGCTGGGTCTGCTACTGCTGATCGGCTGGCGCTTGCGAATCTGGGCCACGGCTATCACGGCGATCATGGTGGGGTTCCTCGCGCTTGTGACTCGCGCGTATCTTCTGCACATGGACATCAACTGCGGCTGCTTCGGCACACCGGAGAAGCTTACCGGCATGACCATTGTCCGAGACGGTGCTCTCTCCGCTCTCGCTGTTCTCATGACCGTCTTCGTCTTCCTCGAGGCCCGAAAGCCGCATCCCTGGGCTGCTCCCGAGAAAGCTTGAGCTGAACTTGCTCCGATGAAAACTCTTGCTGAATATCTCCAGCTGGCCACCGTGGCCCACGGTCACCTCTGCGCCGGACAAGTCCTCGGCGTACGCCTGGCGATGCTCGGGCTGCGCGAACTCGGCATCGACGATCCCATCGCCGAACGCAAGCGCATTGTCACGTACGTAGAGATCGACCGCTGCGTCACTGACGCCGTCGCGCTTGTCGCCAACTGCCGACTTGGCAAGCGCGCGCTGAAATTCCGCGATTGGGGCAAAGTCGCCGCCACCTTTGTCGACCTGCAGACCGGCCGTGCCGTGCGTATCGCCGCGAGAGAATCTTCCAAACAAACCGCCCGCGAAATGTTTCCCGAACTCGGCAAGGACGCCGGCCAGCAAAAAGCCTATGCGCAACTCTCCGACGAAATCCTTTTTGACAAACAATGGGTGAAAGTCGAAGTCCGGCCCGAAGATTTGCCCGGCTTCAAAGGCCCCCGCGTCGTCTGCGCCCAATGTGGCGAAGGCATCAATTTCAAGCGCGAAGTCGTGAAAGACGGCCGCACACTTTGCCGCGCTTGCGCCGGCGAACGTTATTACTCCTTGCCGAATGGAGGAGACTGGCGACCTTGAAGATTCTGACGCTACTCTGTTTCAGCATGCTTTTTGTTTTCTCCGCGAACCCCCAGCGTCTTATGCTCCGGACTCCAAGCAAGTGGAAGATGTGCATGAAGCGGTTTTCCGCCATTTTTTCGCTCATGAGCTAAGCGGGTCGAACGCCGAAGCCTTTTGCATTTCCTCCGCAAGGTCCCTCCCCCTCAACTTCGTCAAGCGCTTCGCAAACAATGATCCACCAGTTGTCTGGCTATCTGAGTGCCCATTTGGTTCGAACAAGAGTGAACCTCTCATGAAGAAGAAAGAGCCAGCCGAGCGCATTGGTGTCACCAAGGTTCGCTGGATTAGCGCAGTCGAAGTGGAGGTGAGAGGCTACCGTCGGTATGGTGACTTGGATACACCGAGCCCAGCTGCTCTTCTTAGGCCTGAGAAGTGATTGGGTAATTTTCATCTTATTGTGAATGTGAGCCTGCCACCAATTACGCTGCGATAGTGGCAGGGTCAAGGCTCGGAACTGCCTTGCTCCTTTCGTGCCTCTCCAATACGCACTATCACATAAGCGATTAGGGCGAACGCAAAAAAGACCAGCAACATCCAGGCGATGCCTTGCAAAGTCTCAATGGCCGCGCGATAGAGCTCGAAAATCCATCGGTCAAAACTAAGCGAGGCTGTTTGGACTTCACGGCCGCCGAGCGCCGGGTTGATGTATTTCTCCAGATCGTGAAGCTGCACGCCGGCAGACACTCCCACAACGAGAATCGCGAATTTCATGTACTTCGACCAAGCGGCGCTGATCTCATCGGCGATGATACGATGCAGCACGCTGTCGACCGGTTTCGTGAACAAGCGCATCACGAAAAAGGACACGGCCAGAGCCGTAACGAAAGTAGCGAAAAGCAAATAGAGGAACATGGGAGATCACCTCAGAGCCGATCCTTCCAATTGACTTGCAGATGAAATACCGGGCAGGGGAGTCTTCTACTATAAAGGATTCCCGCGCTGTTTCCTTGTTCATGGCATCAAATGCGACCGCATGGCCTGCGCCATTCTCTTGTGCGGTAAGATGATGCTTTCATGCTGAGCCTGCCACCCATTACGCTGCGACTGCGCGGCTGGAAACTGATTGACCGCGTCGCGCTGGTTTTTCTGTTGCTTTGTTCGATCGCGCTGGGTGCGGGCGGCGGCTTGCTGTTTGTTTACGCCAGCGACCTGCCGGAAATTCGCGCGCTGGAAACCTATCGTCCCGACGTGGTGACCGAAGTTTACGCGGATGACGGCCAGCTTGCGGGCAGCTTCGCGCTACAACGCCGCATCCTGATGACCTACGAACAGTGCCCCAAAGTTTTGTACAGCTCTGTTACCGCGATTGAGGATCAGCACTTCGAAGAACACTGGGGCGTCGACTTCCCGCGCATGTTCAGCGCCGCGGTGCGAAATGTCGTTAAAGGCCGCATCACCGGCGGGGCCAGTACCATCACCATGCAACTGGCCGGAAATCTTTTCCTGGACCGCAGCGACCGCAGCTTCCGCCGCAAAATGCAGGAAATTCTGCTTGCGTTGCAAATCGAGCGCCGCTACACCAAGCCGCAAATTTTTACCATGTATGCGAACCAGGTGTACCTGGCGCACGGCAACTACGGTTTTGCCGCTGCATCGCAATTTTATTTTGGCAAACCGGTTACGGATCTGAAACTTCAGGAAGCTGCGCTGCTAGCAGGCATGGTCAATGGCCCGAAGTTTTCGCCGCTCACGAATCCGGACCTCGCGCTCAACCGCCGCAATCTGGTAATCCACCGGATGGAGGAGGAAGGCAAGATCACGCCCGCGGATGAGACGGCTACCAGGAAAACGGCGCTCGGTTTGCACATCCAGTATCCGCGCAATGACCTGGCGCCCTACTTCTTCGAAGATATTCGCAAGTATCTTGAATCCACGTACGGCACAGAAGCGGTCCACGAGCGAGGGCTGCGTGTTTACACGACGCTGAACATCGCCATGCAACGCGTCGCCAACCAGTCTCTCCGCGACGGCTTGCACACCTACGAACGCCGCCACGGCTGGAAAGGAAATTTACCAAACGTTTTGCGCGACAATCTTGGCAAGCTCGAAACTTACGAAGACGACGACTGGCGCCACGCGATCGAGAAGGGAAGTTACATCACGGGACTTGTCCTCACCGTGAGCGATAAGGACGCGGTCATCAAAATCGGCTCTTACCGCGGGATTCTCTCGGCCAGTGAATTTGCCTGGACCGGCCGCAAGAAACTCAGCGATCTCCTGAAAGTAGGTGACCTGGCGCAATTCTCGATTCAGGAATTGCGCGACAATACCGTGCGCGTGCAACTCGAGCAGCAGCCCGGGCCGCAGGGCGCGCTCCTGGCCATCGACAATTCCACGGGTGAAATCAAAGCCATGATTGGCGGATACAGTTTCGAGGATTCCAAATTCAACCGCGCCACGCAGGCGGTGCGCCAGGTCGGCAGCTCATTCAAGGTTTACGTTTATGCGGACGCACTGGAGAAAGGCTCGACGCCCTTCGATACGATAGTGGACACGCCTTTTACCACGATCAGCGGTGGCCAGCCTTATTCTCCGCGGAACTATGACGAAAGATTTGAAGGGACCATCACGCTTCGGCGCGCACTGGCCGGCTCGCGCAACGTTCCGGCGGTAAAGCTCGCGGAAAAAGTGGGCATCAACACGGTCGTCGACATGGCGAAACGGTTCGGGATTACGACTCCGCTTCCGCCCTATCTGCCGCTGGCTCTCGGCGCCGCGGATATGAAGTTGGTCGAACACGTCTCGGCGTTCACGGTGTTCCCGAACGACGGAATCCGCATCGATCCACACATGATTCGCCGCGTCACCAGTTATGATGGAGCGCTGCTTGAAGAAGCGCATCCCGAGGTACACGATGTTCTTTCTCCTGACGTGGCGCGCACCATGACCGCCATGCTCGAGGAGGTCATTCAATTCGGCACCGGTATTCAGGCCAAAGCCCTGGGCCGCCCGACTGCCGGCAAAACGGGAACGACGCAGGATTACACCGATGCCTGGTTTGTGGGCTACACCCCACAACTCACCGTTGGCGTGTGGGTGGGGTTCGACGACAAGCAGATCTCACTCGGGAAAAAAGAAACCGGAGCCCGCGCGGCGCTTCCAATTTGGCTCGAATTCATGCAAGGCGCGACAGCCGGGACGCCGGTCATGGATTTCCCCAATGTGATTCCGCTCGAGCAGCAGGTCGGCGAACATCATGTCAACGTGGACACGCCGGATACCGCGCCCACTGAAGACGAGCCTGCCGCCCCCAAAGAAAAACCGCCAGCTGCGGCACCTCTCTCCAGCGGTCCTCCCACAAGAACTTCCGGGACCGGAGCCCCGCCTCGCTAGGTTGCAGACGCAATCCTATTTAGAAGTTATTTATACAGATATCTAGAAACCCCAAGACCTCTTCTATGGTTATCAAAACACCGTGCTTGCCGATCTGTTTTCAGAAAAATAGAACTGGCGGGAACATATTTGTTTTATGGAACTTCCAGGTTGATATTTCCTCGACATCCTCCGGAAACGTAATTGCTCTATTGCCCCGAGAGCCTTGTTTGGTTTCGAGAGTGAAGAGCTAGGAAGTCGGCTCCGCAGGCTTGACCTGAGCCTAACGAGGCAATTTGGTGCGTGCTCTCCACTCTTGGGCAGGACTGCCAAGCTGAGTTTTTCAGTTCGCGAGTGAAAGCCCGAATTTGAATGGAGGGCCTGGAGACAGTTCCCGGCCTGTGGCGCGGAATGGGTGCGTTTACGGAGTGTTAGAAGGATTTTAATTCTTATAGGAGAAAATGAAATGCACAGAAATATTCCACGCTTATTGGTAGCAATCCTCTTGGCTTGGATGCTTGCAAGTCCGGTCTTGGCCGATCTCACTGGCGATTTGCAAGGCACGGTCACGGATGCCACCGGCGCGGGCGTATCAAATGCAAAGGTCACCCTGAAAAGCCTCCGCACTGGGGCGGCTCGCGTAGTCACGACTAGTGCGACGGGTGAGTTTTCAGCGCCACAGTTGGAAGTCGGGGATTATAGCGTGACCGTCGAAAAAGATGGCTTCAAGTCGCTTACGCAAAATGCGACGGTAAGGAGCGGCGAGAAGACGCGCATCGACCCCAAGTTGGAGATCGGCAACGTCAGCGAAATAGTCAAAGTGGAATCGGGCGCGCTGCCGGTCTTCGATGTGGCGACCGCGCAATTGAGCGATTCCATCAATGCCCAGGAAGCTCTCGCCATGCCAAACCAAACCCGCGATCCGGTGGTTTTTGCGACCCTTTCTCCGGGCACCGTGCCAGTTTCCAAAGACAATCCTTTCCTCGGGGCTGGAAGTTTTAACTCTAACGGTTCGCGCGGGCGGGCGAACAATATTACGCTCGATGGCGTTACCGCTACGGACATCGCGACGACGGGAGAGGGCGGGGGGCTGGTCCTGAGTCAGGACGCCGTGCAAGAGATCAAAGTAATTACCAATAATTTTGACGCCGAATTCGGCCGAAACTCCGGCTCGCAGGTACAAATCCTGAGCAAGGGAGGAACCAACGAATACCATGGTTCGGCCTATTGGTACCACCAGAATAACGCTCTCGGGAACGCGCGCGATTTCTTTGACCAAACCGGCAAACCAACACCGATTATTCAAAACCAGGGCGGGGTGACGTTCGGCGCGCCAATTTACAAGAACCATACCTTCTTTTTCGGCACTTGGGAGGTTGACAGAACACGCGGCGCGGGGAGCAGCGTGACCGCGACTGTACTGACAACGGACCAAGCTGCGGGGATCACCGATCCCACCACCGCGGCTATTTTCAAGTCCGATGGCTCCCCTAGCGCGCCTGGCGCCACACCTAGTTCGCCCTCTGCCACGCTGAGCGGCTCCTCCGCCAATTCTCTTAATGCCGATCTTTGGACCCTCCGCGTCGATCAACTCTTGCGCGGGGGAAAAGATTCTCTCTCCGTCAAGTATGGCCAAAATCCAGTGAAGCAAATTCAACCTGGGCTGACTTTCGTGCTCACGAATCTTCCGAATTTTGGCGCATCGGTCACGTCAAAAGCACAGACGATTACCCTCGGCTACACCTCTACGATAAACACCAATATTGCCAATCAGTTGCGGTTCGGATTTGGCCGGAGCAATCCAAGTTTCCCCCCGAATTCGCCATTCCCACTAGGCCCAACGATTTCGATCAGCGGGTTCGATAACTTCGGCGAAACCTTCCTCGTCCCACAGGGGCGAACGCAGAATTCGTTTCAATACTTGGACACACTTTCCTGGGTGAAAGGACGCCATACGTTCAAGTTTGGAGTGGACATCAACCGCTACCAATCGCCGAGCGTTTTTGATCTGTTGGGAAGAGGCCTGATCATCTTTGGGAGCGTTTCGGACTTCCAGCAGGGAATTCCCACGTTCTACACGCAGAACGTGGGCAATACCGTGCGTCACAACTTTGCGTTGGACGCTTCTTGGTTTGTTCAGGATGATTACCGCTTGACTGACACACTGACGTTGAACCTGGGATTCCGTGTGGAGTCGTCCGGCGGCGTATCCGAAGGAGCAAACCTGATCTCCAATCTCGATCCCAAGAATACGACGCCGATCGGCAAGCTCGGCACAGGTCCTCTCGGTGGCATCGACATCGGGGGAAATGCCTTCCATCGCAATTGGAATCCAGGGCCCCGTCTGGGCTTCGCCTGGAATCCGAGCCGCGGCAAATTTGTCGTCCGGGGCGGCTATGGCATCGCCTACGATTTCATCTACCAGAATCCGATAACCAACGTGCAATTCTCGGCGCCGTTTATCAACAGCGTTAACGTCGTGGATTTTAGTGGTGGCAATTCCCTTGCTGCGCTGGTTGCCGGTACCGCGCCTGCTCAGAAGACGGCCATCGCAGCTCTGGGCAAATTTGATCCAAACCAGGTGGATTTCGGGGCCTTGAGCCCAGTTGACCAGCACCTCAAGAATCCACGGAACCAGCAATGGGACGCCAGCGTGGAATTCCAGGCCCCGCACGACCTGGTTCTAAAGGCAACCTATGTGGGCACTCACAACGATCATCTTCAAGTGAGTGTACCGATCAACCTGGTGGCGGCGGGCAACAGGCCCGCACCTGCCACGAGTTTGGCCGATCAGAACGCGCGAGCGGGGCAATTTCTAAACGCGTTCAATAATGAAACAGGCAGCGCATCTGGTCCGCCCAATAACCTGATCGATCCCCGCTTTGACAACGTTACACAAGTTCAAAGCATTGCAACCTCCAGCTACCATGCTTTGCAATTTGAAGGCATTCGGCGATTTAAGAATGGCCTCAGCTTCAACGCGAACTACACATGGGCGCACAGCCTGGATGATGTATCCGACGCATTGAATGTGCTTACCAACGACAGCGCAAACCTCCTTGATGCAGCGAAGCCGCTATCGTTCAACCGCGGCAATTCGCAATTCGACATCCGTAACCGCTTCGTGTTGAGTTACAACTACGAGATTCCCTTTACGAAGCACTTTCACGGTGCTCTAAAGTACGTGCTCGACGGCTGGAGCCAGAGCGGTATCTTCTCCGCGCAGTCCGGACTGCCCACAACAGTGTATGCCGCACCTATCCATTTTTGTACCATAGCGCTAGGTCCCGGCCAGGCGTGCCCGACCGCCGACGTGGTGCTTCCGGGTAGCATTTCCGACACACTGTTGAACGGCACAGCTAATCCAGCCAATGGCACAGTAACCACCACAGTTAATGGCGACGCCACGAAACTGCATCCCGTTCCGAATTTGAATTCACCGGCACAGCAGGCGAATCTGCCAGTTAGCGAGCCACTGGCGGGGAATGACGGCACCAGCGGCCGCAATCACTTGCGCTTGGCGGGGCTGACAGATTTCGACGTGGCGTTCAGCAAGCTCTTCAAATTTACCGAGAGCAAGAGCTTCCAGTTGCGCTGGGAAATGTTCAATGCCCTGAACCACCCGAATCTGTCGGGATACAACAACAACTTTGCCGCGGGAAACTTCAACACCTACAACAGCACAGCAACAAACATGCGGCAAATGCAAGTGAGTGCAAAGTTCCACTTCTGAACTTCCCGAAGTCGCAATCGCTGACACCCAAGAGGGAGAGCCGAAGTGCTCTCCCTCGCCTTCTTGGGCACTCCTAATATGTTTGAAAGGAGCATCGCATTCTTACGGTGTTCTTGTCAGCGAGGCAGCAGAAGGCCAGCGGGCCACCTCTTAAAGAAAAAGCCTCGGCCGCTGCGCCGCCCACACCGGTCGGGGTGGCGACTGCGACCGGCGTTTCTCCGCGACTTTGCCTTTACTCGAATCGCGGTGCGCTATTGTGCTCTGAGAATTACAATTTTTGGACAACCACGTTGAGCGCGGAGCTCTGCACCGCGCCCAGGTTCACTTGAGCCGGATTCACTCCCATGTTTAGCTGCCACAACTGATGCCCGGCGGCGTCCATCAGGCTTAGGTTGACCTGGAATTGGGCGTTGATTCCCATCGTGTTGGGTGAAGCAAAGAGCACGCACTGCGCCTGGCCGTTCGTTAGCGGTTGGCTTCCTTGAAACGACAGCAGTGAAGAAGTAACCGAGTATGTCAGCGTGCCCACAATGGGTGTGCCATCAGGATAGAAGAAATTGATCGCGAGTTGGGGAGCTTGCGCCGGCACCGGTAAGATTTCGATGGCGTCGATCTTGGCCATTTGCACCACGTTGTCGAACTCGATGCGGAGAGAACCGTCTTGTACCGTCACGTTAGTGCTCTTTACAAACGCGGCACGCGCGCCCGCTGCAGCGAAAATGTCAAGATTCTGGAATGCTGAAATCCCCTGGATTTTTACGTTGAAGATGCGCGCCCCGATGGCGTCCGCCGACTTCGAGGTTTCCGCAAACAGAAGGTTTACGTTGTAACTCCCATTTGGAACCGCGAACGTGTACACCAGGGGAGTGCTGCCACTATTGTTGTACCGGCCGTCTTGGTAGAGAGCTTGATCCGCCGTGCCGCCAATCTGCTGGCTTGAACTGTTTGAGCTTCCGCCATTGAAACCGAAGTCGGCCTGCCAGACCTGGCCGTTGGAATCGGTATAACCCGCCCCGCCACAGCGCACGCGTATCGGTTGTTGCGCCTCTACCCCTCTTGGAAAACAAAGCACCATGACAAAAGCCAACACACAAAAAATTTTTCGCACGAATCCTCCTGGGGATCGCTAAACAGATCCTAGTTTTATTTGCTCAAGCGAGAAGGGCCGTTGGGTGGGAGGGTCCTTGCTTGTACTATCCGGAGCAAAGTAATAGAACTACCGGAACTAAGCAATTGGTCTTGAGAACGGATTAAGGGCAGTGTCGAGAATGGCCCCGATGCTGTACGAAGTAGTGTACCAATCTGAACAGGGAGTACTTAGTGTCAGGTTTGGAAGGTTGCCCGCGTCTACAGCTTTTTCCGGAAAGGATCCCAGCCGCGTGGGGTGAGTTGACGCACACGGCCGTTCTCATCCCGCAGAAGCAGCTCGCGCCTTTGGGTAATTCTTCCAATCGCTGTGAGGCGCACGCCGCGAAAAGAATTCGGCAGGAGCTTTGTCTTGCGTGGGGGCGCGGTGAACAACAATTCGTAGTCATCTCCGCCATGCAACGCGAGGTGGAGTGGATCGTGGTGCTCTTTGAGGGCGACATCTGGGAATCGGAGCAGCGGAATCTTCGAGCTCTCCAGTTGGGCACCGACCGCGCTTGCAGCGCAAAGCCGTGACAGATCGCTCGAGAGTCCATCGGAGAGGTCCATCATCGTAGTTACCAAGCCCTTCTCAGCCAGCCATTGGCCCAATGCAAGCCGTGGCTCCGGATAAAGATGTTTTTCTGTGAGCGGGTTCTTCTGTATTGGCTCTTGATCGCAACACTGCGCGACCGGCGGGCACTTCTCCCACGACGGTCACATTGATTAGGATTTCGTTTCGTCGTGTTGTGTCTCCGCCCGTCAGCGCACATTGGAATTTGCGGGAAGCGCGCCGCAGCCCACCGAGGAATAGATCCAGCCACGGGCCGGTGTGAGTTTCGGGCACAGCCAGACTGAGCAGGAAACAGCGCGGGGTTCCTCCCATCGCGGCAACATCGCTCAGTGCCCGGGCAAGGCACTTCCAACCTACCGCCTCCGGCGGATGCTGCTCCCGAAAGAAGTGCGTTCCTTCCAGGAACCAGTCACAGGTGAGAATTGTTTCGTGCCCGCGCTTCGGCTGGAAGAGCGCCGCATCATCACCAATTCCAAGAGCGACGGATCGTCCGGTGTTCCAAGACGCGGACCGGAAGCTATCGGAGATCTTTCTGAGAATAGAGTCTTCGCTCTGGCGGTTCCGGGGCATGAGTTTCTGAGGTGACTCCAATCTAGCTTCGAGTGAGAGTATAGCTTGTGAGGCCACCTCAATTCCTTGTGACCCGAACCAGTGAATGGCCCGCTCCAGTACCACCTGTACTTTTGGACAGGGGACAGGTTTGTACAGCCTGACCTTCTTAGTACTAAAAACAGGGTTGACGCCAACTTCTACAGAAATTAGTATGTCGGAGGTCGCGAACCATGGCAGATTTTGGTTCAAGTTCGTGTTCGCGCGGGCATTAGGGTAATTTGCCCGCAAACATCAAATTAGAAGGCCTGAGGGGGCCCGGTAAGGCATGAGGGGTAAGAGCTACACATTCTATATCGCGTCGTCGCCCGGTAAGCTCAAAAAGCTTATCGTGCCTGCTTACGTGCTACATGGCCTCGCGGTCCTGGCGCTCATCGGGGCGATCAGCGTTACGGCTGCCGTGGGATCTTACTCGCGAATGCTGTGGAAAGTCGGCAACTACAACGCTCTTCGCCACGATCAGGAAACCCTCAAGAAGCAGTATCAGCAACTTCAGAGCACCGTCAACGATACCAACCAGCGTCTTGATTCCCTGCAGTCCCTAGCAACAG
>WNFQ01003030.1_pt1 | contig 13883 bp, 14 predicted proteins | sample 5400171 | NCBI WGS metagenome assembly WNFQ01 (sample SAMN13153356, study PRJNA577476) | soil metagenome | isolation source: 20 cm soil under Madrone tree | place: USA:California | collected 2016-06-14
GCACGCGGTGCGCTTCCTGAGGCTTGGCCACAAATTCGATGCTAAGAGCAGTGATGGGAGGACTTCCCGATGCGGCGCCCGCAAGCGCGTGCGGTTTCGACGCGGCGCTTTGCGAGAATGAATAAGCGGCATCTTGTATCACACTTGAATATGGTACCGGACTCGCCACTATTCCTCCTGTAAACTGGCCCACCCTTTGATAGAGGGGAGGCGCATCCAAACCCGTTCAGGGCGGGTTAGAATGCGCCCACTGGGGCACATGGGGACCGGGGAGGGTTCCCCACGGATAAGGACTCCCGAGCATACGGGCGTTCCTACAGACGAGTAGTGCAACTGTCCTGCGTTCCGTTTCAACCCTGCGCCAAATGAAACATAAGTCTCGTTTGCTCCCCGGGAAGTGGGACGCTATACTCCTTCGCCAAGATTCCGAGGCTTGCGTGGAGTTTTTCACTTTTAGCAAAGAATACGTAGAGCTGCTCCGGCAGGGGGACCCTGTGACCGAGCAGCATTTTGTCGCTTATTTTGAGCAACTTCTGCGCATTAAGCTCCGCTCGCGGATTCTGGCTTCCGACAAGGTAGAAGACCTGCGACAGGAAACCTTTATTCGGGTTATTGCCGCGGTGCGCAAGGATGGCGGCGTACGCCAGCCGGAGCGCTTTGGAGCCTTCGTTAACTCTATATGTAAGAACGTTTTACTGGAGTATTACCGATCCGCGGCCAAGGACCAGCCGATGGAGGAGGTGCACATGGACATCCCGGACAAAGTATTGGATCTGGAGGGCATGCTGGTCACCAAGCAGTCCGCCGAACAAGTGCGCCGCATTCTGGACGCCATGCCAAAACGGGACCGCGACCTTCTTCGCGCTATCTTCTTGGAGGATAAGGAGAAAGATACCGTCTGCCGGGAATTCGGGGTCGACCGCGAATACCTGAGGGTGCTGGTCTACCGCGCTAAGGATAAGTTCAAGGCCCTCTATGAGAAAGGCCAGATCGGCATGGCCCGTCGGGCGACTGGCTCGGCAACCCAGTGAAACGATTTAGCGCTCTCCCGCACTACCTTTCGGATGGCACAAATGGACCATAACGAAGCAATACAGCTGCAAGCGGCAGTAAAGTATGTGCTCGGCGAACTCTCCCCGGTCCAGCGGGACGATTACGAAGAGCATTATTTCGATTGTGCCGAATGCGCGATCGACATCAAAGCGCTCGCCACTTTTGCCGACACCACCCGTGAAGTTCTCCGGCAAGAGAAGGCCAGCCAGCTCGCCAAAGACCTCGTTCCCGCACGCGGAGGCTGGCTGCGTTGGCTCCAGCCCGTCGTCGCCATTCCAGCGATGGCGCTATTGTTGCTAATGCTGGGATATGAGAGTTTTGTGAGCGTGCCGCACTGGAAAACTCTGGCAACGCAGTCTGCGGCGCCCCGGGTTCTGCCGATGTTCTCGCTGATCACAGCGAATACGCGGAGTTCAGACTCACTGGCTTTCCGCGTGCCGCAATATGAGCCGTTTGGGCTGTATATCGATGTCCCTACGGACGCTGCCTATCAGGCGTATCTTTTGCGGCTGGTAGACCCAAAAGGTCAGACCAGGATTTTGCGCGCGCTGTCCTATGAGGAAGCGCAGAAAACCCAAGTCGTGGAAGTCAACCCAGACCGGAGTCCCGGCGCTTACCAGATCGGAGTGTTGGGGCTGAGCAACAAGGAAAGCGATCCTGGCAAGGCGGCCATTCTTGCCACGATGAAATTTATTGTTGAATTCAGCAAATAAATTCAGCACTATTGGCGGCACCTTTATCTACTTGATGTGAGGATCAGCCCATGTCCCCGAACCCCTACCGTACATTTCACTATCACGCGAATGCGCATGCCTTCAGCGGGCACTTCACTCGGCCCTTCGAGCATCAAATCGATGTCCAAGCGGGCTCCGTGCTGCCCATCATCGGCGGCCATGGCCAGGCACGCGTCGAAAACTTTCAGTTCCGCGAGTTTCTGTCGTTTCGCAGGGGCTACACGCATGTCTCGGGCGCGGAGCAAAAAGAGGATGACGGCACGCTGAGCCACAACACCCTGGTAACATCGACGATCGAGGGGTTGAACCTGCTGGACGTGGTGACGGCGGATCGCATTGTGGCGCGACTCTACTCGAAACACCGTGAAGGCCCGGAAGGATCGTTCAACATGGTGGGCAGCCGATTCGAGGGGCTTCGGATCGCCGATTGCGACGTGAACGTTAAGCTGGACATAAAACTGTTTGGCACGATCCCGACCTACAAATCAGCTTTGGAGGAATTTGACAAGGACGGCGATTTCTACAAAATAGCGAGTAATCCTTTCAAGGAGAAGGAGCCCCTCAAGAAACCGGACGCGAACGGAGCGTTTCTTTGTTCCTGTGTGAAAGAGATAGAAACGACGACTTGCCCTGGCGTCACGCGCGTCGGGCACCATGGCTTCAGTGTGGAAGGCTTTGGCAAGATCTTTCTGGGCGAAGTTGTCGTGCAGCACGGGCAGCGGACGTTGACAATGGTACGCTTCGAAATCGGATCGGCCGTCAGCGGCAACGGCACCGTCGTGCAGGCCACCAGCAACGGCAAACCCTGGCCTCCTACTAGTTGAGTTCTCCGAGCGAAATTGCGAAAGCTGCTCCACTCCTGACCGTCAATCGGCACCTCGCTCCTGGACTGCTCCTGGCTTTGGGAATCGCCCTTGCGATCCTCGGTTGCCGGCGCGCCAGCTCTCCTGATGCCATCTTTCAACAGATTCGTGATGAGATGCGCCGTGGGCAGTTGGATCCCGCCTTGCGGGACGTGGAAACCGCCAGCGGAAAATACCGAACCAATCCGGAATGGGCCGCGCGCTTCCGTGTTCAGAAGGCCCACATCTTCATGTTGCGTGGCTCCTATTCCGAATCACTGGAGCTCTTGAAGGAGCCTTTGCCCGTTTCTCTCGTGCGCACCGACACGGAAGTGCAGAGAAAAATGGTGCAAGGGCTCGCGCACGACTTTTTGCAGCAATTCGAAGCTGCGGACCATGACGTCTCGGATGCGGAAACTCTCGCTGCCGCCATTCGGTCATCGTTGCTTGGCGATGTTGCTCAGGCGCGGGGTACCCTGGAGCTCGACCAAAAGAAATATCTAGAAGCCGCAACTACATTCCGCAGTGTGCTCGCATTCGCGCGCCGCCAAAACCAGCCCTTTTTGGAAATTCTTGCTCTCGGCAGCCTCGGGAACGTCGCTATGTGGCAGGAACATTACGATGAGGCAATCGACTGGTTTAAGGCTGCTTTAGGTAAGGCACGGACCCTCGGATCGTTGTCTTCCGAGTCGAGAGCCCTTGGCAACATGGGTTGGAATTATTCCGTTGTCGGCGACTTCGACAATGCTGAGGCCTCGCTGATAGAGGCGCAGACAAAAGCTGGGCAGGCTGGTCTTGTGGACAACCAAATTTACTGGCTGACTTGGCTTGCAGACGTTCATTCCCACCAACTTCGCTTTCTGAAGGCCGAGCCAATTGCGCGGCAGGCACTAAAGCTTGCGGAGCATCACGAGGACAAATATACACTCACTACTTGCCTCAACACGTTGTCCCAAATCGCGCTGGTGATGAGTCACCTGGACGATGCGGAGAAGTTCAACCGCCAAGCCATGGACATCGAAAACGCTGGCCTCGACCAATTCGGCGTCAATTATTCCAAGCTCATCGCCGGCCGTATCGAAGTGGGCAGACGGCATTACCAGGCTTCGCGAATCCTATTCCGACAGGTTCTCGCCGATTCCAATACCGAAACGCGTCTGAAATGGGAGGCGCACGCCCGCTTGGCGGAGGTCTACGCTGCGGAGCATCAGGCCGCAAAGGCCGAGCGCGAATTCGATGTCGCCATCGGCACGTTTCAGGGTGCTAGCGGGTCCGTTCAGCGTGACGAATTTCGCCTCTCCTTTCTTTCCAGCGCCATCGAGTTTTACGATGCGTATGTCAATTTCTTGATTGCGCAGAAGAGGCCGCTGGACGCGCTGAAGATTGCGGACCGCAGCCGGGCGCAGACGCTGGAGCACGGTCTGTCTTCCGCTGCGAATGGAAAGAGCGCACAATCAACAGCTTCTCGTCCTCAAGAGATCGCGCAGCGGTTGAACGCCACGCTGTTGTTCTACTGGCTTGGCGAACACCGCTCGTTTCTCTGGGCCATCACTCCGGCAAAAGTCTCGCTGTTCTCTTTGCCCCCGAAGGCGGAAATCGACACGGCTGTGAAATCCTATCTTGCGTCTTTCACGGATCCGCGCGATCCCCTGGAAGCCGGAAACGTAGACGGCAAGAAACTCTACACGACGCTGATCCAGCCCGCGGAAAAACTCATTCGCAAGAATTCACGCGTCATCGTTCTTCCAGACGGCAATCTCAATTCGCTAAACTTAGAAACGTTGATCGTGCCCGGTCCGAAGCCTCACTATTGGATCGAAGACGCCACGCTGCTCACCGCTGGCTCGCTGTCACTACTCTCTAAGGCTTCGGTGTCCACTCCGCCCAAAAACGCGAACCTCCTGCTAATGGGCGATGCAGTGTCCGCTAGTCCTGACTTTCCGGCCCTCCCGCAGGCGGGCAAAGAAGTTGGGCTCGTCGAAACCTATTTCCCTGAAGGGCGGCGCTTCGTGCTTACGGGCGCCCAAGCCACGGCGTCTCGCTTTCTGTCCAGCAAACCAGAAGAATTTTCGTACTTGCACTTCGCTACCCATGGCACCGCCAGCACGGCCCGTCCGCTCGAATCGGCGGTGATCCTTTCGCCCGAAGGCGATTCCTACAAGCTTTATGCGCGCGACATTGTCCAGCACCCGCTTCGCGCGTACCTGGTGACCATTTCGGCCTGCAACGGCGCGGGGATGCGCACATATGCAGGTGAAGGGCTGGTGGGCTTGGCGTGGGCTTTTCTGCGTGCTGGCGCGCACAACGTGATCGCCGGCCTATGGGAAGTGAGCAACGCCTCCACGCCGCAGCTCATGGATGAGCTTTACAAGGGGCTGAATGCCGGTAAGGATCCCGCGAGCGCCTTGCGCACCGCCAAACTGACGCTCGTGCACTCCAGCGGGAACTATCGCAAGCCCTTCTATTGGGCAGCCTTCCAGCTCTACGCCGGCTCGTAGTCGACGACTTGCACGTGCGCGTCGAACCGTCCGAGTTCGAGCGCCTTGGCGCATTCCCGCGTCTCTCTCGTAAAATGCCGGCTGCTCCTCCTTTCGTGGACACGGCACCAAACAGAGTGATACGATTTGCCTTCCCTGCCCACTACTCCTACAGTACTAACCCGTCTCCGCCACAACATTGGGGGTGTATATGCCGCCTGCCGGACTCGATAACCTGAAGCACATCGTCGTCCTCATGATGGAGAACCGCTCTTTCGACCACATGCTCGGCGCCCTGATGGCCCAGGATAAGCGGATTGATGGCTTGGACGACACACAAACCAATCCCGACACCACCAATACCCAGATTCCAGTCAAGCCACTGGCCGAGTTTCAAGGTCAGCTCGATCCCGATCCCGACCATCACTTCCCGGGCGTGGACCTCCAGATTTTTGGCGGCGTACCCCCGAGATCAGGACGAGTGGCCAACATGCAAGGCTTTATCAAAAGCTATTTCCAGCAGCAACAGAACGTCCAACAGTCCCAGAAGATCATGTATTACTTCACTCCGGAGAAGTTGCCGGTCCTCACCGGGCTCGCCACTCAATTCGCATTATTCAATGGCTGGTTTTCCTCCATTCCCGGGCCGACCATCTGCAATCGCGCCTTCGCTCACTACGGAACATCGTTCGGCCAGGTCGGCATGAACATTTTTGAATGGAAGGGGCCGTATCTGAGTATCTATGAGCGCGTCCTTCTGGCCGGACGCACGGCCAAGATTTATTACTACGATGGACCCAGCTCAACGATGGAAATTGTCAATCTTCTTCGCAATCAATCGAAAATATTCGGCACCTTCGATCAGTTTTTGGGGGACTGCAAGTCCGGAAATCTGCCGGACTACAGCTTCGTCGAGCCCAATTACAACGATCACGACAGCGACAGTGGCGCGGAAATCGCTTCTGACCAGCACCCCGATCACCACGTGCAACACGGCGAGATTTTCATCAATAACGTGTACAACGCCATCTTTAACAACGAGGAGCTTTGGAAGACCACCGCGCTCCTGATTGTTTATGACGAGCACGGTGGAATCTACGATCACGTGTCGCCGCCGGACTGCACGCCCGACGACGCCGCGTTTGTCGCCTCCGCGGACAAGACCGGGACGGGCGCGCCTTTCGCCTTTGACCGCCTCGGTGTGCGCGTCCCGGCCATTTTAGTTTCTCCTTGGGTTCCCAAGAATGTCGTCATACCCGGTCCCAATCAAAGAAATGGGCGCAAGTTTGACCACGCCTCCATCCCCGCCACGGTGATGAAGTTCATTCTCAGAGACTTCGATCCCAACACCCTGTCCCCGGCCAATAAGCAGAAGTTTCTTGCAAGTTCCAAGCGAGAGCAGGCTGCGGACACATTTCTCGACCTTCTCGGAGACAAGATGCAACCCGACGATGACATTCCGACCTTTGTAGTTCGGTAGGAGACGCCACATGGCCAGAAAAGGAAGAGTGGTCCACATTCCGAAGCCGCCCAAGAGTGCTTTTGACAAGAACCGTCCCGCCGGAGCGCTCTTGCGGGCTCAGGCCGTTCACCTTCGCCATGCTCTCGCGAGACACGTTCAGAAAGTGGCGAGGCACTTAAACAAGGTTGGAGAGCTGCTGGCAACGGATCTCGACGCAATCAAAACGGAGGGCCACGTCAGCGACTACGCCAAGCGCGTCACGGCCGTCCTTCATCCACGCGGCGGCAAGCACGCGCATAAATAAAGGAGTCCCCATGCGAAGGCTTTTTGTTTCATTATTCTTGCTGGCGTTGGCATCGCCTTTATGGGCTCAGAACGAATCCAGGCTCGGTGCTGATTTCCACAAGGAACGTGCCAGCCTCTCGGGTAGCTGTTCGAGCTTCAAATCTATCCTCGACTGTGCTCAAGTTCTCTTTACTGACCATCCGTTGCACATCGCAGTCGGCAACATCGCGCCGCAAAACGGATTTGGCGCCGGCCTTGCATTTGTCGCTAACTACACGCCAAACGAGACCTGGCGTCTCAGTTGGAACGCTGACGCCGTTGGCTCGATAAATGGCTCCTGGCGAGCCGGCGCCTATATGAAGGCCATTTACATACCGCGAAAGCAAATCATCATGCAAAGAGGAAGACATCCGGGGAATACTCAGCCAGTCGGAATGGAGAACCCCGTTTTTCACCTCTACGCCCAGGCTATTTCCCTGAACAAGATCGATTACTTCGGCCTCGGACCTTCAACGCTGCCGGCGGCCCGCTCGTTCTTCGGGATGCGCGAGACCATCCCCGGCATCAACGTTTGGTGGCCCATCTATCAGCCTTCTATGGCAGAGATATCGCTATTCGGCGAATTGAACGGCCGGTTCGTGGCGATTCGGGGAAGCCAGGGCCAACCCAGCCCATCGATTGAAGCGCTCTATACGGAAGCCACCGCTCCCGGTCTGACCAGCCAGCCTGGTTTCGTCCAACATGGAGAAGGGCTCCGCTTCAAGACCAAGTCCCTGTTTCTCGGCGACCATCTGCGGCTGAATTACTTCGTCTCTTTTCAACAATTTATCGCACCGGGTAGCTCTCAGTTTTCCTTCCGGCGATTCACCACGGATCTTTCGCATGAGATTCCCATCTATTCAACCACGAAGACCTATCTGCCCAGCACTCACAATGGTCCCGATGATTGCTCCAAGAGCCTGGACGATCACACATGTCCGTCGATCTCGAGAAATCTCGAAGGAAGCTTCGGCATCCGGCTTTTCATCTCGGAGTCGATGGCGCCCTCGGGACACGTCGTGCCTTTTTACTTCCAGCCGACCCTCGGCGGCTCGGACCTGAACTTTAATTCTGCGCTGGCCAGCTATCAGGATTATCGGTTTCGCGCCCCCAACGTTCTCCTGCTCCGCGGCAGGTTTGAACATTCCATTTGGAACTTGCCGCTCGGCTTCGCGTTCATGTTTGACGAAGGAAAAGTGGCGCTCACACGCGGCGATATCGGCTTCAATCATCTCGTGCACAGCTTCTCTACGGGCCTTACACTTCGCGCGGGGGGCTTCCCGCAGGTGTACTTGCTCTTCTCCTGGGGCGGCAAGGAAGGTACTCACACCATCGCCAACGTGAACACCTTGTTGCTCGGTGGTGGTGGCCGCCCATCCCTGTTCTAACGCGTATTGCGCGCGAAACACTTGAAGAAATTCGCGTTGGGAAGCTAATTTTCCGATTGATTTTCGGTTAACCTGTGCTATACTTATTGTCAGGAGAAAGTGCGCAAACCTCGAATCTAGCCCTGTGAAGCGTCCAACCGCTCTCCTGACGCTCATTTTTGACACAACTTTTTTCTTTTGTTCGGTTTGCGCATTCCTTGGTGTCAACACGTTGCCCAGCGAAATATAGACCCTTTAAAATCAATCAATTACGAAATGCAAATTCTGTAAGTCCTGTGTTTTGACATTCATGCAAATTGGTGGGAGGTACCCCCGTCTGACTACGGCCATGTCGGAATCTTCCCTCTTTTGAGGGGCCGTGTCGCATCACGATGCTTGGCAAGACTCGATCAAGCTCAACTAATTTTGGTTGATCCAGGTAGGACAGAATCTGGTGAACCGGGGAGGACTCGAACCTCCAACCCGCTGTCACCGCCCCCAATGCTAAGTTATTGATTCGTCTAGCTTGTTCTCGCGTCTCAGTATCCGGTTTTCGATGGTGTTCGGCGCTTAATGTTCCCTTATTGTTCCCCGCCGGGAACTCGATTACTCAACGTGTCAAGATGGCAGCCTCAGGAGGGAGCATGAAAAAAACGCTGCAAGAAAGGCTAAGCAAGACCACCACATCAGACCGGCACGGGTGAAAGAAAGCACTTCGCCCGGGAAGTCGCTTAGCGTACTTCTGGAAAAGTACCTGCAACATCTTGCCGTGAAGGGTTTCAGCGAGAGCACGCTGAGAGTTCGCCGCGTTCACATGGAGATGTTCCTGAAATGGTGTAGAAGAAGTCGAACCACCCAACCGACACAAGTCACGCGAACATCTCTCGAAAGTTATCAGCGATATTTGTTCCATTACAGGAAGAAAGACGGCCAGCCGTTGGCCGTTGCCAGTCAGCATTCCCGGCTCGCGCCGCTGAAAGTATGGTTCAAGTGGCTAACGTATCGAAAGTACATTGCGCTAGATCCGGCTGCCGAGTTGGAGCTGCCGCGCGTCGGCTACAAGCTACCGAATGTGATGAACAAAGATGAGGCTGAACGCGTTCTGAGTCAGCCCAAAATAGAAGTGCCGTTAGGCATCCGGGATCGGGCGATGCTCGAACTTCTTTACTCCAGCGGATTGCGCCGTATGGAGCTTCTGCATTTGAAACTCTACGATGTCGACCAGAAACACGGCCTCGTAACTGTTCGACAAGGAAAAGGCAAGAGGGACCGCGTGGTGCCGGTCGGTGAAAGGGCTTTGGCCTGGCTCGACCTGTATCTGAATGGTTTGAGACCCGAAATCGTGAGGAAGCCAGACAACGGGATCGTATTCCTCACTACGAATGGCGTCCCATTCACACCGAACCACTTGAGTTGGCTGGCTCGCCAGTACGTGAAATCTGCCGGCGTCGGCAAGGGCGGCGCGTGTCACATTTTCCGTCACACCATGGCCACATTGATGCTTGAAGGCGGGGCGGACATTCGGTACATCCAGGCGATGTTAGGCCACGTGCGGCTGGACACTACGCAAATCTACACACACGTTTCGATCCGCATGCTGAAGCAAGTCCACGCAGCCACACACCCAGGGGCGCGGTTGGAGTCAGCAGACTCTCGACCCAGACAGGTACAGAACAACTCTGATCAACAAGTGGAAACCGACATCTTGTAAAACTTGAATGAGCCTCAATCAGGAGCTGTTGACTAGGCACAATGCCCCGATATTGCTACGCCGGTCATTCGGCCAGAACGTAAAATAGGAAAGATGATGCCAACGGTTAACCAGGAAGCATCACAGGGCGAAGCTTGCCAAGCCTCAAGGCCAGTCAACCGGCCAGGGGCAATGGGACCGAGAAATCCACAGGCACCGTACTATCGCGCCAGATACTACGATCCGAATTTGGGAAGATTCTTAGGTGAAGATCCCTTGCAATTTAGAGCGGGCGCGGACTTCTACGCCTATGTCGGTAATAGTGCACCTAATTTCAGGGATCCTCTAGGATTGTGCCGGAAGGTGTGTCCCCGTTCGGGAATTGCTCCAGACCCCGGCTTTTATGCGGACCTCGGAAATTCTGCCAATTGGATGCAGAATGATGTCAACCTTTTCCCTTTCCGTCGCGGTGGTTATCTAGATGCGCAAGCAGATGGGGCGTCGCCGGACTACGGGAACTATGTATTCGGGGTCTATATGAATGCTGCAGGGTATTCGCTTTCGTTTACGTTATCTGCTGCGAACGCATACGGGGCCGCGCGTAGCCATTATCGCCCTGACACGCCGATGGACTCAAAGTACAAGCATATACCAGCAGCCAACGTCAAGAACATAACTGCCGGATTTAACGATAACCGGAACGGGAGTCTATGCACAATATCCCAGTAGAAATCGATTCTGAACCGACCAACCGCGGACAGGGCAGTAAGCCTGGCGCAGTTGGCCGCGCTGCGACTCGCAAGGCGCTTTCGCTCATGATTGTTGGAATCTGCGCCTTAGGAGGCTGTCAGAAGGCCCCCACGATTTGGTCGGCGGAAGTCCGATCCCCAGATGGATTATGGCTTGCAAGCGCTGACACGGTACAGAACGGCGGGTTCGGGTCGGCTGCTATTCAAACCAGTGTGTACCTGAAGAGGACCAACGTTTCACAGTCTCGGAAGGAGGTCTTGGGTTTTTGGTGTGAGGGCCCAGCCCCACGACCCTACGTCTTGGACAACGTCGCCAACAAGGGAGGCACGATAGATCTTTCGATGAAGTGGTTAACTCCATCACATCTAGAGGTGACGTATAACGGACACGCTCGTGTGGACCTCCAAGTCGTCAAATACGCAGACATCGACATCTCCGTGCGAGACGTTTCAAGTGCGACGACTAATACCTCACAATAGCGTGACGCTTGTCATCCGGTTTTCGTAATCCCAGGAGTAAGTCGTAGTGTTCGACCCAACCAGCTTCGTTTGCGTGTTGCCGTCGTAGTCTAGTGAGGTAGAATCGCAGCCCATCACTGCGAGGCTCTAGCTTGGTTGCCATCCGCCAAATACGAGAAGCGAGCAGACGATGGTGACAAGTGAATCTCTACCGCATAGCGCCAGCTTTCTACGTTCCCGCGCCGCCCCAGAGGGTATGTCACATTGCGGAAGCTATGGATGAACGCCTTATCATAAGAAATATCTAACAGGTGGGGCTCATTCCATCGAATCTGAGCATTGACCACGTCATCCGCGACGAAAACTTGTTGCACGGGATCTTTCGGTGGAGGGCTCCCTTTTGGCACGACACTAACGGAATACCCTGATGAGCAAGGTGCACCACACTCGATCCCTTCCATCACTGCATCAACAGTTCCGTCTGGCGAAGTGGCACGCGCGATCTCGTGGCGGTGCTCAGGAAACAGCATCCTATCTGCTCCGCCGCGTAACAGTCGAGGGGCAAGAATCCCGACTGCAATGCCAGCGATGAAAGAAAGAAAAACAGAAAGAGCTCGGGGGTGTTTCATCATCTGACCTCCAGTCGAATTACAGCTCCAGCCTCTTACTCCGGGCGGCAATCACGGCTAAGCATGCCGCCGATACACGGGTCGAGGAGCACCATCGCAATGCACGTCACGCGCCGCCAACAATGCCTGAGGGACCGACTTCATTTCCTATTACTCAGGAGAGTACATTTCTTGCAAAACTCGTAGCCATTCGTGATTTGCTGCTGCTTATCTGGCTGATTCCCATAAGGATAACGGCCGAATGGGCTCCCATATGGATCGTTGGGCATCCTTTTGGACTTAGCATATCCCGCAGCGCGAAGAAGAACGTCTAGAGGAATCCCATTCGCACAACCGGTTGCGCCATAGTTGAAGTTTCCGAAATTGTCATACTCCGGGTGCGGTTGTCCGTGGTAGTTCTTGTAATCCCAGGGTCCGTTCCATCGGCTGACCATTAGGTATGTTGTCACAGGGACCGCATAGGCCCATGGGGTCGATAGAATCAATCGGGTCGTTGATGACATATGCGTAGAAATCAAATCCACCTCTAAACCGGATCGGGTCTTCGGATGTGAATCGTCCAGCCGATGCGTCGTAGTATCTAGCGCGGTAGTAATAGAGGCCAGTTTCTGCGTCCGATTCGCGGGCGGTGTACTGGAAGGGGTTCGTTAGAGAGCCGGAAGAACTTGTCTGTTTGCCGAAGGAGTCGTAACCATAGGTCTGGGCAAGAGTGCCTGTCGCGTTCGCCAACGACGTGATCGAACCCAGTCCGTCAGCGTTGTAAAAGCTGGTTGCGCCTGAGCGAAGCATCGCTAAAGGCTCATCGATATTTAGGCCCTGCGAGTAACGGGCCGCCACCGAACCACTGGAGTTGGTCTCCTCGATGAGATTATCGCCATCGTAAGCGTAGATGCTCGTGCTCGAGGATGAGGATTTATAGATTCGCCGTCCGAAGGGATCGTATTTGAAGCTGACTGTTCCGCTGGTACCCGGCAGCGTAACGCTGCTGAGGCGATTCTCGAAGTCCCAGGCGTAGGTGGTGGTGTTTGAGCTGACCACCTTCGTAAGCGTATTGCCGTTGGAGTCGTAGGTGTACGTCGTGCTCGGCGTCGAAGTCAGCTCGTTCGAGGTGTTTACGCTGTACGGTGATACACCTAGCGAACTGAGGCGGTTGCCCACAGGATCGTACGTGTAGCTTTCCGTCGTGGTGCCGCCTTGGGTGGCGCTCAGCAGCTCGTAAATATTGTCGTAGCCGAAATTCGTTGCTGTGCCCGAAGGCTGTGGCGTGCGGCTGGTGCGGTTCCCAGCGTTGTCCACTGCATAGCTCGCGCCGTCCAGCGTGGTCGAGCCGCTCTGGTGCAGTACGCTGAGAAGGCTAGAGAGATTGTCGTAAGTGTAGTTCGTGGCCAGGCTGTTCGGTCGAGTCATTTGCGTACGGCGGCTCAGTGCGTCGTAGCTGAAACCGAAGTTGCCCGTGCTGCTGAAAGCACTTGGGGGCGTCAGCGTTTGCAAGCGGTTCAGCGTGTCATACACATATTTAGTTCGAGTGGAGGGCTCGTGCTGGGTGACTGACTCGTTGGTTGCCGAAGCACGACAGGGTGTTTGGGCAGGTCCGAACAAGGCTAACACCGGGATTGATACTACTCTCAGAGAGCCCGAGAGCCAAGAACTAAACTTGTTTCCCGTGGAAACTGTTTTTGAAACGCAGTTCACTCTCACCGGTGGTCCGGTGCGTGGGAAGGGATGAGTTGTGACTGTCTGCTGCAGCGGATAGCGTAGCTATCCGCTGCAGCAGAGCGGGTGAGCCTTTTGGAACAGCAGCGGCCCGCTGGGAATCAAATGCTTAATGGTATCGAGCAACCTGCTGATGGGATGCCATGCTGCGGCGTCGCGGAGATCGTCGGCGGTGACGTGCAAATAGATTTGCGTGCTGGTGATCAGCCGATGGCCGAGCAGATCGCGGATGGTCACCAGGCCAACTTTCGCGCGCACCAGGTGAGTCGCAAAAGTGTGCCGCAACCGATGCGGGGAGAGCGGAAAGCCGACGCGGCTGCGCTGACCCCAGGTACGCACGCGTTCGTAAATGCTGCCACGCGAGAGCGAGCGTCCGAAACGCGA
>WNFQ01004511.1_pt1 | contig 13883 bp, 10 predicted proteins | sample 5400171 | NCBI WGS metagenome assembly WNFQ01 (sample SAMN13153356, study PRJNA577476) | soil metagenome | isolation source: 20 cm soil under Madrone tree | place: USA:California | collected 2016-06-14
GCCTGGGCGAACGCCGCTGATCCAAGAATCAGCGAGGAAGAGAATGTGACGAATACGGGCCGGAGCCAGCGGGAGACAAATCTGTTTCGGAGGATTTTATTCATTACCGGCGAGTTCCTTTCGAACGATGCGAGCCGCACTCGCATCGGGATTTGAAGACAAGCTCTCGCTGGACCGCGACACGAAAGCGAAAGGGGGGCCTGCGTAAGAGGTGCGGCGAGCCGCCCGCGAGGTCGCTCCCTCTGTCGAGTTCGCCTGGGACGCCGGCAACGTGAAGTTGCAGCGGGCAGCAATTCCGATCAGGGGCGGCGTTGCTGTCGTTGTCCTTCACGGCTCGTCAGCGAGGAATCCAGCGAGAGTTGCCTTCTACTCTTACTAATGGGCAAAAAGGCGGCAGAATCTTTCAAAGAAAAATCTTTCATGGCCGCGTGACTTTTTTCGGTAGGATCGGCAAGATTTAGCCGACACCGTTGTTCGAGTCGCCGGTCTTGGTACCCAAGGCCAGTGCCGCTGCCTGAAGGCGTTGCATGATTCTGTGGACGCGAACGTGTACGGCGCTTTCGGATAGTGCCGTGTGTCGATCCTGAATCTCTTTGGCGCTAAACCCGTCGACTTTGAACTTGATCAAGATCTGCCGCTCGAATCGGGAGAGCAGTCCTTGCCGGGAGCAATAATCCAGGAAGTCGTTCAAAAAGGAGACGCTTTCGAAGGTAGGCTCAGCTGCTCGTTCGCTGCCGACGGTGTCGGTTTGGGTTTCATCTTGGCGCTTAAGCAGGGCGCGCTGTTCTTTTTCCGCCCAACGGAATGAGGTTTTGCGTAGGCTCCTTGAAAGGGCGATTGGCAGAATGCCAACAAGGTTTTCCGCGGCGACAGAAACGACTAGTTCCAGGAAGAATGTCAAAATCTGCTGGGCTATGTCCTCCGGTTCCAATCCTCGAAACCATGCGCACACCTCCCGATACGTTCGGTGGATGGTGGGTGCGAAGGCAAGCACGAGGACAGAATGGATCAGCTCCGAATCGGGCATGGTCGTCCGCGCAGCGATCAGTGCGGTTAGCAGTTGACCAACGTCCGAGCACGCATAATCGCCCGTTCGAGGCGAATGAAGATATGCGAGGACCTCCGATACGTTAGTGAATTTTGCGAGCGCAGGGGAACTCGCAGCCAATGCTACAAACCGAATGCTTCCTGGCGGCGCCGCCAGTCCGTCGAAGATATGAGCCTCCACCTCGCAGATATGGCAATCGCAGCGCAGATCGTCTCGCACGGTCGGTCCTCCCGAGTTGCGCCGCCCTGATTCGGCCTCTACATATAAAGAGGCCCTCGAAGAGGCGAAACCTCACCAGCTATTCGAGAGTTGTATGTACGAGCGGTGAACGTTTACGAGCGAGTTTTGGGAGGAGTCTTGAATTGGTGCTCGCGTGCGATATACCACAGAAACCTAGCACGAGATCAGAGAAAGCGATACGCCATCTGTGCTATAGACTCGTATGCATGAAAATAGGGTTGGCACTGGTTTTGGTCGCAGCAACGGGCGTTACAGAAGGTTTTAGCCCCACTGGTGGCCAAGAAGCCGAAAATGCGACTGTGAAATACCTGCGCGCCGATGCTGCGTTAAGACAATCGTATGCGTTGCCTCCCGACGCTGCGACACAGCTTCTAAAAGCCCTCGACTCGCCTTTGAATGGTGAGGACGAGAAGCTCGTTGCCGCTGCTACCGAAGCTCTCGTCGAATTCCATCACGGCGCTGGCCTAAAACGCTGCGACTGGACAATGAGCATTGAAGACGGACCGCTGGCCAACACCGCGCACCGTGGTGCCGTTAAGGAGTTAGTAGCGGTAGCCGGGCTCCGCGCACGCCTTCGCTTTCGGGACGGAGATACTGACGGGGCTGTCAGCGACGCGCTGGCGGCGATGGCTGCAGCTAGGCATCTGTCGGGTGACGGTAGCCTCGCCTCTGTTCTGTTTGCTTACGGGCTAGAGGATGCCGTGACTCGCGTTCTCGCACAGAACCTGTATCGATTGTCGGCAGGGGAACTAAATCGGCTAGCAAGCGGCCTCGACGCTCTGCCAAGCGGTTCGAGCCTCGCTATTGCATTCAAATCGGAGAAGGTGGACCGGAATGATCTTTTCTTGAGGCTTGCTGACGGAGCCACAAGCCGGGACGACTTGGTAGCGCGGCTCCTAAAGAAGGTTCCAATCCTGGAGTCGGACAGGGCGCGCGCCAGTAAAATCGTGGACGGCTGCGGAAGTTGTGTGAGCGGTTTCAGAACATGTGCCCAGCAGCAACAGTCGTTTTACGCATCGTGGAGCTCCCGCTTTACGATGCCGCCAAAGCAGTTTGAGAGCACGTACAAATCCGAGATGGAGGGTATCGCGGGAGCGAATCCGCTTATCCGGCTCTTTACGCCCAATCTGCCGCGATTCCGCTGGGCAGACTCATACAGGGAGACTCGTCGCGCATTATTGAAAGCCGCCATCGTGGTTCGGCTAGACGGTCCAAGCGCAGTGAATCAACATCCTGACCCATCCGATGGAAACCCGTTCTCCTACATTCCCGTTGGCGGGGGCTTTCAATTGGAATCGCGCCAGAACGAAGCCGGTAGTCCACTTGCGCTGTCAATCCCAACAAGTCCCGCAGGCGACAGCGGCAGTCCTGAACAGTCGGTGCCGACACCAAACATGGACTAGCAGCTTTTGACGGTCTCCAAAGCCTTTTCCAACTGCGTATCAGTGCCCGCAGCGAGCGATTCGGGAGAGTTCTCAACGATCACATCAGGCTCAACTCCCTGGCCCTCAATGCAGTCGCCCTGCCAGGTATACCAGCCCGCGACTGGCATGCGGAGAATGTAACCCCCAGCGAGCTTGAAATTCGCGCCGCCGAGAACCTCGCCTGCCGTTTTCGTGCCGACGAGTGTGGCGAGCCGGTTCTGCTTGGCAAAGCTGGCGACCATTTCCGCCGCGCTGTGCGTATGCTCATTGATGAGCAAAATGATTCGACCATGGAAGGGCTGCGGGCCAAGGCCCTCCGTAACGAGCGTCATCGAGCGATCGCGCTGGAAGACTTTGAAACGCACGGCCATCATGAGCAATTCCGCCTTGGTTGCGGGAATCTTGCCGATGCGCGTGAGACCTTCCTTGCGATAACCATTCTGAAGCCGCCGACGAGTCAAGCTGTAGCCGATTTCCAGCCGTCCCGGACACAGATAGCTCATAAGGCGAAGAGAGCCGAGGCCGCCGCCGATGTTTCCACGGATGTCCACGATGAAGCGTTGGATACCACGAACTTTCAACTCGCGAATGGCATCGTCGAGGCTTTTGGCGAAGCTCTGACCCACCGCACCGGGGAAGGTCGCGACTCGGATGTAGCCGATATCGGGGGCGACAAACCGATGAGATAGGCTGCGAGGCTCGATCATCGGAGGGCGGTCTTTGGCTGCCCGGTTTGGCACTCCAATCGCAACTTCGCGTTTGTTGCCGTCGAGGCTACCGATTTCGACGCGATGGTTGCCCCCAATGCGGAAATTCGCCGACTTCGGCGGAGCAATAGGGTCGGAATCTATGGAAAGAAGGAATTCTCCGGGGCGGACTCCCGCTTGAAACGCAACACCATCTTCGATTACATCGACGAACATCCAACGCTTTCCTTCGGGACGGTCAACGGAGCGTAAGGTGGCGTTGATCGAATAGGGCGCTGGAATGCTGTCACGACGCTGATGGAAGAAAGCTGTATGACTGCTGCCGAGGACCCTGAGCAGTTCGCTCACCCCCGCCTCAAAAGCCGCCCTGTCCCCCGCCAGGAGCTGCGGCGCACGCTCGTCAACCAGAGCGAGCCAGGGTGCGTAATCCTGATTGGGATTGCTGACATTAATGTGACGCTCGGCAACCAGCTTCTTGATCGAACTGATGATCTTGGTTTGGTCTTTAGGCGTAAGAGTCTGCTGCGATGAGTTCTCCGTCATTGACATGGGCCTATTTCCCCCTCAGTTCTTAGTGGTTGATTTGGTGATGGTGACAGGTTGGTTGCCTGCGCCCTCCAACTTGAAACTCGCCCAATAGTACGGAACGGTCTGTGCGCCGTAGGTCGTGAGCATGTCCCTTTTGGCTGCGGTCAAAGCGGAGGCCACGGTATTGCCTGTGGTTAAGTGAGCGTAGAAACGCTTCATGAGATATAGCGCCGTGGTGTCGTCAATAGTCCACAGTGTCGAAACGACAGCCCTAGCACCGGCGAGTTGGAATGCGAGGGATAGATTCGCGATCCCTTCTTCTCCCTGTAGCCTGCCGACTGCTGTATCGCACGCTGATAAGACAACGAGGTCGGCCTTGGTGTGGAGATGCACGATCTCGCTTGCTTCCAGGATGCCGTCGTCCCCCGATGAGCTGTCGCTGAAAAGTATTAGGGCCGCTCGTTCAGGGTGTTTTTCATTTGCCACGCCGTGAACTGCCAGATGAATGATCGCGTGTTGTTCCAAACTGGAGCGTTCGAACGCGGATTTCGTCGCGTTCGTGCCAATCAAAACGCTGTGGCCGTCACTATGTGTCGCGGCCTGCGCCGAGAGAATCTCTTCCTTGGAGGCCGGCAGATTGACCAAGGGCCCGCTAATGTATCCTCGCATTGTAGCGATTTTCGTGAGTTCAGCATTTTGCTCGTATGGAATGTCGCCGACACCGAGAAACGCCTGCTGGGCGGACTGGCGCTTCGCTGCATTTGCCAAATACAACGCGCTCGCGGACGGTGCGTACGTGATGGTGTGGGAAAGAACCAAATAGCGCCCCGTGTCGTCAACCAGAGCGTCGAACGGGAGGAGATGGAGGCGACCATCCGGTACGATGACGAGCCGCTCCTTCTTCGGAACCTCAGGAATGTCCTTCAAGAGAGCCGCGTAGAGTTCCTTCGCCTGTGCTTTCGAGGAACCCTTTCCCTTCAATGTCTTGAGGTAGGCGAGGACAGACCCTTCTATGCTATCTCGATCTGCGAGCGCCACGATGCGGGCGGAGTCATGCGTGATGACCAAGCAGTAGGAATGCGGTTCGGCCATGACATATTCCACAACAATTTCACTTGTGGCGAGATTCTCTCGAATGCGCTCCAGAGGGATCGTTTGCCACGGACGCGATTTCAAAGCTCCCGATACCGGAGTGAGCCATCGGGTCTGTTCAGCCAAGAAAATCTCGTCTCGGATTTGGCGGACCTGCCGAGCCGACTTCGCCTTTGCTAAGGCCAGATTTAAACGGCTGATCTTCTTCTGAATTTCGGCTTCCTGCGGGGAATCAGGAGCTTTTCCACTTGTTAACAGTTCGGTTGTGACGCGCCCGCGCGCGTGTTCAAGTACGGAGAAGGCTTTTTGACTATCCTTCAAATGATCCGCAGCCAGCGCAAAATGCTCTGCGTAAATGGCGCTCATGGAACTAATCAAGCCAATTTTGCCCGCTGCGGAAGTGACGTTGCCGATCATCGTGTCGAGGATGTCGGATGCGCGGTCATAGGTTTCGCTTGCCTCGTGGTATTTTCCCTGGCTCGCCTGCAACTGCGCGAGCGCCTGCAAGCGTAAGGGAAGCAAGTAAAGGTCACCGCTGTTCTGTGTTGATTCGGCGGCGGCTGCGGCCAGAGATTCAGCCTTCGGGAGATCGGCCTGCCTTCGATAAATGTCTTCCAAATAAAACTGCGCATCAGCTAACAGGCGTGGGAACTGACCTTTTTGGGCCAATTCCATTGCGTTGTTGAAGAGGTCAATCGCCTTCTCTTGATCCCCTTTTGCATTTGCCACAGTACCGGCTGTAATGAGAGCCTGCGTTTCTTTGACGTGCTTCTGTCTGGACCTTGCTTGGGCGATGATCTCGTTCGCAAGCTGTTCAGCCTCGTCGAGCTTACCCATGCTGCGGAAGGCTTGCAGCCTGCCTTCGTTGACAACGAATTGGTATCCGGCGTCAGGATTGGTAGCTGCTATCTTGAGTGCTTTGTCGAAGTATGCGAGGGCGTCATCGTAGGAACCCAGTTGTACGTAAGCGTGTCCAACCGCAGCCAGGTAGCGGATTTGCGCTCCGGTGTCGCTGAGCATCATTGCGCCCATGAGCGCGCCCGCTACTCTCTGACGCGCAGTGGCCATGTCGCCTTCGAGAAACAGAGCAAAGCCGAGTTCGCCTGAAGCCCGGTTTTCGAGTTTTTTATCGCCGAGTTCATGAGCCAGCCTGAGCGCTGCTTCCCAATCGCGACGCATCGGTGCGGCGTCGATCTCGCCGTCGATATCGCCAAGAACCATGAGACAAAACAGACGTAGTTCCTTATCGGATTGAAGGAGTGGATTGTTCTCCAACTCAGTTCCAAGCTCGTCGGAAACTTGTGGAAGCGAGAGCTGCTCCATCGTTGAACGGATTCGACCGAGATGTGCATAGAACGCGTTCCGCTTATCTCCTCGCGCTGCGTAAAGTTGCTCGGCTTCACCGAAGAGGGTTGCGGCGTCGGCCCAATTGTAGAGGTCGCCGAAGTGAAGCGCCTGCTTAAGCAGCAGGTCGGGATCATCGCTCGCCGCCTGCGCTTGGGCGGCTGCAGATAGCACCGCGCACAAGAAAGTGGAAATTAGGAGTGTTCTGAGATTCATGGCCGTTGCTCCCCGCCACCAGACAATCCAGGTCGAAGCGAAACCGGTTGAATGAGACGGATGCCAGAATGCGAGCGGACCTCCAGGTTGTAGTCGCCCGACGGGACTTGCCTGAAGTCTGCCTCGACTCGAATTAGGGTCTTGCCCTTCTGCAAATGCGCAGTGGCAGACTTCGACCAGAGAGTGTGGGCCTGCGAATTCAGCATCAGATCGTACGACCCCTCGGCACTTGCCAGCGGCAGAGTCATTATCAAATCCAAAGTTGAAGCGGGGACAGAAAGCCGCCGATGTCCGCTGTAAGGGCCTTCACCGCCACGTACCGGAGAAAGCGCGCTCAGGTCGAGGCTAAATGCTGCATAAGCCGCAGTGGGAGTGAGCGGCTCTGTTGGATTTGGCTTTCGGTGGGTATCCATTGGAGGGGCATTCGGTTGTCTAATTCCGCGGAGCAACAGATCGACACCGATTGCTATGAATAGCGCGCAAGCAAGAGCTGCCGCGACGAGCACGGGATGAGCCTTGGTCCAGGCTGATATACGCTTCCAAGATGATGCTTTTTCTACTCGCTGCTGTGCCATCAATTCAGCCAACAGTTCCGAGTAGCGCCTGAAGCACGGGGAGCACGCTGCCAAGTGCTCCGTGACAATTGGCTCGGCTTCTTTGGGGTTGAACGCCAGAGAACGGAGCGCAGAATCAGGCGGGCAGCCATCGCGGCCGGGATTCGGAAAAGCCTCCGATAGATAGTTGGCGGCGAACTCGCGCAAGTCTTTGCCCTTATTTCCCAAGTCAGTGTGGTTTTTGACTCTCGTTTTCATTATTCAGAACCGCTTGCTAATCCTCTCTTCAGATTCTCACGTTAGTTTTCAGACCGAGCTTCTTTGCCAGCTTGTGGATCGCTTCACTGAAGCGCGATTCCGCAGCATGCTCCGGTATTCCATACGAGAACCCGATTTCCTTCCACGAAAAACCTTGAATGCGCCGGTAGAACATTTCGCGCGTTACCGGATCACACCTCGTTAAGAGCTCATCAACGAGAATCTTGAGATCAAGGTTCGCGTTGGGGTCCGTTGAGTTCGGAGACTCCGCGAAGTGCGCCAGAATAGCGGCCTCTTGGATCAATTGTCGCTTCTTGGCTCGATTGATGCGTCGGATGAAAGCGCGGAAAAGGTAGGACGGAAGGTCTCGAACGCCAGCTTGGTGCGAATGTCTTTTTGACAACAAAGCTCGCGAAACCGAAGCTGCAGCTTCTTCCAAGAGGGTTGCCGCGATCGCTGGATCAAAGAGCAGTTGTTCTGCATGCTCCATAGCACGACGTCCGATCTCCTCGGCAGCAACGAGCACAGGATGGCCTATCGTGCGCCCACGGCGGTCAACAGGGCTTATGCGAAGGTTACGATTGAGCGGCCGAGCGCCTCCGTGCATGCCTTGTCCCCACCTTAACAACGTTGCGTCGGCTAGCCCTGGAATTGACCGGGGCTCCAGGTTCGTCACTTCACCGAGGGTTCGAAGCCTTTTTGTGCTTCTATCTATTAAGAGCACCTAGTTCAGCCGAAACCTCAATCGAGGGCAAAAAAAATCCTCGGGGAAAGGATGCCCCTTCGCTGTTGGTTGTTTCAAGTCTGTTGCCAGTGTTGATGCGAGAGGAGGAGGGAGGGTTCTATTGCAGGCTACGTAATGCCTTAGTGCCGTAGTACTAGGTCGAGGTGGGTTCCAAACTCCTCGAAGAGATTGACACGGTCTTTGTGGCTCTTGAGCCTGCGGGGCGGCCGTTTGCCTCTCCGACCGGGAAACCGATCCTCGAGGCCTATTTTGGGACACCTCCAAACCACTCCTGATAGAGTTCGTGACTTGAGCTACTCGTTATGCGATTTCAGGCGGAGGCCTGCGCGCTCTTGGCTTTGATGGCTTGTAGTGGGAAGAACTCGAAATAGTCCTTCTCGTCAAACCAGGCGCACTTCAGGACTTTCACGGGAAGTCGGGTGCGCGAGGCAAACGCCAAGGCATAAACAACCAATTGGTTTGCCGGGTCAATGTCGCGCGCCTTCGGCTTGTAGTCGAGTAGGTGGACGAAACCATTTCTGGCTTGGACGATATCAATGTGTCCAGTGACTGGCTTGGGCGACTGTGGCAATGCCACGAAGAATCCCTTGGACTTGTAATAGCCAATTTCCTCCGCAGTCAGGTAAACAGGAACCTCGCAAGCGACCGTGCAAGAATCGTTGGCCAGCATGAAATCCTGTACCGAAGGATGGCGGTCTTTGTTCTTGCGCGCGAGCAGCAGACCCAGCGCGGCAAGATCGTTCGCAAGATTCTGCTTCTCGCTCCGGGAGAGCGGAAGGATTTCAAAGCGAGACTTGGATGATCTCATGCCGGCAGACTGCGTAGGCGAATTAGCCTCAGGAGCGTCCTGCCGATCAAGACTTGCAGTCTTGTCGTCTTGAAATAGAACATCCGGGAAATCTTCAAAGACGCTGAGCAGATAACTCTTCACCTTCACCGCCACGTCGCGAGGCACCGCCTCTCCCATTAGCGCGAGCTTCGCCAAGTGGACTTTGTATTGGTAGACCTGCTGGTGATTTAGCGTTCGCTCCTTGAGCATGCCGCCGCGGAATTGGAGGATGGCCGCATCGCGTAGCCGATGGAAGGTGGTGATGGACCGGTAGCCCGAGATCCAATCGGAAATGGTCCGGCGCGGTACGGTGATGCGGTGCTCCGATGCGATGCGGCGCGCGGCCTCTTCCTGAGAATGTCCGAGGTTGTACAGGCACAGCGCGCGCGCGATGACACGCGGCGGATACTTGACGCCTTTCAGTCCAGCTAGGGACGAAAAGTACCGGCCGCAGTCCCTGCAGAAGTAAATTTGGAGTTGGCGAAAGCTGTTCTTGCGCAAGCCGCGCTTGATGATCTGGCGCCCGTCGCAAAGAGGACAGAAATCCGGCTTCGACTGGATGGTCGGACCCAAAGCCGCACCTCTTTTCGTCGAACGAGCCATTCGCAGAGTGTACCGCAACGGTGGCTCGGGGAGCGATGAGTTTCGCCATGCCAAGCGATGAATTTCGCCGGTGCTCCAGGCGACGAGAATCGCCGGGTGCCGGGCCACTTGCAGAACCGTATCACGTACACAGCAAGGTGGGGCGTGAAGGGGACGGGTTCTTGCCATCCTTAAGCGGTAAGTTTCGCCGGTGGCGCGGGCGACGACCGTCGCCGCGCGTGCGCGGCCTGGGCCTGTCTTATGAACAATTTGCGGGAGGCAGTTCTCTTGGGACATTGAATCCGGTGTTGAGCCGGTAACGGCGGTGTGTGAATGAATGCGACATCGGAGCGCGTCATGCGTGGAGCTGAAGCCGCCGGGCGGCGCGGCAAGAGACTGGATGGATCGCTACGGTTCCTCGCGTCTGGGGAAAAGCCAAGACTGGAAGGCAAAAGCAACCTGCTTCGCATGCGGCAAGAGATTCCCTTGAGCGATGCGGAGTTGGCTGCACTCGATGAGGGTGTCTCCGCACTGGAATCGCTGTTAAGCCGTCTTGCCAACGTTGTTAAGCCGTCTTGCCAACGTTCCGACGCCCGCTGGCCAGACGCCCGTTCATCTTCGAGGGGAATCTCTTGTGCAGATCGATGCGGCGCAAGCGGTGGAGTGAAGCTCGGAAGCAAAAAAATTGGGCCTCGGCAACAGAGTCGAGGCCCAATTCATCGTACCGCCTCTAGAAGGGAGACGCGTCCGATGGTTCGGGCGCGTGACCCGAAGCACCGGAGCCGGAAGCTGTTGCTTCCGGCTCGGGTTCGCCGCGATCGAGCTTGCTCACAACATCGGCGTGAATCGACCACGAAGTGATCTTCGCGGTCTTGGCCTTCTTGCCTTTGCCATTCGCCTGCTCGTAGGTCGAGCTAACGAGGCTGCCTTCGACGAGCACGTGCGCTCCTTTCTTGATGTTACTGAGGACGGCCTCAGCCAGCCGAGGGCGAAATATCGCAACGCGATGCCACTCGGTCTTCGACGCCCATTCGTCATCGGCGTTCTTCCATGAGCGCTGTGTAGCGACCGAGAGCACGGTGAATTTCGAACCGTTGCCTTTCGCTTGACGTTGCTCCGGGTCAGAACCAACGAACCCGACGAGAGTTATAGAGTAGGTAAGACATAGCTGAATTTTCTCCTTTTTCTTGCCCCATTTTCTTGGGGCACACAGGGCGAGTGGCTTCTGCTTCCAAAGCGAGCGGCTGCTTTATCGGAGGGAACCCAATGGTGTAAGGGTGGAACCGGGAAAGCAGAAGACGCGAAGCTGCCGGACGCAGGAATTAGCCCGAAGCAGTACCCGAGAAAATGAGTGGCAGAAAAAGGGCGGCCTGCTGAACTGGGAAGATCGGTGCGGTATCGGCCGAGACATGTGAGCAGGTAAAGCGGAACAGAAAAAACCAGTCGCGTCATGATCGCCACAGGTTCCACAATGGTGCTGGATTCGAGTGGCTCCTGCGACGGTGAACGCCGGATGGCTGTGAGAAATGCGCTTGGCGATTGTGGCTAGAGTGTGTGTCCGCAACCCGATGGAAGTTGCCGATGACTTAGGGCACCGTTTTTGGCGATTACTTCCGTATGGCGACAATCTGGAAATTTGGCGCGACCGGTGAACGCAAGCCCGTTTATCAGACTAACACCAGATTGTTTGACGCGATGCAGAGACTCGAATCCTCCTACACTGCTCCCGGAGTGATGATGCCTCCAAATTCCGCCAGCCAATTAGTAGACGTTCTTAATGTTGAGGATGACGCTGGAAAAGAGGCGCTAATTCTCCGAGTTCATTGGGGCAGGCTGATGCGGCGAAGCAGAGCTTGAAACCGCGGATCCGCGCGCAAAAAATCGAATTCGGGAGCGGTTTTTGCATGGAAGGGGAAAGCTTCCTGTGCGCGCAACGCTTCGTCTAACCATTGCAGCACTTTGGGTCCGTCCTGGATGGTTCCATATTGAAAGGCAACCCACATCGCTTCGTAATTGCCCTTGTAATGTCGCTCCATCAGTTGCGCAAACTTGAGTCGCGCAGCGCGAAGGCCCAACGTCGCGTAGATGGCGGCGACCTCCCCCTGGTCGCGCAACTGCTGGGCGGAGTGCGCCAAGGTTCCTGCCTGTTTTTCTTCGGCGATGGCCTCTGGAGCTCGTCCCTCGAGCCAATAAATGCGTGCGAGCCAAATGTGGGCAAACGGTGATTGGGGCGATATTTCGACAGCCCGATCGAACTGGTCTAGTGCTTGGTCAAATTGGCGCAAACCTATCAAGATTAACCCACGCATGGTATTGATCGACAGGGAGAACGGGTCTAGTTGCCGGGCCCGATCGTTCTCCGCCAGTGCCTCTGCAGGACGACCCAGGCTTAGAAGATAAGTAGCGTAATAATGGTGGGCCATCGCATAGTTTGGGTTCAATTCGATCGCACGTCGCAGCTCCTGCTCTGCACCGGCCAGATGGTATTCACCGATACGGACGATTCCCAACGAGGCGTGTCCCTCAGCCAGATCCGGCTGTAGCGAGATAGCTTTTCGGGCGTACTCGTCCGCGAGGGGAAGGTCCAGTTTTGCTCCCCAACCTACCCAATAGCAATCCGATAATCCGGAATAGGCGGCAGCAAACTCTGGATCTTCCCGCACGGCTTGCTGAAAGTATCCCACCGCCTTGGTAATGGCTTCCGCGTTTCTCTGACTCCAGAGGTAGCGACCTCGGAGGTAAGCATCATAGGCCTGTGGACTCGTCTTTCTCTCCGCGGTCAAGCGCGACTGCTCCTGCGGCGTAAGTTTTATCTGAATCTCCGCGGCGATGTCGCGGGCCACCTCGTCTTGCAGAGCCAGAATATCGTTTAGATCTCGCTCATAAGTTCTGGCCCACAAGTGTCGGTCACTCCGCGCATCAATCAGCTGAGCCGTAATCCGCACGCGATCCTCGAAGCGCGTAACTGAACCCTCGATAATTGCATCCACATTCAGCTGGCGGCCGATGTTGGGGAGCGTCTCTCGGCTGCCCTTGAAATGCGTCGCCGAGGTCCGCGAGATTACCCGCAGAGCGCCGATCTGCGCGAGATCCGTGGTCAACGCCTCTGTAATACCATCACTGAAATAATCCTGACTTGTATCCTTAGAGAGATTCTCAAGCGGAAGGACGGCGATGGAGTGAATTTCCACTGCGCGGGGGCGGCCAAAGATGCGGGTGCGCAGTTTGTCGGCATTCAGCCACAACAAAAGTGCGGCGATAGCGGCCAGTGAGAAAGCAGCGATCAATCGCCAGAAAAGCCTTGCGCTGATCTGGACGGCAGGCCGCGTTAGCAAATCTGTAGCCGCGGTTAAGCGTGGCTCGCCGGATTCCGGGCGAACGTACTGAGGCGAAATGACGCCGATGAAGCGATAGCCACGACGCGGGATTGTTTCGATGAAATGAGGACTGTCGGCGGAGTCGCCCAGCGCTTCGCGCAAACGATTGACGGCCTTCTTAAGCGCTAGTTCGTAATCGACGAAGGCGATGCTCGGCCAAAGGCGCTGGCGGAGCTCCTCGCGGGTCACGATTTCCTGAGGGCGTTCGAGCAGGGCCTGCAAGATCTGCAAGGGTTGGCCGCCGAGCCTTTGCCGCAGGCCTGCTTTGCGCACTTCGCCGGCTGCCAGGTCCACTTCAAATACGCCGAACCGTATTACTTGTGGCGGGCTGGGGTTGGTGGCAATGGCCGACTCCGAGCTGAATGCCGAGAGTTTAGCACAAGCAACGTCGGACCAGGCTACCGGTCACTTGGGACCAGCGATCATTAGACCCTCAAAATCAATGACTTCCAATGGGACCAACAAACCACCCGCATGGTTCTTGATCCCTTTTGCGGTCTGCAACACTGTGCGCCTGCAAGCGGCAAACGCAACGCCAAGGGACGCTTCTTATCCCGTGCTCACACGCCGCAGAAGGAGTTCGCCATGACAATCGGAAGAATCGCTCGCATCGCACTCCTCGCTTCGATCGCAGTATTAGTCTCAGCGCTTCTCGCCAGCAGCGGCGGCCGTCCGGCCGCCAAGGCCCAGCCGCGCTCCGAATCCGGGGAACGTCACTGCACTCACGTCGGCGGAATGCTCATGACCAACATTGGGACCATCGAAGGCGTGACCAATCTGGGACCGGTTTCCGGCGATCTGCAAGGATCGGTCGCCGCAACAATCAAGGGTCAAGACGCCCAAGGCAACTTTCTAGTTCAGCATTACTGGGTCACGAGTGCGGGTGAAACGATCCTGCTGAAACAGGCCGTTCTGAAACCTGTCGCGACCAGTGACCCG
>WNFQ01002271.1_pt1 | contig 13879 bp, 14 predicted proteins | sample 5400171 | NCBI WGS metagenome assembly WNFQ01 (sample SAMN13153356, study PRJNA577476) | soil metagenome | isolation source: 20 cm soil under Madrone tree | place: USA:California | collected 2016-06-14
GACGCCATCATCGCCGCGCGCGCCTGCAACAGTTTGGGAATGTACACCAGCCTCGATTATCTCGGCGAAAACGTCGCCACCGTCGCTGACGCGCAGCGCGCCCGCGACGCCTACCTCGAAATCTTCGATCGCATCGCGCGGGAGCGCTTGCACGCCAACGTCTCCTGCAAGCTCACGCAACTCGGTCTCGACCTCAGCCCCGATTTCTGCGAAGGACTGCTGCTTTCCATTGTCGAGCGCGCCGCGGGCTACGAGAATTTCCTTCGCGTTGACATGGAAAACTCCGTTTACACGCAGCGCACCATCGATCTGGTCAAGCACGTTCGCGCGCGCAATCCCGCCGTCGGCACTGTCATCCAGTCCTATCTATATCGGAGTGAAGGCGACGTTCAGGACTTGCTCACCTATGGCTGCCGCATTCGCTTGTGCAAGGGCGCTTACAAGGAATCTGACGAGGTGGCCTACGCAAGAAAAAGAGACGTCGATGGCAATTACGTTCGCCTGATGCAAATGCTGCTAGCCAGCGGCTTTTACCATGCCATTGCCACCCACGATCCTCGAATGATTGCGCAGACCATTCGCTTCGCGGCCGCCAAGCTAATCTCCAAGGACGATTTCGAGTTCCAAATGCTTTACGGCGTGCGCACCGACTTGCAGCGCCGGCTCGTCAAAGACGGCTTCCGGCTCCGCATTTATATCCCCTATGGCCGCGAGTGGTTTCCCTATTTCATGCGCCGCCTGGCGGAGCGCCCCGCCAATCTCGTGTTCTTTCTGCGGAATTTTCTTCGTCCCTGAGCGGCGGCTGACAATGCTTCCCTACAGCTTCCGGCAAACCGTGACGCCATCGCGCAGCGGAATCAAAACCGGGAACAACTCCTTCGACGTATAAACCAGCCGGTTGAACTCCTGCACGCCTCGCGTATCCCTGTCGTCGGTCGCCGTCGGCCGTGCCGCTTTTCCCGACCACAGCGTATTGTCCGTCACAAACAATCCGCCGCGTTTCAGCTTCGGCAATGCCGAGCGCAGCGCATCCGGATACTGATGCTTGTCCACGTCGTTGAAGATGAAATCAAACTTACCGGGCGTCTTCGTCACCAACTCCAGCGCGTTTCCCACCTGTATGTTGACGCGTTTGGCCACGCCTGCCTTACGGAACTGCTCTTGCGCACGTCGCGCGTTTTCCGGATTGCCGTCCGTATAGAAGACTTTCGCCTTCGTTCCGGCCGCCCGCGCCAGCCAAATCGTCGAGTACCCTATGGCCGATCCCATCTCGAAAATCCGAGTCGCTCCCGAAATCTGCACCAGCAAAGTCAGCAGCCGCGCCACCGCCGGCCCAATGATCGGTACGCCATGTTCTTCCGCGTACGCTTCCATCTCTTTCACCACCGCGTCGCGCTCCGGCAGCAAATCGTAGATATACTTGTCCACATCCTCCTGCGTGAAAGCGCTTCGCAGATTGTCGCTTCGGATCATAGGCTCTCTCCCGGTTTCAACGCGTGAATCTCCAGTCCAGCGATATCCTTAGCTTCCTGCTTCAATTGCTCCGGCCTGCCCACCAAAACTGGAAACGTCGCGTAATGCATCGGCACAACGTGCTTCACACCGAGAAACCGGATCGCGTGGGCCGCTTCGCGCGGGCCCATCGTGAAGTGATCGCCGATCGGCAACAACGCCACATCCGGTTTGTACAACTCTCCGATCAGCTTCATGTCACTGAACAGTGCCGTGTCGCCCGCATGGTACACCGTAAAGCCCGCTGGCATGCGAATCACCAGGCCTGCCGGCTCGCCGCCATATATTCGTTCGCCGTTGTCATCAATCGAGTTCGAGTGGAGCGCGTGCGTCATTGTCACTGCAAACTCCCCAACCGTCTGCGTCCCTCCCTTGCCCATCGGCTTCGTTTCCTTCTCAAATCCCTTGCTCTCGATCCACAAGCATGTCTCGAAAATGGCCACAATCTGCGGCCTGTGTTGTTTTGCCAGTGCCAGCAAGTCCCCAAGGTGATCGGAATGCGCATGGGAGAGAAAAATTACATCCAGCTTGGGGACTTTCTTCAGTTTGTCCGGGCACATCGGGTTCGTCATCACCCAGGGATCGATCAATGCAACCTGCCCGGAAGCAGTGGTGAGAGAAAACGTGCTGTGGCCGAAATACGTTACCCGGTTGCCCTTCATATCGAGCATATGGCACCTCCGGAGGGGAATGTTTGGGATTAGCCGGAAACTCTTGCTGGAACGCTGTTTGCGTCAGCGGGAAGCGCTGGAGCCGCCGCCAGAGAGCAACTGGCGAATCGCGGCTTCGTAGGTCTCGCGTGTGCTTGCGCCGAACACGTGGCCCACTTGTCTTCCGTCCTTGTCGTAGAAAAACGACGCGGGCAGCAAGCCATTCCAATCCGGTGAAACCACGCTTTGAAACCCCGACTCGTCGCCGTGCTGCTTGCGGTAGTTCGGAAAGACCGGTTTGTAGCGCGCGATAAACCGCCGCATCAAAATCAGGTCGCCGTCATCGTTGAAATTAACACCCACGACCTGCAATCCCTTCGGCCCGTACTCCTTGGCCAGGTCGTTGAGCATGGGATATTCGTCCCGACACGGTTCGCACCACGTCGCCCAGAACGTCATCAGCAGCGGCTTACCGCGGCGCTCCTGCACTATCTTCTCGTAGCCCCGTGCGTCGATGACCCGCGGATCGCGCGGCGCATGGGTTTGCGGCGCCCCCGCAACCGAAACGCCAACAGCAGCAACTGCGCCAAGCAGCAATGCGGCAAGACCAATTCGGATTCGCATCTAGGTTCCTTCCTGCACATTCTATCTGTAGACCCCCAAGTTGAGAAACCTATTCCCCCCGCGTACAATCAATCCGTACGGCTTGTTGCCTCTGACAGAGCCGTGGTATAAGTCAGTTTCCGCTCGTCGACCACTCCGTCAGTGGTGCCACCGGGCCGCGGTCGAACAAAAGGAGACGTTGCATGGCCTACGTGATCGCCGAACCGTGTATCGGCACAAAAGACTCCGCCTGCGTGGATGTCTGCCCGGTGGACTGCATCCACCCCCGCAAGGATGAGCCGCAGTTTGAAAACGAAAAGCAGCTATACATCAATCCCACGGAATGCATCGATTGTGGCGCCTGCGTTCCGGTTTGTCCCGTGACGGCCATCTTCGCCCTGGAAGACCTGCCAGAGAAGTGGCAGAGCTTCACCCCAGTTAACGCCGATTGGTACGCCAAGAAGTGACTGCATAAAGTGTAGGGGCGTGCCTCAGTTTACCCTGAGGAACATAGGGCGCGTCCCGGCGGCTTTCGCCGCAACGGTTTGCTCAGCACCCAGCCCGGTGCGTGATTCGCGCGCTTCCACTCTGTCGGCGCATTGTAAGTTCAGTTGGTAGAGTTATTCTGTTTCTCTGGAGAACGCCCCGTCCCCGTGCCGCCCAAGTTCCATTTGGTTCTGCTCATCCACGCCCATCAGCCTTGCGGCAACTTCGACCATGTTCTTGAGCAGTCCTACGCGCGTTGCTACCTGCCTTTCCTCGAGACCCTTGAGAAGCACCCCAGTATCCACGTTGGCCTCCATTATTCCGGTCCGCTGCTCACCTGGATCGAAGAGAACCGCCCCGAATATTTCCAGCGTTTGAAAGCTTTAGTGAAATCCGGCCAGGTTGAAATCGTCGGCGGCGGCTTCTACGAGCCTATTCTCATTTCCATTCCTGCCGCGGACCAGCGCGTGCAACTCATCCGTCTCGCCGACTATCTCGAGCACCATTTTGGCGAGCGTCCCACCGGCGCATGGCTCGCCGAGCGCGTCTGGGAACCGCAACTCGCTTCGGTTCTGGCCGAAGCCAACGTTAGCTACACCGTTCTCGACGACATTCACTTCCTCTCCGCTGGATTTGAGCCCGACGAGCTGTTCGCCGACAGCATAGCCGAAGATCACGGCCAGACCATTCGCATCATCCCCGGACAGAAAATTCTTCGCTATCTCATACCGTTCGGCACTATCGAGCAGGTCATCACCTATCTCAAGGAAACCGCGGGCGCGCATCCCGAGCAGATGGCTGCCATGGGCGACGACATGGAGAAATTTGGCGTGTGGCCCGGCACCTTCGACCATTGCTACAAAGACGCTTGGCTCGAAAGGTTTTTCGCGGCCCTTGAGGAAAACTCTTCCTGGCTGCATGTTTCCACGCCCAGCGAATACCTTTCGACGCACTCGCCCGCAGGCCGCGCCGATCTCCCCACCGCCTCCTACACCGAGATGATGGAATGGGCGCTACCCACGCGTGTCCGCCAGCGCTACAACCAGGTCCTCAAGGAATTCGCCTCGCGTAACGAGGTGCTCGCCTTCCTCCGCGGCGGATCCTGGCGCGGATTCTTCCGCAAATATTCCGAATCCAACCTGCTGCACAAAAAAATGCTGCATGTCGCCAATCGCATCGACACCTCGCCCGCGCGGCGCAGCGTCTCGAAAGCCGGCGAGGAGCTGAAGAAGGCCCGCGACCTTCTTCTTCGCGCGCAGTGCAACGATGCCTACTGGCACGGCATTTTCGGCGGTCTTTACGCTCCGCACCTGCGCACAGAGCTCTGGCGCAGCCTCATCCGCGCCGAGTTCATTGCCGATCAACAAACGCCCGGCGGCCTCGCGCCGCGCGTGGAAACGCTCGATTACGACGGTGACGGCGCAAACGAACTCCTTTTCACCTCCACGGAATATCAGGGACTGGTGAAGCCTTCTGACGGCGGCACGCTGGCGGCCCTCGATTTTCGTCCCACCAGTTCGACACTAATCAATTCCATCCTGCGTCGCCCGGAGGCTTATCACGCGCGGCTTCGCGAAATCGCCAATAACCCGTCCGGCGCCGTCACCTCCATCCACGAACAAACACGAGTTAAAGAGCCTGGTCTCGAGCGCTACCTCCGTTATGATCGCTGGCCGCGCCACACCTTTCGATTGCTCCTCTTCGATCCCTCGCGCAGTCACGCGGATTACGAGAGCATCCAGTTGCAAGAGGATCCCGGCTTCGCTGGCGATGAGTTTCGCATCAGCCGCACCACCGAACGCGAAGCCGAGCTGGTTCGCGAAGCGCCGCTCGCCTGGCATGGAAAAGGCGACTCCGGGCCGCGCCTCTCGATCTCTAAATTGTTTTCGTTTGGTTCCGCGCCTCGCGGCTGCGAAGTCGCGTGTGAAGTGAAAATCTCTTTGCCCGCCGCCCTCGATCGCACCGTGGCCGTCGGCATTGAGTCCGTGCTGAATTTCCTCGCCCCCACCGAGCCCGATCGCTTTTTTCAAACTCCTTCTGGCCCGCAGAACCTCCGTTTCAGCGGCAGCCTCCCCGGCCCAACGCTCCGCGTCGAAGACGGCTGGCAGCGCATTCGCGTGGCTCTCCACGCTCCAGGCGCCGAACAATTCTGGATTTCCCCGATTGAAACTGTCTCGGAATCCGAAGAGGGTTTCGAACGCGTCTACCAAGGCTCGCAAATCCTCGCCCTGTGGCGTCCCTCCCTCTCCCCCGCCAAGCCCTGGGCCGCCCACTTATTCTGGCGCGTGGAGTCCTTTTAGTTTTTGGCTGTCAGTTCTTGTCCAACCTCACGCTACCACTAGCAAATTCTGCGCAAACGCCCACTCTTCGTCGACCCACTGCCCCTCGCATCGGAATCCCGTCCGCCGCGCCATCCGCACAACTTCCTCCGGCAGGTACTTGTGCGAGCTTTCCGTCCAGATCGTCTCCCCTTGGTTGAACATCACACGCAGACTCGCCACCGGAATCTTCACCGATTGCCGTTCCATCGAACGCAAATGCATTTCAATCCGGCGTTCCTCGTAATTCCAGCGCGCCTCATGCTTGAAGCATGCCAGATCAAAATCCGCACCCAGCTCCCGATTGATCCGCCCTAGCAAATTCAAATCAAAAGCCGCGGTCACACCCGCAGGATCGTTGTACGCCAATAATTGTGTCGCTACATCTTTCTCCAGATCCGTTCCCAGCAGCAAGGCGTCGCCGGGCCGCAGAATCTCACGCACCGCACGCAAGAAATCTTCTCCAGCCGCGCGATCAAAATTGCCAATCGTGCTTCCCAGAAACAACACCAGCAAGTTATTGCCTTCATCGCGCCCCTGTGCCACCGCCCGCAGCCCTTCCAGATACGGCTGCTCGTAGCCCACGATGCTTACCAGATCGATTTGTCCCAATTCCTTCTCGCAAGCTGCCAGCGCCGAAGGCGAAATCTCGATCGGAAAATAGTAGGTTCGTTGCCGGCGCGAGAGCGCCTCCAAAATCCAGCGCGTCTTTTTTCCGCTGCCGCTCCCCAGCTCCGCTACATGAATCCGCGAAGGCAGCCGGTCCACAATCTCCTGCGCATGTGTTTGCAGCAGGCGCGCGTCCGCCCGCGTCAGTCCATACTCCGGCAAGAGGCAAATCGCCTCGAACAACGCGGAGCCTACCTCGTCATACAAATATTTGGACGGCAGCTCCCGTTGCCCCGGCTTCAACAACCCTTCGCGCACCGCCGCCGCAAATTCGGACACATGTCGGACGGGAAGAGTTTGATAGGTCAGCATGAGTGGCTCCCTAGGGCCTGGATTAGAAGGGTTCAGTCCTCGACGCAGCGGAACGTTGCGTATACATAAGGATAATGTGGTTGGAACCAGTTGCGGAACGACCGCCGCAGCATGCAAGCCGCCGTGCGCGGCGATCCCCCCTTCATGACGTAGTGCTTTCCATCGAAGAAATTCGCTGAGTATCCGGGATAAAACGGCATCGCCGCGAATCCGGGAAATGGTTTGAATTCCGTGCTCGTCCATTCCCAGCCGTTGCCCACCGCATCCTGAACGCCAAGAGCGCTCGCCCCGCGTGGATACGATCCCACCGGACTCGGATCCCAATGCGCAAAATCAAAATTTCCGTACCGCGTTTCGGGCGCTTCCTCGCCCCATGGATAATTTCGCTCCACTTCCGAGTCCGAAGTACCGTACGCCGCGCGATGAAATTGCTCCTCGGTTGGCAACTTGCGTCCAAGCCACTTCGCATACGCCGTCGCCTCCGCGTGGCTCACATACACCGGCCAGTCCATCGGAAGCCGGATCTCCCCAAACATCGTGCGATACAACCACAGATTTCCCGCGCGCCGCCAAAAAGCCGGATGCTGCACGCCCTCTTTTTTCTTCCAAGCCCACGCTTCCTTGTCCCACAGCGAAGGCTCTGAATATCCGCCGGCCTCGACGAACAACATGAAGTCCCGGTTGGTCACGTTGTAGTTATCGATCGCAAAATCCGCCACGCGCACCTCGTGCGTTTCGAACTCGTTGTCCCAGCCGAACTCGTCGCCATGCGCGGGTTGCAAGCCAAGTGTCGCGCGGCCCGCGGGAATCTCCACCAGATGCGACTTCGCGCGTGGCGTTTTCCATACCGGTTCGTGTCCCGCCGGAATTTTTTTCTCCGCCGGTAGTTGGTGCACCATGTACGCCAGCGTTTCCGCGTGCATCAATCGGTGTTCCACCGCCACTTCCAGCATGCTCGCCAGTTGCGGATGTCCTTCCCAGGGACGCCCCATCGCCCGCGAAATCGCGCCGTCCAGCTCGCTGCGCAGCCGCTGATTGTATTGCTCAATTTCTTCACGCGCCGGCCAGTCTCTGGGCTGGTCCGTCGGCAAGCCTCCGCCTACCGGATCGATTCCAAACGAAAAAAGTTGATCAAAGGAAGGATGAAACGACTGCAGCCCGAACGCGCGCTGTGCCAGCAGGTTCCAATCGAAAGCTTCCACGTGTCCAATATAAAAAATAATGCGGTGCCGCTCGGCGATCGGACGATCGTAGAGCGCATCTTCCCGCACAATTCGGAAGACTTCGTCGGTGCGCGTACGGGCGCTTAGCAGGCGGGCGTGAAGGTCATTCCGGATGCGGACAGCACTGGCTGCGGCTCCCATGCGTTTTCCCCTCCAATTGGATGCGGCTTCCGCGAGAGAGATACGTGAAAATTCTACAGGGGGAGGCCCGGTGCACTATGATGTTCCCTCCGGCGAGCGCGGAGTGTCAATCGAAATGAATGCGAAAACGCCTCCAGGGAACGCCGACCGTACCATTCAGTTCCAAGATGTGACATACGGTTTCAACGGTAGGGTCCCTCACACGATTGTTAACGACATCCGCTTCTCCGTCGCTTCCGGCCAGACCCTCGTCCTCCTGGGCCGCAGCGGCAGCGGCAAAACCACGCTTCTGAAACTTATCAATCGCCTTCTCGTTCCCACCGCCGGCCAAGTCATCGTCCGCGGCCGCCCCACCACCGATTGGGACCCCATCCGTCTGCGCAGGGGCATCGGCTATGTAATTCAAGACGCAGGTCTTTTCCCCCATTTCACGGTTGCCCAGAACATCGCGCTCGTCCCCTTCCTCGAAAAATGGGATGCCGCCCACACTGCCGCTCGCGTCCACGAGCTCCTTTCGCTCGTCGGTCTGGAACCTGCAGAATACTGCAATCGCCGACCGCACGAACTCTCCGGCGGCCAGCGTCAGCGCGTCGGCGTCGCTCGCGCCCTTGCCGCCGATCCGCCCATTCTCCTCATGGACGAGCCTTTCGGCGCTCTCGATCCCGTCACCCGCGCCGAGCTTCAGCGCGAATTCAGCGCCCTCGCGCGCCGTCTCGGCAAAACCATCGTCTTTGTCACCCACGACCTTCGCGAAGCGCTCCTCCTCGCCTCGCGCATCATTCTTCTCGAAAATGGCCGAATCATCGCTGACGCCTCTCCTCAGGAATTTCCCCGCATCGATCATCCCGAAGTGCGAGCCTTCACCGCGTCTCTTGCTCCGCTCTCCGGTGCGCAACCATGACTCCCTGGACATTTTTCATCGAGCATCGCGCCGAAATCCTCGAGGCCACCGCCAACCATCTGACTCTCGTCATCATCGCCATGGCCTTTGCGGTCGCGATCGGCGTCCCGCTCGGAATGCTCATCGTTCACCGGCCCACGCTGCGCAATCTCTCGCTTGGCCTCGCGAGCATTTTTCAAACCATCCCCAGCCTGGCCCTCTTCGGCTTTCTCATCCCCATCCCCTTCATCGGTGGCATCGGTCGCCGCACCGCCATCGTCGCTCTCGTCCTTTACGCGCTACTCCCCATCCTCCGCAACACCTACGTTGGCCTCACTGGCATTGATCCCGCCGTCCTCGAAGCCGCCGAAGCCATGGGTATGACGCAATCGCAAATCCTCTGGCGCGTTCGCCTCCCGCTAGCCCGCGCCGTAATCCTCGCCGGTATTCGCACCGCCACTATCATCACCATCGGCGTAGCCACCATCGCCGCCGCCATTGGAGCCGGCGGTCTCGGCACCTTCATCTTCCGCGGCGTAGCCATGGTCAGCGACGCCGTAATCCTCGCCGGCGCCATCCCCGCCGCCCTCCTCGCCATCGCCGCCGACCTCCTCCTCGGCTGGCTCGAGCGCCGCCTCAAAATCTCCTAGCTCTCATCTCTTCATTTCATCCCTGTCTTCTCTGTCAGCGCCTTGACCGCCATGCGGGCGCAATCTACTATGCGATGGGACATGATTTTCAAAAATCCTTCTTGGTCGCGCGGCTATTCCCTCGCGTGGCGAATTTGCCTGTCGATTCTGTTGCCGGTTTCGCTTGCCGTCGCGATGGGACGGTCGAGCAGCCAAAAACCTCAACCACCCAAACCCCTGGCGTACTTTATCGACATCGCGAAAGAAGCTGGTCTGACAATGATGGATGTCTTCGGCGCCGTGGACACCAAGAAATACATCATCGAGACCACTGGGACCGGCGTTGCCATCTTCGATTACGACAACGACGGCTGGCCGGACATTTTCATAGTGAATGGAACGACGCTGGAGGGATTTCCGGCAGGCAAAGCCCCAACCAATCATCTTTATCACAACAATCATGATGGAACTTTTACGGATGTCACGGAGAAGACGGGGTTGGCACGCACCGGATGGGGCCAGGGAGTTTGCGTCGGCGACTACGACAATGATGGATGGGAAGACCTGTACGTCACCTACTATGGGAAAAACGTTCTGTATCACAACAACGGCAACGGAACGTTCACAGACGTGAGCGATAAGGCCGCTGTGGGCGGATCCGGCAAGGCTTGGGGAACCGGCTGCGCGTTTGTCGATTACGATCGCGACGGCCGGCTGGATCTTATGGTCGCGAACTATGTCGATTTTGATTTGTCGACCGCGCCTGCTCCTGGCGACCGGCCGAGCTGCATCTGGAAAGGCGTCCCGGTGATGTGCGGGCCGCAGGGCTTGCCGGGCGCGAAAAATATTCTCTATCACAATCGCGGGGACGGCACGTTTGAAGACGTCACGACAAAAGCACACATCGATCAGACCACCGGACATTATGCTTTCAGCGTCACCACCCTGGACTTTGACGACGACGGCTGGCCGGACATTTTCGTCGCATGCGACAGCACTCCTAGCATTCTGTACCGCAACAATCGCGATGGGACGTTTACCGACGTAGCCATCACCGCCGGGGCGGCCTTCAATGAAGACGGCCGCGCGCAAGCCGGCATGGGCTCGACGGTGGCGGACTACGATGGCGACGGCAAGCTCGACATTTTCAAGACCAACTTCTCCGACGATACCGCCACCCTATATCGAAACAACGGCGACGGCACCTTCGACGATGTTACCTACCGGGCCGGGCTTGGCTTGAACACGCAATATCTGGGATGGGGCACGATGTTTCTCGACTTCGATAATGATGGCTGGCCCGATCTGCTTCTGGTGAACGGACATGTCTATCCCGAAGTCGATAGCCAGCATCTCGGCAGCAACTTTCAGGAGCCGCGCATCCTCTATCACAACAATGGGAACGGCAAGTTCACCGATATTTCGGCGAGCGCCGGCCCGGGGATCACGAAAGCAATGTCATCGCGAGGACTGGCGGTGGGCGATCTTTGGAATGACGGCCGCGTGTCCGCGGTGGTCAGTAACATGAACGCGTCGCCGAGCCTGCTGGTCAACCAAGCGCGTACGGCCAATCATTGGGTAGCGTTCCGCACAATCGGCACCAAGTCGAATCGTGACGGAATCGGAGCACGCATCCGGGTGAGAGCCGGCGGACGCACTTTCATCGATGAGGTGCGCAGCGGCTCCAGCTTCGATTCCAACAACGACATGCGCGTGCACTTCGGCTTGGGCACCGCCGCCAAGATCGACTGGGTGGAGGTGCGCTGGCCCAGCGGACTCCTTGAGAAATTCGAAAACGTTGGAGTCGACGGTGTTCGCACGATCAAGGAAGGAACGGGCGCGCCCGCAAGCTCCGTCTCCGGGAAAAACTAGCTGTTTAGTTTTTGTCGCGCTCTGAAGAAATAAGGTTAGAACCCGCAACCTTCAAACTCTTCTTATAGATCTTCTTCAGGCGAGCTAGAAAATCAGGCCGCGGTGGCGCAGAGTTTGGCTGCTCGGGCACCAGCCGGGCGATGTTTCGCTTGCGTTTTGTCATCCCCACCCCTCTCTCTTGAACGTCATAGTAGAATCGCCAACTGGTGCGAGATATTGAAGCGCAACGCTAAGTTGACTGCAAAGACTTTCAAAGCCACGCTCGAGCGCATGCCCTCAAACCTCGGCTGGATCACCGTCCCCATTCCGCTCGATGTCCCGAAAGTCTGGGGAACACGCGGCAGGCTCAGAGTCAAAGGCGAAATCAACGGTTTCGCGTTTCGAACCTCCCTGTTCCCCACCGGCAAGGGTTTTCACTGCCTGACGGTCAACAAGCGCTTGCAAGTGGGCGCGAATGTCGCCCCCGGAGACACCGCGCAGTTCCGCCTCCAGCCTGACACTGAAAAACGCGTCGTCACCGTCCCCGCCGAACTGCGGCACATCCTCAATGAGGACCGCCCCTTCCGCCAGTGGTTCGACCGGCTCACCTTCTCCATTCGCAAGTGGATCTGCGATTGGGTCACCAATGTAAAAAGTCCCCAAGCCCGCGTCCGCCGCGCCGAACAAGTCGCCGAACAGTTGCTCTCCACCATGGAAGCCGAACTCGACCTGCCCCCCGTCTTAAAACTCGCCTTCGCCCGCGATCCGCGCGCCTATCTAGGCTGGCAATCTATGACTCTTCTGCAACGCCGCGGCCACCTGCTCGCCATCTTCTATTACCGCACTCCGGAAGCACGAGCGCGGCGTATCGAGAAAACTCTTCAAGAGGCCTCCGCCTTTGCAGAACGAAAACTCGAAAAGGAGCGTGAAGCGCTCGACTAGTTGCCCTCCTGCGTTCGGAGACCGACGAAGGTCCGATGCATTTATATACAAGATACATTCCATTTAAATCTTAGTTTACGCTGTGTTTTCGGACGAGAGTACAATAGAGGCCCAGCCGAAAGGAGACAAGAATGGCCAAGACGATGGAAAGCTCCTCGCCGACAACACAGAAGCCGCGAACAGCAAGTAACCAACCGACACGGGAAGAGATTGCTCTTCGTGCCTATCAAATTTACTTGAAGCGTGATGGCGCGCCAGGGAATGAGTTTGAGGATTGGATGCAAGCAGAGCGCCAGTTAATCGGGGAAATTGGCAAGCCGCAGCGCAAGGCAACAGCGAAGTCGGCCGGGGCCTAGCCGTTCAGAAAACGGCGTCTGCTCCTCGATTTATTTTTTCTAGATCAACTTCCGCTGCGCTCACTGCACGGGTGCCCGGGCCACTCCAACGTACTTGTCCGCTCCACCGTAATAAAAAAGCCAGCGCTTCCCCTGACGCGCCATCCCTTCAACGAAGACCACGTTGGGCACTTGCCCGACTTTTTCCCATTCCTTCTCAGGCGTGAAGATCGGCTCGTCGGTGCGCGAGAGCAGCTTGCGCGGATCTTTGCGGTCGAACACCGCGGCTCCCGCGCGGTAAATAAGTTTGTCGTCCGCGCCGTTGTAGATCAGGACGATTCCATCTTTGGTGAAAATCGGCGGCGGCCCCGGCTCGACCACCCGCGAATCGAATTTCCCGGGCCGCCGTGGCAGCACCGGAGTTTCGGTCGCTTCCGTCCAATGCAGCAGGTCGCTCGAATACGAAATTCCCATTTGATCTGTCTTATCCGCGGTGGTACCGAGCCAATACATCCAGTACTTTCCGCCGATTTTTTCCGGGACCATGGCGCCTGATTTCGTCCAACCCCTATTCCAATTGCCCTTGTAGGCGGGAAGGATTACACCCTTGCGTTCCCAATGGATCAGGTCTTGCGAGGTAGCCAGGCAGAGCTGCGCGTCTTTTTTGTTGTACCCGGTGTAGGTCAGGTAGTACGTGTCGCCAAATCTTTGCAGCCGCGGGTCTTCCACGCCGCCATCTTTTTCGTAATCAGCTTCCGGCGATAGCACAGGTTCCGCGCGCCGAGTAAAAAATATGCCGTCAGCGCTTTCTGCATAGCCCAAGCGCGATGTGCCGGCAGCATCCTGCGCCCGGTATAGCATCACGAACTTGCTGCCATGACGAACAACCGCCGGATTGAACGTCCCGGCGGATTCCCACGTGGTGCCTTGCGGCGAAAGAACCGGCGCCTCCGCCGCCCGCCGCCACTCGCCGAAGGGAAAGGTGGTTGCCGCGGCGAGTCCCGTCAACAAAACCAACGTCAACAACGGGATGCGCTTTGTAGCGGCGAGTTTATCTCGCCATCTTCGGTTTGCCGCGCTCGAAGTGGACTGATCGAACAATTCCTTCGCCCTCCTTCACAAAAATCAGCTGATTCACCTTCACGTCCTTCAGCGTATCCAATTGCCCGCTAGGCCAGCGAATCTCCAGGACATCAACCTTCTCCGCCTTGCCCAAACCGAAATGAATGCGCAGGTCATTTTGCGAAATGTAGCTGCCGCCGCTGCGCACTTCGTCGATTTGCTGATGCGGTTTCGCTTCGTCGGGAGGATGCGTGACGCAGCGCAAG
>WNFQ01002274.1_pt1 | contig 13878 bp, 11 predicted proteins | sample 5400171 | NCBI WGS metagenome assembly WNFQ01 (sample SAMN13153356, study PRJNA577476) | soil metagenome | isolation source: 20 cm soil under Madrone tree | place: USA:California | collected 2016-06-14
GATGTTTCGATGATTTCGACACAATGATCGATCTGCATTTCCTTGGTAGCCACCACTACCTTTCGCGCATAGGGAGAGTTCGGCGACCAATATAGCTTCATAAGGATATCCCGAGAGACGTTTGAGTTGATGCTGTCGATGTTGCGTGGTCGTGCTTTGCACAGTCAGAATTGCGGACTCGCTGCTGCAGCCGTGCTCTGGCTAGCTCCCAGGGGTTGCTCCACCTTTGTGAAAAATCGAACACCGTCCATTCGGTGGATGCGCAAGCCACCACGCCATTCGGCTCTCTTGAGCCAATTGTGATCGCATCCATAGCTTGTCGGCGCCAAATGCGCCGGCAGCCAAAACTGTCGCGCTATGCCGCCCGTCGGGATGACATCCATGGGAGCAAGCATGACCGAATAACTGCTTTTCAATAATTGAATCGAGTGCAACTGGTTCATGACCGCTTCTTTCAGTTCGACTTACAATCAAGCTTATGAATTTGGTGTGTCCAAGCGAAGCGATTTGAACTGAACGCCGTATCTGTCGCGACGATAAGACCGGGAGCTAAAGCCCTGCCAGCGTCAATCAGCGGCGCTGGATCGATCCGGTGGGGCCATCCTACCCAATCAGTTGAACCCGAGAACGCGGAGTAAACAGTCCGCCAATCTCCAGAGAAGATATGGCTATCTCGAAAAAGCGTTTGATGGCGACACCAGTGACTGCCTAGCGTGAATCGGCTCGATCGCAAAATATGCGAGGTAGATAAGCTAATGCTGGGGGGCGAGTTTGGACAAAACCACTGAAGTTGTTCCGTTGCGCGTTACCGGCAACAGATTGGGAGCCCTCCGATTCCAGCTGCTGCTCGTGATGATCGTTTCGTACTTGGCTATGATGGCCTTTTTGATCCACAGCGCCCGGCAGGCAACGCAAACTGCCGTTGTTGCAAGTGACTTCAGTCCAGCGATGATCGCATTGGCGAGCTGCATGGCTTTCAGCGTGGCTTTGACCGGCTTGTTTGTGTTCGCACGGCATGGGGATTGAAAGATGCGCTTTCCACGGAACTGCATGCTGCTTCTTCTCGCAACTGCATCCACTTTCAGTGTCTGCGGATCGGCAAACTCTGCGCAGTCCGATTCCCAAACGCGCCAGGCCGAGTTTTCTACCATCGTGTTCTTCGTGGTCTTCGCGGTGCTTACGCTACTCATCAGCTTTTGGGCGGCCCGGCGTGCAACAAGTTCGTCGGAATATCTTACAGCGGGAAGCTCGATCTCATCAGGCCAGAATGGTTTAGCAATTGCAGGCGACTATATGTCAGCCGGCGCCTTCCTTGGGCTGTCGGGTGCGATCTATGCATCCGGGTTGGATGGAATGTTCCTCGCCGCAAGCTATCTGGCCAGTTGGCCTATCGTCTTGTTTCTTGTCGCAGAACCGCTCCGTCGCCTGGGGAAGTATTCGTTCGCGGACGTGCTAACTCATAAATTGAGAGAGCGGCCGATTCGTATCCTGGCGGGTACTTCCACCATCGTCATCGTCAGCTTCTACCTCGTCGCACAAATGGTCGGCGCCGGAGAGCTCATTTCATTGCTGTTCGGAATCGGTTACGGGCCAGCCGTCATCATGGTCGGGCTACTTATGATCGTGTTTTCGACCCTCGGCGGCATGCGTGCTGCCACATGGGTTCAGATCATCAAGGCTATTCTGATGATTGGCGGAAGCGCCACGATCGCGACGTTGGTGCTGATCAGGTTCGGGTTCAATGTGTCTGACCTCTTCAAGACGGCGGCGAGCAGTCATCCAATCGGTAACAAGATCATGGAAATTCGCGGCTTCGCTCAAGACTCGGTTGCAACCCTATCTCTCGGCGTCGGAATCCTGTTTGGTACTGCGGGGCTGCCTCATATCCTAATGCGCTTCTTTACGGTTAGTGACGAGCGAGCAGCGCGTCTATCAGTTTTCTACGCGACGTGCCTCATTGGCCTGTTCTTTGCGATGCTGTTTGTCATCGGATATGGCAGTATCGCGCTCCTCCGTGGCGATGCCACCTATGCTAACGCCAGCGGCGCACTGTTTGGCGGAAATAATTTGGCACCCATCCACTTGGCGAGGGCCGTTGGCGGAAGCATCTTGGCAGGTTTCATCTCAGCGGTTGCGTTCGCGACGATCCTGGCTGTTGTCTCCGGATTGCTCATAGCAGGTGCCTCCTCGGCTGCAAACGATCTCGTTGTCGGCCTGTCTGGTCGACAGCTCGATGAGCGCATGCGGCTCCGGATATCACGGATCGCTGCGATGGCACTAGGGGTACTTGGGATCCTGCTTGGACTAGCGTGTGAGGGGCAGAATGTTGCCTACCTCCTTGCGCTTGCCACAGCGATCGCAGCCAGCGCCAACTTTCCATTGCTGCTCTTGGCAATTTACTGGGACGGTTTGACTACGCGTGGTGCGATCGTTGGCGGCACCTTCGGCCTTATCTCCTCGGTTGTTTTGACGGCAATGGGGCCAACAGTCTGGTCAAAGGTGCTGGGTCTTGGCCCTGCGATCTTTCCGTACGACTCGCCAGCACTGTTCACGGTTCCCCTCACGCTGTTTGTCTGCTGGCTGGTATCGATCGCCAAGGCTGAGCCCGAGGAAGATTGGCGGCTTGCCCAACCTGCCGTTGCTCAATATGCGGAATCGTCAAGTGCTTGATCCGTACAGGCAGATCGGGAGCTTCTCACGATGGGCAAAGCGATCGGGCCGCAATCATCATTGTCATACCTTCGCGCGGGTTACTTCCGCCGCAGCTTGGAAAATAGGTATCGACCACTACGCGAAAGACCTAACGGGAGACATCGAAGATGCCCGAACAATTAGTTAGCGGGCGGCGGCGCTTTTTTGGCACCGCAGCCATGACCATCGCAGCTGCCCAGCTGGTCTTGAATGGACCTGCAGAAGGCCAACGTGCTCACGACTCCGACTAAGGGAGGCGTCTTTGAGGCGCATGTACTTCTGGTAGAAAAGGACGTGGTCCCACCGATCTGAAGGTATGTAAGCGCTATCGGCTAAGCCGGTCTCGCTCGCTTCGCTGTGCTCACCGCCACAGCCGGGATCTTGGTTTCGGCTTTTCGGTGACGAGTCTTCCACACGAAGTAGAGTGCCGTCAGGTCGGTCGACCGTATTAATTTCCAGGCTTTGGAATTAAGAAGCCAGGGCCGAAAGGACGAGCAACAATTGGTGCAGATACCCCTATCAAAACCGATGATGCCTCCGACCCATTGCGGCGTTCCGGACGATTGCCTACGTTGTTTTGAGATCAAATTTCAAGCGGTAGGGAAGTGGACCGAATCGACGCTATGAAGGTCTTCATCGCGGCCCTCGACGAGGGTGGCTTGAGGAAAGCGGGGCGCAAGTTGGGGCGATCTCCTGCTGCGATAAGCCGAGCGCTTGCTTTTCTTGAAGCTCATGTTGGCGTTACCCTCCTTCATCGCACGACACGTTCGTTCAGGTTAAGCGAAGCGGGCGAACGGTACGCGATCGTATGCCGCCGCGTCATTTCGGATCTCGAAGAAGCTGACCTTGTTGCGGCGGGTGAGCGATCGGCTCCGCGCGGCACGCTGACTATAACGGCTCCAGTTGCGGCAGGCGAAGACGTCTTGCGTTCGGTTTTGGACGCCTTCATGGACACCTATCCGACCGTTTCGGTCAGATTGCTTCTGCTGGATAGGCCGGTTAGCCTTATCGATGAGGGCATCGATATCGCCTTACGAATTGCCCATTTGACGGATTCCACACACGTTGCGATCCGGTTGGGTGAGGTTCGGCGTGTCGTAGCGGCATCGCCCCGCTATTTGTCCACCCATCCGAAAATCGAAGAGCCCGCTGATCTTGCAAAACACAAGATCATTGCGATGACTCACTTCGGAATCGATTCCTGGAGCTTTCCGCCGGTGAAGGGGTCATCGATCCCTCGCTCGGTTCAATTCTCGCCACGCTTCGTGGTGAATAGTGTTCGTGGCGCCGTTGCCTCAGCCGTCGAAGGACACGGCATCACCCGACTTTTCTCTTATCACATTGCTGAGCAACTGTCGCAAGCCACGATGCAAATCCTTCTCGCGCAAGACGAGCACTCCGCGGTGCCACTGCACCTCATTTCACCACAAGGTCGGCTTGCCGTTCCGAAGGTCCGCGCGTTCGTGGATTTCGCCGTGCCTCGCCTCAAGGCGCATTTTTCTCGCCTTTCAAGCGACGCCGCGAGGCAACAACGCGACATTCATCCGCGTCGCGAAAAAGTGTCTTCCGACTAGTGGGTATTGGCAACGGTTACATAGTTGGACTACGCCATTTCGTCGGAGATAACGCGGCGGCCGAAATGCCGAACAGCCAAATGAGGGAGGCACCGAATGTCCGAAAGTCATCGTCATTAGTGGCGCGTCGCAGGGCATTGGCGCGGAAGCGCGGGCACCTCGTAGCGAAAGCGGGGGGGCCGAATTGGCAGCAGAGGGGACAGTGATGATCAGCACGCGATTGACAAAGTTCTTTGGCATCGAACATCCAATCATTCTTGCACCAATGACGCCCGCCGCGGGCGCGGATTTGTCCACCGCGGTTGCCGCTGCTGGGGGGCTCGGCCTGCTTGGCGGCGGATACGGCGATCGTTCCTGGTTCGAGGCAGAGTCAGCGAAGATCACGCGCAACGACGTAGGGTGCGGTTTCATCACTTGGTCTGTCGCACAACAACCGGACTTGCTCGACTTCGCAATTGAGCGTCATCCGCGGGCAATTATGTTGTCCTTTGCTGATCCTGCGCCTTTCGCGCCGCGCATCAAGCAGGCCCACGTGCCTCTCATCTGCCAGGTCCATACCATCGACCAAGCCCGACGAGCAGCCGATGTCGGGGCCGACGTTGTCGTTGCTCAAGGCACGGAAGCGGGCGGCCACGGCCAAACAGCCCGGTCGACGTTGCCGTTCGTGCCGACCGTGGTGGACGCTCTGAGCAAACATGCCCCTGATGTCATCGTTGTTGCTGCGGGCGGTATCGCAGATGGGCGCGGTCTTGCTGCAGCTCTCATGCTGGGCGCGGAGGGGGTCCTCATGGGCAGCCGCTTTTGGGCGACACAGGAGGCACTCATCCATCCCAACGCAAAGGCCAAGGTGGTGGCAGCTTCGGGCGACGAGACGATACGAACCAGCGTGTACGATATCGTAAGGCAAAAGGCGTGGCCGGAAGGATACACTGGGCGGCTTCTGAAGAATGAATTCATCGAAAAGTGGCATGGCCAAGAAGAGAAGCTAAAGGCCCTACGGGCTGACGAATTGGCAAAGGTTGAGGCGGCGTCGCGCGTTGGTGACTACGATATAGCGAACGTGACGGTGGGAGAGTCCATAGGCATGATTCACGATCTTCCCCATGCCGGCGACGTCGTGCGCCGCGTCATTGATGAGGCCGCGGAGAGGCTTGCCAGGTACGCACCAGGATCGCAGAAGCTACCGAATGCGCGGGCTGACGGTGCTCGACGCTCTACGTCGAACAACAGCGAAGCTCCTGGGCTTTGATGCAGATGTGACCAGGAGGCTACCTCGAAGCCTGCATCAACCTCATGCTGGTTTCGTCGGCAATGACTTCGTCGCTTCCTTTTGAGACTAACGACGTCGTGATGGGCTATTGGTCAGGTTGAGTGACTTCTGCAATCTTCGTCCATCAGTTCATTGTGGTTAGAACGTCGTACGGGGAGGCGGATTTTTCGGCTCGACGGCTGTCGTCCCCCCTTTCATCCGACGGTAGCTTCCATTTGGCGGGATGTGGGAATCTTCAGCAACGGGGTCTCTTTACCCGCACTTGCCAGCCGGAACCGTCGCGCCGATATCTGTCTTGGCGATAGCGGTATTAATTCTGGAGATACCTTGTCGTAGCTTATCCAGCCCGCCGCTCGAAATTGGACAAAAGGGACTTGGATTCAGTCTTGTAAAACGCGCAGTTTCGATCACATGATAATCATTGGTTCAGGCGCGTTAGTGCCGAACCCCTCACTTTTGAAGATAGGACCTGTCATGGACGCAACCGATCTGAAGGTCTTTGAGGCAGTTGCCCGGCACGGCAGCATGAATCGAGCGGCGGCTGAGCTGAACACTGTGCAATCCAATGTCACTGCGCGAGTGAGGGCGTTGGAGCTCGAGCTTGGTGTCCTTCTATTCCAGCGGCATGCACGCGGCGTGAAGCTCACTCCTGCTGCGCGCCGTATGCTCCCCTTTTCGGCACGCATATCCAGGCTGCTTAGCGACGCCAAGGCCGCTGCAAGGGATGACGGCGTTCCGGGCGGTGTGCTGGAAGTCGGCACCCTGGAAACAACCGCGGCGCTTCGGCTCCCGTCAGTACTCGCAAGCTTTACGAAAGCCTACCCAAAGGTCCGGCCCGTGGTCACAACCGGAACGACCTGCAGTCTCATCGAGGACGTTGTTGAATGCAGACTTGAGGGCGCGTTTGTTGCGGGGCCGGTCGACCATCCAGATCTACAACAGGAGAGCGTGTTTCGCGAAGAACTTGTCTTGGTGACTCCACGCTCAATTCGGGGCATTGAAGATCTTGCGTCGATCAACGAACTGAAAACCATCGTCTTTCGCGTTGGTTGCTCATATCGAATAAGGCTGGACAATCTGTTGAACAAGGCTGGAATACTCGCCGCACAGCCCCTGGAATTCGGCTCGATCGAAGCGATTCTGGGCTGTGTGGCTGCAGGCGTTGGGATCACATTGTTGCCCAAGGGTGTAGTTGCCGCGGCTTGGCGGGACGGCCAGGTCGCGGTGCACGAACTGGCCCCCGAATTTGCCGAAGTGCAGACTGTGTTCATTCGGCGCACGGACGCCTACGTGTCCAGTGCGCTCTCGGCCTTCCTTCAGTTTGTACGACCGGAAACCGAATTGCATGTAGCCGCCGAATAGCTTGCAGCGGGGTTGGCTCTCCGAGCGGTTTCTCCATGCCGCTCACTGACCAGGGCGCGATCATGCGAATTAAAAAGTAGGATCGAATACAGAGCGGATTAGGTCGCGCTAGGCTTGGATCTGGACAAGGGGCCGCCGCCGGCCCGACGAAAGCAAGGCTTATTTCTTCCTGTCCGAACTCCGAGATCTTCGCTGGGCGCGACATTTCGAGCCGCCGTCCAATCGGTAAATTGACATTCATTTTGTCTTTTCAGCAGACGCGAACGATGCGCTTTCGGTCGTTACAGATGTCTTGGTATGCGGATCCGGTGCGCAGCCCTACTTGAGTGGCAACGATAATTGATCGCCCAATCGCCAGAATTGATGGCGTCGGCTCTTGGACGACTACACCTCACTCGATTTTGTCACGTGATGTCGGTTCCGTAATCAGGCGATTTCCACGCCAAGTCGAGCAATCTGCAGCACAGATTGCCCTCTCGAATCTATTCGTTTGATGATCGCAATCGATGGGGGCACGGTCCCAATCGATGGGGGCACCGTCCCTCGTGCGACAAAAACCAGATCAATCGCATTGGATTCGGCCAAGGACGCTCACATGCTGATGAAAAATTCGACATCCCCATCTACGGTAAATGCGATCGCTGGCTTTGCCGACCGAGCTGTTTCGATGTCGCTGAAGCCCGACGCGCGCAAGCTCTACAAACGGAACATTCTGGATAGCTTGGGATGCGCGATCTCTGCGCTTCCGGGGGCGCCGTTCGCAGCGTTGCGCGAACAGTTTGCGGAGTATCGGTCCGCCGGATCGTGCACGTTGATCGGCGGCGGTAAGACGGCGCCGGATCAGGCTGCCTTGTTTAACTCCGGGCTGGTCAGATATGTCGACCTACTCGACAGCTACATGTCGCCAGGGGGACTGTGTCATCCCAGCGACAATTTCGGCGCCATCCTGGCTGCTGCGGAGCACGCCAAGGCGTCTGGCGAGGACTTCATGCTTGCCCTTGCGGTCGCCTATGAGATCCAGTGCCGGTTCACCGCCGTAGTGCCCGTGATGGCAAAGGGATTCAACCATGCCATTCAGCTTGCAATCTCTGCGGCCGCAGGAGCAGGAAAGCTGTTCGGACTGACCGACGAGCAGATCGCGCACGCGATCTCGATCGCGACCGTCGACAACATTTCCCTCACCTGCGTCCACGTCGAACCGGTATCGCAGTGGAAGGGCTTTTCTCCGGGAATGACTGGCATGCGAGCCGTCTATTCCGCGTCGCTTGCCAAGCGAGGTTTCACCGGTCCGTCCGGACTGTTCGAGGGTCCAAACGGTTTGCTGCGGATGTTCGACCAAAAGATCGACGTTGATTGGTCGAACGACTCTCTTGAGATCATCAAGAGTACGATCATGAAGAAGTTTTGCTCATTGATTCACGGTCAGCCGGTTCTGGAAGCCGTGCTCAAGTTGAAGCGCGACAATGGCCTGGCAGCAGCTGACATCGAGACCGTCCGTTGCGACATCTTCCAATCGGGATTTGACATCGCGGGCGGCGGCGGGTTTGGCCCCAAGGATAGACCGCAGACGAAGGAGCAGGCAGATTACAATCTGAAGTACTTGATTGCTGCAGCACTTCTGGACGACGAGGTCGGGCCGGATCAGCTGGAACAGTCGCGTGTCCAGGCCGCCGATGCGCAGACCCTGCTGAGCAAGGTGGTCATTCGTCCGGACGACGCCTTCACCGCGAAGTACCCGCACGAACTGAATACGCGTATTACCATCAAGACCAAAGACGATCGCACCTTCGATCGTGAGCAGGTGGGATACGAGGGCGGTCTCGGTAATCCGATGTCGTGGGAGCGCACGGTTGAGAAGTTCAATTGGCTTAGCGAGCCCTTTGCTGATGCGGCACTGCGCCACGACATCATCGAAGCAGTCGTGAAGATCGACGAGCGGCCCATCGCCGATTTAATGGGCCTCCTTGGAAAGGTTAATCCAAAGGCCGTCTATCCGGCCTCGCATCCCGGAATTCAATAATCGTTCACGCCAACTTAGGAGGCTCCAGATGTCAATGATTTCTTGCGACATGCGCTATGGTCGCTCGGACGAACAGAAGCGCGCTCTCTCCGCCGGACTGCTACGCGTTGTCAGCGAGGCGACCGGCGAAACTGCCGACAATGTCTTTTTCGTTATCAGGGAGGGGCGAGGCATCAACTTCGTGGAACACGGGCAACATTTGCCTGAATTCGTTGAAGGCAACGCCAACGACAAAGGTCTGATTGCCCGTTTGAAGTAAAATCGGAGGTAACCATGCCGTATATTGAGTGTCACATCGCAGCCGGCCTTACGAAGGCCCGCAAAACACAGTTGATCCGTGACATCGTCCAGGTCACTCACGCGTCCATCGGATCTGATCCAAAGATCATCAATGTTCTTTTGTTCGAGCATCCAGCCGACAACATGAGCATTTCCGGACGAATTCACGGCGAAGAGCCTTCGAAGCAGGTTGCGGAGAAGGCGCGAGCCTGAGCCTGGGCAGTCGTGGGCGCTCAGCGCAGCCTGGACGCCCTGAACCCGATAGGCTGCGCATGGAATCGAGCTATCGAGCGATGCACAGCGAGAGCGGCATCGCTGGATTTGTGTTACGACACGCTCGTCCGCCCAGTTTCCTGAAGAGTGTTGAAAGATCAAGATGACCAACGGCCTGAGTGCAGGAGGGCAGCGAATTCGCTCGTTGACCACCCGCGGTATGATGGTCCCGCTGAAATTTACGCTGGGAACGAGTGCGGCGATCGTTAGGGCTGTACCGCTGCTGCTTGTCGATTTGCTCAACGAAGACGGTATAACCGGCAGGGCCTATGCGTTTTGCTACCGGCCGTCAGGTGCGGTTGCCATATCATCGCATCTGTCGGAAGCGATCGATCTGTTGAAGGGTAAGTGTGTTACGCCCTTTGACGTGGCACAGATACTTTCACGTCAGTTTGCTCTGCTTGGGGTGGCGGGCTCCGTTCGGATGGCGCTCTCCCTGCTGGACATGGCGATGTGGGACGCGATGGCACGGATGCACGGCGTTCCGCTTTCCTCGCTGCTCGGATCCCGCCCGAAGCCGCTTTTGGCTTATGACAGCCGCGGCCTCGGGCTGATGGACCCGGATCGCCTTGCGGAAGAAACCAAGACTCTGCTGGAGAGCGGTCTTGGAGCCGTTAAGCTCCGGCTGGGATACCCGTCTCTTTCCGAGGACCTGGCCGCTTTGAACGCTGTTCGTAGCAGCATTCCCCGCGACGATGTTGAGATCATGGTGGATTACAATCAGGCACTGACAAGCGCGGAGGCAATTCGTCGCGGAAGGGAGCTGGAGAAGGAAGGAATCTATTGGCTCGAAGAGCCGATTGCTCACGATGATTATGTGGCAAGCGCGGCAATAGCGCGCGAACTGAGGGTCCCGATCCAGATCGGCGAGAACTTCAACGGCCCGGAAGGCTTGCTACGCGCCATTAGTGTGCAGGCGAGCGATTACGTGATGGTCGACGTAGCGAGGATAGGTGGCGTAACCGGTTGGCTGCACGCAGCCGGCGTAGCCGCAGCCCACGGCATCGAAATGTCGTCGCATCTGATGCCTGAAATCAGCACGCACCTCCTTTGCGCAACGCCCACCGCCCATTGGCTTGAGTACGTTGATTGGGCAGATGCGATTATCGAGGAGCCGCTGAAAATTCGCGACGGAATGGTTCTCACTTCCGAGAAGACCGGCAGCGGGATTTCGTGGGACGAAGCCAAGCTCAAGCGGCTTGAAGCAATCTAGGTTTCGACCAACGGAATTTCTCGATCGGTGAGGCTATGGCTGGGCGCCAATGAGTTCACTCCCTAGCTATAGCTCGCCGGTGAGGAATTGAGCGCGTCCGAACCCAAACGACCAATCCTCGTCGGCATTCGTCACGAAAGTGACGAGGACGTCGCTTGGTGCAATATCGCATGCAGCCTCCAACTTCTCGACCAGCGATCTATAGAATGCTTGCTTCATAACCCGACTGCGGGGGCGGGTCGTGACTTGAAGGACCAACATATTCGGAGTTCGCACAATACCGAGACCGGTATCCTCGACGATCATTCTGGATAGCGCATGCTCTCTGACGATTTGATAGCGGTCGCGCTCGGGCACGTTGAATGATTTGACCAAGACCTCATGTGTGGCATCCAATATCATATCGATCTGCTTTTCCGAACGCCCTTGAATTAGATCGAAGCACAAAAGTGGCATCATCATTCTCCGTGTGACCTAAAGGATGTCGCCTACTGCAAATCGTGCCCGCTGCTTGGGTGCGCAGCGGGCCAGTTTTTGCGATCAAGACATGGTAGGCATTACGAACTCGGCACCAGCTCGAATGCCGGTCGGCCAGCGGCTCGTGATCGTCTTCAACCGGGTATAGAAGCGAACGCCTTCCGGGCCGTGCATGTAGTGGTCGCCAAAGATCGACGCTTTCCATCCACCGAAAGAATGGAATGCCATCGGCACGGGGATCGGAACGTTGATTCCGACCATACCGATCTTGATTTTGTGCGCAAATTCCCGAGCCGCATCGCCATCGCGTGTGAAGATCGATGTGCCATTACCGAACTCGTGCTCGTTGATCATCCGTGCGGCGGTGTCGTAGTCGGGCGCACGGGTGACAGACAGGACGGGCCCAAAGATCTCCTCTTTGTAGATCTTCATGTTCGCAGTGACATGATCAAACAGCGACCCGCCGATGAAGTAGCCGTCCTGGTAGCCCTGCATTTTGAAGCCACGACCGTCAACGAGCAATTGTGCACCCTCCGCGACACCTGCGTCGATGTAGCCGCGGACCTTGTCCAAATGCTGCTTCGTGACGAGCGGGCCCATTTCCGCTTCCGGATCCGTGCCCGGTCCGATTTTGAGGCCGCGAATCTTCGGCGCCAAGGCGGAGATCAACCTATTCGCGGTCGTTTCGCCCACCGGGACCGCGACTGAAATCGCCATGCAACGTTCACCAGCGGAACCAAAAGCAGCGCCCATTAGAGCATCGACTGCCTGGTCCATGTCGGCATCGGGCATGATGATCATGTGGTTCTTGGCACCGCCCAGCGCCTGACAGCGCTTTCCTGTCGTCGCCGACGTTTCATAGATGTACCTCGCTATAGGTGTAGATCCCACGAAACTGATCGCCGAGATGTCGGGGTGATGTAGCAGCGCGTCGACGGTTTCCTTGTCGCCATGGACCACCCCGAATACGCCATCAGGAAGGCCTGCTTCCTTTAGCCACTCCGCGACGATCACTGACGCCGATGGATCTCGTTCGGAGGGCTTCAAGATAAAGGCGTTTCCACAAGCAAGCGCGACAGGAAACATCCACATCGGCACCATCGCGGGGAAATTGAAGGGGGTAATGCCGGCGACTACGCCGAGAGGCTGACGCGTAGAGTAGCTGTCAACGCGAGTTCCGACGTTCTCGGTAAGCTCGCCCTTCAACAGCTGTGGAGCGGCGGTCGCGAATTCGACAACTTCCATACCACGCTGAATTTCACCGACGGCGTCCGAATGGACCTTTCCGTGTTCGGCGACGATGACAGCAGCGAGTTCGTCGATACGTTCCTCGAGAATCCTGAGGAATCGGTTGAGTATCCTGGCTCGCCGCAAGGGCGTCGTCGCCGCCCAACCCGGCGCAGCCTTTGTTGCCGCAGCGACAGCATCCGCGACATCCGCGGCGTTCGCGATCGGCACCAACCCTGTCTGCTCACCTGTCGCGGGATTGAATACAGACGACGTCCGCCCATTGCGGCCAGAGACTTGCTTGCCATTGATGTAATGTGTGACTTGCGTGACCACGACTACCTCCTTGTTTTGCACAAGTCCGATATGAAACGTTAAAGTCTGCGCATCAACGAGGATTATCGCGGATTTGTTGTGCGGAAATTGAAGTCGATGGATTGGAATCGTATCTGCATATTCCTGGAGGTTGCCCGCACCGGAATGCGCGTCAATCGTCAGCACAGGGACGTTAATCGCGCCAGTGAGGTCCATTCATTGTTTCGCATTGAGGAATACTGATTACTGCACGACGAACATTTATCAGGCGGTCCAAAAGGTCTAATGGAGCGAGAAAGGTGAGCCTCTTGCTGAAGAGAGTCTCCGGTGAAACGCCGCAGCAGGCCTACCTTGCGCATCCCGGTTCAGCCCCAAGCTTGGAGTCAATCATGTCCACACTACGAAAGAGCTTTGCCATTGCCCTCATGATCGCCATGAGTGGCACGATGGCTCACGCAGAGCCACAGCTGGCTGCGAAAGATATTGTCATTGTCCATGGCGCACTGGTGGATGGCTCAGGCTGGCGGGCCGTCCACGACATCCTCACCAAGGACGGTTTCCATGTGACTATCGTGCAAGAGCCGCTCACTGGCCTCACAGAGGACATCGAGGCCACCAAGCGCGCCATTGATCAGCAGGAGGGACCTGTTGTGCTTGTCGGTCATAGCTATGGCGGCTCCGTGATCACGGATGCAGGTGCTGACCCGAAGGTCAGTGCGCTAGTCTATGTGGCCGCCCTGCAACCCGACGCAGGGGAAGCCAGCGCTCAGCTTCTGTCGAAGTTTGCCGCGCCAAACGATGCCATGCGGAAGGCCACCAATCGGGCCACTCCGGACAAGTATTTCTTCATCCCGCCAGCCAGATTTCATGAGACTTATGCCGCGGATCTCTCGGCATCGGATGCTCAATTCCTGGCGGACTCGCAGCAGCAGCTCGCCGAGAAAGCTTTGGGAGCACCTGTCTCTGTGGCAGCATGGCGAACCAAACCTAGCTACGCCATCCTGACCACTCAGGATCATGTAGTGAGCCCTCAGCTTCAGCGCTGGATGTATCAACGCTCGGGCGCCAAGGTTACCGAAGTGAGCGCAAGCCACGCTGTCTTTGCCTCCCAGCCGGCCGCGGTAGCTCGAGTGATTGAGGCTGCCGCAAAGCAGGCGAATTGACCGGTGGGCATCTC
>WNFQ01007242.1_pt1 | contig 13878 bp, 13 predicted proteins | sample 5400171 | NCBI WGS metagenome assembly WNFQ01 (sample SAMN13153356, study PRJNA577476) | soil metagenome | isolation source: 20 cm soil under Madrone tree | place: USA:California | collected 2016-06-14
ACTATTGCACTTTGTTCGCAAAATAGTCCGCGCGCCGTGGGCGGGCAAGCCGTACGGGTTGCGACGAAACCGCCGGTAGGGCGGCAGGCGCGATCAGCCGGCGGCTTCCGCTGCCTTTTGCGCCAGATCGACCAGCGTCCGCCGCGCCGCCGCGGGGCTCAGCACCGGCGCGGCGAAGTCGAGCCTCGCGGTTTCGCCGCCGCAGCGCAGGTCGAGCCCCTCGGGGTCGATGCCGGTCATCTGCCATCCCGTGGCCTGGCGCCCGAGAAAATGCCGGGCATAGAGCTCGATCGCCTCGGCGTGATCGCGGTTCATGTGGCCGACGATCTCCGGCTCGGCGATGGCGAGGGCGCTCGCATCGCCGCCGAAGCGCAGTTCGGCGGCCTCGATCCACGCGATCCGGCCGAAGCCGGCGACCAGATGGCCGCGTTCGACCACAACGCGATAAAGGTGGAAATCGGCAAATCCCGAATAGGACGCGCTAGCGGGATGGCGAGCCGCGAAACGCGCCGCAGCCCGCGGATCGTCGCACCGCTCGGCCCGCCCCAACAAGCTCAGCCGCGGGCCGGCCAGCGGGTCGGCTTGCCCGGCGACATCCTCGAACAGCAATGACACAGGAGGGTCGGCGATCAGGTTCTTGGTGTGCTGGGCGAGATCGGACAGCAGCAGCAAGGGGGCCGCATCGCTGTCGCAGGCGGTGGCGACCAGCGAGACAAACGGCTGGCCGGCGAGGCTGGTGCCGAGCGCCGCATGGCCGCGGCTGCGGATCAGGCGCCGCGCCGCGGCGCCCAGGTCACGGTTGTCTTTAGCGTCAGGCATGGGAAAGCCGCCTCGTTACATTGCATCGCGGCACCGGCGCAAAGAAATCATCCATCCCGGAAGCCGCGAACCCATGATTCGCCGACAAAATGGCGCCGCATCGGCACAGCAATAGCGGAGGCCTGCGACAACGAATAGCTTTGCTCGCCCCTTTGTGTTTGCCGCCGAGCCGCCATATTTGGGAATCAAATCGTCCTGATCGGCGGCGATTAGGGCCGCAATGGACCTTGGGGGATGCATCGGTGGCAAACACGATTGCCCTCGTCGATGACGACAGAAACATCTTGACCTCGGTGTCGATGGCACTCGAGGCGGAAGGGTTTGCGGTGCGCTGCTTCAGCGACGGCGCCGAAGCGCTGAAGGGCATGACCGCGCAGCCGGTAGACCTCGCCGTGCTCGACATCAAGATGCCGCGGATGGATGGGATGGAGCTGCTCGGCCAGCTCCGCCGCCACAGCCACATTCCGGTGATTTTCCTGACCTCGAAGGATGACGAGGTCGACGAGCTGCTCGGTCTGCGCATGGGGGCCGATGATTACATCCGCAAGCCGTTTTCGCAGCGCCTGTTGATCGAACGCATCCGGGCCTTGATCCGGCGCGGCGAATTGGCCCGCGAGCGCGAGGATAGCCAGGCCGAGCCGGTCATCGTGCGCGGCCAGATGACGCTCGACCCGGCGCGCCACCAATGCACCTGGAAGAGCGATCCGGTCGAGCTGACCGTGACCGAGTTCCTGATCCTCAAATCCCTGGCGCAACGCCCCGGGCACGTCAAGAACCGCGACCAGCTGATGGATGCGGCCTATGGCGAGCACATCTATGTCGATGACCGCACGATCGACAGTCACATCAAGCGGCTGCGCAAGAAGTTCAAGGCGGTCGATTCCGAGTTCGGCCAGATCGAAACCCTCTATGGCGTCGGTTATCGATACCGCGACCGCTGATCGCGAACCCGCGCCGGAGCCCACCGCCGCGCCGGGGCATCGGTCGGCTGGGCCGGCAGACCCGCCGTCACGCGGACCGGTCCCGCCGCGCCCGCCGCCGCAAAGCCGGGGCGAGCCTCGCTTCCGACTGAACCGGCTGCACCATTTCCGCTGGCGGAGGGTGTCGCCGCTGACGCGGCGGATCATCGCCGTCAATGTGCTGCCTCTGGCGTTGCTGGCGGTCGGTTTCCTATACCTCGGCAAGTTCGAAGCGAGCCTGATCGGCCAGCAGATCGAGTCGCTGCACACGCAGGGCGAGATCTTCGCCGCCGCGCTGAGCGAGGGCGCGGTCCTCGATTCGACCGACGAGGGCGAGATCCTGCTGCCCGATCTGGCGCGCCAGATGATGCGCCGCCTCGTCGAGCCGACACGCCCCCGAACACGCCTGTTCGACATTCAGGGCAAGCAGATCGCCGACAGCCGTCTATTGCGCGGCCCGGGGGATGCCGTGCAAGTCATGGAATTGCCGCCACCCGAGCGCAAGAGCCTGCTCGGGCGCGTCACCGACCAAATCTATGACTGGATCGTCGAGCTGCTGCCGAGCCGGCACAAGCATCCGCCCTACCGGGAAAGCGATGCCGGCAATGCCGCGGATTATGGCGAGGCGATGCGGGCCTTGCGCGGCGAGAGCGGCTCGGCAGTGCGCAGCGACCCGCAGACCGGCGGGTTGGCGATCAGCGTCGCGGTGCCGGTGCAGCGCTACAAGGTGGTGCTGGGCGCAGTCATGCTGTCGAGCAGCAATGGCGAGATCGAGGAAGAGCTGCGCACGGTCCGCTTGGAGCTGTTGCGGATCTTTGGCGTCGCGCTGCTGGTGACGATCCTGTTGTCGCTCTACCTCGCCAGCACGATCGCGCGGCCGCTCCGTCGTCTAGCAGACGCCGCCGAGCGCGCCCGCGGCCGCGGCGCGCGGGTCGAGATCCCCGATCTGATGGGGCGGGGCGACGAGATCGGCGAATTGTCGCGCTCGCTGCGCGACATGACCGATGCGCTGTGGCAGCGCATGAGTGCGATCGAAAGTTTTGCCGCCGACGTCGCGCATGAGATCAAGAACCCGCTTTCTTCGTTGCGCAGCGCGGTCGAAACCGTTGGGCGCATCGAGGATCCGGTGAAGCGGCGGCGCCTCATGGCGATCATCCAGGACGATGTCGAGCGGCTCGACCGATTGATCAGCGATATTTCCGACGCCTCGCGGCTCGACGCCGAATTGAGCCGGCAGGAGGTGTCGCCCACGCATATCGCCGCGATGCTGCAGGCGCTCGTCGAGATGCACGAGACGACCCGCGCGGAGGGCGCGCCGCGCCTCGTCCTCGACATTGCCGAGCGCGGGCGCGAGCTGATCGTGCCGGGCATTGAAAGCCGGCTATCTCAGGTGTTCGTCAACGTCATCGCCAATGCCGTCTCGTTCAGCCCGCCGCATGGCGAAATCCACATCAGCGCGCGGCTCGATGGGCGCGCTGTCCTGGTCAGCGTCGAGGATGAGGGCCCGGGCATCCCCGAGGATAAGCTGACCGCGATCTTTGATCGCTTCTACAGCGAGCGCCCGGCCGGCGAGAAATTCGGCACCCATTCGGGGCTAGGCCTGTCGATCTCGAAGCAGATCATCGAGGCGCATCGCGGCCGCATCTGGGCCGAGAACCGCCTGGACGCGGACGGGACGGTGATCGGCGCCCGGTTTCTGATCCGCTTGCCGGCGGCGCCGTGAGCGAGACCCTGCTGATCCACGCGACGACTATCGCCATCGAGACGGCGGTCGGGCCACGGGCGGTATTGCTCCGTGGTCCCTCGGGTTCGGGCAAATCCGATCTGGGCCTGCGACTGATTGACGCCGGGGGCCGGCTCGTCGCGGACGACCAGAGCGAGCTACAGCGCCGGGGCGCGCTCATCATCGTGCGGTCGCCGCCGACGATCGTCGGGCTTATCGAAGTGCGTGGCCTCGGCATCGTGCGGGTCGAGGCCCTGGCCGAGGCGCCGCTGGCGCTGATCATCGATCTGATGCCCGCGGAAACCATCGAGCGGCTGCCGGAGCAGGCCAATGAGCGGCTGCTCGGCCTCGACCTGCCGCGGATTGCCGTGGCTCCGTTCGAGGCCTCCGCCGCGGCTAAAGTGGCGCTGGCGGTCCGTGCGGTGGCCGGCCCTAGCCTGCCGACGCTCACCGATTAGCGGTTTTGCTTAACACTCAATAAAATTCCATGAGGCGAGGCCATTTCTGCCGGCGAGGGCAGCTATGTTCATCAAGCTTGGTGACGAATGGCTCGGACAGGGCTATATCCAGCCCCCGCAATATTCCCACGCTCCCGCCGGAGCCGCCCCCCAGGCGCCCGGCATGAGCAGCGAGCGGCCTCTGCCCTGCGTAGACGCATCGATTTCATGTTTGCGAGCTTGATCTGCGGTTTCCCCGCCAGCCCCGGGCGAATCCGCCGCGCGGCGTGCGCATGCGCCGGCGTGGCGGTCATCGGGACGGGCTGAGGTATCGGCGAACGGCAGCGGCCGAGGCCGGGCAAAGGGATTTCGATGATCGGTATGGTGTTGGTCACTCATGGGCGGCTGGCAACGGAATTTGTCGCGGCCCTCGAGCATGTGGTCGGGCCGCAAAGCCAAATCGCCGCGGTCTGCATCGGCCCCGATGACGATATGGAACAGCGCCGTCAGGAAATTCTTCAGCGCGTCGGCGAGGTCGACAGCGGCGACGGCACGGTATTGCTGACCGACATGTTTGGCGGCACCCCCTCCAACCTGGCGATCTCGGTCATGGATCGGGGCAAGGTGGAGGTCATCGCCGGCGTCAACCTGCCGATGCTGATCAAGCTGGCGAGCCTCCGCCAGAACGAAAAGCTCGATCGCGCCGTGCTCGGGGCCCAGGAGGCGGGCCGCAAATACATTAATGTCGCCTCGCAGCTGCTGGCCGACGCGCGCCGATGAATTCCGAGCCCGCCAAGAACCTTTCCGAAGCCGCGGCGCAGACGCCGTCCACAGCGCGGCGAACCGTCGAGATCTGCAACCAGAAAGGATTGCATGCCCGCGCCGCCGCCCGCTTTGTCAAGACGGCCGCGCAATTCGAGGCCGATATCTGGGTGCGCAAGAACGGCACCGCGGTCTCCGGACGTTCGATCATGGGGCTGATGATGTTGGCCGCCGCCTCGGGCGCCCTCGTCGAGATTTCCGCGACCGGACCCGACGCCGCGACAGCGGTCGAAACGCTGGCGCGGCTGATCGAATGCAAGTTTGATGAGGATTGACGAGACGCCCGGGACCGCCATCGCCAAAGAACACAAACTCAAAGGCATCGGCGTCTCGCCCGGGATCGCCATCGGGCTTGCCTATATCGGCGATCGCGGCGAATTACCGGTCAGCGAAAGCCGCATCGACGAACCGCAGATCGAGCACGAGCGGGCGCGCTTTGCCGAGGCGGTCTCGACCTCGATCAAACAGCTGCGCAAATTGAAGACGCGGGCGATGGCGCGCCCCGGCTCGGCGGCGGACGAGATCGGCTCGGTGCTCGACGCGCATCTCGCGATGCTGGCCAATTCGCGCCTGATCCGCGGCGTCAACCGGCGGATCGGCCGCGCGCGGATCAATGCCGAACGAGCCATCCAGCTGGAGCTCGAGGAGATCGGCGAGACCTTCTCGGCGATGGAGGACGACTATCTCGCCGCGCGGATCGACGATATCCGCGTCGTTGGCGCGCGGCTCATCCGCAACCTCTTGAAGAAGCCCTATGTCGCCTATTCGAGTTTGAGCGGCGGCGCGATCATCCTCGCCGAGGAGGTGACCCCAGCGGACACCGCGCTGATGGACCCACGCCGCATCGGCGGCTTTGCCACCGAGTATGGCGGGCGCGAGGGCCACACCGCGATCATGGCCCGGGCGCTCGGCCTGCCCGCCGTCTTGGGCATTCCCGGGCTCCTCGACCACGCCCGGGCCGAGGCGCCGGTTATCGTCGACGGCACCGAGGGCGCGGTCATTCTCGATCCCGCGCCGGAGACGGTCCGCACCTACAAGGCACGGCAGCAGGAGGTGGCGCGCGAGCGTCGCCTTCTCTGCCGGCGGTGACGCGCGACGGGGTCGAGATCGAACTGCACGCCAATGTCGAACTGCCGGTCGAGGTCGAGCAGGCGCTGGCCAACGGCGCCGTGGGGCTCGGCCTCGTGCGCACCGAATTCCTGTACATGAACCGCGAGGACCTGCCGGGCGAGGACGAGCAGTACAGTTTCTTCGCCGCGCTCGTCAGCGGCATGGAAGGCCGACCGGTCACGCTGCGCACCTTCGATATCGGCGGCGACAAGCTCCCCGAGGCCCTCGCCGGATATGCGGCGAGCGATATCGCCAATCCCGCGCTCGGACTGCGTGCGATCCGGTTATCCTTGCGCGACCGGCGTCTCCTCGATGTGCAATTGGCGGCGATGCTGCGTGCCGCCGCCCGTGGGCCGGTTCGGATCATGCTGCCGATGGTCTCGACAGTCAGCGAGGTCCGCCGCGCTCGCGAAGCGATGGAGCAGGTGTCGCGGCGGTTGCGGCGGCGCGGCGTGCGCATCCCGGATGAACTGCCGCCGCTCGGTGCCATGGTCGAAGTGCCGGCGGCGGCGTTGGCCGCCGATGCACTCGCGGCCGAAGCCGATTTCTTTGCGATCGGCACGAACGACCTCGTGCAATACACGTTGGCGGTCGATCGCAGCGATGAAACGGTCGCCGACCTTTACAATCCGCTGCACCCCGCTGTGCTGCGCCTTATCCAATTTGCGGTCGAGGCGGCAGCGCGGCGCGACATCCCGATCAGCATCTGCGGCGAAATCGCCGGCGACCCGCGCTATGCCGCGCTGCTTCTCGGGCTCGGGCTGCGGCAGTTGTCGATGTCGCCGCGCAACATCCCTCGGGTCAAGCAGCGCATCCGCAACCTCGACATGGTCGCCGCGAGCCGGCGCGTCCGCGCCATCATGGACCAATCCGACCCGGAGCAGGTGGCTGTGCTGCTCGACGATTTCAACGCGACGGTCTGGGCAACAATCGGGGTGGGCTGAGCCGCAGCGCCGTGGTCGAGAATTTTGGGGTTCAGTCGATCAGCCGCCTGATCTTTACCCGGTCGCCGGTATTGGTCAGACCGCATTGTTCGGTTTCATCCGGGCAGCCCTCGACCGGTTTTTCGGTTGCCATTCCGGACGCGACCTCGACGTTTTTTCCGGCGGCGACCTCGACCTCGAATTCGTGGTCGCACACTTCGCAATGCCTGACTTCGGTTGGCATGGCTCAATCTCCTCTCGAGGTTTGCGGTCCCACCCGGCTAACACCGGCGGCTGGTCGTTCGACCGCGCCTCCTCTTGCAGTTGGGGCACGCAGCCGCGATGCGCCGATACGGTGCGCGGCGCGCCGCCGGTTGACGACATAAAGATATCTTTATATCTTAAAAGCCTTCCCATTCCCCCTCGCCGCCCGGAGCCGCCCGATGCCTGAAGTTTCCGATTACCCTGGTTTTTCCGATTACCGGGTCGCCGATATCGGGCTCGCCGAGTGGGGCCGCAAGGAAATCGCGATCGCCGAGACCGAGATGCCGGGGCTCATGGCGTTGCGCGACGAGTTCGGCCGGTCGAAGCCGCTCTCAGGCGCCCGCATCACCGGCTGCCTCCATATGACGATCCAGACCGCGGTCTTGATAGAGACCCTCATTCATCTCGGCGCCAGCGTGCGCTGGAGCTCGTGCAACATCTATTCGACACAGGACCATGCCGCCTCGGCGATCGCGGCGCGCGGCATCCCGGTCTTCGCCTGGAAGGGGGAGACCGAGGAGGAATACGAATGGTGCATCGAGCAGACCCTGAAGGGGCCTGATGGCTGGGTCCCGAACATGATCCTCGACGATGGCGGCGATGCGACAAAGATCGTGCATGACCGGCATCCGCAGCTGTTGCGCGAGATCCGCGGCATTTCGGAGGAGACGACGACGGGGGTGCACCGGCTTTACGAGATGATGCGCAACGGCGAATTGAAGGCGCCGGCGTTCAACGTCAATGACAGCGTCACCAAGTCGAAATTTGACAATCTCTATGGCGTCCGCGAGAGCCTGGTCGACGGCATCAAGCGCGCCACTGACGTCATGTTGGCCGGCAAGATCGGCGTGGTGTGCGGCTTTGGCGATGTCGGCAAGGGTTCGGCGGCGAGCCTCAGGAGCCAAGGCGCGCGCGTCATGGTCACCGAGATCGACCCGATCTGCGCGCTGCAGGCGGCGATGGAGGGCTACCAGGTCACGACGATGGACGAGGCGGCGCCGATCGGCGACATTTTCGTTACCGCGACCGGCAATATCGATGTGATCACGCTCGACCACATGCGCCAAATGCATGACCGCGCGATCGTCTGCAACATCGGCCATTTCGACAGCGAGATCGAGATCGGCGCGCTGCGCAACTATGTCTGGGAAGAGGTCAAGCCGCAGGTCGACGAGGTGGTCTTTCCGGACGGCAAGCGGCTGATCGTTCTGGCCAAGGGGCGGCTCGTGAATCTCGGCTGCGCCACCGGGCATCCGAGCTTCGTCATGAGCGCCTCCTTCACCAATCAGGTGCTGGCGCAAATCGAGCTGTGGACGAATCACGGTAAGTACGAAAACAAGGTCTACGTCCTGCCCAAGCATCTCGACGAGAAGGTCGCGCAGCTGCATCTCGACAAGCTCGGGGTCAAGCTGACCAGCTTGACGCCGAAACAGGCGGATTATCTCGGAGTGGCGACAGCCGGCCCGTTCAAGCCGGAGTATTACCGGTACTAGTGCGCAGACTGCGGGGGTGGTCTTTTCTTTTTGACCAAAACGACCGATGATCCGCCGAACGGGGGTTGCGGGCCGGCTCAATGTGAGATCGCCGGCCGCGGGGCAGGCGCGTCGTGATCGAAGTCGTCGCGATCGTGGGTTTTTTGATCGCTGCGTTTGCCGCGGCGCAGTGGCTGCGCGCGCGCGCGCGGCTGCGCGAGGCGCTTCTCGGCCGCGACGCTGTTGAACATAGCCGGGCGGCGCTCGCGGCAGTCCTCGACACGGTGCCCGTTGCTGCGCTGTGGTGGCGGCGCGACGGCAGCGAGGAGAATGCGGTCGGGGCGGTGCCCGGCAGCGGCGCCGGCGCGCCCTATTCCCGGTTCCTGGCGGCCCTTACTCCCGCTGACGCCGCGCGGCTCAGCCCCGTGGTCGAGAGATTGCGCGAGACCGGCGCGCCCTTTGCCGAGCGGGTCAGCCTGTCGGCCGGCCCAGAGTACAGGGTCGACGGAGCCCTGACGGCGAGCGGCGACCGCGTGTTGTGGCTGAGCGATGTGTCGCAGGCGCGCGCCGCCGAAGAAAGCGGCAATACCGCTGCGGCCGCCGCCGCCGCTTTGCGGCAGGCTTTCAATGCCATCCCGTTGCCGGTGTGGCGGCGTGACCGCACGCTGCGGCTCATCGACTGCAACAATTCCTATGCCGGGGCGCTCGATTCGCTGCGCGAGACGGTGCTGGGCGACGGCCGCGAACTGGCTGCCGAAGCTGGCCGCGAGAAGGCGCGGGCATTGGCGCGGGCGGCAGCGTCGGGGACGGTCAAGAGCGAACGGCGGCATATCGTCATCGGCGGCTCGCGCCGCCTCCTCGAAGTTTGCGAACTGCCCGACGGCGCCGGCGGGACGATCGGGTTTGCCGTCGACCGCACCGACCTCGAAAGCGCCGAGAGCGAACTCGCTCGACACATCAACGCGCACGGCCAGGTGCTCGAAAACATCCATGCCGCTGTCGCGATCTACGGCCCGGACAAGCGGCTCAGCTTCTTCAACTCGGCTTTTGCGCAGCTCTGGAGCATCGAAGAGGACTGGCTCGCCGGCCATCCCTCGCTCGACGAGGTTCTGGAACGCCTGCGCGTGCGCCGGCGCATCCCCGAATTTGCCGATTTCCGGATGTTCAAGCGGCAGCAGGTCGGTCTCTTCACATCGCTCATCGAGCCGCAGCACGAGCTGATGCATCTGCCCGACGGCCGCACGCTCAGCGTGTCGATGTCGCCGCATCCCTTGGGCGGCCTCCTGTTCGTCTATGAGGACGTCACCGACCGGCTCGCTCTCGAACGCTCTTACAACACACTGATCGAGGTGCAGCGCGAGACGCTCGACAATCTCTACGAGGCCATCGCGCTGTTCGGCAGCGATGGCCGCCTCAAGCTGCACAACCCCGCCTACCGCAAGATCTGGGGCTTGTCAGACATCGATCTCGAGGGCGAGCCGCATATCAGCGATCTCGTCGAGGCAACCCGTTCCTACTATGACGATGGCGGCGACTGGCCGGCGATGCGGCAGCAGATCATTGCCAATATCACCGCGCAGGAGCCGACCAATGGCCTGCTCGACCGGCGCGACGGCTCGGTCTTGCAGCTGGCGACGGTGCCGCTGCCCGACGGCAATGTGCTCGTGACCTGTCTCGACGTGACCGACACGGCGCGGGTCGAGCGGGTGTTGCGCGAGCGCAACGAGGCGCTCGAAACCGCCGGGCGGCTCAAGAGCGAATTCATCGCCAATGTCTCCTATGAGCTGCGCACGCCGTTGAACGCGATCATTGGCTTTGCCGAGATCCTGGCGAACCAGTATTTCGGGCAGTTGTCGGAGCGGCAGCTCGAATACAGCCGCGGCATTCTCGACAGCTCCCACCGCCTGATGTCGCTGATCAACGACATCCTCGATCTGGCGACGATCGAAGCCGGCTATATGGCGCTCGAAACCGGGCCGGTCGATATCCGCGCGATGCTGCAGGCCGTCATCACGCTGACGCGCGAGCGGGCGCGCAACCGCGACCTGGCGCTGACATTGCGCTGCCCGCGCGAGATCGGCACGATCGAGGCCGATGAGCGGCGGCTGAAGCAGGCGCTGTTCAATCTCATCTCGAACGCGATCAAGTTTACACCGGCCGGCGGCTCGATCCGGCTGGAGGCGCGCCGGAGCAGCGGCGAGTTGATCCTGGCTGTCAGCGATACCGGGGTCGGGATCCGGCCGGCCGATCAGGAGCGCGTCTTCGAGAAGTTCGAGCGCGGCGATCCGCACGCGCGGGAATCCGGCGCCGGGCTCGGCCTGTCCCTGGTCAAGAGCCTGATCGAATTGCATGGCGGTTCGGTGTTGATCGAGTCGCGGCCGAGTGCCGGCACGACCATTTCGTGTCACCTGCCTGCGGCGCCGCCGCCGGCCGCCGCCGCGGAGCGCGCGGCCCTGGCCACCGGCTCACCCGTCTGATCCGGTCTCGTAGGCCCTCGCGCCGATGGCCAATAATTCCGACGTCTGGCAGATCGCCGTCATTCCGGGGCACGGCGCAGCCGTGAACCCGGAATCCATTATTCCAGAGGCCTGTGTTCATGGATTCCGGGCCTCGCCCTCTGGGCGATCCCGGAATGACGTTTTTGCGATGCAGAACCAATCGTTTGCATCGCGCTACTAGCGGCCGGGGAGGCCCTTCGTCGTCGAATATTCGAAGTGCAATGCCTCGCCGGGATGGACGAGCGGGTGGATCGCGTGCGCCGCAAGCGCCGCCTCGGCAAAGCCCGACAGGATCAGCTTGAGCTTCCCCGGGTAGAACGCGATGTCGCCGATCGCGAAGATGCCGGCGCGCGAGGCGGCGCAGGTGGCGGGATCGACGCGAATGCGGTTGTGGTCGATGTCGAGCCCCCAGGCGGCGAGCGGGCCGAGATCGGTCGCCAAACCGAAGAAGGGCAACAGGCAATCGGCTTCGACATGGCGCGTGTTGCCCGCGAGATCGGCCAGGATAACGGCCGAGAGCTGCCCGGCATCGCCTTCGAGCGCGTGCAGCTGATACGGAACGGCGAGATCGATCCGGCCTTCCTCGGCAAGCTGCTGCAGCTTGGCTGCGGATTGCGGCGCGGCGCGAAACTTGCCGCGGCGGTGCACGACCGTGACGCGCTCGGCGATCTCGGCCAATGACAAGGCCCAATCGACCGCCGAATCGCCACCCCCGGCGATGACGACGCGGCGCCCGCGGAAATCGTCGCGGCGTCGCACGAGGTAGAAGACGCTCTTCTCCTCGAAGGCCTCGATGCCGGCGAGCGGTGGCCGGTTGGGGCCAAAGGCGCCGGCGCCGGCCGCGATGATGACGGCGCGGGCGCTAAATCGCAGGCCGGCGAGGTTTTCGACAAGGAAGCCATGCTCGCCGGGCTCAAGCCGGGTCACCGCATGGCCGAGATGGAATTGCGGCTTGAACGGCGCGGCCTGCTCAGCGAGACGCTCGACCAATTCGGCCGCGTCGATTCGCGGATAGGCCGGGATGTCGAAGATCGGCTTTTCGGGATAGAGCGCGGCGCATTGCCCGCCCGGCGCCGGGAGCGCGTCGAACACGGCGCAGCGCATTTCGAGCATGCCGCACTCGAACACCGCGAAGAGCCCGACCGGCCCGGCGCCGATGATCGCGACATCGCAATTCTGGGTCTCGGCCGAGGATGCCGGCACGGAGCCTCGCGTCATGAACGGGTTTGTTGCCGCGCCGTTTAGCACCGGCATAAGGCGCGGGCAATTACCGCGAGCCGATGCAGCCTCTGATTAAGCAAATCTTGCCGTTTGTGACCTCTAGGATATACAAGGGAGCGGGGGATCATGACCGTTATCGAGCTGCATGACGAAGCCGCCACGGCGGCTTTTGCCACGCGCTTGGCGCGTCTCGCCCGGCGCGGCGATGTCATCGCGCTGAAGGGCGAGCTCGGCGCCGGCAAGACGAGCTTTGCCCGCGCCTTTATCCGCGCCCGCGCCGGGCGCCAGGAAGAGGTGCCGAGCCCGACCTTCACGCTGGTGCAAACCTATGAGATGCCGGAGCTGACGATCTGGCATTTCGACGGTTTCCGCCTGCGCGATCCCGAAGAGGGGTGGGAGCTTGGGATCGAGGATGCGTTTCGCGACGGCGTGTCGCTCGTCGAATGGCCGGAGCGCTTTGGCCCGCTAATCCCGATGCGACGGCTCCAGATCACGCTTGAGCATGTTGGCTCGCCGGGCGCCGCCCCGGAGGCGCGGCGGGCGATCATCGATGCCGGCCCGCAATGGGCCGACCGGCTCGCCATGCTCGCGGAGGCGTGACATGGCGGAAGGGGGCACCGCCATTCACAACGACAATCATCGGGATAAACGCCAGGAAAAGCGCCGGCGCGCGATGGCCGCCTTTCTCGTCGCACAGGGCTGGAGCGAGAACGCGCCAAGGGTGCTTGCGGGCGATGCCTCATTCCGCCGCTATTACCGGCTCCTCGATGGCAAGCGGCGCGCCGTGCTGATGGATGCGCCGCCGCCCCAGGAGGATGTCGGGCCTTATGTCACGGTCGCCGGCATCCTGCGCGCGCACGGCTTCAGCGCCCCCGAGATCTATGCCGAGGACCGCGCCAACGGCTTTCTGCTGATCGAGGATTTCGGCGACGACACCTATACAAAGCTGCTCGCGAAAGGGGCCGATGAAGCCGCGCTTTATACGCTGGCGATCGATACGCTCGTCGCGCTGCATCGGGTCGTCGAGGCCGAAAGGCTGCCTGATCTGCCGCCCTATGACGAGGAGCGGCTGCTGACCGAGGCGGGGCTGCTCGTCGAGTGGTACATGCCCTGCGTCCTCGGCGCACCGCTCGCCGAAAAGGCGCGCGACGACTATCGCGCGCGCTGGCGCGAGGTGCTGCCGCAGGCCGAATTGCCGGCGCCGACGCTTGTCTTGCGCGATTACCATGTCGACAATCTGATGCTGCTGCCCGGCCGCGAGGCGGTCCAGAGCTGCGGTCTTCTCGATTTCCAGGACGCGGTGCGCGGACCGGCGAGCTACGATCTCGTCTCGCTGCTCAAGGATGCGCGGCGCGACGTGCCGGCCGCGCTGCGCAGCGCGATGACCGGGCGCTATCTCGCGCAATTCCCGGATCTCGATCCGGCGCGGTTCCGGCGCTCGGCGGCAATCCTCGCAGCGCAGCGCAACTGCAAGATCATCGGCATCTTTACGCGGCTGTGGCGGCGCGACGGGAAGCCGCAATATCTCGGCCACATCGCGCGGGTCTGGCGGCTCCTCGAAGAGGATCTGCGCGAGCCGGTGTTGCGGCCCGTCGCCGACTGGCTCGACCGGCATCTGCCGGAAGCGGCG
>WNFQ01002275.1_pt1 | contig 13876 bp, 10 predicted proteins | sample 5400171 | NCBI WGS metagenome assembly WNFQ01 (sample SAMN13153356, study PRJNA577476) | soil metagenome | isolation source: 20 cm soil under Madrone tree | place: USA:California | collected 2016-06-14
GAAACCGGCGGCATAAATTACCTCGACGCTGCCGCGATGCTCCCTTCGCGCCTTGCTATCGAGGCCGCTTGCGCCGAGCTGATGAGCTTGATGTTTCCCGGGTTTCGTAGCGAAGCTCTGGTCAGCTCTGAAGATTTAGCTGAGACGACGCGCGCTCGAATGAGAAGCTTGCACGCGCGCCTGAAAACCGAGATTTGCAGAAGCCTCGGCAAAATCCCACCTCACGAAGCGACTGAAGCAAAAGCCGAGGAGTTTTTGGCATGTTTCATGTCAAAGCTGCCCCAGGTACGTAAGACGCTTTGGACGGACATTGACGCAGCCTACGAAGGCGATCCGGCGGCGCAAAGCTATGAGGAAATCATTCTGGCTTACCCCGCGCTCGAAGCGATTGCAATCCAACGCATGGCGCATGAACTTTACTTGACGGGGCTTCCGTTGATTCCGCGCATCATGACTGAATGGGCCCACAGCCGCACCGGAATCGATATTCATCCGGGAGCAAAAATTGGCTCACATTTTTTTATCGATCACGGGACGGGTGTTGTGATCGGCGAGACCACCGAAATCGGTTCGCGGGTAAAACTTTATCACGGCGTCACCCTGGGTGCGCGCAGTTTTCAAAAGGACGAGCACGGCAAAATCAAAAAAGGCGGGAAGCGTCATCCGAAAGTCGAGGATGACGTCACGATTTATCCGAACTCAACTGTGCTCGGCGGCAAAACCGTGATTGGCGCGCGCAGCACCATCGGCGGAAATGTTTTTCTAGTGCAGAGTGTTCCGCCGGATTCGCTCGTTTATTACGAAGAGAAACAGTTGCGCATCATGCCAAAACGGCCGCGGAAAACCGATGGCCGCAGCGAAGGGTTCACTGGATGAGAAAGAGCCAATCCTGTAGCCGTTTCGCTGTGCGAAGCGTCGTTGCAAGCAAGAGCACGAGAGTCGATGATTTACCTTGATAACAACGCTACGACGCCACTGTGCGATGAGGCGCGCGAGGCAATGCTGCCGTATCTCGACCGGCATTTCGGGAATCCGTCGAGCGTGCATGCAGCTGGCCGCGAGGCGCGAGCGGCGATTGACGGTGCTCGCGACAAACTCGCCTCGCTTCTGCACGTCAAACCGCACGAATTAATTTTCACCAGCGGCGGGACGGAATCCTGCAACCTGGCCGTGCTCGGCCTAGCACGATGTCGATCTTCACGTGGCGGTCACGTAATCTCAAACAAGCCTGAACACCACGCGGTGCTGAACGCGTTCGAGTATTTGGAGAAGCAGAAAGAATTTGAAGTGACGTGGCTCAATGTTTCCCGAAATGGAATTGTCGATCTTGATGAACTTGCCAGTTCGATCCGCCCCGAGACACGACTCGTATCGATCATGACGGCGAATAACGAGACCGGCGTGATTCAGCCAATCCGTGAAATTTCGAAAATTTGCCGAGACCGCGGCGTTCTTCTGCACAGCGACGTGGTGCAATCCTTTGGCAAGATCGACATCGACCTGTCATCGCTTGATGCGGCCAGTTTTGCAGCACACAAGTTTTACGGTCCGAAGGGGGCAGGATTTCTTTTTCTGCGCAGCGGATTGTCGATCCAGCCAATCATGTTTGGCGGCGCGCACGAAAATGAGCGACGCCCCGGGACAGAAAACGTCGCCGCGATTGCTGGCATGGCGGCGGCCGCGCAGTCGACGTTGCGCGATCGTGTGACAGAACAGAAACGCGAGGCGCAATTGCGAGACGAATTGTGGACGCGTATCGCACGCAGCTTTCCGGGAGCAAAACAAAACGGCGACGCAGAACATCGGCTGGCGAATACACTCAATGTCAGTTTCATGGCCGTCGATTCTGAAACCATGTTGATAGCGTTGGATCTGGAACACGTTTGCGCGTCGAGTGGCTCGGCCTGCATGGTTGGCTCCGTCGTCGCGTCCCATGTGTTGCTCGCGATGGGTTCGTCAACGGAACGAGCCGGTTCAGCCGTTCGCTTTTCGCTCGGTAAATGGACGACTGCGGAAGAAATCGCTAATGCTGGCGAAGCATTTGAGCGGATTGCAACACGACTAAACAAAGCCGATAGCACATATGCCGTCGCTTAGGCAGCTGCAATTCGTTTTTGTAGGGCAACCGCTCCGATTGCCGTCTGCGCGTTTGGCAGGCGGTGCGCCTGCCCTACAACTTTTTCATCGTCGTAATTTCGATCTTGAAGCCAAAGCGCGAGAGCTTTTGCGAATGAACGACGCGGGTAAGATCGCAATGGCTGTCCGTGTGGAATGGAATTCGCGCCTCAAAACAGCGGCCGGTCGAGCCGACTATCGCTCCAAATTAATCCTATTAAATCCGCAGCTTGTTCATCATCCAGGCGAGATTGATCGCACGCTTCGCCACGAACTCGGACACATTCTCGCCCAATTTCGCGCCGGCCGGCGCCGGATTCTGCCCCACGGCATCGAATGGCGGAAGGCTTGCACCGACCTGGGAATCGCCGGCGAAAAGCGCTGTCATAATCTTCCGTTTCCAGTAAAGCAACGCCCTCGCAAATACCTCTACAGATGCCCAAATTGTCGGCGTGATTTTCCTCGCGTGCGCCGGGTGAAACGTGCGGCCGCTTGTTTGGCATGTTGCCGCGCCCATAACGGTGGAGCATTTGATGGGCGCTTTCGACTACGTCTTGTAGAAAGCGCATCGTTGTAGCGGGGTTCACCTCAGCGAACGCCTCTACAAATCCGAGCCGTCGCCCTTCGCCGCTTTCTGCCCGCGTAATTTCGCCTGGATGAACATGTCGATGTTGCCATCCATGACATCTTGCACATTGCTCGTTTCCGCGCCGGTACGGTGATCTTTCACCATCTGGTACGGCTGAAAAACATACGAGCGAATTTGGTTTCCCCACGCGATGTCGCCCTTTTCGCCATATTGTCGATCAATCTCGGCGCGTTTCTTGTCTTCCTCGATTTCGTAGAGCTTCGCTTTCAACATTTTCATCGCCAGCTCGCGATTGCGTCCCTGACTGCGCTCGGCCTGGCAGACGACGACAATTCCGCTCGGCTTGTGGAAGATGCGCACAGCGGTCTCCACTTTGTTGACGTTTTGCCCGCCCTTGCCGCCGCTGCGAAACGTGTCGATCTCCAGATCGGCCGGATTAATTTCAACCGGCGCGGTATCGGCGATTTCCGGAACAACATCGACACTGGCGAACGAAGTGTGTCGTCGCTTGTTTGCATCGAATGGTGAAATGCGCACCAGCCGATGCACTCCGCGTTCGGTCTGAAGGTGTCCGTACGCGTAGTCGCCGCTCACGAACAGCGTCACGGATTTAATGCCAACCTCTTCGCCTTGTTGAATATCCACTGTCTGTGATTTGAAACCACTTCGCTCAATCCAGCGTTGATACATCCGTAGCAACATGTCCGCCCAATCGCACGACTCGGTGCCGCCCGCGCCAGAATGAATCGTGAGAAATGCATTGGCGCGATCGTTTTCGCCGGAAAGAAACTGGCGCAGCTCGAATTCGTCCAGCTTACGAATCAGAAAAGCGTGTTCGGCCGCGACCTCGTTCTCTGCGTGAGCGCGCCCAGTCGGATCGCTCTCTTCCGCGGCCAGTTGTTGTAATGCACTGAAGTCCTCAATTTGACGCTCCAAGTCTTGAAACGGACTAATGAGCGAGCGTAATCGCGAGACTTCCTCGACATCCCTCTGAGCGCGCTCGCGATTCGACCAGAAATCGGGCGCGGCCATGCGCCCTTCGATTGCCGCTAGATTTTTCTGGAGTTTTTCGACGTCAAAGAAACCTCCGCAATTCGCGGACGCGGGATATTAGGTCCTCAGCAGTAGGGGTCGCAAACTCCTTAGCCATATGCATAGGATAATTACGCCTTCCTGAGATGCAACGAAATCCCAATCCATCTCCGGCGTTGCGACGGAGAAAAGCCACCTCTACAGTTGCCGCTTATGCCCTACAAAGACATCGCGCCACCACCTGGCGAAAAAATTTCGATCGAGAAGGAACAATTGCAGGTGCCAGATCAACCAGTCATTCCTTTCATCCGTGGAGATGGCACTGGGCCGGACATCTGGGCCGCGAGTGTGCGCGTATTCGATGCTGCGGTCGACAAGGCGTTTAGCGGGAAAAAGAAGATCGCCTGGTTCGAGGTTTTCGCAGGCCAGGCAGCAAAGGACAAATTCGATGAATGGCTGCCCGATGACACCGTCGAAGCGTTCCGTGAATTCTTAGTTGGCATTAAAGGGCCGCTGACGACACCGGTCGGCGGCGGGATTCGCTCGCTCAACGTCGCGCTGCGCCAACTTCTCGATCTTTTCGTTTGCCTACGGCCGGTGCAGTACTTCAAAGGCGTCCCCTCGCCCGTTAAGCATCCGGAAAAAGTAAACATGGTGATCTTCCGGGAAAATACGGAAGACATTTATGCGGGCATCGAGTACGCGGCGGGCACGCCCGAAGCACAGAAGATTCTCGATTTTCTCCAGAAAGAATTTCCGAACCAGTTTGATAAAATCCGCTTCGGCACGAAGCAGAAAGCAGCGGATTTCTGGAAAAAAGTGGGTGCACCGGAGGGAAACGAAGTTTGCGTGGGAATCGGCATCAAACCGGTCAGTCGCGCAGGCAGCGTCCGCTTGATCCACAGCGCGATTTCCTACGCAATCAAGAATCGTCGCAAGAGCGTGACGCTGGTGCACAAGGGCAACATCATGAAGTTCACCGAAGGCGCATTTCGCGATTGGGGTTTTGAGATTGCCAAGCAATATTTCGGCGCCGAGGAAATGGACGGCGGTCCCTGGTGCAAAATTCCCATGGGCAAACCGGGCGCCGGCATCGTGATCAAAGACGCCATCGCCGATATCACGCTCCAACAGGTATTGACACGCCCGGAAGATTTTGACGTTATCGCGACGCTTAATTTAAACGGCGATTACTTGAGCGACGCGCTGGCCGCGCAAGTTGGCGGAATTGGCATCGCGCCCGGTGGAAACATTAATTACATCACCGGCCACGCCGTTTTTGAAGCAACTCACGGGACTGCGCCGAAGTACGCGAACCAGGACAAGGTCAATCCCGGGTCCGTAATTCTGTCGGGCGAAATGATGTTCCGTTACATGGGCTGGACGAAAGCCGCTGATTTGATTCTCAAAGGATTAAAGGGCGCGATCGCGAGCAAACGCGTTACCTACGATTTCGCGCGATTGATGGATGGCGCGACCGAAATCAAGTGTTCACAATTCGGCGATAATGTGATCGAACACATGTGAGTCGAGAGTAGTAAAGAGATTCCCCCGCCACCCAGGTAGAGCGATTGACCTTCGTCGCCCGTTGAAGTTAGCTAAGCCGATGCCTTCCTCTTCGCTCTGGCAACGTTTTCAGCAATATTTTTTGCACTACGGCGATCTCGATCTTTCCATCGACATCAGTCGAATGAAATTTCCAGACGACTTCTTCCAGAGAATGCAGCCACGGATCGAAAAGGCATTCGCGGCGATGCAGGAGCTGGAGTCGGGAGCAATCGCTAATCCCGATGAGAAGCGCATGGTAGGCCATTACTGGCTCCGGAATCCAGCGCTTGCGCCAACTGCAGAAACTCGCGCGGAGATCGAGGCAACGATCAAACGCATCAAGAGCTTTGCGGCGGATGTTCACGCCGGAAAAATCGCTACCGAAAATGGAAAACGATTCGAGCACATTTTGCTCATCGGGATTGGCGGCTCGGCGCTCGGACCGCAATTCGTGGCGGACGCGCTCGGTTCAACGCGTGATCCAATGGACATCTATTTTTTCGATAACACCGACCCGGATGGCTTTGATCGCGTTTTCGACAAGATCGACAAGTATCTGTCGCAGACGCTCGTTGTTGTCGTCTCCAAATCTGGCGGGACAAAGGAAACGCGGAATGGAATGCTCGAGGCGGAAGCAAAGTTCAAAGCCAAGGAGCTTCAGTTCGGCAAATACGCGGTTGCTGTGACTGGCGTTGGAAGCGAACTGGACACGTTGGCCAAAAAGAATAATTGTCTCGCTCGATTCCCCATGTACGATTGGATTGGCGGGCGCACTTCGGTGATGAACGCGGTTGGGCTTCTCCCGATGGCGCTGGAAGGCTTCGACATCGACAATTTTCTCGCCGGTGCGGCGGCGATGGATGAACGGACGCGCGTACCAAACGCGGCGGAGAACGCCGCGATGCTTCTGGCCCTGGTGTGGTATTACGCCGGCAATGGCAAAGGCGAGAAGGACATGGTGATCCTTCCCTATAAAGATCGGTTGGCGTTATTCAGTAAATATTTGCAGCAGCTTGTGATGGAATCTTTGGGAAAAGAAAAGGATCTCGACGGAAATATCGTGCACCAAGGCATCGCCGTTTACGGCAACAAAGGCTCGACGGATCAGCATGCATACGTGCAGCAGTTGCGGGACGGCGTCCTGAATTTCTTCGTGACCTTCATCGAAGTACGCAAAGATCGACCCGCCTCCGCCAAGGCTCCGGCGCGGCGGGCATCGGCGGCTTTCGAAGTCGAGGATGGCGTCACGAGCGGCGATTATCTTCAGGGCTTTTTGCGCGGCACGCGAAGTGCGCTGTATGAGAGTGGCCGCGAATCAATCACCGTGAGCATTCCCGAAGTGGACGCGTTTAACATCGGTGTCTTAATCGCGCTCTATGAACGCGCAGTCGGCTTCTATGCGTCGCTGGTCAATATTAATGCCTATGATCAACCTGGCGTCGAGGCCGGAAAAAAGGCCGCGACCAGATTGTTGCAACTTCAAAAACAAGTGCGCGAAAAACTCACCGTTGGAAGCGGAAAAACCGCTGAAGAGATTGCGCACTCCATCGATGCCGATCCGGAAGACGTCTTTCATGCGCTGCGGCATCTAGCAAGCAATGATCCGCGTATCCGGCTGATCGCGGGCGAAGACGCAGTCGACGATAAGTTTTCGCTCAACAAATAGCAGATTAATTGAGCGCAAATATGGCAGGCGCAGCTCCGCAAAATCGAAATAACTCCCTAAGCGTTCCGTGGAGTGACACAGTTCGCTTTATCCGGCAGCTCAGTCACGATCTGCGTAACCATTTAAATGCGATTGAACTGCAGACGACTTACATCAACGAACTGGAAGAAAATCCCAACCTCAGGAGCGAGATCAAGCGCTTGCGCGAAATGATTTCGCGACTGACCTCAACCTTACAAAAGCTTTCGAGAAGCCTGGGTGATGTGAAACCCAATTTGATCGCCTACCGGGCCTCTGATTTTGTCGACGATTTGCGCAAGAAAATCGCGCAGGAGTTCCCGGACACAAGCAACGAAATCGTCTGGAACGTGCAACCGAACGAAGGGGTATTAGATGTCGATCCTCAAATGTTGCAGCATGCATTCATCGAGCTTTTTGCAAACGCTTTCCAGCACGACCGCGGAGCAGGCGAGCTTATTGTGACAGCCGGGATCGATAAGAACCAATTCATCTTCACGTTGGATGAACCAAAAACGCGATTTGAGTTGTCCACTGAAAACTGGGGACGTGAGCCACTTCGAAAGATCGGCCACGGGCATTATGGCGTTGGACTAAACCGCGTGCGCGTTATCATGGAGGCCCATGGTGGCGAAATGCATGCTCGGTATGATTCAAAAACCGCCAGGCTCATTACGATGCTCATGCTGCCATTGTCGCGTCAAGGCGGTTGAGCTGTCGCGCACCGTCATTTTGGGCGACTGGAGCAACCACTTAATGCGTAGTATGGGGGCAACTCTTTGAAATGAAACCAGAGAACCGTCGCATTCTGATCATTGACGACGAACGGCCGATTCTCCTGACGCTCGAGGCGCTTCTCCGGCGTCATGCTTATCAAGTCGACACTGCTCCCACCGCGTCCCAGGGATTGAAGTTGCTGAAAACGAAATCTCCCTCGCTCGTTTTGCTCGATCTTCAATTACCGGACGCAGAAGGTTTGCAAACGCTCGATAGCATTAAGACCGACTCACCGGAGATGCCGGTCATCATTTTGACCGCGCACGACACATTGCACAACGCGATCGAATCGATTAAGCGCGGCGCTTATCATTTCATCAGCAAACCATACGCGCCCGAAGAATTGCTTAGCTTAATAGAGAAAGCTTTGGAAAAGCAGTCACTTCTACGCGAGACGGAAAAACTCCGGCAAAAAACAGAGCAACTCGAAAAGCGTCTGGAGATCGCCGAGACACGGCTCACACCGATTTTCAAAAGCAAGCCGATGCAGGAGATCGACGAATTGATCACTGCGATGGCGCCTTCCGAAGCAAACGTGCTCATCGTGGGCGAGAGCGGCGTAGGCAAGGAAGTCATCGCAAACGTGATTCACGCCCGGAGCCGTCGCGCGGGAAAAGAAATGGTGAAGCTGAATTGTGCCGCATTTCCCCAAACGATGATAGAGGGGGAACTTTTTGGTTACGTGAAAGGGGCGTTTACGGGCGCGATGAACGATTTTCCAGGAATGATCGCAGCGGCCAATGGCGGCACGCTTTTTCTCGATGAGATCTCCGACATGCCGACGGATCTACAGACGCGTTTTTTGCGCGTGCTGCAGGAGCGCGAGTATCGGCCTCTTGGCAGTACGCAGACCATGAAAGCAGACTTTCGGGTGATCGCCTCAACCAACCGGCCGATTGCGCAGGCGCTCTCAGAGAACCGGTTGCGCTCCGATTTGTACTATCGGCTAAACACTTTTCAAATTGAGGTGCCTGCGCTCCGGCTGCGCAAGCAGGACATTCCGCCCCTGATCGCCCTGTTTCTGAAACAATTTTCTCAGCAACTCGGGAAGCCCGAACCGGACATTGCGCCAGACGCGTTTCAAAAGTTACTCGACTATGCCTGGCCGGGAAATGTTCGGGAATTGCAGAATGCGATCGAGTACGCGGTGGTCCTGGCGCAACAGGGCGTAATCGGCGTGAAGGAGCTGCCCACTGAAGCTCAATTGCCGGCAGCGTTGCAACAGGTTGACCGCGGCGCGCCGCCTCGAACGGGTGTACAGAGTCTTGATGAAGTCGAGCGAGACACGATTCTTCGCGCGCTCGCCGAATGTCACGGCAATAAGAAGAAGGCGGCGGAACTTCTCGGCATCCAGCGTCCCACCCTCTACAATAAGATGAAGCGTTACGCGATCGAGATCTGAGAGATCCGTTCGACTTCGCTCAGGACAAGTTTTGGATTTTGAATTTTTGATTTTAGATTGAGCCCTAAGGCTCTGGGCCAATCCGCAATCTAAAATCCAAATGGCAACATCCCGGCATCTCGAGCAAGTCCTGGCGCACGCGGCCAATCAGCTCGCCCCTACGGGTGCAAGACGCCCGACAGAAGTCCTTCCGCTCTACAAAAAATTTCTCAAGGTTGAAGAACATCGGTTGCGTCTGAAACACCAGGCCGGCGGGGGCGGTCGCGAAATCTGTGGTCGGCGGGCTGAGCTTGTCGATGTTTTGTTGCAATACGTATTCGGTGCGGCTGCGACTGCCGCTCGCGGAAACGAGGCGTCCCGGACTCCCCTCGCCCTGATTGCTCTGGGCGGATACGGCCGAGGCGAGCTCAATCCATTCAGCGATATCGATGTCATGCTTTTGCACGACCAGGGGGCCAGAAAGATTTCACCGCACCTGGAGGAAATGGTGCAGCAAGTCCTTTATCTTCTCTGGGATAGTGGCTTCAGGGTCGGACACTCCACGCGTTCTATCAAAGAAGCGATTGCGCAGGCCAATCGCGACATGCTCACGAAAACCGCCATGCTGGAATCCCGGTTCCTCGCCGGCGATGCAGAGCTGGCGCGGAAATTCCGCGAGCAATTTCGTCTAAGGTGTGTGGAAGGACACGAACGAGAATATGTCGAGATGCGGATGCAAGATCAGCTCACGCGGCACAAGAAATTTGGCGAGAGCGTGTATTTGCAGGAACCCCATGTGAAGAGTGGGTGTGGCGGCCTCCGCGATTATCAAAATTTGCTTTGGATGACGTATTTCAAAGAAGGTGCGCTGAGCACCAATCAACTCGTCGGCAAAGATTGGCTGAGCGAAACCGACCAACGGCGAATCGAGACAGCCTATGATTTTCTTCTGCGGTTGCGCACCGATTTGCACTATGCGACCGGGCGCGCGACCGACATTTTGCACGTCAACCTGCAGGAACAAATCGCAAAACGCCTCAATTATTCTCCTCGAAACGGCCAGCTTGGCAGTGAGGCTCTCATGCGCGACTATTACGAGCACACGCGAAATATCTTCCGTGTAACGGAGCGAATTACAGCGCAATTCGCGAGCGGATATGTGACAAGCAAGACCCGTTCTCTTTTCAGCTTTCTTCCATTACTGCGACCGGAAAAGACGCCAATCGGAGATTCTTTTTTTTGCCGCAATAAGCAACTGCACCCGGCTCTACGCGATCTTTTTCGCGAAGACCCCGAGCAGATGATGGACGCGTTTCGACTCGCGCAAGAGCACGGCTTGGATCTAAGTCCGGAATTGGCAGACCTGTTGAGTCGAAGCCTTGGCCAGGTGACTCGGACATTTCAATACGCACGAGGTCCCCGCGATATATTTAAAACGATATTGTCCCGGAAAGGCGAAGTTGGCCGTATTCTTCGAATGATGCATCGGGTCGATTTTCTTGGCCGATATATTCCCGAATTCGGCCAGCTGACCTGTCTCGTGCAACATGAGTTTCTGCATCGTTATACGGCCGACGAACACACGCTGGTCTGCATCGACAAGCTGGAGGCGCTGGTCGCGACCGATGATCCGAAACTGATCGCTTATCGCAAAATTTTTGAGCGATTGGAGGATCCATTTGTTCTGTACCTCGCACTGCTTTTGCACGACACCGGCAAGGCCGTCGGGGCGCGGCCACACTCTGAAGCGAGCGCACTATTTGCCCAACGCGTCGCCACCCGTTTGCAATTATCTTCCGAGCAGCGCAAGTCGCTCATCCTGCTGGTCGATCATCATCTCACGCTCTCCAAGATCGCGCAGCAGAGAAACCTTGATGACCCCGCGACAGTAGCGGAGTTGGCCAACATCGTGAAGCACCAAAAGAATCTAAACGCGTTAATGCTGCTTACCCTGGCTGACGGCCAAGGCACCAGCGCAGAGGCGTGGTCGGATTGGAAGGAATCGCTTGTCTGGCAATTGTTTCACGAGACTACTCGTTATCTGGCGGACCAGAAGTCTTATTACGAACAAACAACAATCGAGCGTGAGAGCCTGCAGACCTCCGTGGCAAAAAATCTTTCGCCCGATTACGGCGATGAGATTGATGCACACTTTGAGCTCATGCCGGACAATTATTTTCGCGCCAGCGATGTGCCTGAAATTGTCGAGCATTTGAAACTGTTCCGCTCGTTTCTCGAGAACGTCTCGAGCCAGGGAGAGCGTCCGCTGACGCCGGCGGTCGCATGGAAGGCTCTTCCGGAGCAAGGACACAGTGTTGTCAGCTTTTACACATGGGAGCGCGAGCAGATGCTGGCCAAAATTGCCGGATCCTTTTCAGTCGTGCCAATCAATATCTTGAATGCTGATCTTTTCCCCCGCGCCGACAACACTGTTCTCGGCGTTTTTCGGGTGTGCGACACGAAAGCACATGCTATCACCGACCCGCGTGATTTTGAGCTGGTCGAACAAACTTTGCGCTGCGCGCTCGAGGACGAAAGATTCGATTTCCTTCCGGTCATCGAAAAGGCGAAGCGTCAGAGCCGCAAGCGTTCCGCACCAGCCATCGAATTTCCGACACGCATTGCCATGGATAACAAAACACATCCGATTTATACACTAATTGAGATCCAAGCTCCCGACCGGCTCGGGTTGCTTTACGATATTCTAACCTGTCTTGATCGTGAGAATGTTTCGATCGCGCTTTCTCGCATTAACACGCAGGATGGCGCAGCGATTGATACGCTGTATGTCATGGACCACGGCACGCACGCTAAAATCACCGATCCGCACCGCATAACGGCGATCCAGAAGCATCTCCAGAATGCAATTTTGCGTGGAGCAGCGGTTAAACCGAAGTAAGTAAACTAAAAAGGCAAGCGCCCGGCCGTCTTTACTGCTCATAGTTCTTTTTTCATCTCATGAACGCACTGATTCTCGCTGCTGGCTATGCAACGCGCCTCTATCCGCTGACGCGCGATAAAGCCAAGCCGCTCCTCACGGTTGGTGGCAAACCGATCATCGAATGGGTCGTGGACAATCTCGTGGATGTTCCCGAGCTGGAAACGATTTACATCGTGACGAATGACAAGTTCGCGTCGGACTTCCAAACGTGGAGCGAGCGCTATCAACACCGACAACCGAAATTCAAATTCAAAATCATCAACGACGGCTCCAAAAGCGACGAAGACAAGCTGGGCGCAATTGGGGATATCAATTTCGTCGTTAGCAGGGAGAATCTGAGCCTGAGCGATCTGCTCATCGTTGCGGGCGATAACCTGTTTAGTGGATCGCTCGCTAGCTTTGTCGCCAACGCAAAAGGGACTGAAGCAACCATTGCCGTTTACGACATCGGCGATGCCGAGGCGATAAAAAAATACGGTAACGTTGCGATCGACGCTGACGGCATCATCACGCACTTTGAGGAAAAGCCGGAGAAGCCTCGGGGAACGCTGGCCGCGATCGCTCTTTATTACTACTCACCCGGAGTGCTTTCTCTTTTAACGACCTATCTCGCTGCTGGCAATAATCCAGATCAACCAGGCCGGTTTGTGCAATGGCTTTACACGCGCAAACCGGTGAAGACGTTCCAGATCAAAGGCAAATGGCTCGATATCGGAAGCAAAGAAACGCTGGAAGAAGCCGATAGAATCTTTAAAGATCTCGCGCACTGAAAGTGGTAGGGCGCGACCGCTGGGCGCGCCGCGGCAGAGGGGCGGCGATGTCGCTATTTCAGCCGTCCTTCGTCGAACTCGATCAGATCGAAGTAAGTCCGAATATCCTTGCGCCCTTCGCCTCCCACCTCTTTGAGAAAATGGAGAAAGCGCGCTTTTTTTGCAGCCGTGTCCGGGTAGCGAGAAATCATCGCTTGGTTCCACTGTTCAATTGCTTCGGGGGAATGTCTCGCTCCGTTTTCCTGCACCCATTTTAGAATTGCGCCATCGATATCCAGCTTGTTAGCCACCTCTTCAAAGGCATCGCCGTCGAGGTTTAGAAATGCCAGCAAATGCTTGTCGAAACCGACGGTTTTATAATTGTAGCCATTGAGCAGGCCCTTCCGATGCAGTCGCGCTTTGTCGATCAAACGAGGCAGATGCACGTATCCGCCAAGTTTTTCGTACGGACTGCGTGGATGCAGTCTTTGCATCGGGGGAAAACTAAGTCGCCGGCAACGGCTGCGGCGCGGCTACAGAAACTTCAGGGCCTGGCGCACTCGTGGCCGCTGCTTTTCGTTCTGGCAATAATTCCCCCTGAGTGAGATTGGCCTGGCCGATGACGAGTTGGCCGGAAAACATTCCGCCTTTCTCGACTGTGATCGCCTTGGCAGTAACATCGCCTTCGAGTGAGCCCCTCTTATGAATGGTAACCATCGTTTGAGCAATGATTTCACCCGACATCTTTCCCTTGATTTCGATGCTTCCGGCCCGGACTCGGCGGAAGCAATGAATATCAGCCTTACGCTCGACAATTACCTGTCCTGCAGTAAGACGACCGGGAATTCTTCCTGAAAAATTAATCGTCGCGGTGCCATAACAATGCAGATTGCCGCGCAGCCTGCCTTCAATTAACGCCGATCTGCAGGTCACGCTGCTACTGCTTAAATCACCTTTAGACGTCACATGCACCTCGCCCCATGTTCGAATCGTTCGGCTGAAACCGCTGGTGATTTTGTAATCGCGAAGGTCAATGTGCGCGCTGCACTCCGGGCAGATT
>WNFQ01004247.1_pt1 | contig 13868 bp, 10 predicted proteins | sample 5400171 | NCBI WGS metagenome assembly WNFQ01 (sample SAMN13153356, study PRJNA577476) | soil metagenome | isolation source: 20 cm soil under Madrone tree | place: USA:California | collected 2016-06-14
TCCGGAGCGCGGCGAGCACCTCCGGTCGGCGCACGATCTGGGCGAAGTGCGGCGAGCCGATCTCCTCCTCGCCTTCGGCGACCAGTACCAGGTTCACTGGGAGTTTCCGACCGGCACCGCGGATGGCGTGCAGTGCGGCGAGGAACGACGCTTCAGGGCCCTTTTGGTTCACGGCCCCCCGGCCGACCAGCACGGTGCCCACGCCCGGTTTCTCGACGAGCGACCCGGCCCACGGCGGCGAGGACCATTCCGCCGGATCCACTTGCTTCACGTCATACATGAAATAGACGCCCAGCGTGCGCGGAGCGCCCGCGTCGAGCGTCGCGAAGATCCCCGGCTGGCCGTCGGTGGGCACCTTCGTGACCTGATTGAATCCGGCGTCGCGTAGGAGCTGCATCGTGAGATCACAGCCTTCGGTGACGCCCTTATTCTCCGCGGCGATGGACGGCTGATGGATCCACTGCTGCAGCCGTGCGACCGCCTCCTGGTGACGCCGCTCGATCTCTGTTTGAATATCGTCGAGGCTGCGGGACGCGAGGGGCGTCCAGCCCGGCCAGGCGAGCGCCGCGGCGCCCGCCGCCGCGCCTTCGAGGAAGGTGCGGCGGTTCACCGGATGTTGCATGGTTACCTCAGGTCTGGGGGTCTGAGAGCTCGACCATCCCACGCTCGAGCCACCGATGCTCGCTTTGCAGCACTTCCTGGGCCAGCCGATAGGTCCGCGTGTCGGCGTTGTGTGAGAGCTCGCGGAACTTGGCGTCCACGCGCCCTCGCGCCTGGCGGCAGAACAAATCCGCGAGGTCCACGGCGCGGCGGCCGGCCGCGGGGTCGCTCTTTAAGAGCCACTGCGCCCGCGCGCACGTCGCGGCCATGGCGAACAGCTCGGCGCCCACGTCCACCAGCCGGAACAGCACCGCCTGGCGATACTCGAGTTTGGGTCCGAAGCGCATCATCGCGTGGAATACCCCGCGCGCGAGGCGCCGGGCGGTCCGCTCCACGTAGCGCAGGTGTGGCGCGAGCGGTCCGAACCCGGCGTACTTGGGCCAGAACCCCCAGCCGAGCCAGCGCGACGGATACCACCACCCGTAGAACAGCGCCGCGCGCACCAGCCCGCGCAAGCGCTCGCCGAGCGTCTTGCCCGGCATCACCACATCGCCTGCCACCTGCAGGTGCTTGTCCACCGCCTCGCGGGCGATGAACAGATGCATGATCTCGCTCGATCCCTCGAAGATCAGGTTGATGCGGAAGTCGCGCATGATGCGCTCGACCGGCACGGGCTTCTCGCCCCGGGCCCGGAGCGAGTCGGCGGTCTCGTAGCCGCGGCCGCCCCGGATCTGCACGGTGTCGTCGATGATGCGCCATCCACCCTCGGAGTTGTACAGCTTGGCGATCGCGGCCTCGAGGCGGATATCGTAGCCGCCCCGGTCCGCCATCGCGCCACACAGCTCCGCCACCGCTTCCATGGCGAACGTGTTCGCGGCCATGGCGCCGATTTTTTGGGCGATCGCGTCGTGCTTGCCGATGGGCCGACCCCACTGCACGCGCTCGCTCGCCCACTGGCGGGAGATCTCGAGACAGCGCTTTCCGGCGGCGACGGAGGAGATGGGGAGCGTGAGCCGTCCGGTATTGAGCGTGATCAGGCCCAGCTTCAAGCCCTTGCCCACGTCCCACAGCACGTTCTCGTTGGGCACGCGGACGTTGGTGAAGCGCATCACGCCGTTGTAGATCGCCTTCAGGCCCATGAAGTGGCAACGGTGCTCGACCTTCACGCCCGGCCACGCGGTCTCGACGATGAACGCCGTGATCTGCCGCTTTTCCTTGCCGTTCACGACCTTGGATGGCGTGCGCGCGATCACGACGAGCAGCTCCGCCTTAGTGCCGTTGGTGCACCACAGCTTCTCGCCATTGAGCACCCACGCCTGGCCGTCCGGCGTGGGCACGGCCGTCGTCTCCAACGCGGCGGGGTCGGAGCCGACCCCCGGCTCCGTCAGCGCGAACGCCGAGATCGCGCCCTTGGCGAGGCGCGGGAGGTATTTCTTTTTCTGAGCGTCGGTGCCGAACAGCTTCAGCGGCTGGGGCACGCCGATCGACTGATGCGCCGAGAGGAGCGCGGTGACCGAGCCGTCGATCGATGAGACCAGCTCGATGGCCTTCATGTACGACAGCTGGGACAGACCCAGCCCGCCGTACTCACGCGGGATCTTGATCCCGAACGCTCCCAGGTCGCGCAGGCCCTGGATCACGGCGTCGGGGATCTCGCCCTCGCGGTCGATGCGGTCCGAGTCGACCTGCTCGCGGAGCAGCCGCTCGAGCTTTTCGAGGAACGGCTGCGCCCGTCGCACCTCTTCGGGATCCTGCTCGGGGTAGGGATGGATGAGGTCGAGGCGGAACTTCCCGAGGAACAGGTCGCGCACGAAGCTCGGCGCGACCCACTCCTGCTCGCGCGCGGCCTCGGCGACTTCGCGCGCCTCGGCGGCGCTGACTTTACTCTCGGGTGCTCTGGCGGTCGTGGCCATAGCCGCAATCTACCCTGTGGGCCCTCGGGAGAGCAGGCTAGGCAAAGGCATCGCTCGCCGGCAGAGGCTCCGGCGCTGCTGCTACCCGCTTCGGAAGGCGCGGATGGGAACTCACCGCTTCTGCTCGTCGAATCCAAAAACGGCGGTCGCTGCCGGCCTGCTTGGCGAACTCTTGGGCATTCACATGCCTATGGAGCCAACTCCCGGCCGCAAGCATTCGAGTGCCTCAAGAATGACGCCGCCCTTGCGCGTTTTTGCGGCGCGACCCGGCGGAAATGCGACAAGCGCCGCCGCTGGCGCACGTCTTGACATGGACTTGAGCAGAGGGAGATTCGCCTCGCCCCTCAAGGAGACCGCGATGCGTCCCCGTTTCGTCCTGTTCGCCACGCTCGCCGTCGCGACGCCCGCCCGGGTGCCCCGGCCCGTCCAGACCGCGTCGCCCGTCCTCATCAAGGCCGGTCGTCTGATCGACGGTCGGTCCGACGGACCGCAATCGGGCGTCGGCATCCTGATCGAGGGAGATCGGATCAAGGCGGTCGGCCCGCTGGCGCAGGTCCAGGCGCAGGCGCGGGGCGCTCGTGTGATCGATCTGTCGCAGATGACGGTGCTCCCGGGCTTCATCGACGCGCACACCCATCTGTTGCTCCAGGGCGACTCGACGGCCCAGGCCTACAATGATCAGCTGCTGTACGAGTCGACGTCGTACCGCGCGATCCTCGCCGCCCGCAACGCCCGCATCGCGCTCGAGCACGGATTCACCGCGATCCGCGACCTCGAGACCGAGGGCGCGATGTACGCGGACGTCGACGTGAAGCGCGCCGTGGACCGCGGAGAGATCCCCGGCCCCCACATCTTCGCCTCCACCCGCGCCATGGCGCCGACTGGCATGTACCCGATCGTCTCCGACAACTGGGAGCTGGAGCTGCCCCACGGCGTGCAGCCGGTGGATGGCGTGGAGGGCGCGCGCCTCGCCGTGCGCCAGCAGGTGGCCCACGGCGCCGACTGGATCAAGTACTACTCCGACCGCCGCTACTATTTCACCCCCGACTCGGTGCTGCACAGCTGGGTCAATTTCACGGACGACGAGGCACGCGCGATCGTGGACGAGGCGCACCGCCTGGGGCGCAGGGTGGCGGCCCACGCGATCGGGTCGGACGGAATCGCGGCGGCGCTCCGCGCCGGCGTGAACACCATCGAGCACGGCGACGGCATGACGGACTCCCTGCTCGACGTCCTCGTCGCGAAGGGAGTGTATTGGGTGCCGACGGTGACGGTGGCCTACTACGTCGCGGGGCCGCGCGGCGGCGTGTGGGGACCGATGGTGGAGCACCAGCGCCGGGCGTTCACCAGGGGGGTCAAGAAAGGCGTCCGGATCGTGTTAGGAACGGACGTCGGCGGATTCCCCTGGACCGAGCTCAATCAGGCGAAAGAGTTCGAGTACTACGTGCAGTACGGCATGACGCCGATGCAGGCGATCAAATCGGGGACGTCGCTCGCGGCCGAGCTGCTGGGGCAACGGGACCTGGGTGTCGTCACCGCCGGCGCGTACGCGGACCTGGTCGCGGTGGCGGGGGACCCCTTGAAGGACGTCGCGGAACTGTCGCGCGTGCGATTCGTTATGAAGGGCGGGGTCACTTATGTTTCGCCATAGTGCGGCGCGCGCTCGGGACTAGCCTAGCTCTGTTGTTCGGCGCCGTCGGGTCCGCCGTGGGGCAGTTCGCTCCACCCGGCACCGGCGGCGTCGCGGTGTTGGCGGGCGCGCTCAAGCAGCTCGGCGCGAACAAGCGCGTGCTGATGATCGGCGCCCACCCCGACGACGAGTACTCGGACCTCGTCGCCCTGTTCGCCCGCGGGATGGGCGCGCAGGTGGCCTACCTGTCGCTCAGCCGCGGCGAGGGCGGGCAGAACCTCATCGGTCCCGAGCTCGGCCCCGAGCTCGGCATCATCCGCTCGGAAGAGCTGCTCGCCGCCCGGCGGATCGACGGCGCCCGCCAGTTCTTTACGCGCGCGTACGACTTCGGGTATTCCAAGACGCTCGACGAGGCGTTGCGCTTCTGGCCCCGCGACTCCGTCCTCAGGGACGTGCTCGAGGTCGTGCGCCGGTTCCGCCCCCAGATCATCGTGTCCGTTTTCTCGGGGACGCCGCGTGACGGCCACGGCCAGCATCAGGTGGCCGGCCTCGTCGCGCGCCAGGCGTTCGAGGTGCTGCGCGACTCGAGCTGGGGGCCGGTGAAGCTGTACCGCTCTCTCTACTTCGACACCGCCAGTGCCACGCTGCGGCTCGACGCGGGCGTGCTCGACCCGGTGGCGGGCCGGTCGTACCACCAGATCGCGATGGCGGGCCGGAGCCAGCACCGCTCGCAGGACGAGGGGCAGCTCGAGCAACCCGGGCCGAGGATCGGTCGGCTCGCGTTTGTGGAGTGGCGGGACGCGGCGCGGGGCGCGAAGGACGGGGCTGGGCTGTTCGCCGGGGTGGATACGCTGTTCCCGGGCAAGGCCCGCTACGCCGGCTTGATCGATTCGGCGCGCGCGCAGCTCAACCCGACGCGGCCTGACGCGATTGCTCCGCTGCTCGGGCGCGCCCTGCGTGAGCTGGGCGACGCGGATTCGGGGCAACAAGCGGTGCTCCAGGAGGCGCTCGCGGCCGCGGCGGGCGTGGCGATCGACGGCTTCGCCGACGACGGCGTCGTCATTCCGGCAGAGCGCGTCCAGGTGGAGACGAGCGTGTGGAATGCCGGGGACGCAGGCGTCACGCTCGAGGGGATCGAGGTGGCGGCGCCGGCGGGCTGGAAGGTCGAGCGGCTGGACCCCATGACCTCCCCCGTGCCGACGGGAACTGTGGCTACACGTCGCTTCGCCGTCACCGTGGCGCCCGATGCGCCACGGTCGCAAGCGTACTTCCTGCGACGGCCCCTGGTCGGCGCCCTGTACGACTGGAGCGGCGTGCCGCTCGCATGGCGGGGATTGCCGTTCGAGCCCCCGCCCGTTCTGATGACGGTGCGGCTCACGATCGCCGGCCAGGCGCTGACGCTGTCCCGTGAAGTGGTGTACCGCTATCGGGATCAACGCACCGGTGAGGTGCGGCGCCCGCTGTTCGTGACTCGACCGTTCGATGTCGCCGTGGCCCCGGAGCTCGTCGTTTGGCCAGTGGACGGGGCGGCCGGAGGCCCCCGGCACTTCACGATCACGGTGACCAACCGCGCGCGCGGGCCCGCCGTCGCCCAAGTCGTCGTGACGGCGCCGCCGGGCTGGACCACCCTCCGACCGGATACCCTCTCGTTCGAGCGAGAGGACGAGTCGAAGAGCCTGTCTGTCACGGTCACGCCGCCGGCGGGGGTCCGGCCCGGTGGGTACGAGCTCAAGGCCGCCGCGCTCGGGGGAGGCCGCCAGCGGAGCGACGGGGCGCTCGTGCTCATCGACTACCCACATATCCGGCCCCGCGCGGTGGTCCACGCCTCGACCGCCGAGCTCCGCGCGGCGCGCATCTCGCTGCCGCCGCTGACACGCGTCGGCTACGTGCGGGGCGCGTCCGATCGGGTCCCCGAGGCGCTGCAGGCCGTGGGCGTCCCGATCGAGCTGCTCGGTCCCGACACGCTCGCCCGCGGCGATCTCTCCCGGTACGACGCGATCGTGATCGGAAGCCGGGCGTACGAGACCGAGCCCGCCCTGGTCGCGAGCAACGGGCGGCTGCTGGACTACGTGCGCGCGGGCGGCCTCATGATCGTCCAGTACCAGCAATACCCGTTTGTGAACGGCGGCTTCGCGCCCTACCGCCTCTCGATCGCGCGCCCGCACGACCGTGTGACGGACGAGACTGCGCCGGTCACGGCGCTGGATTCCGCCAGCAGCGCGTTTCACGTCCCGAACGACATCGGGCCCGACGATTGGCGAGGCTGGGTGCAGGAGCGCGGACTGTATTTCGCGCACGATTGGGATCCCGCCTACACGCCGCTGCTCGAGATGCGCGATCCTGGTGAGCCGCCTCTCCAGGGCGGGCTGCTCGTAGCACCGTTGGGCAAGGGCACGTACGTGTACACCGGGCTGAGCTTTTTCCGGCAGTTGCCGGCGGGTGTCCCCGGGGCGTATCGGTTGTTTGCGAATCTCCTTGCGCTGGGCAACCGATAAAATGCGGAGTGCGGAGTGCGGAGTGCGGAATGTACCGGACTGGCGTCGAGTCCGGCAGCTCGCACAAAGGATCGGACCCTCCCATTCAATTCCGCATTCCGCATTCCGCATTCCGCACTGGCTCGTCGGCGCGACCATACTTGCGCTCCTTTCGACCGCCTGCCAGGGCGACGGCCGCACGCCGCTCGTGATCTATTCCCCCCACGGCCGCGATCTCCTCACCCTGTTGGAGCGGCGCTTCGAGCAGCTCCACCCCGACGTCGACGTGCGTTGGCTCGACATGGGCTCGCAGGAGGTGTACGACCGGCTGCGCTCCGAGCGCGCCAACCCGCAGGCGGACGTCTGGTTCGGCGGCCCCGCGACGATCTTCGCGCGGGGCGCGCGCGACTCGTTGCTCGAGCCGTTCCGGCCGAGCTGGGCGGAGGTCATCGAGCCGCACGGCCGCGGGCCCCGCGACCTGTACTACGCCGCCTACGAAACGCCCGCGGTGATCGTGTACGCGGAGCAGGCGGTGAAGCCGGCCGAGGCCCCGCGGGATTGGGACGACCTGCTCGATCCCCGGTGGAAGGGCAAGATCCTGATCCGCGACCCGCTCGCCTCCGGCACCATGCGTGCCGTGTGGGGCATGATCATCGAGCGCGGCCTGCAGCAGACGCACGACACGGCCGCGGGGTTCCAGTGGCTGCGGCGGCTCGACGCCCAGACCAAGGAATACGTGCTGAACGGTCCGCTCCTCGACCAGAAGATCGTGCGCGAGGAAGGGTTGGTGACGATCTGGGACCTGCCGGACATTCTCCTCAGCAGGCGCGACGGGCTGCCGCTGGGCTACGTGTTTCCGAAAAGCGGCACGCCGGTGATCGAGGACGCAATCGCCGTGGTGCGGAACGCGCGCCACCGCGCTCAGGCGCGGGCGTTCGTCGAGTACGTCGGCAGCGTCGCCGCGCAGCTGGCGGCCACCCGCGAAGCGTACCGGTTGCCCGCGCGGCTCGATCTCCCCGTGGACTCGCTGCCGCCGTGGGCGCGCGAGGTCCGGCACGTCATGAAAGTCGCCAACGTGGACTGGGACCTGCTCGCCGAACGGGGAGCGGACTGGATGCGCTATTGGGATCAGACCGTGCGGGGTCACGGGCGATGAGCGCGTTCGTCACCCTGGATGAAGTGCGCAAACAGTGGTCGCCCACCGTGGCCGTCGGCCCGCTGTCGCTCGAAATCCCGCGCGGCGAGATCCTCGTCCTGCTCGGCCCCTCCGGCAGTGGTAAGACCACGGTCCTGCGCCTGCTGGGCGGGTTCGAGGCTCCCGACGCCGGTCGGATCGTACTCGCGGGGGAAGACGTGACGGCGGTGCCGCCCGCCCGGCGGCGCTGCGGGATGGTGTTCCAGCATTACGCGTTGTTTCCCCACCTCGACGTGGGGGAGAATGTCGCCTTTGGGCTCACGGGACGGAGGACGAACGACCCCAAGGTGGCGGAGGTACTCGCGCTCGTGGGTCTCGAGGGGTTCGAGCGGCGGCGCGTGCAGGAGCTGTCGGGGGGCCAGCAGCAGCGCGTGGCGCTGGCGCGGGCACTCGCGCCCGAGCCGCGCGTGCTGCTCTTGGACGAGCCGCTGTCGAACCTGGACCCGAGCCTGCGCGAGCGCACGCGGCGCGAGCTGCGGGCGCTCATCAAACGGGTCGGGATCACGACCATCTTCGTCACCCACGAGCAGGAGGAGGCGTTCGATCTGGGCGACCGGGTGGCGGTGCTCCGGGCCGGGCGGCTCGAGCAGCTCGCCACGGCCGACGAGCTGTACGAGCACCCGGCGAGCCTGTTCGTCGCCACGTTCGTGGGCCGGGCCAACGTGCTGCGCGGAAAGCTGGCCCAGATCCTCGGGGCGGGCCCCGGTCAGGTGCTCGTGGTCCGGCCCGAGCGGCTGGCGCTGGCGGATGCCGGCGTGCCGGGCGTCGTGCGGGAGCGGCGGTATACGGGCGCCGCCGCGTTCTACATGGTCGAGACGGAGCCGGGCGATCGACTCGAGGTGCTGGCCCGGCCGGAGGCGGCGCGGGTGGGTGACCGCGTGTACCTCGAAGCGGTGCGGGTCCTGACGTTCCCCGAGGAGGGCACGTGAACGCGCGACTGGGCCTCGCGGCTCGCGCGGCGTTCACCCTGCTGCTCGCGTGGCTCGTGCTGTATCCGATCGCGATCGTCGTGCACGATGCCGCGGAAGGGGATGCGCTCGCGGCGTTCGTGTCGCGCCCCGGCGAGTGGCGCGTGCTGTGGGCCAGCGTCTGGATTTCCGTGGCGAGCGTGGCGCTCGCCGCCGCGATCGGCGTGCCGCTCGCGTTTCTGTTCGAGTGGCTCGAGTTCCCGGGTCGAAGGACCCTCGGCTCGCTCATCGCCCTCCCTGCCGTGCTGCCGCCCTTCGTCGGCGTGATCGCGTTCCTGTTTTTGTACGGTGAGTCGGGATTCGTGGCGCGCGCGGTCCAGCGCCTGCTCGGCCTCGAGCAGGCGCCGTGGCGGCTGCAGGGGGCGGGGGCGATCCTGCTGGTGCACGCCTACTCGATGTACGTGTACTTCTACCTGTTCACCCGCGCCGGGCTCGCGAAGCTCGACGCCTCGATGCTGGAGGCCGCCCAGGCGCTCGGCGCCGGGCGATGGGAGACGCTCCGCCGGGTGACGCTACCGCTCCTGCGTCCCTCGCTCGCGGGGGCGGCGTTGCTCGTGTTCATGACCGCCGTGGGCTCGTTCAGCGCCCCGTATGTGTTCGGCGGCGGGTTTCGCGTGATGACCACGCAGATCGTCGCCACCAAGCTCAACGGCGAGCTGCCCCTGGCGATGGTCGAGACCGTGGCGCTTGCGCTGGTGGCGGTCCTCGGATTCGCGCTGCTCCGTCGCACCGAGGGCGACGACATTCTCACGGCGCTCGGCAAGGGGACCGCCCCGCGCCGCCGGCCGATTCGCCGGGCCGGCGTCCGCACCTTCGCCACGACGGCTGGGTGGGTCTTCGCCGTCGTGCTCCTGCTGCCGCACCTGACGCTCGTGCTCGTCTCGCTCGTCCCCTACGGCACCTGGACGACCGAGACCCTGCCACCGGTGCTCTCGCTCGTGAACTATCGGCGCCTGTTCAGCGAGGCCGAGCGGCTGCGGCCGCTCGTGAATTCGGTGTGGATGGCGGCGACGAGCACCGCCGCGGCGGTCGCCGGGGCGCTCGTCGCCGGCATACTCGTCGGAAGGCGGCGCCCGTGGCAGTTCCGCGGTCCGATCGAAGTCCTCCTCGCGCTGCCCTGGGCTCTCCCCGGGACGGTGTTCGCCCTGGCGCTCTTGACGACGTTCAGCAAACACGACCCGCTCACGCTGCGCTGGGTGCTGGTAGGGACGACGGTGCTGCTGCCGCTCGCTTACCTCGTGCGCAACCTTCCGGTGACCGGGCGCGCCGTGCTGGCGGGGTACCGGCAACTCGACCCGGCGCTCGACGAGGCGGCGGCGAGCCTCGGTGCCGGGCGCTGGGCCACGTTCCGCCGGGTGACGCTGCCGCTCCTCAAGCCGGCGCTCGCCGCAGGCGGCAGCCTCGCGTTCGTCGCGGCGCTCGGCGACTTTGTGGTGTCCATCGTCCTCTACACGCCCGACAATCGGCCCATCTCGATCGAAATCATGTCGAGCCTCCGCGTGTCGGAGCTGGGCGTGGCGGCGGGGTTCGGCGTGATCCTGATGGTGCTGAGCGCGGTGGTCCTCGGCGTGGGAGCGAGGCGATGAGGCGCTTGTCGGTGCTCATGGCGGTTTGCTTCGTGGACATGCTGGGGCTCATGCTGGTCGCATCGGCCTCGCAGGCTCCGCGTTCGCATATCTGATCTTCGGGTTCGCCAATTCGTTGTGGCTGCTGTTCGCGTCCCGCATCGTTCAGGGACTGGGAGGCGGGACCACCGGCGTCGCGCAAGCGTACGTGGCGGACACCATGGCGCCCGCCGAGCGGGCGAAGGCCCTGGGATGGCTGTCCGCGGCGACCAGCGCGGGCGTCGTCATCGGGCCGATCATCGGTTCGGTGGCGCACCGGTTCGGCACCGAAGTGCCGGGCGTCGTGGCGGCGGCCCTCGTGTTGATCAACGTCTATTTCGCCTGGAAATGGCTGCCGGAGTCGAATGTCTCGAATGGTCGCACGACCACGCCCAGCGGGCGGCATGTCTCGCCGACGGACAGTCGGTCCGTGCGCCAGGCCCTATGGGACATCATGCGGCACCCGGCGACGCCGGCGCATCGAGTGATCTGGATTTACGTGGTCGGGATGCTGGCGCTGAACGTGGTCATCGGCGTCCTCGCGTTGTACCTGAAGGACACGTACGCGGTCACCGAGGACACGATCGGATACTTCTTCCCCATCTTCGGGATCGTGGGTGTCCTGATGCGCATCTGGCTCGTCGGATGGTTCAACGATCGGTTCGGCGAGGCACGCACGATGCAGATCGGCACCGTGCTGCTCGGGCTCGGCCTGGCCCTGATGCCACTGCCGGCGGCGTTGACGCCGGGAGCCCCGGGGATGGCGTTTTTCATCGTGTTCCTCATTCTGGTGCCGGTCGGGACCGCCTTGCTGTTCCCCGCGTCCACGTCGCTCGTGAGTCGGCGCACCGCCAAGCACGAACTCGGTCTGGTCATGGGCGCGCAGCAGACGTTTCGCGGGATCACGAGCATCGTAGGTCCCGTGGGAGCGACCCTGGCCTTCGACGGGCTCGGGCACGGCGTCCCGTTCCTGCTCGCGGCGGTCATCGTGGCCGTGGCCGGGTTCATGGCGTTCCGGGAGCGGCGGGAGGCTCCAGTAGCCGCCACCGCCTGACTAGCTTTCGCCCATGAATCGACCCCTCGTCCTGCTCCTCGCGGGCCTCGGCGTGGCAGCCGCGCCCGCCCCCAAGCCCCGGCTCGTCGTGGTGATCACCGTGGACCAGTTGCGCCCCGACTACCTGGAGCGCTACCGGAGCCAGCTGAAGGGCGGGTTCGCCATGCTCCTGAAGGAAGGCGCTTCCTTCACCGACGCCTACCAGGACCATGCGGTCACCGAGACCGCCCCGGGGCATTCGACGATTCTGTCAGGGCGCTGGCCCGCGCACACCGGCATCATCCGCAACCTCGGGGGTGTGCAGGATCCGGCCGCGCCGCTGATCGGCGTCAACGGCCCGGGTGCGTCTCCCACGCGGTTTCGCGGGAGCGCGTTCTTCGACTGGCTCAAAGCCGGGGACCCGGGCGCGCGCGCTCTGTCGATTTCGGGGAAGGACCGCGGCGCGATTCTGCCAATCGGCCGGGCGAAAGAGCAGGTCTATTGGTACTACGGGGGCTACTTCACGACGAGTCGATACTACGCCGACTCCCTCCCGACATGGGTTCGGGCATTCAACGGGCAGCGCGTTCCCTTTCGTGCGGCGGGGACCCAATGGACGCTGTTCCTCCCGGAGCGGGACTACCCCGAGCCTGACAGTGTCGCCTACGAGAATCAGGGGCGCGACGTCGTGTTTCCCCACCGTCTCCCGCCCGACAGCGGGCAAGCGGCGCTGACGTTCATCGGTACACCGACGATGGACTCGCTCACCCTCGCCTTCGCCCTCGAGGGGGTGCGCGCCTTGCAGCTCGGCAGTCGCGGTGCGACCGATTTGCTCGCCGTCAGCTTGTCCACGACGGACTACGTCGGTCACGCGTACGGCCCCGATTCTCGTGAGATCCACGACCAGGTGGTGCGGCTGGACCGGTATCTGGGCCGGTTCCTCGAGCAGCTGTTTGTGCGCTACGGCAGAAACAACGTCCTCGTGGTGCTCACCGCCGACCACGGCGTGACCCCATTCCCCGAGCGCTCTCGTACCATGGGGCACCCGGGCGCGGTGCGGGTGATCCCCGACACGATCATCCAGAGTGTGAACGCGGCGCTCGACCAGCGTGCCGGCGGCGGCGACTGGCTCCAGCTGGAGAGTGGGATGCTGCTGGTCGCCGACCGCGCCAAGCTGGTTGCCCAGGGCGTGAACGTCGACAGCGTGATCGCCGACGTGACGACCCGGCTGCGTGCCCTGCCCGGTGTGGCGCGCGTGGACCGTCCCGCCGATCTCACTGCCAAAGACACGGCCGATCCCGTGTCGCGCCGCTGGATACATCAGGTGCCGCCCGATGGCGGCGTGGAGCTCGTCATGACGCTCAAGCCGTACTCGATCTGGAGCTACACGAATCTGCCGATTGCGATGCACGGTCAGCCGACCGAGTTGGACGCGCACGTGCCGCTGATCTTGCGGGGCCCCGGGATCCGGCGCGGCGTGTATAGTGGGCGGGTCAACACCGTGGACATCGCCCCGACATTGGCTCGGCTGCTCGACCTCACCCCCGCCGAGCCGCTGGACGGACGCGTCCTAACCGAAGCGCTCGGCGCGCAGAATTGAGGGGACCATGCCGCCTCCAAAGCTCACCGCCGACCAGCTCCGGCGCATCGAGGAGATCGAGGAGTACCGGCGTGCGGCCGATCATCTGAAGCACCTCGTCACCGAGCTCGAGGGGAACCGGGCGGGCCAGACCCGCACGATTCAGCAGCTGAGCGAGAGGATCGCGAATGAGGCATCCCAGATGCGGCAACGGGCGCTCACGGCCAACGTCGGGACGATCGCCGACATTGCCGGCACCATGTCGGTCATGGCCGGTCGCGGCGGCGGAATCAACATGAAAATCCGCGGGCTCGCCGATGCTGTGAACAGCATCTACATGCAGCTTGATGCTGCGATGAAGCACGCCACGACGCCACCGGAGCCGAAGAAGCCGGCCTGACCTTGCCCGCCCCTCCCATCCGCTGTGCCGGGCTCGCGAAGCGATACGCGGACGTCGTCGCGGTCGCGGGCCTCGATCTCACGATCAACACACGCGAGTGCTTCGGTCTGCTGGGGCCCAACGGGGCGGGGAAGACGACCACCATCGAGATCCTCGAGGGGCTCACGGCACCCGACCGGGGCGAGGTCGAAGTCCTCGGGATGCGTTGGACGGGGGGTGCGAACGCCCGCGCGCTACGCGAGCGCCTGGGCATTCAGCTGCAGGATACGCAACTCGCCGAGAAACTCACGGTCGAAGAGACCGTTCGCCTGTTCCGCAGCTTCTACCGGGCGTCACACTCTGTAGAGGAAGTACTCGGCCTGGTGGGGCTCGAGGAGAAGCGTGCCGCGTGGGTGGGCAAGCTCTCGGGCGGCCAGAAGCAGCGTCTCGCGGTGGCGTGCGCGCTCGTCTCCCAGCCCGAGCTCCTGTTCCT
>WNFQ01010479.1_pt1 | contig 13864 bp, 11 predicted proteins | sample 5400171 | NCBI WGS metagenome assembly WNFQ01 (sample SAMN13153356, study PRJNA577476) | soil metagenome | isolation source: 20 cm soil under Madrone tree | place: USA:California | collected 2016-06-14
CGGCTCGTGGAGTACCCGCTCCTGGAGGGCGCTCACGCTTGCCAGCCCTTCCTCCTCGATGCGCTTCCACAGCCGGCGGCGAATCGACGCGTAGGCGTATGCACGGAAGTCGAATCCGTAATGACGGAAGATCCCCTCCAGCAGCAGCTCGATCTCGATTCTCTCCAGATCGGGCTTGAACTCCTGCTGGTCGGGCTCCGCGCCGGTAGTGGGCGGCTCCGCTATCGGTACAGCCATACTCTCAGCAGCGATAACAGCTGCTCGGTATCGACGGGCTTGGTGATGTAGTCGGACGCTCCCGCCGCAATGGTCTTCTCGCGATCACCTTTCATCGCCTTCGCCGTGAGCGCGATGATCGGCAACGTCTTGAACCGATCCATCGCTCGTATCGCCCTGGTCGTCTCGTAGCCATCCATTTCGGGCATCATGATGTCCATCAGCACCGCATCGACGTTCGGATCCTTCCTGAGCTGCTCGATCGCCTGCTTTCCGTTTTCGGCAAATCGCACGATCATGCCGTGATCCTCGAGCATGCTCGTCAGCGAGAAGATGTTTCGGACGTCGTCGTCCACTACGAGGATGTTCTTGCCGGCGACCACCGAGTCGGCATCGTGCAGGTGCTCCAGCATCTTCCGCTTCTGCTCGGGCAGCTTTGCCTCGACGCGGTGCAGGAAGAGCGCGGTCTCGTCGAGCAGGCGCTCGGGAGATTTTACGTCCTTCACGATGATCGTCTCCGCGTATTTCTTGATCTTCGTCTCGTCCTCCTGACTCAGCTCCTTGCCGGTGTAGATGATGATCGGAAGATCATGGTTGTCCGGATCCGATTTGACCTTCTCCAGCAGGTCGAACCCGCTCATGTCGCCGCTGTGGAGGCCGAGGTCGAGCACCATACAGTCGAAGTGCTTCTCGTGCAGCTTGGTGAGCGCTTCCTCCGCCGAAGCAACCGCGGTGATGTCGACGTCATCGTGCGCGATCAGCTCGACGATGCTCTGTCGCTGCGTCTCGTTGTCCTCGACGACCAGCAAATTCTTCGGCACGGTGTCGATGAAAGTCGCGATTCGCGCGAACGCGGTATCGAGCGCCTCCTTGCTGACCGGTTTGGCCAGGAATGCGATCGCACCGGCGTTGAGGCCCGCACGCTTCTGTTCGACGCCGGAAATTATGTGAACAGGGACATGCCGCGTCGCCGGATCGCGCTTGAGTCGATCGAGCACCTCGAGCCCGTCCATTCCCGGCATGTCGATGTCGAGAGTGATCGCATCCGGGCGAACTTCGCGCGCGGCGTTGAGGCCGGCCTCGCCGTCCAGCTCGACCACCGCCTTATAGCCCTTGTCGCGCGCCATATCGAACAGAACCTTCGCGAAGTTCTTGTCATTCTCGATGACCAGCACGGTGCGATCACCCTCTTCAATATTTTCCCTGTCGTCGGAGATCACGGTTTGCGGTACCGCTCGGCGCTCGGGCCGATACTGGAGCGCGTCACCGGTGGGCCTGCGCCGCTGGTCCCGACTTGCCACTGGTCTGACCGGGGTGGTCCGCTGCGGCCTTGATTCCATAATGCGTGGCAGCGAGGGGTAGTTGCTCGTGCTTATCGGATCACGGTCAGGTCCGTCCTGACGCGGGATGTACCGCGCGGGAAGGAACAAGGTGAACGTGCTGCCCTGACCTTCCGCGCTCTCGACCCTGATTTCGCCGCCCAACAGCCGCGCAATTTCGCGGCTGATCGAAAGTCCGAGACCCGTTCCACCATACTTGCGGCTCGTGGTTCCGTCCGCCTGCTGGAACGCCTCGAAGATCAGGCGCTGTTTGTCCTTGGGAATTCCGACACCCGTATCCGCTACGGCGAACGCGATTACTTCCGCCGACCCCTCGAGCGTGGGATTCAGGAACCGTCGCCCCTTCTCCGCGCGACGAACGGTGAGAGTGACATCTCCATCTTCCGTGAACTTGAACGCATTGGACAGAAGGTTCTTTAGAACCTGCTGAAGGCGCCCGCCATCGGTGAGGATCGTGTGCGGAAGATCGGCGTTCAGCTCCACGTGGAAGCCAAGTCCCTTCTGATCGGCGAGCTGGCTGAAGCTGCGATCGACAAAATCCTTGACCTCTGCCATCGCAACTTCCGTTGGATGCACATCCATCTTGCCGGCTTCGACCTTCGATAGATCGAGCACATCGTTGATGAGATTGAGCAGATCGCTGCCCGAGGTTAGAATCGTCTGCGCAAATTCGACCTGCTTCGGCGTGAGATTGCCGTCCTTGTTCTCGCTCAGCAGCCGCGCCAGAATCAGCAGGCTGTTGAGTGGAGTTCTCAGCTCGTGCGACATGTTGGCGAGGAACTCTGACTTGTACTTGGAACTCAACGCGAGCTGCTCCGCTTTCTCCTCGAGAGCCACTCTCGCTCCCTCCACTTCCTCGTTCTTCGATTCGACCTTCCGGTTCTGCTCTGCGAGCAGCGATGCCTTTTCCTCGAGCTCCTCATTGACCTGCTGCAGCTCCTCCTGCTGATCCTTGAGCAGCTCCTCTGAAGTCCTGAGCGTCTGGGCCTGCGCCTCGAGCTCGGCGTTCGATTTCTTCAGCTCTTCCTGCTGCGTCCGTAGCTCTTCCGATTGGCTCTGTAGCTCCAGCGTCAGGCTCTGCGACTGCTCGAGCAGCTCCGCCGTGCGCATGTTGGCGGCGATCATGTTGATCACGACGCCCACACTCTCGGTGAATTGATCCAGGAAGAGCTGGTGGATCTGGCTGAACGGCAGGAACGAAGCAAGCTCGATCACCGCCTTCACTTCTCCCTCGAACAGCACGGGGAGCACGATGACGTTGCGCGGCGTCGCCTCTCCGAGGCCGGATGAGATCTGGATGTAGTCCTCCGGAACGTTCGTCAGCAGAATCGGCTTCTTCTCCAGCGCCGCCTGTCCCACGAGTCCTTCGCCGAGGTGGAACCGGCTGGCGACGTGCTTCCGCTCCTTGTACGCGTAGCTCGCAATGAGCCTCAGCACCGGCGTCTGGTTCTCGTCGTCCATGATGTAGAACGCGCCATGGTGGGCCGAGACGAGCGGCGTGAGCTCCGACATTATGAGCTTCGACAGCGCTTCGAGATCCTTTTGTCCTTGCATCATCCGCGAGAACTTCGCGAGGTTCGTCTTCAACCAGTCCTGTTCCGAGTTTTTCTCAGTTGTGGACTTCAGGTTCACGATCATCTGATTCATGTTGTTCTTCAGCTGGTCCAGCTCGCCCTGAGCCTCCACCGCGATCTGTCTGCTCAAGTCGCCACGCGTCACCGCCGTTGCCACATCCGCAATCGCGCGCACCTGCAGCGTCAGGCTGTTGGCCATTGCGTTCACGTTGTCGGTGAGCGCTCTCCACGTGCCGGCCGCGCCCGGCACTTCTGCCTGGCCACCCAGCTTTCCTTCGGTGCCTACTTCCTTGGCCACGCGCGTCACTTCGTCCGCGAAGACGCGGAGCGAATCCACCATCGCGTTGACGGTGTTCTTGAGCTCGAGAATCTCACCGCGCACTTCGACGGTGATCTTCTGCGAGAGGTCTCCCTTGGCGACGGCCGTCGTGACGAGGGCAATGTTTCTGATCTGGCTCGTCAGGTTGCCGGCAAGCGTATTCACGTTGTCGGTGAGGTCCTTCCACGTGCCCGCGACTCCGGGCACGTTCGCCTGTCCACCCAACTTTCCTTCAGTGCCTACGTCGCGCGCGACGCGTGTCACTTCCGAGGAGAACGCGCTCAACTGATCCACCATTGTGTTGATCGTGTTCTTCAGCTCGAGAATCTCGCCCTTCACGTCGACCGTCATCTTGCGGGAGAGGTCTCCCTTGGCGACCGCGGTCGTGACGTCGGCGATGTTTCTCACCTGACCGGTGAGATTGCTCGCCATGAAATTCACGTTGTCCGTGAGATCCTTCCACGTTCCGGCGACGCCAGGGACGTTCGCCTGGCCGCCGAGCCGGCCTTCCGTTCCCACCTCGCGCGCGACACGGGTTACTTCCCCCGCGAATACGCTGAGTGAGTCCACCATCGTGTTGATGGTCTGCTTGAGCTCGAGAATTTCGCCCTTCACATCGACGGTGATCTTGCGAGACAGATCTCCCTTCGCGACTGCCGTCGTCACGTCGGCGATGTTTCTGATCTGGCCCGTAAGGTTTGACGCCATCGCGTTCACATTGTCCGTCAGGTCTTTCCACGTACCCGCGACTCCGGGCACGCTCGCCTGTCCGCCGAGTTTTCCTTCGGTTCCTACTTCCTTCGCCACGCGCGTCACTTCATCGGCGAACGATCCGAGCTGATCGACCATGGTATTGATCGTGTCCTTCAGCTCCGCCGTCTCGCCCTTTGCTTCGACGGTGATCTTCTGTGACAGATCTCCACGCGCGACCGCCGTCGTAACGGCGGCAATGTTCCGCACCTGACCGGTGAGATTTCCGGCCAGAGTATTCACGTTGTCGGTGAGATCTTTCCACGTCCCCGCGACTCCGGGAACGCTGGCCTGGCCGCCGAGTTTTCCTTCAGTGCCTACTTCGCGCGCGACGCGCGTCACTTCTGCCGCGAATCCACTCACGTTCCACCGACGCCAGGCACTTCGGCCTGGCCGCCGAGCTTTCCTTCGGTGCCCACTTCCTTCGCCACACGCGTCACTTCGGAGGCGAACGCGCTCAGCTGATCGACCATGATGTTGATCGTGCTCTTCAGCTCGAGGATTTCGCCTTTCGCTTCCGCGGTGATCTTTCTGGACAGATCTCCCTTCGCGACTGCTGTCGTGACGTCCGCGATGTTTCTGATCTGGCCCGTGAGGCTCGATGCCATGGCGTTCACATTGTCGGTCAGGTCCTTCCATGTTCCGACAACTCCAGACACGTCGGCCTGTCCGCCCAGCTTTCCTTCCGTTCCTACTTCCTTGGCGACACGCGTCACTTCCGAAGCGAAGGTGCTCAGCTGGTCCACCATCGTGTTGACGGTGCTCTTCAGCTCGAGGATTTCGCCGCGCGCGTCGGCGGTGATTTTCTGTGACAGGTCACCTCTCGCCACCGCGGTAGTGACCGCGGCGATGTTTCTCACCTGGCTGGTGAGATTTCCGGCCAGAGTGTTCACGTTGTCGGTGAGATCCTTCCACGTTCCGCCTACTCCCGGCACTTCCGCCTGGCCACCCAGCTTGCCCTCGGTGCCGACTTCGCGAGCGACGCGAGTGACTTCCGACGCGAAGGCGCTGAGCTGGTCCACCATGATGTTGATCGTATTCTTCAGCTCGAGAATCTCTCCCCGCGCATCAGCGGTGATCTTGCGCGACAATTCACCTCGCGCGACCGCCGTCGTGACGTCGGCGATGTTTCTCACCTGACCGGTGAGGTTCGACGCCATGAAATTCACGTTGTCGGTGAGATCCTTCCACGTGCCCGCGACCTGTGGAACCTGTGCCTGTCCGCCAAGTCGTCCCTCGGTTCCCACTTCGCGCGCGACGCGCGTTACTTCTTCCGCGAACGTGCTCAGCTGGTCCACCATCGTGTTCACGGTGTTTTTCAGCTCGAGAATCTCGCCTTTGACATCGACGGTGATCTTCCGCGACAGGTCTCCTTTCGCGACTGCCGTCGTTACGTCGGCAATGTTTCTGATCTGACTGGTGAGGTTTCCCGCGAGCGTGTTGACGTTGTCTGTCAGGTCCTTCCACGTGCCGGCGATTCCGGGCACTGCTGCCTGTCCGCCCAGCTTTCCTTCCGTTCCCACCTCGCGCGCCACACGAGTTACTTCCGACGCGAACGAGCTGAGCTGGTCGACCATCGTGTTGATCGTGTTCTTGAGCGCCAGCGTCTCGCCACGTGCTTCGACCGTGATTTTCTGGGAGAGATCACCCTTGGCGACCGCGGTGGTCACCGCGGCAATGTTTCTCACCTGACTGGTGAGGTTGCCAGCCAGAGTATTGACGTTGTCGGTCAGGTCCTTCCAGGTGCCGGCGACGCCTGGTACTTCGGCCTGTCCGCCCAGCTTCCCGTCGGTTCCCACTTCGCGCGCGACGCGCGTGACTTCGTTGGCGAAGGAGCCGAGCTGGTCGACCATTGTGTTGACGGTGGTGCCGATGCGAAGAAACTCGCCCTGCACCGGTTTCCCATCGATTTCCAGCACCATCTTCTGCCCGAGGTCTCCCTCGGCCACAGCGCTCAGCACGCGAGCCACTTCGGTCGTGGGCGAAGCGAGGTCGGTGATGAGAGTGTTGACGGATTCGACGGTGGAGCGCCAGCCGCCTGTGACGGGGCCGATGGATGCGCGATCGTTCATCTGGCCCTGGCGTCCGATGGTCGTGCTGACGCGAAGCATCTCGTCGCACATCCGTTCGTTGAGCTTCGCGATTCCGTTGAAAGTGTCCGCGATCTCGGCGAGTAGTGGATCCTCGGACATGGGGAGCCGGATCTCAAATTCGCCATCGCTCAGGTCGCGCATGGCGTTGAGAAGGCGCCGGAGGTCTACATTCCTGATCTTTCCGTCCGGAGCGAGCGCGCTCGATTGCTCGCCTCCCCCCTTGATGCCGGGATCGTTGCCGGTTCCTTTCCCGTTTCGTCCCTTGCCGGCGTTTTTGCCGTTTTTTCGGCGCGAGCCCGCGGTATTGGAGGAGCGCTCGGCACTTTCTTCCGTGCCCGTCTCTTCCTCGATAGTGTCACCGATCTCCACGACTCCACTCCTTCATGTGTTCTTTTTTGGCCCCCGTTCGCGGACCTCGAGTCCCCGGGTTGTCGGCGCTGGGCCGATGGGGGAACAGTCCTTCTGTTCAAAAGCGGGGCCGTTTTTCGGCCGGCCGTGCTTCGGGTACTATTAGGCCGTTAGGTCCACTTCGACGGGGTCGCCAGACCGGAAGAACCCTTCTGACAGCACTCGGGCGTAGACTCGGCTCCATCCGGGATGAAGCCTTTGCGCGATCCGGATGAATTCTCCGTCGATGAACGACGCTTTTATCGTCTTGCAGGGATTCGTGAAGGAAGCGATTTCGAGCAGAACCTCATCCCCGAGGCGAAGACGCACCCCCGGAACGACCAAATCCCAATCGATGCCCTCGACGGTGACGTTCTCTCCGACAGTTCCCACGTCGATCGGGTGTCCTTCGGCCTGTAGGGAATGGATCCTCTCAAGGGAATAAACACAAACAGCCCGCTCGGGTCCGCCGTGGTGCTTTATGTCGTCTTGGCCATCCCCTTCGAGCCCTAATAGAGACACATTAACGTCAGTAACGCGTCTTTTCGGGACTCCTCCGCGAGACACATTTATCGAGACCACCGTCCCGATTAGATGGTTATTTAACCGTTGACCTGATTCGTCAGCCTTCACGCGATACTCCCCCGGCGCCGGCTTTGAGCGATCGCGCCACCGCTTTATCCGATTTTTCGCTGACCAGGAAACTCACCGGAATTCCACCATTACTGCTGGCGAAACGCGACTTGAGGGGAAGTCGCATTTGTGCGGCCAGCACCGCGTCCGACGTAAGGAGGCCGATCCTCCAGCCACGTTTCGTTTTCAAACCCGTTCCCAAAGCCGAATACAGATCGCGTAGATCTCTGCTCTCGCCTACCCGCACCCCGTAGGGCGGATTGCTGAGAATCCAGCCTTCTCCAATAGTGACGTCCTCCGTGGCATCGATGGACCCTGAAAGCGACTCCACCGAAAACCCCACAGCACCGTTGACACCTGCTCTCGCCGCGTTGTGCGTCGCAGCCGAAATGGCACCGGCGTCGCGGTCGGCGCCGCGAATGGCGAGCTCGACATTCGTTTGAGAGCTGCGCGCCTTCTCGATGATACCATTCCAGAGATCGCCATCGAAAGTGGGCCACTTCATGAATTGAAAATCCCGCTGCAGGCCGGGCGCAATTCCACGCGCGATAAGCGCGGCTTCTATAGGGATCGTGCCTGATCCGCACATCGGATCCAGTAGTGGCGCGCCTCGCTGGCCCTCCCATCCGCTCGCCAGCACCATCGCAGCCGCCAGGGTTTCCCGAAGCGGAGCTTTCGCCACCTCCTTCCGGTATCCCCTCCGATGCAACAGCTCGCCCGAACTGTCCGCGCTGATCTCAACCTGATCGTGCACGATGCGCACGATGAAGAGCTGAGTTGGTCCTCGTGCCTGGCCGGCTCCGTCACCGGTTCCAGTCTCTCCATCTCCTCCATCGTCGTCGCCGACAGAGGTCGCCGCTCTCAGCTCAATGCTCCGCGGCGCGGCTCCCGCGATCGCAGAAAGCACGCGCTCCGCGACGGCATCGGAGTGGTAGAGCTTCGACTTCCTGCAGGTGACCCGCACTTCGACGGCGCCGCTCTCGGGAAGAAAATCCGGCCACCGCAATTTCTTCGAGTGCCGTTCCAGCTCGTAAAACGTGCTGGCGTGAAATTGACCGAGCCGGACTACGACGCGGCTTGCGGTGCGGAGCCAGAGATTCGCCTCGTAGACTCGCTCGAGTTCGCCACCGAAGGCTACACCTCCGACTTCCTGGTGTCCTCTCACTCCGAGTGCCTTCAGCTCGCCCGCGGCTATCGACTCCAATCCGGGAGCGGTTGGCGCGAAACTCTGAAATCGTGTGGCAGGGAAGGGAGAGGGGACATTCGGCATCGGTCGCTCAGCTTAGCATGTCAACCCTCAAGCTGGTAGGTGGCGGAATACTTTGTGCCTGTATCACCCAGAGTGTCGATACGAGTAACGAGGGAGTTGGCTCGCCAGCTCCTGCACGATCGCTTTGGGCATCAGGATTTCAGACCTGGCCAGTGGGAGCCGCTCGATGCCGTTCTCTCGGGTAAGGACGCCCTGGTGGTGATGCCGACCGGCAGCGGGAAATCCCTGATCTACCAGCTGCCCGCGCTGCTGCTGCCCGGTCTTACGATCGTCGTCAGCCCGCTCATCGCCCTGATGAAAGACCAGCACGACAAGCTCTCCGCGCAGGGAGTGAGCTCCGTCGCGATGCACTCGCACCTCTCGACCTCCGAGACGCGAGAAGCGCACCGTCAGATCGCAGAGGGCGAGGGAGAAATACTTTACCTCACCCCCGAACGCTTCAAGGATCGCGCGTTCTTCGAACATCTTCTCTCGCGCCCGATCAGTCTCTTCGTCGTCGATGAGGCGCACTGCGTGAGCCAGTGGGGGCACGATTTCCGCCCGGACTATCTCTCGCTCGGAGCAATCTCCAGGCGACTCAGCCGTCCACCGATACTCGCGCTCACCGCCACGGCTACCGCGCACGTTCAGGCCGACATCATCCGCCAGCTCGGGATGAATGACCCACACATCACGATCACGGGTTTCGCCCGCCCGAATCTCCGCTTTGAGGTCATTCGCACCGTAAACGACCAGATCAAGGACACCACGTTGGGCCACGCCCTGCGGGAATTCGAGGGCTCGGGTGTGATCTACGTCGCGACCGTGAAAGAAGCCGAGCGACTGTACGAGATGCTGGTGGAGGACTTCAGCGTGGGGCTATACCACGGCAAGCGGCCGGCCGCCGACCGGAAAGATGTCCAGAACCGATTCATGGCGGGCGAGCTCAAGGCCATCATCGCCACCAACGCCTTCGGGCTCGGCATCGACAAGCAGGATCTGCGCTGGGTGATCCACTACCATTTTCCGGGCTCTATCGAGGCGTACTATCAGGAAGCCGGGCGGGCTGGTCGCGACGGACAGCCTGCAGTCTGCCGGGTGTTGTATCGCGTGGAGGACAAGCGCATACAGTCGTACTTCCTGGGCGGCAAGTATCCAGAGGTGCAAGAGGCAGCGCAGGTCGCCCTGGCGCTCGAAAAGTATCCGCTCAAGACGCCGGTGCTGCTCGACGATATCGTCGGGATCACCAGCATTCCGTCCCGAAAAGCAAAGATCGTTTTCGCGTTGCTCAAGCGTCACGGACTCGTGCGCGAGCACCGGGGCGGGAAGTGGGAGAGGCTCGGCGACGATCTATGCGCGGTGGATCTGAGCGCGGATCTTCAGGACTACGAAGAGAGAAGGGCAATGGATCAGGAGAAGCTCCGCACGATGATCCAGTTCTGCCAGACGACGCAGTGCCGCACCCGTTATATCCTGGAGCACTTTGGCGAAGAGGTCGATCCCGAGTGGACATGCCAGAACTGCGACGCGTGCGACGGTGCGGAGAATGTGGCGCTGATGGCGAGAGGGGCTTGAGACTCGGCGTCTAGCGAAAGCGCAAACCAGGCATCTACAAAACCGAAGCAGGGAGCTGTCGGCTTTGCAGCCGATCGCCAGTAGCTTGTCCGTCGGCGTTGCAGGTCAAGGCGATGCTTCGTCTTTAGGCCATGCAAAACACACTGGCGATCAGGATCCTGCGAGGCTCGTTCTTCCTCGTCCTCGCCCTGATCGCCTCATTCGCGCCGAAGCTGCTCGGCGCGCCAGAGAGTACCCAGGACACCGCAAACATCGCAACCGTTCTCGCGTTGTTCATGCAGGGCGTGATCTGGGCCAACATCATCATCAGCTACTACCTCGGTCGTTACATCGAGCTCCGCGCGGTGGACGGCAGCAGCATCACGACGTTCAAGGCACTCGGCGCCGTTGCCCGCCTTACGATCTGGCTCATCCTTGGCTTCGCTGCGCTGTACGCACTCAACATTCCGATCAGGCCGTTGCTCACCGGCCTCGGAATCGGCGGACTCGCGATTGCGCTCGCGGTTCAGAATATCCTTGGCGACCTCTTTGCCGCTATCTCGATCGTCATCGACAAGCCATTCGTGGTCGGGGACGCTATTTCAGTCGAGAACTATCGAGGCAAGGTTGAGCACATCGGCCTCAAGACCACCCGCGTGCGGAGCGAGTCGGGGGAGATGATCATCTTCTCGAACGGCGAGTTGCTCAAGAGCAAGATCAGAAACTACTCGCGATAGGCGGGAAGCGATTAGCGGGAAGCGGGAAGCGGGAAGCGGGAAGAGCCAGTTCGTTGCGTTGTTGCGGTTGTCATGTCAGCGTCACCCACCCGCCTCCCGCTTCCCGCCCTTCAATGCTTTCGAGACCGGACATCCCTCTTTGGTCTCCTGCGCGATCTGATCGAATTTCACCTTGTCGATCCTGGGCACCGTCGCCTGCACGTTGAGCTTCATCGTGGTGATCGCGAAGCCGCCAGGGACAGCCTGAATCGTGCACGCCGCGGTTGTCTCGACCTTCGTGGCAGGAGTGCCGTTCTTTTCCAGGCCCGAGCTCAGCGCCATGGTGTAGCACGCGGCCTCCGCCGCGGCGAGCAGCTCTTCAGGATTCGAGCCTGCTCCGCTCTCGAACCGCGAGCTGAAGTTGTATTGAGCGCTGATCGCGCCGCTCTCGCCCTTGAAGCTTCCCTTTCCGGTCTTGAGTCCGCCTTCCCATGTGGCAGTCGCTTTCCTGGTTGGCATCTGCGTCTCCGTTGCATTGATGATCTGTTTCGCGAAACATAATTAGATTGCTGCTTATGGAGAGCGCCCCCACCAGCTCGGGCATTCCGCCGTCCATCGATCGAGTGTTGAGACTGTTCCGCTCGATGGGACGCGAGGAGAAGATGCAGGCGCTGGTCCAGTACTCGAAGAAGCTCGAGCCGCTGCCGGATCGGTTCAAGAACATCGACCGGGGACTGTTCAACGTTCCGGAATGCCAGACGCGTGTCGACATCATTCCCGAAGTGCGCGACGGGCGGATGTATTTCTACGCCGACCTCAACGTCCGCGAGTCGCCGACCATTGCCGCCGTTCTCGCCATCATCTTCGGGGCAGTTAACGGCCAGCCGCCATCGACCACCCTCGGAATACCGGGAGATTTTGTCAGCACGTTGATGGAGAGCATCGGCCTGGCAGCGCGCGAGCCGGGTCTCAACGCCATGATCACCAGACTCAAGCGTTACGCACGCGACGCGCAGGTGCAAACCGCGTAATTGTGCTGAATCGGCGCGACCGATCGGCCGCGAATAAGGTTTTGCTCTCGCGCAATTCCCGGTGATACGTAGTTTCCGGTGTTGACGCCGGACCAAACCACAAGGAGCCAGGATGGCAGAAGAGCCCCAGACGTTTGCAACTCACCGTCGGTGGATTCCGGCGTGGCATTTCTTCGCTCTTCCCGTATTGTTGGCCAATGTGTTCGTCCTGGCAGCGCGATTCTGGCGAGATCCGCGCTTTGTGAACGGGTGGGCAGTAATCGTGGCGATTGCGTTGGTGACCGGAATCTTCATCTCCCGAGCCATGCCTCTTCGCGCTCAGGATCGGATCATTCGTCTGGAGGAACGTATCCGCCTCGAGCGGGTCCTCCCCAGCGATATGCGCGGTCGAATCGGAAATCTGACGCCGGAGCAGTTCATTGGCCTCCGATTCGCGCCCGATGATGAAGTGCCCGACCTGACGAGGCGCGCTCTCAATGGCGAGCTCAATACCCGGGCCGACATCAAGCGCGCCATTCGGAACTGGCGACCTGATCACATGAGAGTGTGACAGCCATCAACCGTTGCGCCCTCACATATAGGGTGCTCCTCGAGGTCACTTCGACGGAGCACCACCGTTGGCGCGAGTGGTTCGTCGAGCATCCAAAAGCGTGGGTGGTGCCATTCGCTACCGGACGCATGGCGACGATTGGCGGAGTGGTGCTGCACATTTTCGCAGTGGAGCTGCGCTACGCGCAGCGGCTGCTGGATCAGGAAGTCACAGCCTGGGAAGAATTCCGGCAGACTTCGATCGATGAAGTGTTCGAGCTCGGGGATAATGCTCGCGGCCAGCTCGTGCACTTTCTCACGACCGCACCGGAGAAGGAGCTTGATCGCGTTCTGACGTTTCAGACACTGACTGCCGGCACGGTCTCAGCGAGCAAGTACAAGATCGCGTCGAACATTTTCCTGCACGATATCCGGCACTGGGGCCAGATCGCGACGGTGCTCCGTCAGAACGGCTTCGTCGACCAGTGGCCGCACGATATGCTTCTGAGCGACATCAAGTTGTGAGAGATCGGTCGGCTTTATGCCGCCGCGCTGCCTTGGCACCTGAGTACATTGCGGAGGAACTAAGACGATAGGCGGGCAAGGCAATGCTGCATACTGTCAAAGTCATTGGTCTCGGCTTCGTGCTACTTGCACTGTGTCTGCTGGCCGGACGCATGATGGGCGGCGCTGGCCAACCCGCAATCCTCGCGCGCTCGGGGCTGGTCTTCATCGCGCTCTGGTTTGTTGGCGCGGGAATCAATATGTGGGTCGGCGTTTCCAAGGCCGGTTACTCGGTTAAAGAAGAAATCCCATTCTTCTTCATCGTGTTTCTTATCCCCGCCACGGTGGCGCTTATTTTTTGGTGGAGGTGGAAAACGTGAACACCCGCGACCTGGGCAATACCCTCCCCACACTTTTCGCCGAGCTGATCGATGGCGCCCCGAAAACGGAGGCTTACATGCTCAACGGGGGCGATCTCGGGCTGCTCCGCTCACTCGACAAGTTGTCCGCAATCGCGGCCTCCGCTCCAACTGCGAACGGGTCGTCGATCGCCGCGCAGGTCGATCACCTGCGGTACGGCCTCTCGCTGATGAACCGATGGAGCACCGGCGAGAATCCGTTTGATGACGCTAACTGGAGTGCGAGCTGGCGAAAGACCCGCGTCTCCGCAGTACAGTGGAAGCAGCTCCGCGAGGATCTTGCGACCGAAGCGCATCGCTGGCTCGAGTCCCTCAAGAAACCGCGCGAGCTCGATCAGTCTGAGCTGAACACCGTAGTCGGCAGCGTCGCGCACCTCGCCTATCACGTGGGCGCTATTCGCCAGATCGATCTTTCCGCGCGCGGTCCATCAGCCCACGATTAGCGACGATAGAACGTCGAGCCAACCAGCCGCAATCCGTGCACACGTCGTCCCGGGTATTGAGCTCACCACATCAAGCATCGAGTGGATGCCGGTGTTCGGGTGATAGAG
>WNFQ01002280.1_pt1 | contig 13863 bp, 13 predicted proteins | sample 5400171 | NCBI WGS metagenome assembly WNFQ01 (sample SAMN13153356, study PRJNA577476) | soil metagenome | isolation source: 20 cm soil under Madrone tree | place: USA:California | collected 2016-06-14
AGTCCGCCTCGAGTAGTTCCAGCGCCGCTGGGAACCGCAGCAGTGCCGCGTCTCCCCGTGTTAAGCCGCCGTGACTTGCTTCTACGATTCGACTACTACCCAGTACGCCTACGCCGAGTGTTCCTGCTCCCACGGCGAGCGATGTGCCTAGGAACGAACGACGGCTGATAAAACGTTTCCGCGGTTTAACTCTCTTTTCCAAGTTTTCCTCGAAAGGCCGATTCTCACTTTTGCTAGAATCATTTGTTGTAGGATTGTTGATTGTTTTCATGCCCATAGGATCGCAGCAACTCACGCTGCGTGCCTTGTTCGAAAAGTTACGCGTTTGTTACCTCACCGGCTGCAGCCGAAGCCACGTGATTCGACCTAACAAGTGCTTCTCGCCGCCTGCGACGTGGAGCAAGCTCGATACGTTTGCCGCCGCTTAGATCTCGTTTATTCTCCGACTAGGCTCCAGCCGGCCGGAAGAGTAGGGCCAAATGCGCCGCTGACGAAAACGTTGTTGTTCATATACCAGATCGCTGTTTGCCGACTGCCGGCATTACGGACCACCCAGTCCGGGTGGCCGTCGCCGTTAACGCCGGAAAGGTAACGCGACTGTTACTTTTTCGCCGCAAATTGCGCGGTCTCACTTTGAAGACTTTAGAAACTCAACGATAGCACGCTGTTCCTGGCCGGTAATGTTGGCACGCAGGCGCATGTGATGAACGATCACATCCCACTGCGCGTTGCCATACATGGTCGGCGGTCGAATATTATGGCAGCGCAGACAATTGTTAGACCAAAGCTGTTCACCGCTAAGACCCATGTAGGAATCGCTCGAGACCGCACCGCTCGACTCGGTCGCCGTTTTCCGTTTTGCTTTAGGATCCGCAAACAGGTTCAGGCTCGTGCTGATGAAGAGTAGGAGGAAAGCTATGGGGAGACTGGGCTTCACCATTTTAATCATATAGCTCCTTTGCTCAGAAACCCATGGCTGTCTGAAAAAACAGAGCGTTCCTGTTGCGCTCACCGTTCGGCTTATCCCATTCGTATGCGGCTTTGATCACGGTGCTTGGGCTAAGCCAGTAATCCAGCCCAATCGTCCAACGGGTTTCCGAAGGGTCGCCGAGCCCGCTCGGATCGGCGCTTAGGTGATCCCAGCGGAAGATCAGTTCGACGTTCCTTAGGAAATCGATGTCGAGTTTGGTAGGCCGATACGCGATCTGTGCGTAACCACCATCGCGCTTGGCTGTCAATGGAAGCGGGCCAAAACCGAGTGAACCATCGGGATCATAGACTGCGTGATCGACTTTACTCCACGCGTACTGGGCGAACAGATTGACACGGCCTTTCAGCAGATCGGAATCACGGGTAATCTCCAGATCAACAGACTGAACTAAAGCACGAAGATCAGCGAAGGCGGTTCCTTGGAAGCCAGGCTGCGATGTTTCAAACCCATAACCGACCTCGACTCCTGGGATTGGCAAAAAACCAACTCTGCCGCCAATTGCCTTGTCGTCGTTGTTATCCGTGTAGCTATTGAAATCGAGCGTGCCCGCGGTGCGAGCATCGAAGGTACTGAGGGTAGGACCGTTGGAAACGTACAAGGCGTAATCCACGCGGGTCGGACCGATCGGAAATCCTCCGCGCACTTGGGCGCCGACGGATATGTTTGGCAGGACGCCATGGTAAACACCGATCGGGCGATCGGGCAGTCTGTTGATCCATTGCGGCTCGAAGCGTTCGACAAAAACATTACTCGGACTAAAAAATTCTCCGACACCCAAGGCTACGTAATCATTGAGAAGATACGAGATCTGGGCATTCACAAGGTTCACATTGGTGCCGCCACCGCTGGGCTCGATCTCGAGTCGGCCGTCGAATAAGATTTTCGGTGTCAATTCCCAGAGGAAGATGGGATTAAGAGACGCGGAAAACGTGGACACACTGCCGTTACGCGCCTCAAACATCCCTTCGGCCCAACCGGCGAGTAAGAATTTCGTTGTCCCGAGCAGTGATCCTTCCGCTTCGACGACCGGCGGCGGGGCTTCCGTGGCGACTTGCTTGTGCGTGTCGGTGACCGCTTCACCTTGGGACGGAGCGACCTCATGCGGCCCCACAACGACCTGGCGTTCGGTGTGTTCTTGCTTTGGACCTGCCTCTCTTTCTTTCTTGATAGCATCCAACTCTTTCTTCATCGCCAGCATCTGGGCTTTAAGCTCGTCGTATTCTTTTCTTGTGACGTATCCGTCTGTTGTCGCATCTTCGGCATGAGCGGCCAGAGACGCGACTGTGAGTAGCGTGCCTTGAATAATTGCTGCTAAGCAATAATGACGGATCTTCTTCATTTTTAGTTACCTCCTGGCGAGGGTTCGAAGATAGTTGATTACGTTCCAGCGGTCGGTGGGCGAAAGCCGACTGCGGTAATTCGGCATCGGTTTCTTGCCCACCGTAACTTTCCAAAAGAGTTCGCCGTCTGTTTGTTGCTGCACCGCCGCATCGGAGAGTTTGGCAGGATGAATACCCAGATCAGCCGCATCCGGTCCATCGCCCTTTCCTGTCTTTCCGTGACAGCCTGCGCAACGTTGCAGATAGATTTTTTGCCCAAGCGCGAGTGAAGAGTCGTTGACCGCAACGGGATTTTTCTTTCGTGCCTCTGCCGCGGGGGCGACCCACTTCTCTTTTGATTCCGGTTCTTCTGCACTCACGGCGATGAGCGCTGAGCCAAGCAAAACCGTGAGAATTACCAGCAACTTCACGCGAGGATCTAAGTGAATATTCAACTGACGCTTCCCCAAGAATTTTTCGGGGTGATAGCGGTGGTAGTGACGTTTTCGATCTTTCTTCGCAGCCAGGCGCACCTTTTCAATGCAGTAGTGGTGAAAATTCTTTTGATGATGCCGCCTGATGCATGCTTACTGCCCGACCAGGCTCCAGCCGGCCGGAAGAGTCGGGCCAAACGCGCCGCTAACGAAAACGTTATTGTTCATATACCAGATCGCTGTTTGCCGCGTCCCAGCTTTGTAAAGCAGGTAGTCTGACTTCAAGTCTCCGTTAAAGTCGGCTGTCGCCACCAACGCCCAGCCAGTAGGAATGGTTGGCCCGTAAGCGGCCCCGACCAGCGTTGGTCCGGATAAATACCAGATGGCTGTCTGGCCGGTGGTGGAATTGAGCAAGGCATAATCCGGGTGGCCATCGCCATCAAAATCGGCTACTCCCACGAGGTCCCAACCGGCCGGAAGAGTCGGGCCATACGTAGTGCTGACGAAAACGTTGTTATTCAGATACCAGATTGCTGTTTGCCGCGTGCTGGCTTCGTAAAGCACATATTCCGGGTTCCCGTCTCCGTTAAAGTCGGCTGTCGCTACCAACGCCCAGCCACTCGGAACCATCGGCCCGTAAGCGCTGCTGATAAACGTCAGCCCTGACAGATACCAGATCGCCGTTTCGTTCGTAACAGGATTGAACAGTACGTAATCAGGGTAGCTGTCGTGACTAAAATCCAGCACACCTCTCAGCGCCCAACTAGCTGCAAGAGTCGGGCCGGGCGCCACGCCGATCAAAACGTTGTTATTCAGATACCAGATCGCTGTTTGCCGCGTGCCGGCATTACGGAGCACCAAGGCCGGGTGGCCGTCGCCCTTAAAGTCAGCTACTGCAGCCATCGCTGCCCCAGGCGTGACGCTCGTGGACGTGGTAGCTGTCGCTGCGTGTGGCGTGGGACGCGGCGCCGGAGTCGGAGCCGGCCTCGGCGTCGGTGAACATCTTCCCGTGCACGGCGTCGGTGTGGCCGTAGGTGTAGCCGTCGGCGTACGTGTGGCTGTCGCCGCAGGTGTGGAGGTCGGCGTACGTGTGGCTGTCGCCGCAGGTGTGGAGGTCGGCGTACGCGTAGCTGTCGCCGCAGGTGTGGCCGTCGGCGTACGCGTAGCCGTCGGCGCAGGTGTGGCCGTCGGCGTACGTGTGGCTGTCGGCGTAGCTGTCGGCGACGCATTCGCCACCGTGATCGTGCCTACCATTCCGCAGCAGGACCCATGTGGGGTGCAGTAATAATCAAAGGAGCCAACAGTGTTGAATGTGTGATTGAAGGTGGCACCCTGGTTAAGAATTCCAGAGTCCCAGATTCCATTGGGCATCCCTGGGGAACCCGAGGTGGTGCTGTGACCACTCGAGCTCCAGGTCCAGTGCACTGTGTCGCCCGGCTGAATGGTCACCGTTGAAGGCGAGAAGCAGAGGCAATTGTTGGCAACCGTGACCGTAATCGTGACCGCGCTTGCCACACTCGGGCCGAAAGCCAGAAGCGGAGCGATGATCAGCAGCAGTACCGCAATGCGTAGTGAAAAGGTTTTCATTAGATCAATATCCCACGGCACAATTGCAAACTACCTGTTGCCGCACGCAAGACGGCAAAAGTAACGACGTTGTTACTTTTCTCGAAGTGCTACCTGCGTAATCGCACGGCGGACCAGTGCCGTGCCTTAATGGCGTTCGCGGGCGTCAACCGTATAACCAACATGACGCACGGTGTGAATCAGCGGAGGATCACCGATCTTTCTTCGCAACCGGCCGATGAAGACTTCGACCAGCTTCGTATCGTACTCGTGCGGGTGTTCCCAAACACGTTCGCACAGTTCGGTGCGCGTGAAGACGCGGGCAGGTTCCCGCATCAGCACCTTTAGCAACATTAGTTCCCGCGGGGAAAGCTCGATTCGCTTCGCGCCCCGGTGAACATCGTGAGTCGCGATGTCCAGTGTGAGATCACCAACCCGAAGGTTCAGCACCGGTTCTTCCGGATAACGTCGGCCCAGGGCATTCACGCGAGCCACTAGTTCGCGCATGGCAAAGGGCTTTGGCAAATAATCGTCGGCGCCAAGTTGCAACCCGGTGACGCGGTCTTTCACCTCGCCTCGAGCCGTAAGCATCAGCACGCGACTGGCCATGTGTTCCGAACGCAAATGCCGCAGGACGTCAAATCCGTCGATGCCAGGGAGGATGACATCCAGCACGATTAGATCGAACGATTTCTGCTTTGTTTTATCCAAAGCTCGCTCACCGTCATGAACGATGATCGGATCGTGCCCATCCTCGGTGAGTGCCGAAGCAATTTGCCTTGCTAACTGGACGTCATCTTCAACCACAAGGATGCGCATGAATTTTCGAATGGTGGAAATTTAAAACCTTATCGTGAATTGGGCAGCGACCAGGTGATTGTCTCCACCTTCGCCTGTTGTTTCGTGCTGATAATCATACTGGAGTTTTACCTGTGCGTGTGGCGTGAAGCGATACGTCGCGGCGATGTCGATTCTGCCGAGGTCTTGACTCCATTGAACATTATGGCCGTAGCCATCACTGATCGTGCCGAAGAGCTGTTGGTTCCAGCGGATCGCGCCAAAGAACTGCGGCGTGAACTTATATTTTGCTTCGATGTAGTAAGCGAATGTATCTGCGTTGCCAACGTGCGGAACCTCAAAGCGCGCTTCATAAAGTTCGGCCCAGACTTGCAGATGATGCCAGGCGAAACTCGCATCCTGCCCAAGAACAAATTCGCGATAATCATCGATGTCGCGCCCGGGTGGCAACGTGGGTTCGGCTTCGTGCCGAAAATATGGGCCCTCACTTGCTGAGAAGCCAAAATTCCACGCCTCGTTAGGCCGGAACCCGACCCGCGAACTGAAAGTCGGATTTTCGAAACCGTTCTCCGTAACGTTCCACGATTCCGGCCGCGAAGAGAGCGAGGCGTTTTTCATCTCAACGGCGTAGTCGAACTGACCCAGTTTTCCTGAAATAGAAAATCCACTCGCGTAACTGGGCCCCCAGATTACCGGATTGAACGCGTATTTTCCGTAGTAGTAAGGTCCGTAGATGAAATAGAGCGGCGAATACGGAGCGTATTTGTCCTGAATGGCGGTGACATTTTCGTAAACCAAGGGCGCGTTGATAAACGGGTTGTCCCACGACAAGTGCCGCGGAACCCAATTGCCGACGACGGTGGCGAACTTGCCAACTTGCGCGGTCAGACGGCCATCTTCCCACGGAGTCATGCGCAACGCATATTCGTCGAGCCGAATTTGAGCGCCGTGATTGCTCGGGTCAAAACCACGATCGAGCTGTGAGTGCGCAAAGAAATAAATCTGCGATCCGATTTGCGTGTCCAGAAAGAGAGTCAACCGTGGATTGAAAAGAGTGTCGATGTTGCTATCAATGAGACCCGGCGCGGGTTGTTCGAAGTGATAAATCTCCAAATCGAGCGTGCCGCTCAATCGTGCGCGGAGATTGTCTTGAAATGCAGAAATAGTGAGCGCAGTGTCGAGCCGATCGAGAGAATCATCGATATCGAAGGCGCACGCTGTGCAGGCAAAGAAGTAGAGGCTGAGGGCGTGCAACTTCATGCAACTGCATTAACACCGTCCGCGGCAGGAAAGCGCACTTCAAACTCGGTCCAATCGTTTTCCGAACGCACCAGGCGCAAATCGCCGCCATGCAGCCGGGCCAGTTCGCGCGCCAAATTCAAGCCGATTCCGTGACCCGAAGCAGCCGACGGCGTCGAATTGTGATGAAACCGTTCGAAGATGTTTTCGCCGGGCGGAATCGTGCGGCCCGTATTGCCGATAGTCAGCACAACGTCCGCGGCGTTGCCGTGCGCGCTGACCCGGAGCCGCCCACCGGAGCGATTGTACTTTCGCGCGTTCTCCAGGAGATTTTGCACAATGAGGGACGTGTACTGTTTTTCGCCAGTGACGAACAGGCCGACTGGAAATTCTTTTTCGATCTTCACATCAGGTGAATCGGGAAGCGCGCCAAGATCGTCGAGCCACTCATCTATGAGCTGGCTAAGATTTACCGGTGTCGATGCGATTTGAAGATGACCAGCGTCCATGCGCGACAAAAGAAGCAACTCGTCAATTACGCCGGTCAAACGATGCGTCTGATGAAGCAAAGCGGACAGCTCCTCGTAAATCTCCTGTTTAAAATCTTCGCGCGACAGCAATGATTCGATGCCAACGCGAAGAACGGTGACCGGACTTTTCAACTGATGCGATGCATCGGCCGAATATCGCGTCGATCGTTCCAATTCCTCAGCAGTCGAGGCGAGGGCGGCTTCAGCGCGTTGTCGTTGTGTACGGTTTTTCTCTGAATCCAACGCCAGCTTCTTTACTGGCGCCGAAAACCTCAGCGCGACCAAATGGCTTGCGACGAAACCGCCTAACAAAAGCAACGCGCCCGCGCCGCCAATTTGCCAGCGAAGCCGATGCAACTGTGCCATCGAATCGGCCAGTGGGTAGACGCAAATTTCATAAGCGGGCGGAAAGAGAGAATCGGGATTGAGCCGCTTGTAAAAAAGGAGCTGGGGCGCACCATCGACGTTGACACGAAAATTGCTTTCCGCGCGGTCGGAATCCGCGACCGCATTGGCTATTTTTTCGCTTAAAGATGCCTCCGCAGATTTCGGAAGCGAAGGCAAATGCAATTTGCCGTTCACCCAGATGCCGCTTTTCATTCCCGCGCCCGCGTCCGTCTGCTTGGGCTGAAACGGCTTGAACCCGACCACGAGGGCGGAAATGATATCGCCCGTATCGGTCGAAAAAATCGGCACGGCCAGAACTTCAGCAACCCCACCTCTGTCGGCGCCGACTTTTTTCTGGAGGTATCCGATCTGCTGCGTTGCCGGCAATTTCGCCAAGGACAGCTGTGCTTCTGCCTTGGGATCCAGCTGCCCAACTTCCTTCGGATTCGGCGGTTTCAGGACGGCCCCTGTGCCATCCAGAAACCGATAGAATGTTGCATAAAGCGATTGCGCGCCCTGCTCCGGAGGCGGTTCTTGGCCTTCCATTAGATCGCGCAACTCGTCCTTTGCGCTCGGATACAATAGATCGATGGCATTGTCCTCTATGGCCGCGTGGATTCGCGACTTGGCGGCGAGCGCGTTGCAGCGATCGGCCAGCGCTGCGTGACGCAATTCCTCGAGCTTGTGCAGCGAAGAAAGTTCAGCCTGAAAATTCTCCCGCAAATTTCGTTCTGCATCGGCCGTGACCTTGCGTTGCGCCAGGTAAAAACCGAGAGCCGTCAGCGTTGCCACGATGAGCATCATGGCGGTGAACAATCGGGTGCGAAAGGTGGCTACGCCTTTGTCTCTCGCTTGGACCGGCGAGCTCATGGGAAATCAACGTGCAGCGTTTGTCCGTTCTTCAAGTCAACCGGCTTTTCTCGCGTGGTCCTGCTGTCGATCCACGCCTTGATCGTGTAATGACCCGCTGGAAGTCCGTCTAATCGAAAGTGACCATCCGTGTCCGTCATCACAAAATACGGCGTGTTCAAGACAAGGATCAATCCGCGCATGTGTTCGTGAATGTCGCACCGCAATGTGACCAGGCCCGGCTTGTCGAAAACTTGCGACGGGACCGGCCGCTCGTCGGGCCGATAACGCCCAAGATCAAATCGTTTGGCAGGCGAATACGAGAAAATGTTGTGATAAGTGTCATCAAGACTTGGGAATTCGACCTTCGTTCCGACTCGCACCGGCAGGAGCGCTGGAATGAACGTTAAATCTTTTTGCGTGACTTCTTTCGTCGGTAGCGAAGGCGGTTTAGGAAAAGAGCCATCGAGATAAACCACCGCCAGCGGCGGCTGTGTGGACAGAACGCCGCCTTTGGTGACGATCTCGTAGCGTTTTGCCTGCACCGGGGCCGAATGCGATTTTGGCAGTTCCACGCGTCCTTCTACAGTGGCGCTTGCCGAAAGCGCCACGGGAAGCAACGGAAGAATCGCGTTACACCAAAGCAATCTGCGCAAACGCATTTTATCGCTAGTTTAGCAGGCGTTTCATCGGACGAAAAGTCTTTGCGGCCGCATTGAAAAAAGTAACAGAAGCGTTACTTTTTGTGACGATGCGCGATTCAGCGTCGCTTTTGAATCGCTTCCTGATAGCCCTTTGGCCTTTGCGCGTTTCCTTCAGGAACTTTGGGGTTCAGCGCCGCCATTGCTGGGAGAGTGAAAAAAATTGTCGCGACCAGACTCCAGAAAATTCCGATGGCGCACGCAATACCAAGACCGGTGAGGGCAGGGTTGCGCGCAAGAGCGAGCGAACCGAAACCGCTCACCGCGGTCAAACCTGCGAGTAGAACCGGCTTCACCACGCCGGCAACGTCATGCTCGATTTCACGTGTGTTTTGCCAGACCAGTACAACATATATCCCGTAGTCCACGCCGATGGCCAGTACCAGACGAAATGAGAGCACATTGAGCAGATTGAGATTGACGTGCAGCAATTTCATCGAAGCGATCATTGCTCCGATGCCGAAGGCGAGTGTGATCACCAGGATCAGCCACAAACGAAGGTCGCGGTACAAAAAGGCCAGCAACGATATGTCGAAGATCGCCATTAGCGCGCTGATTATGAGCAGTTGATGATGCGACCATGGCTGGAGATCTGCGAGCGCGTAGCTCCAGCCGGAGAGAATCATCGGAACGCCAGCCACCGGCAGGTCGCGTCCCAGCTCCTGGCTTTGTGCGTGGGTCAAGATCGGCTGAGGGGTCGTGACAAATCCAGTTGTCAGCAATGGGTCCCTCCCGAAGTAACGGTCCACTAGAAACCACCAGCTCGACGATTCCGGCAATTGGGCCCGCCAGTTTGGCAGAGGCGCGTTTTGGTCGGCAACATGCTGTAAGTCGTCAAGCAATGTGAACGCCGGCTCGAACGAATCGCGACTGAATCCTTCGGCATTCAGCGTTTGCTCCAGCGTCTCGCGCGCTGCTTGGAAATTGATCGTGCTCAATCGTTGCCGATTTGCTTGCATCCAAATTGGTGACGGACAGAGCGCCGCGGGCGTGGAGAAGTTTTTGATTTTGCCAGTCACTTGGAGCTGCCGCCAGTGCGCGGAGATTTTTTGCCAGTAATCGTGCAGTTCCTGCGGATTGCCCCCGCGAACGATTGCCAACACTGGCTCCCACCGGATCGGCATTTTTTTCATGATTGCTTGAAGGGCGCGACTTGCGCGGATGTTTTTCGGTTCCAGTGAACGTGTGCTGGCTTCGAACTGGAGCGGGGGAATCGGCGAGAAGCCAACGGCAGTCAGCACCAACAAAACGATACTCGAAGAAATCAGCATGGGCGCGGGTTTGCGCACGGTCCATCGCACATAATTTCTCACCGCTTCAAAGAGCCAATCGTGGCGAACTGCTCCGTGTCGTTCGCGGACAAACAGAAACAAAATCGAGCACATGAACAGGCCGGCGACGAAAATCCCGATCGCAATGAGCACACCGAGCTCGGAGAAGCTCATGGCGCCGCTTAGCACCAGCGCAAGAAATCCTACCGCCGTGGTGAGCGCGCCAAAGAAAATCGCGCGTCCGAGTTTTGCCACTGACGTAGCGATGGCCTGCTGATGCGGTTCTCCATCGGCGCGCGCCTGATGGTAGCGTCCGATGGTGAGAATTGCGAAATCCACGCCGAGCCCGACGAGAATCGCGCAGAAGGCGACGCTGATCATGCTGAGTCGCCCGAAAAGAAGCTGCCCGGCCGTCAGTGCTACCAGACAAGATAGAAGAAGACAAAATGCCATGCCCACCAACCCCGAAAGCATTCGGGGAAAACCTGCAAAGAAAATGATGCCAACAAGCACGACCGACCCAAGCAAAGTCGCCACAATGTCGTAACGCATGCTCAACGAAATCTCCGACACAAAAGCTGGCCGCCCCGTCACGAGCACTTGCAACGGAGCGCTTTCCCATCCTTCTGCTGCGGTCGCACGAAATTCATTGACCCGACGCATTAAACGCTGGCATTCAAACGCGCTGACGGTCGTTTGGTTTGTCACCACCAGAAAGATGCGCATCGTGCGATCTGGCGATGTGAGTGGCTGTTCCTGTTCAATCACGGTGCTTTCTGCAAAAGGCTTGAGCGCCGGCGCAATCAGCCCGAGCGGATCGAACGAGAGCTCGAACTCCGGCCGCGGCGAGCCGGCCTCGATCTGTTGACGCAAGCGGTGAAGACGATCGCGAATTTTCTCCGGTTGCAAGATCGACATCGTCTCATCGAAAACGTGTGGTTCCAGATTGAGAAGCAACGGGACCGCGATTGACTGGAGATCGCGAATGCCTTCGGGCGTGGCCATGGGCGAACCCGCGAGCACGCGCGCGCACCAGGGTTGCCGCCTTAATCGTTCGGCAAATACTGGTGCGAATTCCTCCAGTTTATCGACGTCGTTAGGATTGCATACAAGGGCGAACGTCAGTTCCCGCGTTTGCTCAAAATCGCGATCGTAAGTTTTCAGGCCTTGGACCGATGAAAATTTGCCGGGCAAAACGTTGAAAACCTCAGAATCAAGCCGCAACGACCTGACGAGAATCGCGATGCAAGCGACAGACAGCACAGCGACGCCGCACCAGACGAGAGCTCGACGCTCCGTGATTGTTCGGGCGATGAAATCGCTGATGCGCATGAACAAGCCACATTCAACACGAACGGGGCCGAACATGCCAATGCTGCTCGTGGGATTACTGTAGGGCGTCTCTGCGAGACGCCGTTTCGAAGGCGTTTGACACAAACGCCCTACAACTACCGTCCGATTATCGCTCGACAGAGCGCACACTACAGCCACCGATGCTGTAGCGTCCGCTGTCCTCAGCGGACAATTAGATTTTTAGAACCGGAATACAAACGTCTCGTCGCCGGCGGTGTAGCGCAGGATCTTCTGATTCGGCGCGTGAAGGAATTGATCTCGCAACGCCAGCCAGCCGCGCAGCTGCGGCGGAGCTTGTGAGGTAGGTCCAGACCAGCCCTGGCGGGCGAAGGCGCCGGTGATTTTGGCGAACGCGGCATCTTGTCGGAGGGACAGCAGCGTTATTCCCGGGCCTTTCGACACTGTTAATTCAAAATCGCCCGTCTTTGAAAAGCGGACGAGCGCCTCGCCAATCACAATCGTTTTAGGGCTTCGATACATGAGCTGGCCGCTTTTCGTCTGCCATTCAGCAGTCGGTTCGGAGAATTTATGAAGCGAGACGGTTGCACAACTTGTAACGCAACAAATAGCAACCGCGAGAACACAGATTTGGTAGTGGCGATTAGACTGACCATGCTGCCGAACGTATTTCCCGCACCAAGCAAAGCGACGCGAGGACGCGTCGGCACTCCCAAAGCTTCCGCGAAACACAGCAGCCATCTGCGATGGATTTCGCACGAAGTGCTTTTGGAGTGCGATGCGTCTTCGCATCGCTTTCACAGACCCGAGGCCGCTTCAGCGACCGCCGCGGAGCGTTCTTCTTTCTTTGGCACGAGCGTGAGCCTCGGGGCAATCGGATGATGGCGTTGCAGCCAAACCAGAAAGTAAAAAACCCACATCCGCCACCGGATTGGAAAACTGTTTCCGACATTTCCACCAAGCACCGCGTTCACGGCGGGCGCAAGCCCCAGGACATTGCGCGGCGCGAGAAAAACTTCGATGAACTCCTTCGTGTACCATGCGTTCACAAATCGGAGGTAAACATCCATCGCCCGGTTGACCGCTGTCTCATAGCGCACGAACAACCGCTTCGCCTTGTGCGGATGTTCAAGAACTTCGTTAAGCGCATCGGCGGCAAGTTCGCCGCTGAACACGGCGAGGAAAACGCCACTGCTAAAAATTGGATCGATGAACCCGGCGGCGTCGCCCGCAAGCAACCACCGATCGCCATGCAATCTTGCGCTGCGATAGGAGAAGTCCGCCTCGACATAAACTTGCGAGACGCGCTGCGCGTTTGTCATCCGTTTTGCGATGATTGGCTGTTCGGCCAATGCCTGTTCGAGAAAATCTTCAGCGCTGAGCTTGGACTTGCGAAAAGTTTCGCTGTCGAGAACAACTCCAACGCTGGTGCGGTCGGCGGTAAGCGGAATCAACCAGAACCAGCGATCGATGGCACGGACCAAAACTGTCAGCGTGCCGTCGATTCCCTCTGCGCGCCAGACACCGTCGTAGTGCGCGAAGATCGATAGCTTTTGAAGATGATCGTAGGTCTTTTTGATTTTGAATTGCCTGCCGAGAACCGAGGTGCGTCCGCTGGCGTCGATGAGATAGCGCGCCCGGATTGAATTAGACGAACCGTTGGACTTAACCCCCAGCTCCACGTCTTCATTCGAAAACTCGACGCTATCAACTGAAGTTTCTTCGCGGATTTCCGCGCCGCATTCGACGGCATGATCCAATAGCACTTTATCGAAATCACCGCGTGTGACTTGATAAGCATGATCGGTTTGCGAGCGATAGCCGTCCTTGAAATAAAACTTGGTTCCATTTTCCGAACACGCGCCGACGATTTCGCCACCGAATTTTTTCAAGAACCCGGCGCGCAAGAACTTTTCGTGCAACCCCAGCCTGGTAAACGCCTTCATGCTGAACGGCAGCAACGATTCGCCAATGTGAAATCGCGGAAATTTTTCGCGTTCGAAGACGATGACGCGCCGCCCCGCGCGCGCGAGCAGCGCCGCGGCAGTGCTGCCAGCCGGTCCTCCTCCGATGATCGCGACATCGTACGTGGCGGTGCTCATCGTGTGTTGATGTTAGCAAATTTTCGAGCTTTGGGTAGGGACGCTGCGTTGCCCTTTTCCGGGGGTAGGGCGGGTCACTCCGTTCGCGCTGCGCGGCACACAGCGCGCAGAGAACTGCCCGCCCTAGCGATTTGTGCTAACGTGTGCGCCGGAGAATGAAACTGATCGATCGATTTGTTAGCCGCGAGTTACTGGTCAACGTGGCATTTGCAATCGCGGTGCTGAGCCTGGTTCTCGTGGTTGGAAACATTTTCCGGAAGCTGCTCCCGCTGCTGGTGAACCACGATGTTCCGGTGGAATACCTGATCACGTTCATCGCGTATGTGTTGCCGTTCTCGCTCATTTTCACAATTCCCTGGGGATTA
>WNFQ01002283.1_pt1 | contig 13859 bp, 12 predicted proteins | sample 5400171 | NCBI WGS metagenome assembly WNFQ01 (sample SAMN13153356, study PRJNA577476) | soil metagenome | isolation source: 20 cm soil under Madrone tree | place: USA:California | collected 2016-06-14
CTCGTTCTTCTTCGTTCTGGCGTCCATCGCCGTTGCTGCAGCCTGCTCCCCGACACCGCCCGCGCCCCCTCCAGCCCTGAAGGTGGTTCACGATACCGTAACGGTTCGTGACCCCGAACTGGACAAGCGGGTCTCGCGGCTCGAGTTGCAGCTGCTGGCTCGCGACGCGCAAATCGAGGATCTCCAGGCACGCCTCGAGGACACGCGCGCCGAAGTAGTACGCGCAATGGCGAAGCTTCAATCGGTCGCAAGTCGCGCCCAGGCCGCGTCCGCAATGGCCGAGGCAGAAGTCGCTCTTCAGACGATGAAGTCGGGCGTCGCGGCAGATCCGCCCGAAGCCACGCAGGTCACCCGGCTCGTTCGTCAAAGCGCCACCGAATTCGACAAGGCCAACTATGGAGGCGCGCTCTATTTGGCGAATCAAGCCAAGACCGTAGCCTCGTCATATCGGGGACGCCTTGGCGTAAACAGAGAGGGCGCGCGTCCGGGCGAAACGCTGTTCGCCGTCCCGATCAAGCTGAAGACGACGAGTCGCGGGAACGTTCGTGAGGGTCCGGGCACCAACTTCGCCGTCTCGTTCACGGCTGATCCCGGCAGTGCGATCATCGGCTATTCCTACGCCGATGAATGGGTTCGCATCAGTGATGACGGCGGACGAACCGGGTGGATTCACCAGACGCTCATCGCGCGACCCTGACAGCTATCCTGTTTTCTTGAGCTTGCGGGCGCGCACCGTACGGTCCCGCCCTTCTCTCTTCGCCTGATATAGCGCTTCGTCGGCGACGGCGATGATCGCCTCTGCATCGTCCGCATCTTCGGGGAAACTGGCGACACCGATGCTCAGCGTCATCTTCCGCCCGTTGAACTTCTTCGCCGCCACGCGTGCGCGGATATGCTCGGCCGTATCCAGCGCATCGGCGATCGCCGTGTCTGGAAGCACGATTACGAACTCTTCACCGCCGTAACGCGCGCAGCAATCGACCTTGCGCGTCGAATCACGCATGATCTCCGCGATCATTTGCAGCACTTCGTCGCCGGCCGGATGCCCGAATGCATCGTTGTACTGCTTGAAGTGATCGACGTCGCCCACCAGCACCGAGAAGAAGTGCTTGCCCTTCTTGAACCGCGCGACTTCGTTATCGAGACGCTTCATTAGAGAGCGGTGATTCGAAAGTCCGGTGAGGCTGTCCGTCGTCGAGAGCAGCTCGAGCTCCTCGTTCTTCTTTCGCAGCGTCTCGTTGATTCGATCGAGCTCGAGTCGACCCTCGCGTAGGCGATAGACCATGTGGTTGAACACATCGGTCAGGTAGCCGACTTCGCCGCCGCCCGGCGCCGCCGGGAGATCAACCGCCAGATCTCCAGCTGCGACTTCACTGGCTGCTTTCGTAAGTCGGTCGAGAGGTCGGGCGATCAGTCGCCCGAGCCGGTACGCGGAATAAGTCACGACGACGAGCAGGAACGCGATCACCAACAGCGCGACATCGCGGAACCGGCGCACCTGGCCAAAAGCCGCTTCGCCGGAGATCTCAGCGATTACAGCCCAGCTCACCTGCGGGACGTACTCGAGAGTGCCGATGACATCGCGGCCGCCAAAGCTCGTATAGGCAAACGGGGCGCGGGCGCGCTCTTTGAGCTTCTTCATCGTCGAGGCGGGCATCGGGTTCTTTATCATCCGCGCGGACACTCCGTCGGAGCTCGCTATCGCGCCGCCCTTGATGCTGACGAGATGGATTGCGCCGGTGCTATCCGGCGCGAAGGATCGCAGCAGCATTTGCACCGGCGCGAGATTGAGCTCCGCCGCGAAGGCGCCAAGAAGCCGCCCGTCGGCGCGTTGGGCGGGAACAGCTACGATCAGCTTCGCTCTGCCGGACTTCGAATCCCAGTACGCGTCGCCGACGATCTGATTGTCTGATTTGAGTGCCGCCTGCCAGTCCGCCGGAAGGGGGATCTTCGTGACCTCGCCCGCGCTGGTGGCGATCACGTTTCCATCGAGGTCGAGCACCATGAGCTTCTCGAAGTCACTGAATCGCTCATGAAGCGAGACGAGATAATCGCGCAACCGTCCTTCTGTGGGTGAGCCCGGAGAGTTGCGCGAGCTGTGTTCGAGGGTGATCACCACCTCGTCCGATCCCGCGAAGACGCGCAGGTCGTACAGCCGTTCTCTCAGCCAGACGCCGGTTGCACGGGCGCTCTGGGCGCTGCTCGAGAGCAGATCTTCATCGATTTTCTTCTCGAGTGAACGGCGGTTCTGTGTGTAGAAAACGCCAAGCATGGTGCCCGCCGGCAGGAGCGCGGCGGCCACGGCGAACGCGAGAATTCTGCTGCGCAGACTCTCGAGGCGCGGAAAGGGAAGGGGGAATTTATGACGCGCACGCGGCGTGGTTTGAGCCGCGCTCGGAGCAGCGTTCATGTTTCCGGGTTCTGATGTCGGTTCGGGCATCGTCTATAGACGACCAACCCCTCGCCGGGCTACCGAGTCCCTCGCGCGGCAATTCGCAAATTGCCGGACCCGTCGCGGAAACATGTGTCGCCTGCTTACTCACAAATATTGCTGATTCTCGCCTTTCATCGATGCCGATGTAACTCTTGAACCAACAATGGGTTACCGGCTAGAAACTGCGGACTCCTGGCGCGCGCCAATCCGAATGATATCCGCCATCTCCAGGACGTGTGCCGGGTATCCGTTTCGTGCCACCGCGAGCATCGCGCGCGAGAGCACTTCGGTCGTGGTAACCACCGTGGGCGCGAGACGCCTCAAGATGGGGTAGATCGGCTTCGTAATCGCGTAAGCCACGTTGTACCAGCGAGTCGATGACCGAATTCCATGAAGCGGGATCACCATTCCAGGTCGAAACATGTATGCTGCTCTGAACGGTAACGAGAGCAGCGTGTTCTCCGTGCGTCCCTTCACCCGCGCCCACATCACCCTGCCTCGTTCACTGCTGTCGGTGCCAGATCCCGATACGTAAATGAAAGTCACATTGGGGCTCGTCCGCAGAACGGTCCGGGCGACGCCAATCGTCAGGTCGTAATTCACGCGAGTGTACTGCTCTTCCGTCATGCCGAGCGCCGAGACACCGAGACAGAAAAAGCAGGCATCGAAACCGGTCAGTCGGTTCTCGATCGGAGCAAGTGTCGTGAGATCGGGGCGAATGAGCTCGGTGAGTTTTGAATTGTTCTGACCCGTCGAGCGGCGGCCAACGGTGACCACTCTTGCCACGCCAGGATCGAGGAGACACTCGCGCAGGACGGCCTGTCCGATCATTCCCGTCGCACCAAAAAGGAGGACGTTCATGGCGCGCCGTCCAGGAATTCGACCACGCCCGTCTCCAGTGAATATTCGGCGCCGACGACGACGAGACCCTGCTCGTGAATCAGCTCCTCGAGGACCTGTGAGCCGTGGCGCAGGTGGTCTACCGAGGCGCGGATGTTGGCCCGGCCGGCTTCTCTGACCAATGCATCCGAATCGTGTCTGAGCTCGGTCCTCAGAAGTCCCTCGACAGAAGGGCGCACCCGGTCGACGATCGATCGCAGGTTGTGCGACTGATTCTCTGTCGGTGTCCGCAGCTCTTCGAGTGTCGCCAGAATCGCACCGCACTGCGAGTGGCCAAGGACGACGACGAGTCGCGTGGAGTATCGTGCCGCGGCGAATTCGACGCTGCCGACCTGGGAGGGAGCGACGATGTTGCCGGCGACGCGAATGACGAACAGATCGCCCAGTCCCTGGTCGAACACGATCTCCGCCGGAACGCGCGAATCAGAGCAACCGAGGATGATCGCGAACGGCTGTTGCCCGCTCGCGAGCTCGACACGACGAGTGTGACTCACGAATGCGTCGGATCCTCGCACGTTCGCGGCGAACCTGAGATTTCCCTCTCGCAACCGCTCGAGTGCCTGGCGTGCTGGAACCATAGGTTAACGGTCCTCGCTACTGAGCGCCGGGGAGGTCGGGTGCAACGCCCGTCATCCTTTGGTTCTTGGGGCAGGACGCTTGGTGGCCGCGCCCAGGCGATCGGGATCTGCTGATGCCGGATCGAACCAATCGTCGCGGATATCGAGGCGAAGCGTGTAGGCACTGTCCGGTGCGAACTCCTCGCGGATGAGAACCACGGAATCGGGCTGGGCCGCAGCAAGCTTTGTTTCAACCAGGCCGGCCAGTCGAGCGAGATCTGCGAGCGAGCCACGGATCGATTGGCCATCGAATCCCGCCTCGGGCCAGGTCATTACTTCCAGAGATCCGTAAGGCCCGTAGTTTTCGCGTTCCGACTGCAGATCGTGTTTTGGCTCGGCGACGTAGTCGAGCAGAAGGTCACGAAAGCGAAGCAATCCCTCTCGGGAACCTGTCAACGTCCAGGTCCTGTCCCGATCGTCCAGCTCGCAAAAGAAGCCGAGTATGCGCCACTGCTGCTTGATCTGGTCGGTCGTCAATTCCGCCGCCGGGGACTTCTCGACGACCGATCTGCGCCGATACAGGAAGAGACCAACCGCGAACAGTATTGCGACGAACGTCAGGAAGCGCACGCGAACCCTCCAGGCATGCGCTAATCTAGCTTGCTTTGCGCAGGCGCAGATGACTGCCAAGGCACACCGCCCGGAGACGAACGGCGTTTGCCTGGCTGAGCAATCGCAGCTAAGATATTCCGGTTCGTGCACGTAATGAGCTGGCCACGCTTCCGGACCCCCGATGCGAAATCGTGCTACGAGGCTTTACAACATCCTCAGGCTGCTCCCGCTCGCTTGCTTCGCGCTGCTCGCGACTGCTTCCCCGACCAATGCGCAGGGCCTCCGCGACCGCATATCGGACCTATTCATCTTCGGGCCCGGACAGCAGCCACTTTTCCTCGCCGGATCTGGCGACCCGAACAATCCCGCGTCATTGCAGGCGCACGGCCTCCATTTCATCCCTTCATCGAACGCAGAGAACGGGTCGCTGATCGCATTCGTTACCGATGCGCTCGGCTCCAGCGTCGCCAACATACCGATCGGCTCGACCAGCGGCGGCGTGACATTCCGCTTCGAGGGAGGAGCACCGGTGGCAACTTCCACCTCGGCGGGACCGATCTTCGCCGAGCGTGCACAAACGTTGGGGCGGGGGCGAGTGCTGGCCGGCATAAGCAGAACGGGTTTTCGCTTTGCGACTTTGCGCGGCGTGGACATGAAGAACATCGATCTGACGTTCACCCATCAGAACGTCAACTTTCCAGGCTGCGATGCACAGTTCGGAGGCGACTGCTCGCTGTACGGCGTACCGGTTCTCGAGAACGACGCGATGGATTTTCATCTGTCGATGGATCTCAGCGTCCAAGTCACATCGATCTATGTCACCTACGGTGTGTTAGACCGATTGGATTTCGGATTGGTGGTGCCCATCGTGCAAGCGGATTTTCGAGGTGAGAGTGAGGCCCAAATCCGTCCGTTCGGGGGCACATCCGCCGCGCATTTTTTTTCTGGCACACCGACTAATCCGGTTCTCACGGCCAGTAGGCAGAGTCTCGGCACAGCAGCTGGTCTCGGTGACGTTGCGCTACGAGCCAAGGTAAACCTGCGAGAGACGCCCGACGCGGCTTTCGCATTTCTGGTCGATGGCCGTTTTCCGACGGGGAGTGAGAAGGACCTCCTCGGCTCGGGCAAATTTGCGGGCCGGGCGCTGCTGATCTTCAATTCGCGGTTTGGTGATTTCTCACCCCATCTCAACGCCGGCTATTTGCATCATGCCGGCCAGCAACAGAACGATGCAGTGCTCGGGACTGTTGGCTTCGATGATCGAATGGCTGAGGGCGTTACCCTCGCGGCGGATCTCGTAACGGAGCTACAGGTGGGTGACAGCAAGCTTCACCTCCCTGGCATTGTCACCTATGACGCGCCGTTTCGCCGGACACTGAATCCCACCAACATTCCCGACATTCGCGACGATATCGTCAACGGCTCGTTCGGCATCAAGGCGGCGCCCGCCCGCAACACGACGTTGGTCCTCAACACGCTCTTTCCATTGAATCGCGGTGGATTGAGAGCAAATCTCGTTTATACCGCCGGCATCGAGTACACGTTCTAGCTGACTGCTGGCGTGACGCGCCGATCAGCTCACTGATACCAGCCGCCACGCAGTACCTCAGCGCACTGACACGAGCCGCCACGAATTGCCCTCGTGGCGAAACGTCGCCGCCAGGCTTACGGGCAGGCGCTGATCCCGGTTTTCGGTGTTTACGTAGTCGAAGCTTCCCACCAGGCGGGCATCCGCCGATGCGCCTGTAGATTCGAGATTCGTTATTCGGAACGTGACGTTGACGTTTCGCGCGTTCTGAAAGAACGCCTCGAAGTTCCGTTGCTGGTCCGACGTCAGGCCTGGATTCACACGGCGGATCGCACCTATATCCCGCGACTCGATTGCGCGAGCGTATGCTTCCACCGCGGGCGCGATGTCGGCGGCAGTGGCCGCCGCCGGAGCGGGTGCCGCAATTTCTTGTTTCGGCGGTGTGACGACCGGAGCCGTAGTTACAACTTGAGACTGTGACGGCACGGCTTCCTGGCGTACGGGGTTCGTCACCGGCGGGTCAATTCGCTGAGCTGGTGCGGCCGCCACCGTAAGCGGACCGGGCTTGGACTGGGTTTTAATCGCCGCACCAGCGCGCCCGTCACGCTGTATGACGGGATTTTTTTTCTCCTGGCGGACCGACCGCTGGGTCGATGGCGACGGCTGCGCCGCGGGCGGGCTTTTCGCGGTGGCAGCAGGAGTCTCGACAGGAACGCCCTGAGGCGATGTTGGCGCGACTGCTTGCGTAACTACCGGCGCTGGCTTGTCCGGGGATTCGAGCTTTGCCGAACCCGATTGCGAGAATCGCGTCCAGGCGATTGCAATCAGCGCGACCGCCGCGAGCGCTCCCGCGCCCGCAAAGGCCAGGTTTCTCGTGCGTGTCTGCGATTTCTTTCTGGACATTTCGATGGCGCTGGCAACTGAAGCGCTCAACGAAACCGACGCCGGATAAGAAGGCCCGCTCAACTTGGATCGTACGCTCGTCAGATCGTTCGCCATCTCGAGCGCGCTTGCATATCGCTCGGACGGTTCCTTTGCCATGGCCTTGAGGACGATGCGATCGAGCGCGGGCGGAAGTCCGGGCACGAGCTCGCTTACCGGCCGCGGCTTTTCCGTTATGATCTTGAAAAACAGATTCTGCAGAGTGGGAGCGTCAAACGGCTTCATCTGCGTAAGGATCTGATACAGAACGCCGCCCGTCGCGAAGATATCGGTAGCCGCGCTGGTCTTTCCTTCCGTGATCTGTTCGGGAGCCATGTAAGTCGGCGTTCCAAGGATCGATCCGGTGCTGGTCATGCTGGAAGACGCGAGATGGGCGACGCCGAAGTCCATTATCTTCGCGCGCCCGTCCTCGCCGACGCGGATATTGGCCGGCTTGATGTCCCGGTGCACGATCCCGCGCTTGTGAGCGAATGCGAGTCCCGTGAGAACATCGATGATGATGTCCAGCCTCTCCTGCAGCGTAAGTGGCTTACCCGACTCGATCAGATGCTCGAGATCTACGCCCTGGACGAACTCCATCGCGATGAAGAGGTGACCATCGGCCTCTCCCAGATCGTAGATGCACACCACGTTCGGGTGCTGGAGAGATCCGGCCGCCTGCGCCTCGTGCAGAAATCGCTTGCGAAGGTCGTCCTGCCGCGCGATCGAATCATTCATCACCTTGATCGCGACGGCACGATCGAGGACGGAATCCTGAGCCCTGTAGACGACACCCATCGCGCCCTCGCCAACGAGCTCGAGGATGCGGTATTTCCCAATCGATGAAAAAATTTTGGCGTCGGCCATGGGCAGGGTGTGTTTTGCATCGGGGATCGAGCCCCGTGGGAGGAATATTCAGCCTGCAGCCCAATCCAGCAACCAGTTATGTAGGCAAGAAGCAGCGAAGGAGTACCTCTTGCTCGTCTATTTCAGGATGCGCCCCGACGAACCGCTGATTCCTCGCGAAGCTACATTTATGGCTACCTTGAACAGAGGCGCTTTTTGTGCTCCCACTCCGCCTCCGAAACCAGTAGGAACCACCGGAATTGATGCTGAGCGTGACTGTGGCGGCTAGTCGCGTGTCACTTTCCGCTGAGGCCCAGCTCCTGTTGCTGACGGCGGCTGTATCGCCAAGCGATGCCGCCTTACGCCACGCGTTGAGCGCGGGGATCAACTGGGAGGAGCTGTGCGGCCTGGCACGACATGAGCAGGCCACCTCCATTTTGTTACGACAGCTCGGTCGTGTCGGCGCTGACGCCGGAACACCCGGATACCAGGAGCTGCGGCAGCTCGCGACGATTTCGGTGATGCAGATGCTGCAGCTCGAGCAACTGCTGCATCAGACCATAGAAATCCTCGCCCAACACGAGATCGAAATAGTGCTCCTCAAGGGAGCCGGGCTCGCCTACACAGCTTACTCCTCGTTCGCTGACAGACCTATGGGGGACATCGACGTGCTCGTACGGCCGGAGCACGCTGAACGTGCATGGTCGCTGGTCCAACAGCACGAGTGGACACCAGCACCAATGGACAGTGACTCCGCGTTTTACGCGGGCCACCATCACCTTCCCCCACTCTTCAGGGACTCCAGGAGATTTCGCCTGGAGATACACAGCAAGCTCTTGTCGGGAGGACATCCGTTTCGCTTTTCTACGGACGCGTTTTGGCTGCGCGCGCGCCGAGTCACGGTAAATCAGCGAGTCGTCGCCGTTCCCGATCCCATGCATCAGCTCTGGCACACGTGCGTACACTTCGCCTGGTCGCATGGCATGCAATGGGGAAGCTGGCGCACATTGCGAGACAGCGCTGCTATCATCCAACGAGGGGGATTTGATTGGACGGAATTCGTTGGTTTTGCACGAGAGACCAGAGCCGCAACGTGCTGCTTCTGGACGCTGCGACTGGCTCGACGCCTGACGGGGGCAGCCGTGCCTGATGACGTGCTCGCGTCGTTGCGGCCGCCCTATCCCGAGTTTATAATCGAGCGGCTGGAACGGCACTTCGTATCGAATCTCTTTCCATCCGAGGCTCGTTGCCCATCGGTATGGCTCACCCGCTGGCTGTGGGAAGCGGGTGTCATGCCCCGTTGGAGCGGACATGGGGCAGCGCGCCCGTGGAAGGTATCCGAAAGATGGATGGCGGCTTCCGGGCCGCCCAAGTCGGAGCAGCCGGGCGGCCGCCCCGTCACCGGGTGGTTCCGACATATGGAAGCCGTCGTCACCTACCTGTTGCGGCTCCGCCGTTTTTCCCTGCCAATCAACGCAGTCAACGTCAGGACGTCAGAATGAGCCCGCCCAGCGACAACCGCGACATATCCACGAGCTCCATTGTCGTGGCATCCAAGGACCAGGTGTCCTCCGATCTCGCCGGCGAAACCGTTCTTCTCAGCATGGAGAGCGCCATGTACTATGGCCTGGACCAGGTTGGGTCGCGCATCTGGGAATTGGTGCGCGAGCCAATTCGGGTGTCAGATCTCCGCGACGCAATCACGCGCGAGTACGATGTCGAGCCCGAACGCTGCGAGGCGGATGTCCTGGGATTCCTCCGCGAGCTGGCTGGCAAGGGATTGATCGAGGTTACCGATGGCGCCTAGTCCGCTCAACAAGTTCTTGCGGCTTCCGGCTGCAGATCGCTCGCTGCTAGTGCGCTCCGTGGTGTTGGTCGGCGCAGCGAGGTTGGCGCTCTGGGCATTGCCGTTCAACGTCGTTCGCCGATTGTTATCGCGACCTGCTCGTCGGTCCTCCGCTTCGTACGCGACAACCGAAAGAATTGGCTGGGCCATTTCGGTCGCGAAGCGATTCGTCCCAAACGGCAATTGCCTCCCACAGGCGCTCGCCGCGGAATCGCTGCTCAGGCGAAGCGGTCATCCGGTGGAGTTGCGTATCGGTGTCGCGAAAACGGATCAGGGTCGGTTGGAGGCACATGCGTGGGTTGAGAGCGGCGGTCGTCTTGTCGTGGGCGATCTCACACAGGGACTGGACACTTATACGCCGTTGCCGCCGCTACCCGGCGTCGGCCGCTGATTCGCCGCCCGGTCACCCATCGGGCCCGGCACTCGTCAAAGATGCAGTCGCTGTGCGCTGTTGCACTTCGGCCACGGCCAAGAGTGAGGGCAGATTTGAACGCGCGCCGCCGCCTCACCCGCGCTGTCCTCCCTCTTCTCTCCATTCCCCATGATCGCGGTCCTCGGTAAAGAAACGCTGCCCGACGAGGCGCTCGCTCGGAAGATGCTCGCAGCCGCTCCGCACCGTGGCCAGCGCATCACACTGCGCACACTCGGGAATTGCGTCCTCGGCGTCGCGAACCGCCAGGATTTTGTCGATTCCGCGATTTCGTCGGAGGGCGCCACCATTGCCGCGCTCTCCGGTCGTTTGGACAACGCGGCGGAGCTTTACCGGACACTGACAGCTGCCGGTACTCCACCGGCGTCACCGGCAGATGCGGATGTCGTCGTCGCGGCGTTCCGGATGTTCGGCGTCGATGCTCCGAATCGGATGCGCGGGGCGTTTGCCGGAATTGTTACGGATGGCAGGAATGTCTGGTGTTTCCGCGACCATATTGGATTCCGGCCATTGTTCTACCGCGACGAGCCGCGAGCTTTCTACGCTGCCAGTGAGTCACGGCAGATAGTTGTCGGCGCCAATCTCAGCGAAGAGCCGGATTTTGCGGTGCTCGAGCAGATGTTCTACGGGCGGATGGTGTCGGATACCCCAGCCGCGTTGAAGGGCGTTGCGCGCCTGGCGCAGGCAACTACACTGAGCGTCAACAGTGAAAAGGGCGTTGCGCTACGACGCTACTGGGATCCGTTGGACGTACTCGAAACCGCCCGGCTCAGCGACGCCGATGTTCGGGACCGCTTTCTGGAGCTGCTGGCGCAAGCAGCGGCGCGGAGTCTTACCGGCAAGGATGTCATCCTGTTGAGCGGTGGCCTCGACTCTCCAGCCGTCGCGGCGTTCGCGGCGCCCGAACACCTCCGACGCACCGGGCGTCCCATCGGCGCACTCTCCGCCGTCTTTCCTGATTTGCCATCGGTCGACGAACGTCTCTACATCGAGCTTGTCGCCAAACGCTTCAACATAGATCTGCACACCTTTCGTCCCAAAGCCCGCCCGCTCGACAATGTGGATGAATGGTGTCGCCTGTTCGGCAGCCCCGTCCCGATCCTCTCCGTTCCAGAAGTGTCCGACGCCTACTCTCTCGCGCGTCAGCTTGGCTATGACAACGTCATCACGGGGGAATTCGCGGAATTCGTATTCGGCAGTCCGATGCACATTGTGCCGCACCTTGTGACACACAGACGCTGGCGCGCTCTTGCGAATCTTCTGCTAGTGGAACGCAGGCGCGGCGCGTCCGCCCCCGACCTGGCGAAGCTGCTGTTGCCGACATTCGTCCCCGGCCGCCCGGCGAACTGGTTCCTGCACTGGGGTGGCTTCGATTCCCCGCATCGGATACCCAACTGGCTCGACGAAAGGAAGGTCAACGAAGTTCCATTCCGCAGCGATCTGCTCCCGTCGAGTCGCGAGCGCTGGCGACAAATTCAGCTTGTCGGGACCAAAGGAGCGACGATTACCATCGAGGCCGACGAGGTCTGCGCGGCCATTGCGGGGATCACGATTCGCAGACCGATGGCGGATATCGACCTGTGGGAGTTTTTCCTCAGTCTGCCTGCCGAGATCAAGCATCCGGACCTTCGATTCAAAATCCTGGCGCACGGCAAAATGCGTGGAATTCTCCCGGATGAAATCCTCGATCGCAGAGGGAAGACAGTCTTCGATGACCATATCATGACGCACCTGGATTACGACACGCTCGAGCGGCTGCTCGTCCGGCCACGGCGTCGTATGCCCGGGGTTGACTACAAACGTCTGGCACACCGGATCAAACGCAGAGATCTCAACAGGTTCGACTGGTTTTGGGCGAGGGATCTGGCGTGGATCCACGCGTTCCTGAACGAATGGTGAGCAAACCCTCACCAGCCGAAACCATAGCCCTCGCCAGCGTCGGGCCGTCGATGTACGGTTTCAGCATTCGCACGCAGGAAACGTTACGATTCCTGCGCTCCGGCGGAGGAGTTGAGACGCTCGACATCGTCGCGGCCCAGGAGCCGCGGACGCGGCCAGACGTCGAACCGCTCGCCGATTGGGCGCTGGCCGGCACTGAATACCAGGCACGCGCGACGCTTTACCGGGTGGATGGTGGGTACGAGTTCTGGGCCACCGACGCCGGCAGATATCATGTGGATCTGGAAAACTGGCGCATCGAGATCCCCGCTGCCGGCGACGAAATCGTGCGGGAGCAGCGTCTGTGGGGACTTCCGATGATGCTTTGCTACATCCATCGCGGAGATTTTCCGCTGCACTCCGCGACGGTGGAACTGGGTTCGGGAGCGGTGCTCTTTGCCGCACCATCCCGATACGGCAAGACCACCCTTGCCCTCGCGTTTCATAGGCACGGGTACCGCGTGCTGAGTGAGGATCTCGTGTGTTGCCGGCCTGGTGCTTCGTGCGAAGTTCTCCCCGGTCCCGCGCTGGTGCGCCTGAGAACTGACGTGTATGATGGAAGTCCCCCGCGAGGCATGCACGTTGTCGTGGCGCGTGCGGACCGCATCTATCTGGGCGTGGACGACGACCGCAAGGGCAGCAGCGCCCCCGTTCCGATCAGCGCGGTAGTATTTCTAAGAGAAGCTGATGAACTGAGGATGGAGCCTGTCATTCCCTCAGTCGCCGTGGCTGATCTCTGGCACCTCAACTTCCACCTGGCGACCAAAGAGTTTCGGGCCCAGTCTTTCCAGCAGCTTACCCGACTCGCCGGTACGGTCCCCTGCTGGAACGTTTACCGACCGCTTCGTTTGGCGAGCCTGGACGCAACGGTGGCGCTAATCGCGGAGTGCTTCAAAGGGTGACTGGACCCAGTGCGGCGCTGCGGCAGAGTGCCGACGATATGCAACAGTTTTGGGTCCGTTTCCTCTCCACCCTGTCCGCCGCGATTTTCCCGTAACCCGTTATCCAATCAGCGGTTGTGGGGCTACCTGTTGCGGTGCCTCCCGGGGCTTTGATCTTGCCTTTCCGGCCACCGTTAGGGACGAGAGCTCGTCACTCACAAGTCAGGAGGTAGGATGAAGAAATCGTATGCTCCACCAAAACTGGTGGAATACGGTCGGATCGCGGACTGTACGTTCGCGACACCCGGCGGCTTCAAGGGCTGCACGACTGACTGCCACATCGATAACTTCGGTGAGCAGTCGGCCAATACGGTCACCACCGGCAGTTAAACCTAGCCGGCGATCGTAGGAAATGCCCCGACATCCGCCAACGCGGTGTCGGGGTTTTCTATTGCCGACTGACCCTCAATCAATCACGCCTTTGACGCAAAATAAGCCGTTCAAGCTTTCGTACCTGGCACGAGTCTTTGCGATCGTCTGGGCCGCGGCCGGTCCATGGATGGTGGCGTGGGCCATTCTTCTGGTCGTGCAAGGATTGCTGCCGGTGGCGTTGGTATACTTGACTAAACCGCTCGTCGACGGGGTTCAGGCGGCCATGGGACATGGCAGCGCCTGGAAAAGCGTGCAGCCGGTTCTCCTGGTCGCTGGCGCGATCGGTGGCGTACTCGTCCTGACGGAACTGATCAAAGTCGCGTTGGAATGGATCGGCGCCGTGCAGTCAGAGTTGGTGCAAGATTATGTGAGCGATCTTCTGCACGCCAAGGCGACATCGGTGGACCTCGCATTCTTTGAAACACCCGACTTCCACGACCACATGTACCGGGCGCGTTTCGACGCCACCAACCGCCCTCTCGCGCTGTTGGACAGCACCGGAAGCCTGGTCCAGAACACCATCACTGTTGTGGC